>Ga0193752_1002190_pt1 | contig 14996 bp, 10 predicted proteins | sample H1c1metaG_FD_144924 | JGI IMG/M metagenome (GOLD analysis project Ga0193752, IMG submission 144924) | Soil microbial communities from a riparian zone of the East river system, Colorado, United States - H1c1 | ecosystem: Environmental > Terrestrial > Soil > Riparian zone | place: USA: East River... | reverse complement strand
CGAACCGCCTGCGCGTGTACGAAGCGGGCTGCACCTCGGGCTGCGTCCCGGCCCTCGACATCTCGCTCGGCGGCGAAGCACGCCGCGACACCGGCCACGACATCTTCCACGCGAACGCCGGCGGCGGCCTGGCCTGCGCGTCCTGCCACCCCGGTGGCGGTGACGACGGCCGGACCTGGCTCTTCAAGGACCTCGGCCCGCGCCGCACCCAGCTGTTCACGATGGGCATCCGGGGCACCGAGCCGCTGCACTGGGACGGCGACCTGCCGACCCTCAGCCACCTGGTCGGCGAGGTGTTCGTCAAGCGCATGGGCGGTGCACCCCAGACCGAGGCGCGCGTCGGCGCCCTGGACTCTTGGATGAACACCCTGTCGCCGTTGCCCGCGCTGCGTGCATCGAACGACGCGGCCGCGGTTCGCGGCAAGGAGCTGTTCGAGTCGTCGGAGGTCGAGTGCACGACCTGTCACGTCGGCGAGAAGCTCACCAACAACAAGACCGTCGATGTCGGTACGGGCGGCGTCTTCCAAGTGCCGTCGCTGATCGGCGTCGCGTACCACGCGCCGTTCATCCACACCGGCTGCGCCAAGACGCTGCGCGATCGCTTCGACGCCTCGTGCGGCGGCGGCGATTTGCACGGCAAGACGTCGCAGCTGGCGCCTGACCAGATCGACGACTTGGTCGCGTATCTCGAGTCGCTCTAACTTCTAGTTAGAGATTTCGCTCGCGAAAGGCGAGGAGGCGGCGACGCTTCCTCGCCTTTTTGCTGTCCGTCGCGATGCAGCTATGCTGCCCCGCCGTGAAGCTCGAGAGCCCGCAATTGCAGCGCGTCGGTGTGGTGGCGATCGGCCGCAACGAAGGCGAACGCCTGAAGCGCTGCCTGCGCTCGATCCCGAGCGGCGTGGCCGGCGTCGTCTACGTCGACTCGGGCTCGACCGACGGCAGCGCCGACTTCGCGCGCAGCGTCGGCGCCGAGGTGGTCGACCTCGACATGTCGATCCCGTTCACGGCCGCGCGCTCGCGCAACGCCGGGGTCGAGCGGCTCAAGGCGCTGCATCCTCAGCTCGAGCTGGTGCAGCTCATCGATGGCGACTGTGCGATCGCGAGCGGCTGGCTCGAGACCGCGATCGCGACGCTGGACCAGCGCACCGAGGTCGTCGCCGTGGCGGGGCGCCGGCGCGAGCTGCACCCAGACGCGTCTCCGTACAACCGCTTGTGCGACATCGAATGGGGCCAGACGCCGCCCGGCGATTGCCTCGAGCTCGGCGGCGATGTGCTGGTGCGCTTGCGCGCGTTCGATGCCGTCGGCGGCTACGACTCGTCGCTGATCGCCGGCGAGGATCCCGACTTCGGCGTGCGGCTGCGACACGACGGCGGCGTGCTCGTGCGGCTCGCGGCCGACATGACGTCTCACGATGCGAACATGCATCGGCTCGAGCAATGGTGGACGCGCGCCAAACGCTGCGGCCACGCGTATGCCCAGGTCTCGCAGAAGCACGCCGGCACGAAGGAGCGCTTTTGGTCCGGCCAGCAGCAGCGATCGCTGGCCTGGGGCCTGGCGGTTCCGCTCGCGGTGCCGCTGCTCGCGTTGCCGACGCTGGGCGCTTCGACGCTGCTCTTGGCTGCGTATCCGGCGCGCGTCTTGCGGCTCTCACGGCGCTTCGAGCGCGAAGGCATGTCTAAAGAAGATGCCCGGCTGTGGGCCGCGAGCTGCGTCGCCTCGAGCGTCCCCGAAGCGGTCGGCATCCTGAAGTATCACGTCGATCGCGCGCGCGGCCGGCAAGCCAAGCTGATCGAGTACAAGGGTTAAGTCATTCTATTTCGTGCGCGCCGCGGCTCGCGGTCACCGCGAATACGCGCGGCTCGCGCCCGAAGCGTGCCGCGAATGCGCGCACGAGATCGTGCTCGGCAGCGCCGACGTTGGCGCGTTCCACCAGCGCGATCGCAGAGCCACCGAAGCCGCCACCCGTCATGCGGGCGCCGAGCACGTGCGGGCTGTGCGCGCCGGCTTCAGCCAACACGTCGAGCTCGTCGCAGCTCACCTCGTAGTCGTCGCGCAGCGAGGCGTGTGACGCTTGCATCAAGCGGCCGACCTCGGGCAGCTCACCGGCCCTTAGCGCCGCCACCGCCGCGAGCACACGCGCATTTTCGCTGACGACGTGCTGCGCGCGCTTCCGGAGCGGCTCGGGTAAGCGGGCGCGCGCGAGCAGCGCCGCGTCTGCATCGCTCAAGCTTCGCAGCTCGGGCTGCAGCGCGCGCAGCTTTCCGAGAGCGGCTTCGCACTCGTCGCGCCGCGTGTTGTACGCCGAGTCTGCGAGCTCGTGCTTGATGCCCGTCTCGCACACCAAGAACACCGCGCTCTCGGGGATCGGCACCGCCTCGATCGCCAGCGTTCCGCAGTCGATCAGCAACGCATTCCCGGCCACGCCGCAAGCGCTAGCGAGCTGATCCATGATACCGCAGCGCGTGCCGGCGTAGCGGTGCTCGGCTTCTTGGGCGAGCGTCGCCAGCTGTTCCGGTGCCAGCTCTCGACCCGCCAGACCGAGCAGCGCGCGACCTACCGCGAGCTCGAGCGCCGCCGATGACGATAGGCCCGCACCGACCGGCACGTCGCTGTCGATGCGCAGCTCGGCGCCGCGCAGCGCGCTGCCCGAGCGATCGATGCAGCGGGCGATGCCGTGCACGTAACTGAGCCACTCGCCGTTCCGCGCCGTGGGCTCGTCGTCGAGCGAGAAGCTCGCGGTTTGGCTGCCCCACGCCGTCGTTACCTGCACCTCACGACCCGGGCGAGGGAGCGCTGCGACCACGGTGCTGCGATCGATCGCAAACGGCAGCACCCAGCCGTCGTTGTAGTCGGTGTGCTCGCCGATCACGTTGATCCGGCCCGGAGCTGAGAAGAGGCGCGGCCGCATGGTCGGCCAGCATAGCGCGCGTTGTTCGCCAGGAGGGGGTGCGCTAGTCTCCGGCGCATGCTTGATGAGGAGCGCAAGCGGCTCGAGCGCGAGATCTACAATCGGCAGACCAACATGGAGCGGCCTCAGTTCGCTTCATACTGGGATGCCGACCTGTACCGGCAGATGCACGCATTCGCGTACGACCGTCAGGTCGAAGAGCTCGGCGCGCGCTTCATGACCAACCGCAAGGTGTTGGCGCTCGGCGCCGGCAACAGCGAGGCAAAGTTCGCGCTGCGCTTCAGCTCCGATGTCCACGCGCTGAATATCTCGGAGCGCGCGGTCGCCGAGCTCCAGCGGGCCGTGCCGGAGGCTCACAGCTTCGTCGGCGATGCCGAGAAGCTCGATCTCAACGAGCACTATGACGTCGTGCTGTGCAAGTCGATCCTGCATCACCTGCATCCGATCGAAGACGTGCTGGCGTCGATCCGGCGCGTGCTTACGCCGGGCGGGCATCTGGTCATCATCGCCGAGCCCGGGCTCCTGAATCCGTTCGCCGCCGCCGCCCGACGGTTCGCGCCGAGTCAGCAGCACACGCCCGGCGAGAAAGCGTTCGTTTTCTCGCGCTTGCGCAAGCAACTGGCGCGCGACTACGCGATCGAGGTCGAGCACTATCACTTCATCGCCTCGATGCTGTTACCCTACGCCGCCAAGAAGGTCCCGGCGTTGCGTCCGCTCGCGAACGCGTTGCTCCAGCCGAGCTTGCAGCTCGAGGCACTGCTCCGCATGGCGCCCGGCGTCGACGACCTGTGTTGGGTGATGGCCGGCGCCTATCGAGCCCGATAAGATCGGCTTTGTTCAGTCAACCTAGGTAAGGTCTTGACCATGCGACGGTTCGACAAGCTGTCGGTTGCCATGTGCTTCCTGACAGGCCTTGGCTTCGCGGCTCTCGCGGGGCCCCTCACCCGCGTCCCCAACCCGCTGATCGAGGACGACGGGTACTTCTACTCGCGCATCGCCTACAACCTCGGCGTTCACTCGTTCTCGAGCTTCGACAACATCAACGTGACGAGCGGCTACCACCTGCTGTGGGGCCTCGCGCTCGGCGCGCTGTCCAAGCTGCTCGCCGCCTTCACGATCGACCGCTCGTACCACATGATCGCGCACCTCGCGTTCGCGTTCGGTGTGATCGGCTGGACCGCCTTTGGGTTCTTCAAGCGTCCGCTCGAACACGCCGCGATCATCGCGATCATGGTGTGGTCGTTCGCGATGACCGAGGTGGCGTTGCTGGGCCTGCTGCAGGTCTATCTGATCAGCCGCTTCGTCACCGCGCGCGACAGCTTTCTAAAGTCGCCGGTCGATCTGCTCGTGATCGCATTGATACCGCTCACGCGCATCGATGCGCTCGCCGTCCTCGGCGTGCTCGGGTTGTACTTATTGATCTACGAGCGCCAGTCCTTCGTGCGCTTCACGAGCGCGGCCGCCGTCGGCGCGGCTGCTCAGCTCGTGACGATGCGCCTGATGTTCGGTCATTGGTTCGGCGTCGCGTCGCTGCTCAAGACGCAAGCCATGGAGCTCGTGACCTCGGAGCGCCTCATTCACAACTTTTTGGTGACGCGATCCACGATGTTGAGGACCTTGCTCATCGTCGCGATGCTCGCGATCTGCGCCTATCTGTTCTACGCCCTACGAGACTGGCGGGAGCGCACGCGCTGGGCATGGGCCGTCGCGGCGGTCACCAGCTTCTTCGTGGCTCACTTCTTTCTCAGCGTCATGCGCTCTTGGTATCTGGCGGTGCCGCTGATCTGTTTGATGTTGCTGGTCAGCGTCGCGATCGAGCACTCGGCCCTGGGTAAGCGCGCGGTCGACGTGCTCTACGGCCTGACGTGCGCCTGTACCGCGCTCCTGGTCTGCCTGATCTTTGCCCGGTCGAACAGCTACTACTGGGCTGAAGAGTCGTACGCGATCGGGTTTATCGATCGCGTCAACGCGCTCGTCCCACCCAATGAGCCGATCTACCAAATCAGCGGCGCGGGCTACACCGCGTACTGGTTGGAGCCATCGGTGGTCAACGGCGACGGCCTGGTCAACTCGCACGAGTACCTCGAGCGCATGAACAACTTGCAGCTCGCGAGCTATCTCGAGGACAGCGACATCTGCCTGATCATCCGCGACACGCCGGTCGATGGCGACGTCGTCGCCGGGAACGCCGGGCTGATGGTCCGGACCAGCGACGTCGAGGTGCTCGAGGACGCGCCCACCACGCTGCACGAGCTCTGGCAATACCGGCTGTTCCTGCTCAAGGCCCCGCGCTGTCAGCGGCTCGCCAACCTGACGCAGTACGCCTATCGCGTGCCCGCGCCGGGGCCAGGCCACATTTTGACCGCCAGACCCGCGCAGTAGGGCGCGCCGCGGCCGGTTTCTGCGCTTCTTAGCGCCTATTTGGGGCGCGCCTAGTATACCGTTCGGCGGCGGATTTCCCTTCCAATGAAGGCTCGTTGCGAATGTCGACACAGCGCAAGATCAAGATCCTCATGTTGCTGCCGAACATGGTGAGCGCCGGCGGACAGCGCATGACGCTCAACGTATTTCGCGCGCTCGATCGCGATCGGTTCCAGGTGACGCTGCTCGTGCAGGAACGCACCGGCTCGTTCCTGCCGGAGACCGAAGGCAATCCCGAGATCATTTACATCCTGGACCGGCTCTACAAGCGCCAGGACTTGCCGTACTTGTTGGCGCAGACGGCGCGCCACGCCGCTGCTCACGACATCGTGATCGGCGCGCTCGAAGGCCGCGCGTCGTACCTGGGCCTCGCGGCGGCCAAGATGACGAACAAGGCGTTCATCGCTTGGTTGCACATCGACTGGAAGCCGTTCCTCAAGCGCGTCAGCTGGCGCCAGACGCTCGGCCTGCGCTCGTATCGCTTCGCCGACCGCATCATCTCGTGCTCGCAGGGCTCGGCCGACAGCTTCATCGAGATGTTCGACATCGATCCGACGCGCGTGCAGACCATCCTCAACGGCATCCCGGTCGACCGCGTGCTCGAGGGCGCTTCCAGGGACGTGCCGGAGCAGTACCGGCCGCTGTTCTCGAACGGCCCGACGGTGATCAACGTCGGCCGGCTCGACGAGCAGAAGTCGCAGCACTTCTTGATCGAGGCCCACAAGCTGCTGCTCGACGAAGGCCATCGCCACAACCTGGTGTTCGTCGGCGAAGGCGGCTTGATCGGTCAGCTGAAGGACCTCACGCGCTCGCTCGGCGTCGAGAAGACGGTTCACTTCGTTGGCTATCAAGCGAACCCGCACGCGTTCATCAAGCGCGCCACGGTGTTCGCGCTGTCGTCGCTGTTCGAAGGCCTGCCACTCGTGTTGGTCGAGACGTTGGTGTGCGGGACGCCGATCGTGTCGACGGACTGCCCCTCGGGTCCGGACGAGATCCTTGAAGGCGGCAAGTACGGCACGCTCGTGCCGCTGTCCAACCCGCGCGCGCTCGCCGACGGCATTCGCGACCTGCTCAACGACGAGCCGAAGCGCCGTCATCTCTCGGACATCGGCCAGCCTCGCGGTTGCTCGTTCGACGGCAACATCAAGATCAAAGAGTGGGAGACCATGCTTACGACGCTCGCAAGTCAGCGAGCGTGAGCCGCGGATCGGACAGTCCTTATGGTACGGAAAATTGGTTACCTCGCGCCTGAGTTTCCCGGGCAAACGCATCAGTTCCTCTGGCGCGAAATCAAGGCGCTCGCCGAGCTGGGTCTGCCTTCGACGCTGATCTCGACGCGGCGTCCGGCGGCAGGAATCGTGGTCCATGCGTGGGCCAAGGAAGCCGTCGCCCAGACGACGTATCTGTTTCCGATGGACGCGACGGACGCTGCCGACGCTGCCGCCGAGCTGCTGCGCGCAGGACCCATTCGCGTCGCCAAGTGCCTGGCGCTCGCCGCCAGCGCGACCGACATGACGCCGCGCGCGCGTGCCCGCCTGGCCGCGCTCACGATCCCTGCGGCCAAGCTCGCGGCCGTCGCGCGCAAAGAGGGGCTCACGCACATCCACGTGCCGTCGTGCTCGGATGCGGCGAACGTCGCGATGTTCGCTTCGATCCTGTCCGGCCTGCCGTACAGCTTGTCGCTGCTCGGGCCGACGCTCGAGGGCTACGGCCCCAACCAAACGAACAAGTGGCGCCACGCCGACTTCGTGGTCGTGATGTCGAAGTTGCTCTACGACCACTCGAAGAAGGTGCTCGACGGCTTCTTGCCGCCGATCGTCGAGATCGCGCCGGTGGGCGTCGATCTCGACGTGATGAAGCGCGCCGGCCAATACACGCCATGGATGCCGGGGCAGGTCGCTAAGATCTACGCGTGCGGTCGCCTCAACCCGGTCAAGGCGCACCCCGACTTGGTCGACGCCGTGGCCGTGTTGCGCGAGCGCGGCATCGACGCGCAGCTGATCATCGCCGGTGAGGACGAGAAGGGCGGCCAGGGCTACCGGCGCGACATCGAGCAGCACATCCAGCGCCGCAACGCCGCCGGCTTCGTGACGCTGCTCGGCGCCGTATCCGAGGACAAGCACCGCGAGTGCCTGCAGAACGCGCACATCTTCGCGCTGACCAGCCTGAACGAAGGCATCTCGGTCGCGATCATGGAGGCGATGGCGATGCAGACGCCGGTGGTTGCGACCGCCGTCGGCGGTAACGCCGAGCTGATCGAGACGGGTGTCAACGGCATGCTCGTCAAGCCGCAGGATCCGCCGCTGTTCGCGGATGTGCTCGAGAAGGTGCTCCGCGACCAGGCGTTCGCGACCTCGCTCACCGAGCGCTCGCGCCAGACGGTCGCGGAGAGGTTTGACTCGCGCTCGGCAGCCAAGATCATCGCCCGATGCCTGGAGCGCGCGCAAACCGGCAAGGCCGGTCAAACCGTGCTGGCGTGAGCGAAGCGAACCTCGTGAAGGGGTGGATCCCGTTGGGCTTTGCCCAACGGGCGGGGAACGGCGCACGTTCCCCCGGTAATTAGGCAACGACGTACATCAGCGCGGAAATCCGGAACGGATTTACGAACGGATGTACTAGGGCGTGATGTTGGTCGTTGCGGTGCCGCGTGCGGGTGCTTCTAAGAGGAGCGGCCGCCAGCGCTCATCGCCCTCGAGGAACACCTTCTGGAACGCCAGCGCGAACGAGCCGGACGTGCCGCGACCGGCGTCCAGCGGGCCGAACCACGAGAAGTGGGTCGCGCCTTGGATCGAGATGATCATCTTCGGCGTCATCGCGGGGATCCGGTCGTACGCGTCCTGCGATCCGTAACACGGCGCGACGCCATCGGAGTCGCCGCACAACAGCATCGTCGGTGTCGTGATGCCGGCGCCGACGGGACCCCACGCAGCGAGGCCGATCGATGTCCGCAACGTCTGATCGCTCGTCGTCGCGATCGTCGTGCCGCCGCCGCCCATCGAGTAACCCGACGTGCCGTAGCGACCGGCGAGCTTGCCCATCAGCGGGCTGCCGCTCTTGGTGTTTTCCATCTTGAGCTCGTCTACTGCAGCCAAGAGCTTGATCGCGCGGATCTCAGGGATGTCGGAGCCGATCGTCCACGCCGCGACCAACACGATGCCGTGCGACGCGTAGAACGGACCCCACGCCGCCATCTCAGGTCCGCTGTTGAGAAATCCAGGACAGATCGCGACCGCAGCGAACGGCGGCTCCGCATCGGTCGGGTAGTAGACCGTACCGGTACTGATCTCATAGGTGTCGACATCAAAGGGTCCGTCGGATCGGGCCCGTGACACAGGCAGTCGCCGCTCGGACAGCAATCGCCGCCGGTGACTGTACCGGCCGCGCCGCCTTCGCCCGATGCGCCCGTGCCACCCGCGCCTGCACCACCTGCACCGCCGCCGCCCGCGCCTGCATCGCCGCTGCCGCCTTCACCCGCGCTGCTCGTGCCGGCAGTTCCACCGCTTCCGCCAGCGTTCATGCCGCTCGCGCCACCGATCGGCATACCGGTTCCGCCGCTGCCGCCCATCGGTGAAACGCTACCGACGCCACTCGCGCCGCCGGTCGGTACGAACGTTCCACCGATGCCGCTCGAACCGATGCCGCTCGTACCTCCGGTGCCCGAGCTCGCGGCGGCGCCACCTGCGCCACCTAGAATGCCGTTATTTAGTATTTCGTTGCCGCTTCCTTCTGCCGCACAGCCGCACAAACCTGTGATGGCGATCCAGGAAACAGACAGCACCCATCCAACTGCAATTCTGTGCATTGCAAATCTCCGCCGACACTCCCGCGCAACAGCTGTCACAGGAGTACGCACAGAGGCAACGCATTCGCGCGCGTTGGCGAAGCTGGTATCGACTTTGTCCAGCGCGGCCAGCGCTAGCTGCTCATTCGCGACTCAACGCATCCTTAATATCGAGTCGCGCTGCGCGTATGCCTGGCAAGAGACCTGCGATGGCTGCCGTGGCGGTGACGACGAGCGTGAGGCGCACGGCGGCCTCGGTTGGGAACACCATGTTGAAGTGCCACCCGGATTGTTCGGCCGCGAGGATCTCCAGGAACATCTTGCACTGCAGCGTTCCGGCGAAGATGCCGAGCAGCACCGCGCACATGCCGATAAAGCCCGCTTCGATCACCAGCGCGCGCGCGATCTGAGCGCGGGAAGCGCCGATCGCGCGCAGCATGCCGATCTCGCGGGTGCGATCGAGCACCGCCGCCACCATCGTCCCGACTACGCCGAGCAGCGCGATGAACAACACGATCAGCTCGAGCGAGCGCGTGTATGAAAAGCTCTCGTTGACCAGGCCCAAGTATTGCTCGCGCAGCGCTGACGTCGGCGTCACGAACAGCGTCTCGCCGCCGCCGAGGCGCCGGCGGATGTCCGTCGTGATCCGAGCGGCATCGGCGTTCGGCGCGAAGTAAACGTTGACCAAGTCGAACGCCTCGTCGCGCCAGCGCTCGACGTACAGCGAGCGATCGATGAAGCCGGCGCCGATCTCCGATGAATAGTCGATCACGACCGCGCGCACCGTCAGCGGCACGAGCCCGGTCGGCGACTCGAGCTCGAGCGTATCGCCGGCGCGCAGCTTCAAGAGATGCGCCGCATTCTCACCCAGCACGATCAGCTTGCCGCTCGCCAGCTCGTCCGGCTCGATCGGGGACTTGCCTTCGATCACGTCCCAGTTGCGGTTCTTTTGCCGCGCTTGCTCGAGGAACGCGCGGGTGTCAGAGGCGACCAAGCGAAAGGTGCTGTCGCCGTAGCGCTGCGCGATCAAGCGCATCGGTTGCAGCGCCGCGACGCCGTTCATGCCTTCGAGCTTAACGAGCGTGCCGGGTGAAAACGGCAAGTGCTTGCGGTCGACGAGCGGTGAGCCGGCGGTGATCGCGAGGTCCGCCGCGCTGACTTGCTCGAACCACTTGCGCACCGAGTGCTCGAACGAGCCGAGCCAGCCCGCGACGGCGATGCCGAGCGAGACCGCCGTCATCAGCGCCAGCACGTTGATCGTGCTGCGCCCGAGATCGCGCTGCACGTAGTCGACGCCGAGCCGGCCTGCGGCGCCGAGCGTCCGCTGCACGCCGCGCACCACGAGCTTGCGGGCCAGCACGATGATCAGCGGTGCGAGCAACGCTGCGCCGGCGAGGTCAGCGATGGTCGCGATCGAGCCGCTCGCCGGATGCGTCCTCCCCCACAACGCGAGCACCCACGATGCGATCATCAGCAGGACACCCACGATGGCGAGCCGGCCCGGCCGCAACCGGCTCGAGCGCGGCGTGTGCGCGCCGTGGCGCAGCGCTTCGACTGGATCGAGGCGAGCGCCGCGCAGCGCCGGCAAGAACGCGGCGGCCCACGTGATCAGCAGCGCCGACATCGCGCCGGCCAGCGCGTCGTCCAGCGTCACGCGTGGGGCCTCCGGCTTGGTCACGAGGATGTAGCTCATCGCGGTCGCGGTCTGGGCGTGCGTCAGCGCCACGAGATGTTGAGCGAGCAACACGCCCAGCCCGATCCCGAGCAGCGCGAGCAGCGTCGCTTCGAGGCAAAAGTGCAGCACCACGTCGCGCTGAATCACGCCAAGCGCGCGCAGCACGCCGGTTTCACGCCGCCGTTGCGTCACCGCGATCGCGACCGCGTTGTAAATGATGAAGACCGACACCAGGAGCGCGACCACGCCGCTCAGCTGGAGACCGTCGTGCAGCGGCGTCACCAGCGAGCGCAGCTGCTCGCCGCTCTTCTCCGGCTGTTCCACTCGCGCCCGACCGGCCAACACCGCCTGCAGCGCACGGGTCACCGCCGGCTCATCGGCGCCGTCCTCGAGCGCGACGTCGATCCGATCGACCAGCGTGCCGCGCCCGAACGCGACCTGCGCGGCGTCGGTGAACATCACTGCGACTTGGCCGCCGAACGACTTGGCGGGGCCTTCGTCGCGCAGGATGCCGCGCACGTACAGCTTGACCGGGCCATCGACGCCCAACACCTGCACCTCGCTGCCCACGCTGAGCTTGCGCTGCGTCGCGAGCGTGCGGGTGATCAGCAGCGCCGTCGGATCGTTCGCGAACGCGAGCGGGTCCTCGACGATCCGGTCGTCTTCGCCTTCGCCCTTGAACGGCAAGAAATGGGTGTCGCCCAGAAAGTCGACGGCCAGCACGAGCAGCGGCTGGTTTTCGCCGGCGAAGCTCGTGGCGATCTCGAGCGCGGTCGCGACGTGCGCAACGCCCGGCACTCCGGCGAGCTGTGCCGTCAGCTCCGAAGGGATGCCAGACTCGTTGCCGACCACGATCAGGTCGGCGCGCGCGGCCGTGCGTTCGACCAACTCGTCGAAGCTCGCGAGCATGCTGGCCGAGGTGGCGCGCGTCGCGACCACGACGGCTACCCCGAGCGCGATGCCGAGCACCACGAGGCCCGATCGCACCGGGGAGGAAGCGAGATGCCGCGCGCTCAGGCGGCGGAGCAGGGTCAGCATGCCGCGCGCTCCGTGCTCAGCTGTGTTACCACCGTGACCGCGTGATCGAGCCGCCCGCGCCGAAAGCTCCGCCTGCGAGCGCTCCCGTAAGCGCTCCTGTTGGTTCTGGCGCTGCCCGCTTCATCGCGTTCCTGGAGCACCCAAAGCTCGCGCTGCGGCTGGCAGTGCTCGCTGCGCTGCTGGTGTCGCCCTCGCTGTTCATCGGCTTTCATCTCGACGACTACGTACATCGCTATTTGTTGTCGGGGAGCCAAGAGCCGGATGCGCAAGCGCTGCGGCGATCCTACGAGTCGCCGTTCGGAATCGCAAACGGCGATCGCGCGGACAACCACTGGCAAATTGAAGCCGGCTATGCGCCGTACTGGATCGATCCCGACTTGCTGGTCTCGCTGTATCGGCCGCTCAGCGAGCTGAGCCACGAGCTTGACGCGGCGCTCTTTCCCCGCTCCGCGCTGCTCCAGCACGCGCACAACATCCTGTGGTACGCGCTGCTCGTCGCGGCGGTCGTGGCGCTGTATCGATCGCTGCTCGGCCGCACGACCGTCGCCGGGCTGGCCGCGCTGCTGTACGCGCTCGATCACACCCATGGCTTTGCGGTCGGCTGGATCGCCAATCGCAACGCGCCGATCGCGGCGTGCCTCGGCTGCTTGGCGCTGCTGGCCCATCACAAGGCGCGCGTGCAGCGCTCGCTGGCGCTGGGGTTGCTGGCTGGCGGGCTGCTCTTTGGCGCGCTGCTCTCGGGCGAAGGTGCGGTGGCGATCGCGGGCTTTCTGCTCGCGTATGCGCTGTTCGTAGAGCGCGACGCTTCGTTTGCGCTGCGCATCGTTTCGCTCGTTCCGCACGGCATTGCGCTGATCGCATGGCGCGTCCTGTACGCAGCGTTCGATCGCGGCGCGCACGGCTCGGGGCTGTATCTCGACCCGGCGCGCGAGCCGCTCGCATTTGCGCTGGCCGCGATCGAGCGCATGCCCGTGCTGCTGTTCGGCGAGCTGCTCCTGCCGCCGGCTGAGGCGTATGTCTTCGCGCCGCCGCCGCTGCCCGCGGTGATGTGGGTCGTCGCGGTCGCGCTCGCCATCGCGCTCGCGGTCGCCGCCGCGCCGCTCGTGCGCCGCGATCGCATGGCGGCGTTCTGGGCGCTCTCGACCGTGCTCGCGCTCGTGCCGGCGGTCAGCACGCACCCGAACAATCGCTTGCTGTTCTTCGTTGGCCTCGGCGTGATGGGCCTGCTCTCGCAGCTGTGGCACGGCGTGCTCGAAAACGCTGACTGGCTGCCCAGCCATCGGCTGGGCCTAACGCGCATCTTGGCCGCGTGCCTGGTCGGCTTTCACTTGGTGATCTCGCCGTTTCTCTTGCCGCTCACCGCGTGCAGCGTCGCGCTCACCGCGCCGGCGCGTGAAGCGGCTGATGCAATTCTCGAAGCAGGCGAGGGCGGCGCCGACGTGATCGTGCTGAGCGCGCCGGACTACTACTACACGAAGCTCGCGCGGCCGATCGCAGCGCTCGAAGGCCGCGCCGCGCCGCGCCGGCTGCGCGCGTTGTCGTTCGGCGAGGTGCCGGTGACGGTGGTGCGCGAGGACTCGCGCACGCTGCTCGTGCGCTACGCGGGCGGCCTGCTTCGCGAGCCACTGCTTACGCTGTACCGCGCACCCGGTAACCCAGTGCCTGCCGGTGCGCGCATCGCGCTCGACGGCGTCAGCCTCGAGGTCACCGAGGTCACGCCCGACGGCCACATCGCGGCCCTGCGCTGCGCGTTCGATCAGGACCTGGACGGCGCCGATAAAGCGCCGGCGCCGCGTTTCCTAGCTTGGGACGGTGCGCGACTTTCGCCGGTTCGCTTACCTCGGGTAGGCCAGTCGCTCGACTTGCCGCCAGCAAAGGTGCGCTTCGCGCTATAACCAGCGACCACATGGACGAGTCGCTGCAACGCGTGACGCGCGCCCTCGATGGGCTCGCAACAATCGGTTTCGTTTGGCCCAACGGCCTGCTCAACCCTGGCGGCCCCCATCGCCGGCTCAAGGGGCACCATTTCCCGATCTCGATCGGCGAGGACGAGTGCCTGGTGTTCGGCAAGCTGGTGCAGACCTTCCGCCCCGAGCATTGCTACATCATAGGCAACGCGTTCGGCTTCTCGTCCGCGTACATCGCCGATGTGATGAAGCACAACGGCGGCAAGAGCTGCGTGACGCTCGACGACCAGTCCGAGGGCGCTGGCCAGCGCGCCGCGGCGATCGCGCAAGGCCTAACCGAGAAGCTGGGCCTCGCCGAGCTGCTCCGCAATAAGAAGGGCCGCGCGCCGGAAGACATCGCCGCGACGGCGGAGCAGAAGGTCTACGACCTCATCTTCATCGACGGCCTGCACCGCCACCCGCAGGTCATCCACGACCTCGACGGCGTGCTGCCGTACGCGGGGCCGCAAACGATCATCGTGTTTCACGACAGCTGGATCATCGGCGTGCCCGAAGCGGTCGACCGCGCCAAGGCGCTCGGCTACCGCTGCCTGTGGGTGCCGACCTCGTGCGAGATGATCCTCACCACCAAGGATCCGGCGCAGTTCGAGAAGCTCAAGCAGGCCTTCCCGAACGGCATCGAGGACCGCGGCAAGCGCAACTACTTCTACGGTTGGACGCTCGCGATGCGCGAGACCTTCTCGTTCTATGTGAATCGGATGCTGGGACGTGCCTGAGTCTTCCGCACTCGCGGTGCGGACCTTCGAGAGCGTCGAGCACGGCGAGCAGCAGGAAGAGATCGCGTGTCCGGTGTGCGGCGGGCGTTCGACTGAACGCGTGCTGCTCGCTCATGACCTGCTGTTCGGCTCGCCCGGCGGCTATCCGCTGGTGCGCTGCACGGCATGCAAGATGGAGTACGTGAGCCCGCGACCGACCGGCGCTGCGCTCGGCCGGCATTACCCCGCCGACTACTTCGGTTACAGCCTGCACGAGGATGCGCCCGCATACATGCAGGGGTTCCTGAAGGCGTTCGCGAAGGGCATCTCGCGCCGCCGGCTCGGGTATCTCGAGAAGGTCACCGGCAAGCTGCAACCCGACGCCAAGCTGCTCGACGTCGGCTGCGGCGTGAACCGCTTGCTCGAGCTGATCAAGGAAGACCGCGGCTGCGTCGGCACCGGCCTCGATTTCAAGCCGGAGATCGTCCAGTACGTGCGCGAACGGCTGAA
>Ga0193752_1002189_pt1 | contig 14998 bp, 17 predicted proteins | sample H1c1metaG_FD_144924 | JGI IMG/M metagenome (GOLD analysis project Ga0193752, IMG submission 144924) | Soil microbial communities from a riparian zone of the East river system, Colorado, United States - H1c1 | ecosystem: Environmental > Terrestrial > Soil > Riparian zone | place: USA: East River... | reverse complement strand
AAAAGTAACTCTGGATGCCGCGGGCACCTGCGCCGTTGCTCGCGTGGTGGTGGGCTGCGTCAGTTGGAAACCCATTGTGCTTGATCTCGCGCAACTCACCGGTAAACCGTTGTCAGAGCAAGCTATTCGCGATGCAGTTCAGATTGTCCGAACATTGGCGGAACCGATGTCGGATGTGCGCGGCTCGGCGGCGTACAAACGCGAGATGGCGGTCGAGTGGGCGGCACGGGTGTTACTGAAAGCATGCGACCGCGCTGCCGAAAGATCTGCAGAATGAATTTACCAAAACCCCGCTGTCTCGACATCCACGCCCATCACGTCGGCCAATCCGTCGTTGACCGCGTCCATGCAGAAGGCGCGACACACGGCATCCATGTCGTCAAATCCGACGACGGCGCCACGCGCTTTGAAGTCGGCGGACGACTCACCGGCATGCCGCTGATGCCGACGCTGCTCGACGAATCTGCACGACTAAAGTGGATGGATGAAGCCGGCATTGACGTGCAACTGGTTTCCGGCTGGATGGACCTGGCGGCGTATCACTTGAAGGACGAAGCCGGACAATGGTTCACGCGCCTGCAAAACGAATCGCTCGCGGAGCTGGTGGCCAAACGTCCGGATCGTTATGCAGCCGCTGCCATGGTACCGCTGCAATCGGGTGAACTTGCTGCAGCAGAACTACGTCACGCGGTAAAAACACTCGGCCACCGCGCGGTGCAGATCGGCGCGCGCGTTGAAGAAGAAGGACTCGACGCGCCGGCCTTCGATCCGTTCTGGAAAGCGTGCGAAGAACTGAATGTGCCGGTGATTATTCATCCGGCCGACCTCACCGTGCCGCCGCGCATACGGCGCTTGTTCCTGCAAATACTCGTCGGCAATCCTGCTGAAACTACGTACGCGGCAGCAGCGCTGTTGCTGGGCGGCGTGTTCGACCGCTTTCCGAAACTGCGCGTGCTGCTGGTGCACGGCGGTGGCTGTGTGCCGTATCAATTCGGACGCATCGATCGCGGACGCATCGCTGCGCCGCTGTTTGCGCGTGGCGCGGCGAAATTGCCGTTGGAAAAATACGCGGTCAATCTTTACTACGACACCATCCTGCACGACGACGCAGCGTTGCAGTATTTGATCGAGCGTGTGGGCGCAAACAAAGTTGCGCTGGGCAGCGATTATCCATTCCCATTGCGCGATTTCGATCCTGTTAAAAATATTAATAAAATCAAATACTTACATAATGATGCGGCACGCACGATTTGTTGGGATACCGGCGCTAATCTGCTGGGCTTGTAACCGTGACACGAACAATTACAAACACTATGTCATTCCCGCGCAGGCGGGAATCTATAACACAGCATCACTTGCTGCGCAGCATGGATTCCCGCCTGCGCGGGAATGACAGGATTAGTTTTTTGACGATTTCGCGTATGCAAACGTTTGCGGTAATTGCCGCACTTTTATCTGGCGGCATCATCAAGACGCCCACACACGCACAGTCATACCCCAACACTGCCGTACGCATCGTCGTCCCCTTCCCCGCCGGCGGCGGCGTCGACAGCGCAGGCCGGCTGATAGCGCAGAGACTTTCGGTGAACCTGGGCAAATCTTTCGTCATCGAAAACCGCGGCGGCGCCAACGGCATGATCGGCAGCGAAGTCGTCGCGAAAGCGCAGAAAGACGGTTACACACTAATGGTCAACGGCGCAAACTTTGTCACATCGCCCAGTCTTTATAAAAAAGCGACTTACGATGCCATACGCGATTTCGATCCCATCAGTCTGATTGCGCTCGGCCCCAACGTGCTGGTGGTGCATCCGTCGCTGCCAGTGAAATCGGTGACGGAATTGATCGCGTTGGCCAAATCCAAACCCGGCGAAATTGGTTTCGCCGGATCAGGCAGCGGTAGCACGCCGCATCTGGCGGGCGAGCTTTTCAACACGCTGGCGGGCGTGAAGATGATCCACATTCCCTATCGCGGATCGGGCCCGGCGATGATCGGTTTGCTCGGCGGCGAAGCGATGACGATGTTTTTGCCGGCGATCAATGCGGGGCCGCATGTGAAAACCGGTCGCCTGCGCGCGCTTGCCGTGACCAGCCGTGAACGGCTGGCCGCCATGCCCAATTTGCCCACAGTAGCGGAAGCGGGATTGAAAGACTACGAGTCGAGCCAGTGGTACGGTTTGTGGGCACCCGCGGGCACGCCGTTGGAAATTCTGAATTTGCTGAATGGTCAAGTCACCAAAATCATGCAAGCCGGCGACGTGCGTCAACGCCTGATCGAGGATGGATTGATACCCATCGGCGGCACGCGCGAGCAATTTGCGGCGCACATCAAATCCGAAATCACCAAATGGGCGAATGTGATCCGGCAATCCGGCGCGCGGGTGGACTAGCCGCCGCGCGCCGTACCGGCTAGTTGTATTTCTTCACCACCTCGATCAACTCGTCGCCAGGCACCAGCGAACTGGATTCGATTTTGAGGTAGCGAATAATGCCCTGCTTGTCGATCACGAACCACGAGCGCTTGGATCGCAAGTACGCCCCTATGCGCGCAGTATTCACCATCGCCGCATCGTCGAACAGCGACTGGTAGGCGCGCGACATTTCGCGCCGGCCATCGCTCAGTAACGGATAAGTCAGTCCGAGACTGTCGCCCCACGCACGGTTGGCATCATTGAAGTCCACACTGACGCCCAGGACCTGGGCGTTTACGGCTTCGAACTTGGGCAGATCAAGTTGGAAAGCCAGGGCTTCCTGCGTTCAGGTCTTGGTGAACGCACCGTAGTAGAAAAATATCACCAGCGATTTCTTGCCGGCGAAGTCGCTGAGTTTGACATTGGTTCCGCTGGTGGACGGCAGCGAGAAATCCGGCGCCTTGTCGCCTACCTGCAGCGCGTGGCTCGCGTGCGCGGCAAACAACAGTCCAGCACCCAACAACAACGACCTTAACATGCGCAGGTACATGGCTACCTCCTTTGCTATAAACGTGGCTGGGCCACAAGGTTTTGAATTATTTTTTTCACATCGGGCCGGTCATAATCGAGCGGTCCCATGCCACGCGCCACGATGTTCTGATTGCGGTCGACAATAAAGGTCATCGGCACACCGCGCGCGTTGATCTGTCTGCCATAGGCCATGCCCTTGTCGTGCGCGGAGGGCATGGTGAATTTATTCTCGTTGAGATACTTCCTGACCGCGGTGCCGTCGCCGCCATCCAGCGAAATCGTCATGACGACGACGTCTTTTTCCGGGTATTCCCTATGTGCCTTCTGCACGGAAGGCATCTCGCCGCGGCAGATGTCTCACCAGGTTGCCCAGAAGCGGATGATGATCACCTTGCCCTTCATCTCCGATGACTTCAGCGCGCCGCCGTGCAGATTGACGAAATCGAATTCCGGCATTTTCGTGGGCTGCGGTGGCGGCGCCATTACCGTAGCCGCAGGGAAGAGCCCCTCTGCCGCTTGAGCATTCGTAAAAGATGGTGTGGCGACCATCATTACACTTACAAGCAATATAGTTTTCTTATTTAAAAACATATACTTGCAATTCATCCGCAATTTAGGTAATACAATACTACACCTTTGGCGCTAGCCGCAGACGCAGCGGCAAACGCTACTTTTAGAATCTCGAATTGCGACTTCATCAAGCAATATCGCATAGTGCCGCCGGCTGCGACTCAATCCACCCCATGGCAAGGAATCCTACATGAAATTAATACACACGGCATTACTGGTCGCCGCTTTGACGTTCGCGGCTCCCGTCAGCGCACAAACGACCCAGCGCATTCGCGGCACGATCACGGCGCTGGACGGAAACACGCTGTCGGTGAAATCCCGTGATGGCAAGGATCTTAAAATCGAGCTCACGGAAAAAGCGTCTGTCGCCACGGTCAAAGCAATGACGCTCGCCGACCTCAAACCGGGCGATTACGTTGGCTCCACCACCAGGAAACGCGCCGATGGCGTGCTCGTGGCCGTCGAGATTCACTCGGTTCCACAGGGTGTAGGCGAAGGCCACCGGCCGTGGGATCTTGAGCCGGACACCATGATGACCAATGCGAACATCGCATCGACGGTTCAAGCCGCAGGCGGACAAAATCTGACGCTCGAATACAAGGGCGGGTCACAGAAAATCCTGGTGCCGCCGGGCACGCCGATTGTCACCACGGTCGCCGCGGACCGCTCATTTCTCAAGCCGGGCGAGTATGTTTTTTTTAACGCCGACGTTGCAGCGGACGGCAAAATGACGGTTTCGGGGCGGATCCAGGTCAGCAAAGATGGCGTAAAACCACCGCAGTGATTGTCCGCCAGCGGCCAATGGCTAAACGCAATGAATAACCTGAAACGGGTTATGTCAGGACGCGTTGCCATTCGTCTTGTTCTTACAGGTCAACAAGGAGTCTCAGCATGAACAAACGCAATGTCACACTGTCTTTAGCACTGGCGCTGCTGGCAGGCATCGCTGGTGCGCAAACACCCACGCGCGTGCGCGGCGTCGTCAACACATTGGATGGAAATGCGCTCTCGGTGAAATCGGCTGAAGGCAAAAATGTGGAGATACAGTTGAGCGAAAAAACCGAAATCGTTTTTACTCAGGCGATCAAGCTCGCCGACATCAAGCAAGGCGACTTCCTGGGCGTCACCTCAACCAAACGCGACGATGGTTCACTCACTGCATTCGAAGTACGCCGCTTTCCCAAGCCCGTTAATCCTGGTCACCGGCCGTTCGACGGAAAAAGCGACCAGACCATGACCAATGCTACGGTTTCCGCAATGGTGCAGTCGGCAAAAGGCCGTGAAGTCACCGTAACTTACGAAGGCGGATCGCAGAAAATCGTGATGCCCGAAAACGCGTCCATTTCAATGCTGGTGCCGGGAGAACGCGCACAACTTAAACCCGGCGCGCCGGTGAGCCTGACGGCAACGCCCGCCGAGGGCGGCAGGCTTACTGCGCTGCGCATACAGGTGAGTCCGCCCCAATAATCCGCCAACCCAGCCGGCACGTCGAAGCGCAAACGCGACGCTGATCGATAAAACACGTCACGCTTTTCCGGTCAGCCACACCGATTTGATCTGCGGCAGCGCCTGCGCCGCACGTTGTGCAATTTCATCATTAGTGAGCGAGCTTAACGGATGCTCGATCACCACCGGGTCAAGCGCAGTCATGCCCAAAGCATCGCGTTGTACTTGCGCTTCGAGCTGAAATTCCGTGGTAATTATCAGGGCCGTGGGCAAGCCGCGGGATTCCAGTTCCACTGTGTCGTGCATACAGCACGACGTGCAGGAACCTCAATCGCCTATCGCGGTGATGACAAGATCGTTGTTGGCGGCGATCTCGTCGATAAGCTCCGGTGCGGCGTTCATCGAAAAACTGTGCTTGCGGTAGTAGTTGATCGCCGACAGTTCCGCATCGGCGGACAATTGCGCCTGAATACCGCGCAGCAGCTTGCCCGCATTCCATTTCGTGTTGTCGAGTACTGCGAGACGCAGTCCCTTGAGTGCGGTCACCCGCGCCGCGGCCGACATCACGTTCGCTTCTACGACCCCACGTGGATCGTAAACGACGTGCTGGTTGTGGATTGCTGTCATGGCGAACCCTCCGTAATTCAAATCAAAGGTAGCAGGTGCCGTCGAGGCACACCGGCCCGCCCACAGGCGCTGTCGCGGGATCAATTGCGCGCAGCACCGGAGATGAGACGCGCCCCCATCCGGGGATCAACGCCGAAAACCGCCCCGCCTCGCCGCCTGCAACAAACACATGAATATTATCCGGTGTCGGCACAATCGGCGTCATCGCATCGGGTTCGCGCTTGTACCAAGCCGGGAAGCTGCGGTTATAAACCTTGCCGTAGCGATCGTTGAAATAAAGGTCTTTCCACAGATTGCCCGCGTTCTTCCACAGGTAGTGGCGGATGTCATGGCGCTTCCAGCCGTGGTTGGCAATGGTGCGCGCATGTTCCGGGCCTATCACCACCGCGCAATGTCCGCCCATCACCGCATTGTTTGAGCAGATCGTGCTCATCGCCGAACAAATACTGTCGAGTATGCCCTGCGGATCATTGGCCACGTGATTGGTTACGCTGTGCGGCGGCTCGGCGGCAAGCACGAACACGGTGGAATCTTCGGCCTTGTAGCCATGCTCAACGTGATACGGCACAAGCGGACTGGTTTCTTCGTTTTCGGCGATACAGTAGGTGTACTTCGCCGGAGATCCCAGCGTGCTTTTGTCGAGTTCGCCCGGCCAGCCGCCGCCCACGTTGAGCAGAATCAAACGTATCGCGCGGCCGATGGTCGCATTCGCACGGTTGCCCGAGCCGAATGCATTGCAGCCCGCGTTCATGCCCGCCGCGATGCGCGCAGGGCCATTCACGATCAATAGCGGGCTCGCCATATGCGTAGTGGCCTGTACGCCGTTCAGATTAAATGCTGGATCGCATAGCGCATGCATGGCCGCGCGCACTATCGTTGCGTATTCCGGCAGGCAGCCGGCCATCACCAGGTTAATCGCCAGCACTTCGCGCGTCAGGCTGCCCCAGCGTGGTGGTACGCGGCATTCTCTGAATGAGGCGTCGCCGCCCAATGCCTTGATCATTGCGTCGATTTTTGCGGGTGTCGGCGGCACCAGCGGCAGGCCGTCAGAGTAGCCTTGCTGGTAATACCACTCGATCAGGTCCTCCGCCTGAACCTCCTGTGCCGCTGATAAGTGTGTAGCAGTCGGGCTGTTCATAGCTTGCGCTCCCCTTACTGATCTTCACCCGGCCGAAACCGCGTTTCCGGTTTCAGCCCTTTGCGCTTGAGCTTTTCACTGATTTTGCCGTTGTCCATGTAACGCCCCTCGACCGCGCGCTGCGCGGCTGCATCCCATTGCGGCAGCCAGTCTCCGTCGCCGGGGCTGAACCACGGCGCTTGCGGGCGACGCTTAGGTAAGCCCAGCTCGTCCCAGATCTTGCCGGCGCGCTCCATGTATTCGCGGCGTGGTAATGCCAGCGGCGGCAGTTCTTCCTTGCGCGTGGCATCCATCAGCAAGGTGGCGTCCATGCGCTCGGCTTCGTGTTCGCGTTCGGGACCGTGTCCGGGGCTGCGGTAGTCGATCACTTGCAGGTCGCTCGACGGATTCATGCGAAACGCCAGCGCCCAGAAAATCGCGTCGGAATTTTCCGGATCGATATCGTCATCCACCGCGATGCAAATCTTGCCGCAGTCGGCGCGGAATGCGCTCGCGCCCTGCAACGCCCTCCAGATTTCCGTCTTCGGCGTATTTTTTTCCATCACCACGATGATAATACGCCGCAGCGCCGTCAATCGTTCATGCAGCTTGACTCTTTTGACGCCCCGTATACCCAGCGTCTTGCGTAAATGCGCCAGAAACATCGGCTCGTACGACACCAGCTTGATCGCGCTCGATTCGCTCGGCGTCACCTGCGAAATATACGATGCAACAATCGCGTTTTTGCGATGCGTGATCGCCGTCACGCGCATCGGCATATTAAATTCTTCAAGCGCGATGTGACCGTGCGATTCGCCAAAGGGGCCTTCCGGTTCGAGGTATTCGGTATCGATGTAGCCTTCGATCACAATCTCGGCTTCGGCCGGCACCAGCAAATCGACAGTACGCGCCTTCACCACGTTGATCGGCGCGCCCACCAGGCCACCCGCAACACCGATTTCATCGACATCAATCGGCAGTTTCATCGGCGCCACGTAGGCCACGCATGGCGGCGCGCCCAGTACAATGGCGCAGGGCATTTGCTTGTCACCGCGTGCCTGATGTTTTTGATAATGCCGATAACCGCCTGCGCCGCCCGAGCGCGTGGCCATGCGCACGACCATGCGATCATTCGATTTCAATGCGGCGCGATAAGTGCCGTGATTCTGAATGCCGCTGTCCGGGTCTTTGGTGATCACATTGGTCGCGGTCAGCGTCGGTGCACTGTCAAAACCCGGCGTGGAAATTGGTATCGGCAGGCTGTCGAGCCCGTTGCCCTCGCCTTTCAGCGCATGGCCTTCAATCACCACTTCCTGGCAAGGCGCTTTTTCAACCACGCGCGGCGCAATCGGATGCGCCGTGGCCTCGCCCCAGCGCGTCTCCACATCCTCCGCCGGCGCTTGCATGCCGATCAGGTACACCGCCGGATTCGCGGCAAGCGCACCCACCACCACGGGGAACTTGTACTTGCGGCCGCGGCCATCGACCACATGGGTAAATAGAAACGCTTTGCGTTCTTCCTGCTCAATGCCGCCCACGTACTGCCAGCGCACCAGCGGATGCATTTCGGCATCCTTGTCGATGGCGCGATCGATTGTCAGCAACAGACCGGCTTTTTTCAACGCATCAAGATGATCGTGCAGATCGGGATATTTACGTTCGTTGCTCATGAATGAATCACCACGCCACAGTCCCGCCATCCACCGGCAAAATCACGCCGGTAATAAAATCCGATGCGCGCGAAGCCAGCAGCACCGCCGCGCCTTTGAGATCGTCCGGCCCGCCGGTGCGATGCAGCGGCACTTCGGCTTCGAGGTTTTCGCGATTGCGCTCGAATAACTTTTCGTTCAACGGCGTCACAAAAAATCCGGGGCAAATACAGTTAATCTGAATGTTGTGCTGCGCCCATTTCACCGCGAGATCGCGTGTGAAATGCACCAGTGCGCCTTTGCTCGTGCTATACGCTACAGAGCTGTAGGCTTTGGGATTACGGCCCACGATGCCGGCAATTGAGGCGATGTTGATAATCTTGCCGCTGCGCTGTTTGATGAATTCGCGGCCGATCACCTGCGAGCAGGTGAACGCGGCGTTGATATTGAGGTCCATCACCTGCTGCCAGCGATCCAGCGACGTATCCTCGGGTGCCGCCACCCACGCGCGACCAGCGTTGTTCATCAACGCATCGACGCGGCCAAATTTTTTCAGCGTTGCGTCTTTCATGGCTTCGACCTGTTCAGGCTTGGTCACGTCACACGCCACTGCCAGCGTTTTTACGCCGAGCTTTTCGAGCTGGTCGCAGGCTGCTTCGCACACCTCAACCTTGCGCGAGCACAGCACAATGTTTGATCCCGCTTCGGCAAGCCCCGTCGCCATCTGAAAGCCGATGCCGGTGGCGCCGCCCGTAATGACACTGACGCGGCCTTCGAGGTTGAACAGTTCTTTGATACTATGCAAAAAATATCCTTTAAAATTAAATACTTACAAACTACCTCTCTTTTAACAGCAAGCCGCCGATGATGTTACGCTGAATCTCCGAGCTGCCTTCATAGATGCGCACAATGCGCGCATCACGATACACCGTTTCAATGCCCGCTTCGCGCATATAGCCCATGCCACCGTGGATTTGCACCGCGCAATCGGCAACCTTGCCCAGCGCTTCGGTAGCGTAGAGTTTAGCCGCTGATGCTTCCATGGTGCCGCGTTCACCGCGCATCAACGCATCGATGGCGCGATAGGTCAGCCCGCGCGCTGCATCGCGCTGCACGCTCATGTCAGCGAGCATCCATTGCAGGCCCTGATGTTCGGCCAGTTTCTTGCCACCCTGCGTGCGCACTTTCATGTATTCGACGCAGCGACTAATCAGATGATCCATCATGCCGCAGCAGCGCGCCGACACCGTCACGCGCCCAGCGGTAAGCGTTTTCATCGCCTGGATGTAGCCCAGCCCTTCGCCACCCAGTAGATTTTCCACCGGCACTTCGCAATCACTGAACGCCAGCGGCGCGGTGGTGCAGCCGTGCATGCCCATTTTCAGTTCGTTCTTGCCGACGCTGAAACCTTTGAAATTACGCTCGATGATAAACGCCGAAATGCCTTTGATGCCTTTGGATTTCTCGGTAATCGCCATCACCGTAAATACGTTGGCGATGCCGGCGTTGGTGATGTAAATCTTTTCACCGTTTAGTACATAGCGGTCGCCCTTTTTCACCGCCATGGTGCGCATGTCCGCCGGCGAAGAACCCGCCGACGGCTCGGTCAGCGCAAACGTGCCGACCCATTCGCCGCTCGCCATGCGCGGCAGATATTTTTTCTTCTGCGCTTCGTTGCCGAGCGCGACGATACCGGCAGTGCTGATACCGGTGTGATTGCCGATCACCGTGGCAAACCCATAGTTGGTCTTGCCCATCTCCTCTTCGATCGCGCACTTGCCGGCCAGCGTGAGCCCGCTGCCACCGTATTCTTCAGGAATGGTCAGCCCGAACAAACCCATTTCGCGCGCAAGTTTCATCAACGCATCGGGAATCGCATCCGATTCTTCAATCTCGCGCGAACGCGGATCGACTTCCTTGCGCAGAAAGCGAGCCACTTCGTCGCACAGCGCGCGCACTTCGGCGGTAACGTGATTATTCATAGAGAAACCTCGAAAATTCTCAGCTTTTGATTTTTGGCTTAATCAACGCATCCGCTGCCTTAACCCCCTTGCCACGCTCCATCACGAACAGCGGATTGATATCGAGTTCAGCCACATGATCCTTCAAATCCACCGCCAGCGCGGACAACCTCACAATCGCATCGGCCAACGCGTCGACGTCGGCATGCGCGCGGCCGCGTGCGCCGGTGAGCAGCGGATAACCCTTGATCTCGGCAATCATCTCGCGCGCCATCGAAAGCGTCACCGGCGCCAGGCGGAAAGATACATCCTTCATGATTTCGGCGAAGATGCCGCCCAACCCAAACATCACCGCCGGCCCGAACAACGGATCGTTGGTGATACCGAGTATCGCTTCGGTGCCGCCGCGCAGCATTTCCTGCACCAGCACGCCGTCGATGTGCGCTTTCGTATTGTAGGCCTTGGCATTCGCCAGCACTTCATCGTACGCGGCTGCGAGTTCCGTGTCGGACGCTAGGCCAAGTTTCACTGCCTTGGCTTCGGTTTTGTGCGAGATATCCGGCGACTGCACCTTGATTGCCACCGGGTAACCGATTTTTTTTGCAATCACCAGCGCCTGATCGCGCGTGGTGGCGAGTGCTTCCTGCGTGACCGCAATGCCGTATTCGGCTAACACTTTTTTCGCTTGGTATTCGGCGATATCGGTCGTTCTATTTGTAAGTATTTGTTTTGATTGAATTTTTTGTAATACTAACGGCTGTTCGCCACGCTGCGCCTGGTTGCGGCGTTTCGCTTCGGCATACCAGCTCAACGCGGCGAACGCGCGGCCACAGCGTACCGGCGATTTGTAGTGCGCGATTTTCGCCGCTTCGAGCAGCGCGTAAGCTTCCGGCGCTTTCACGTCGCGCGCGCTCCACGCCAGCGCGATGGGTTTATCGGTAGTCGCTGCAACCGCGACAATTTCCGAAGCGATTTTCTGCGCGATCTCACCCTGCAGCGATGCGTTGATCATCGCGATGCAATCCACGCCGGGGTCATCCACGATGATTTGCAAGGTGCGGTTGATCAGCGTGAGATCGTTGAATATTCCCGCGGTCACATCTACCGGATTGCCAATAGAGCCGAACGAAGGCACAAATTCTTTGAGCTTCGCTGCCGAAGCCGGGGTGAGTTTGGCCAACTGCATGCCGCGCGAAATACATTCGTCGGTCATCAGAATGCCGGCGCCACCGGATACGGTGATGATGGCGATGCGATTGCCTTTAGGCAGCTTTTTGTCGCGAAAAATGCGTCCGTAATCGACGACGTCCTGGATGTCGTCGACCTGAATAATGCCGGTTTGTTTGAACGCGGCCTGGTACAGCGCCATCGCGCCGCCCAGATTGGCCGTGTGTGACGCGGCGGCTTTTTGGCCTTCGTCGGTGTTGCCGACTTTCCACATCAGGATCGGCTTGCCGGCCGCCATGGCCTTGCTGCCGATTTCTGGAATGCGATATGCGTCCTTTGCGCCTTCGACATAACCCACGATCACCTCAGTGTGTGGATCACGGATGAAATAATCGATGAAATCCAGCGTGGAAACACCGATCTCGTTGCCGGTGGTCGCCATTTGCCGGAACGCGAGTCCGCCGTCGAGCGACGACAGATTCAACACCGAAAATCCGAACCCACCCGACTGCGACACCATGCTCACCGCACCCGCGGGATATTCCGAGTAAAACACCGAGCCGAAACCGGCGTAGATTTTTTCCGCGACATTGATCAGGCCCTGGCAGTTGGGGCCGATAACACCGATGTTGTATTTTTCCGCGATACCGATTAAACGCTTTTGCAAGGCCACGCCGTCGCCGCCGGTTTCTGAAAAACCGGAACTGAAAATATAGACATACGGCACGCCTTTTTGCCCGCATTGCTCGAGAATATCAGCCGAGCGCGCAGCATTAATCACAATCAGCGCGAGATCGGGCGTCTCCGGCACGTCGGCGAGTGAGGCATAACATTTGTGCCCCAGAATTTCAGCATAGCGCGGATTCACCGGATACAGCTTGCCGGTATAGCCGTGTGAAATCAGGTGCTGCAAGGGTTGTCCGCTGATGGTCGGAAGGTCTTGCGAAGCGCCGATGAGCGCTATGGATTTTGGGCTGAAAAGGCGTTCGAGGTCTGAGCGCATGATGCGCGGTCACTGTGGTTGTAAGCGAAGGGCGCGATTATATTACGTGGCGACGCGCCGTCGCAGCGATGTGGCGGCATTCAACCGCGCAATTCAGCAGCGGGAAACATGCCGCGTAATGCTATGATTACCTCAAAGGAACTCGCCTGCATTATGAACACTACCACGGCTGAAGCAGCCATCCCGCGCGCGCAATACCTCAAGGAAGTCGGTCTGATTTCGGCCGGCCACGGCCTCACCCATTGGTATCCCGCGACGTTTTACCTGCTGCTGCCGCTGATCGGCAAGGAACTCGGACTGACCTACACGCAGATCGGTTTCATCCTCACTGTGCAGCATGTGGTCGGCGCCATCGCCAACCTGCCCGGTGGCGCCGTGGTCGATGCCTACGGTAAAAAAGGCTATCTGCTGGTGCTATCTCTTGTCTGGATCGGCGTGCCGTATGCGGTGATGAGTTTCGCCCACAGCTACTGGGTGCTGCTGATCTGCATGGCGCTGGTAGGCATCGGCAACAACATCTGGCACCCGGCGGCGATTCCCACGCTCGCCTACCGCTACCCGGAACGCAAGGGCTTTGTGCTGTCCGTACACGGCATGGCCGGTAATCTCGGCGAGGCGCTGGCGCCGCTGGTGATCGGCGGACTGCTCACCTGGCTGAGTTGGCGCACGGTGGTGGTGCTGAACGTGGTGCCGGGGATTGTGATGGCGGCGCTGATCCTGATTATGCTGGGCGCGTTCAGCGTAGCCAAAAGTCACGACGTCAACGATATCAATGCCAAGGCCGCAGAGCCGTGGAACGCGCGCAAGTATTTCGCCGACTTCGCTTCACTGCTGCGTAACAAGGGGCTGATGATGGTGTCGATCAGCGCCATGTTCCGCACGCTGACACAGGTGGGGCTGCTGACTTTTCTACCGCTGTTTCTCGCGTACGAGCTGGGCTACAACCTGTTCATGGTGGGCGTGTGCATGGCAGTGCTGCAGATCGCCGGATTTGCCGCAAGCCCCATTGCCGGCCACTTGTCGGACACTTGGGGCCGCCGCCGCGTGGTGATGTCGAGCATGCTGCTCACCGGCGTCACCATCGCCGGCATGGTGCTTGCCGGCAATAGCGTGTGGTTCGTGGTGTTCGTTGCCCTCGTCGGCTCATTTTTGTATGCCATGCGTTCGGTGCTGCAGGCATGGGCCATCGAATGCACGCCCCGGCATCTTGCCGGCACCGGCGTGGGCTTGCAGTTCGGCATCACCGCCATCGGCGGCGGCATCGCGCCTGCGCTGTTTGGCATGATTGCCGATGCGCATGGGCTGCAAGCCGCGTTTTACGGACTCGCGGTCACCATCGTGCTGGGTAACTTTCTAGTGATGTTTGTGCCGGGCGGGGAAAAGAAATAATCAGTTTTTGCGCACCGGGATGAAAGCAAGCGTGGCCCCGGACAAATGCGCCGAGCCTCCCGGCCCGGCGCCCGATTCCGGCAAAAAATCAATTCAAACCCGCCGCGATTTTGTCGATGCCCACCTGCGCGCATGCCGCGTCGAGGTGGCCGCCGGGCGCGCCGGAAATGCCAATGGAGCCGATGACTTCCTTGTTCGACATCACCGGCAATGCACCCTCGGCTGCGGTAACCTTGTCGAGCACCATCGCCGAGTGCGGCGGCAGAGTGGACGCCATGCGCTTGCCGAATTCGCCGGAAGGCACGCGGTAGGTGAGCGAGGTGTACGCCTTGCGCAGGCTGTTTTCGAGGGTGTGCGGGCCGGCGCCGTCGTCGTGTATCACCACCTTGGTACGGCCCGCGCGATTGAGCACCGTCACCGCCACGCGATAGCCGCCTTTACGGCACGATTCCAACGCTGCCGTCGCCATTTCCAGGGCTGCGTTATACGACAGCGTACGCTCATTTAGCACTGCCTGCGCGTTGACCAGCGACGGCGCCAAGGCAAGGGTCGCCGCCAACATCAGCCACTTTATGATTTTCATGCATTTCTCCTTTGGGTTTAATCCGTGAGCAACACGGGCACCGGCAACTTTTTTGCACTGCCAGAACAATCAAATTACAGCATTTTGGGCAATGGACGTTAGAATCGGCCTATCCAACCTGCCCTGCCATGATCCAACGAAAACACTTACCGGCGCTGTTGCTGCTTGCCTTCATGCCTGCGGCTGTGATGGCACAGGATTATCCGGTACGGCCAGTGCGCGTAATCTCCCCTTACCCGCCCGGCTCCAGCGCCGACATCATCGGTCGCATCTATGCGCCCAGACTCACCGAAACGCTGGGCAAACAATTCGTGGTGGACAATCGCGCGGGGGCATCGGGCAATATCGCTGCCGAGATTGTTGCGCGCGCAGCGCCCGATGGTTACACGCTGTTACTGCTCAACACTGCGGTGGTGGCGAGCCAGCCGCTGTACAAAAATCTGCCGTTTGATGTGGCGCGCGATTTTCAGTCGGTGGGCATGCTCGGCATCGCGGCTTATTTGCTGGTAGTGAATCATTCCGTACCGGCCAAATCGGTGCAGGAACT
>Ga0193752_1002188_pt1 | contig 15001 bp, 14 predicted proteins | sample H1c1metaG_FD_144924 | JGI IMG/M metagenome (GOLD analysis project Ga0193752, IMG submission 144924) | Soil microbial communities from a riparian zone of the East river system, Colorado, United States - H1c1 | ecosystem: Environmental > Terrestrial > Soil > Riparian zone | place: USA: East River... | reverse complement strand
CCAAGGTAAGCATCGCCTGGCCTTGGCCAATATCAGCGGCGCCATGATGATCCAGGCCACGGTACCGACCGCATTCGGCTTATTCTTCACGCCCTGGCTGCTCGACCGATCCCTGATTCTCGCCGGAGTGGTCACGGCGCTCGCGATCGGCGCTCTGCTTTATGCCTTCCGGCGCGGCAGGATTTCGCCGGCTTTTCTGTCGTTAATGGCCCTGTTCTACGCAGCCTTCGCTGCGCTTCTCTTCGTCCTGCCTCTCGGCTGAATGGAGAACTTCCGCTCGGTTCAGTGAACTGCCGGCGCGGCGGCGCGCCCGAAGGAGGCGACTTTTCCGTCCTCGTAACAGACATAGTAGCGATCGGAGAAATCCCAGGGCACCCGGCTCCAGAAGTCTTTCCACACCGTGTAGTAGGAGCATTGCTGGCCCGGCGAGTTGGCGGATGCTTCAGGCTGGCCCAGAATGGATTGCACCTGATCGCTGCTCATCCCGGCCTGGACTCGATCCACATTCGAGCGCGGCGTGGTACATCCGGCAAGCAGGCCGGCGATCGCCATTGCGGTAAAGGCGCGTTTCATCGGTCGTTCCCCATTGTTATTCGAGTGCTGATTTGACTATTTTACGTCAATACGGCTCAGCACAAAACGGTTCCTGCACTCAAAAGGCTGCACCGCGGCGCGAATGCCGGTTCTCTTTTTCGCCATGAGATGGACTGGGGCTCGGCCACAACAATTGTAAGGCCCCCCTCCGTGCTGGCCTAAAACCGGCCGATGCGCTAGGCCGGTGGCCATGCAGACCAACCATCGCTTCCTGCCGCCGGGCCTTGCCGCCTCGTTGAGCGGCCCCATCGGGACCTTGCCCGAATCGCCCATCACGGACGTCGCCATGTCGGTGTTCGGCGATCCCGACGTCGTGCCGCTATGGTTCGGAGAAGGCGATCTCGTGACTCCGGATTTCGTGCGCGAGGCGGCAGCCGAAGGACTACGGCGGGGTGAGACCTTCTACACATGGCAGCGCGGCATTCCCGAGTTGCGCCAGGCGATCCGCGGCTACACGGAAGGCCTCTACGGCATAAAATGCCCGGTCGACCGCATCTCCGTCACCGGCTCGGGCATGCAGGCGATCCTGCTCACCTGCCAGCTATTGCTCGATCCCGGCGACAATGTCGTCATCGTCTCGCCGATCTGGCCCAACATCACCTCGGCGGTGAAGCTGGTGCGGGCCGAGCCGAAATACGTGGCGCTCGACCGTAAGCCCGATGGCGGCTGGCAACTCGACATGCAGCGCCTGTTCGATGCGGTCGACGCGCGGACGCGCGCGATCTTCGTCAATTCGCCGGGCAACCCGACGGGTTGGGTGATGTCGTCCGACGAGCAGCGCGCGCTGCTCGATTTCGCGCGCAAGCGTGGCGTCTGGATCATGGCCGCCGAGGTTTATGCCCGGCTGATCTACACGCGCAACGTAGCTCCGTCCTTCCTCGAGCATGCCTCGGCCGACGATCCCCTGATCGTGCTCAACAGCTTCTCCAAGCCTTGGGCCATGACCGGCTGGCGCCTGGGCTGGCTCACCCATCCACCCCAGATCGGCGACCAGCTCGCGAAGCTGGTGCAGATCAACACGTCGGGCTCGCCTGCCTTCCTGCAGCGCGGCGCGGTCGCCGCGATCGAGAAGGGCGAGGACTTTCTCAAGACCATGGTCGAGCGCTGTCGTGCGGGCGGCGAGCAGGTGTTCCAACGCCTGTCGGGCATGAAGCGGGTGCGGGTGGCCCGGCCGGAGGCTGCCTTCTACGCCTTCTTCGAAGTCGATGGCGTCGGTGATACCAGCGCCTTCTGCAAGATACTGGCGTCGCAATACAAGGTCGGCCTGGCTCCCGGCGAAGCCTTCGGGCCAGGCGGCGAGGGCAATGTGCGCTTGTGCTTTGCCTCAAGTGCCGAGCGCCTGAGCAAGGGCCTCGATCGCATCGAAGCGGCGTTGAAGGCGCTCTAAGCTTGTCATGGCCGAGACCTCCGCTATCGACGTCCGGCACCTGCGCAAGGTGTACGGCGAGATCGTCGCGGTCGACGATCTGACCTTCGCGGTGCCGCGTGGCGCGGTGCTGGGGCTGCTCGGTGGTAACGGGGCGGGCAAGACGACGACCATCTCCATGCTGCTGGGCCTGCTCGAGCCCACAGCCGGCGAGATTTTCATTCTTGGCATCGACATGAAGCGCAACCGCTTCGCTGCGTTGCCGCGGATGAATTTCTCCTCGCCCTATGTCGACCTGCCGCATCGCCTGACAGTGCGCCAGAATCTCGATTTCTACGGGCGTCTTTATGGCGTGGAAAATGTAGCAAAGCGGGTGATCGAAATCGCCGAGCGGCTTCAGGTATCGGAATTCCTCGACCGTCAGGCCGGCAAATTGTCCGCTGGCCAGAAGACGCGCGTGGCACTGGCCAAGGGCCTGATCAACAAGCCCGAGGTGCTTCTGCTCGATGAGCCGACGGCATCGCTCGATCCCGATACCGCCGACGTCGTACGCACTCTGCTCAAGGACTACCAGCGCAAGACAGGTGCCACGATCCTGATGGCCTCGCACAACATGGCCGAGGTCGAGCGGTTGTGCGACGACGTGATCCTGATGCAGCTTGGCAAGGTGTTCGAACGCGGCCACCCACAGGAACTTATCGACCGCTTTGGCCGTCAGGACATGGAAGAAGTCTTTCTCGACATGGCGCGAGGACGGTCGAAATGAGCGGGTCGGCCGGAAGGATCTACGCATTGGTGCTGCGCCATCTGCATGTCTGGCGCAGTTCGATCATGCGCCTGGTCGATTCGATTTATTGGCCGGCGGTACAAATGGTGATGTGGGGATTCCTCAGCCAGTTCCTGGCGCAGCAGACCTCCTACGTGGCGCAGGCTTTCGGCGTGCTGCTGTCGGGCCTGCTGCTGTGGGAAGTGCTGGTGCGCGGCAATCTCAGCCTGTCGATCGCCTTTCTCGAGGAAATGTGGTCGCGCAACCTCGGCCATCTCTTCGTGAGCCCGATCCGGCCGTGGGAGATGGCAACCGGAATCGTCATCGTCTCGCTGCTGCGCACCCTGCTCGGCATGATCCCGGTGTCGCTGATGGCCTGGGTCTTCTTCGGCTATTCGATCTACGGCCTCGGCCCACCGCTGATCGCCTTTTTCTTCATCCTGCAAATGTTCAGCTGGTCGATCGGGCTCTCCATGTCCGGCTTGATCATGCGCGTGGGGCTGAGCGCCGAAAGCTTCGCCTGGGCCGCCGTCTTCATCCTGTTGCCGATCAGCGGCGTCTACTATCCGGTGACGATCCTGCCGCACTGGCTGCAGATCATCTCGCGCTTCATCCCGACGTCCTACGTGTTCGAGGGCATGCGCGCGATCCTGGCGGAAAAGACCGTGCACTGGGACCTCATGGCCGCCGCTTTCGGCCTGTCGGTGCTCTATCTCCTGATCGGCTTCCAGATATTCCTGTGGTTCTTTCGCCGCGCTCGCCGCGACGGAACGCTGCTGCAGCAGGGCGAATAGTCAGTCGGCCCGGTGCCGTAGCGACAGCCCTTCCCAGATGGCCACGAGAATGAGGATCGCCGTCGAGCCGGCCGACAGGGAAAGCGGCGTGGCGACTGCCGCGGTGGGAACCAGCGAGGCCAGAAGCACCAGGCTGACGAGATGCGATAGTGGGATGTGGGGAGCGGAGAGGCGCTTGAAGATGGCATTGCCGATCAGGTAAAGCGCCGGGCCGCCGGCTATGACGGCGACCGAGCCTGTCTCGACGTGGCCGCCTGGGTGCGCCAGGACCAATTCGTCGGCCACCGCGGTCACCACGACGCCCGCGACCAGCAGCAGGTGCACGTAGGTATAGCCGCTGCGTGCCAGGCGGCCGGGATCTTCCGACGTGGCGATCTGGCGGCTGGCCCGCTCGGCGCCGATATTGAAATAGATCACCCACATGGCGACGCTCCCCAGGAAGGTCACGACGAAGGCTGCGATGCTCGTTGTGTTCCAAGCCTGCTCGGCAAAGGTCGCGCCGGTGATCAGGATCGATTCGCCGAGCGCGATGATGATGAAGAGTGCGCAGCGCTCGGCCAGGTGCCCGCCATCGATGGTCCAATCGGCCGTGGTCGAGCGGCCGAGGCCCGGCACCCACATGCCGGCGGCCGGCATCAGATATTCGATCGCCACGGCGGCGCCCCAAAGTGCCAGACGCGCGGTGTCCTCGACACAGGCGCCGCCAATCCAGAAGAGCGCGGACAGGACCAGCCAGGCGGTGATGCGCAGGAAATTCCGGTAGTTGCCGGGATCGTGGCGCTTCAGGGCCCAGAGCATGAACACGCTGCGGCCCACCTGCATGAAGACATAGGCCAGCGCGAAAGGCAGGCCGCGCTCGGCGAAGGCGTGTGGGATCGACGAGGACAGGACGAGGCCCGCCAGCATCAACGCGAACAGCATCAGCCGCACGGCGGGCTTCTCGGGATCGAGCCAGTTGGTGATCCACGAGGTGTAGATCCACACCCACCACACCGCCATCATCAGCAGGCCGGTCTGCAGCGCGCCGAGCGGCGTCAGATGGGCGAGCAGGCCATGCGAGAGCTGGGTGACGGCGAAAACGAACACCAGGTCGAAGAACAGCTCGACATAGGTGACGCGGGCATGGTCGCGGCCATCCCGTGCCCTGAGGAGATTGGTCCGGGCTGCCAGTCCAATCATCTCAGTCGGCCTTCAACACCTGTTGGCAGGCCGCCGGCAGTTTGGGTCGGTAGGGCTTGGCCTCGGGTGGCGGAGTCGCGGGAGCAGGCGAGGGGCCAGTGCGGAACCACAGATCGAGCGCCGCGCCGCAACCATCATCCATCGGATAGCCGGCCTGCTTCTGGCACTGTGGATTGCCGGGCGGGCAATAAAGGCGGACATGAAAATGCTCGTCGTGGCCGTACCAAGGCACGAGCTTGTGCAGCCAGCTATGGTCGCCGGTCGTGTTGTGGCAGAGCCGTTCCTTGATCCAGCGGTTGACGAAGATGCGGTCGGTGTTGGGCTGCTCGGCGGCGAGGCGAAGCAGCTCCGCGTGCTGCGGGGAATAGACTTGGTCGTCGATGCCGGTGTCGTCGGCACGGACCAGCGAGCGCAGTAGCGGATTCTCACGCTGTGCCGGCGCCAGGCGTGGCCGCTTGTTGCTGCGCTCGAACCAGATATCGACATCGAGGCCGACCTGGTGGCTGGCGTGGCCGGTCGGCATGGGACCACCGCGCGGCAGGCCGATATCGCCGATATAGAGATGGCTCTGCCCGCGCTGGCGGGCCTGCTCGGAGAGAGACTTGATCAGCTCGATTGTGGTCGGCTGACCCCAGAAGCGATTGCGGCTGACGCGGATGACCTCGTAGCCAGGGCCGTCGAGCGGCAGGGCCTGCGCGCCCTGGATGCAGCCCGCCCAATAGGTGCCGATCGACTGGGTCGGACCAGGCGACGGCGTGCCGACGTCGCCCCAGTCGGTGGCAACGGCGGGGCCTGCGACCAGAAGCAACAACAAAGCGACCAGCGGAACCGGAAGGCGCATCATCTTGTTGTCACCCTAGCCGGCGTTTAAGAATTTGCCCATGGCCGAAACACGCTATTCAACCATCCGCCTGGAGCGCCGGGGTGCAGTCGCACATCTCACGCTCGACCGGCCGGTGCGGCGCAACGCGCTTACCCATGCAATGATGGTCGAGATCAGCCAGGCGCTGGCGGGGGTCCGCGACGATGCCGACTGCCGGGTCTTGGTGCTACGCGGCGCCGGTGGCAATTTCAGCGCTGGCGGCGACCTCGACGCCATGGATGACATGCCGCCGCCCCCTGCGGAGGGCGCGCTCGATCCCCTGATTCCCGCCTACCGCCAGCTTGGCGACGCGCTGCTGGCCTTGAACACCTTGCCGCAAGCCACCATCGCCGTCATCGAGGGTGCGGCGGTCGGCGGCGGCTTCGGCATGGCCTGCTGCGTCGACGTTCCGATCCTGCACGCCAGCGCCAAGTTCGGGATTCCCGAGGGCAAGGTGGGATTCATCCCGTCACAGATCATTCCATTCCTGGTCCGCCGACTGGGCGAGGGGCCGGTGCGCGAACTGATCGTGACCGGCCGGGTGATCGATGCCGAGGAAGTGCGGCGCTTCGGCATCGGCGGGCTTCTGTGCCGTAGCGAAACCGAGATCGAGGCGGCATTGGACGCCCTGTTGGAGGATATCTTCCGCATGGAGCCGCAGGCCCTGGCGACGGGAAAGCGGCTGGTGCTGTCGTGCGCCGCGGAGGAAGATGGCGCGGTGCTCGACGATGCGGCGGAAAGTCTGGTGGGATTGTTGCGCCGGCCGCAGGCGCGCGAGGGCATCGCCGCCTTCAAGGCCAAGCGTGCCCCGTCCTGGGCGAGGAGAGACGATGCGTAATTATCGGCATATCGAGGTCCGGCCGCTGGCCGGCGCGCTGGGCGCGGAGGTCGCGGGCGTCGACATGGCGCGCGACCTCGACGACGAGGTGGTGCACGAAGTCCGCCAGGCCTTTCTCGATCACCTGGTAATCTTCCTGCGCGATCAGAAAGTGACGCCGCAGCAACAGGTGGCTTTCGCGCGACGCTTCGGCGAGCCGATGGCATATCCGCAGCTAAAAGGTCTTGCCGAGGCGCCGCTGATCACGCCGGTCGTCAAGCTCGAGCAGGAGCGCAATAATTTCGGCGGCATCTGGCATTCCGATACGACCTATTTGCCCGAGCCGCCGATGGGCAGCATGCTGCTGGCGCTGGAGGTGCCTCCCTATGGCGGCGATACCCTGTTCGCCAACCAGTATCTCGCCTACGAGCAGCTCTCGGAGGGGCTGAGGAAGACGCTCGACGGGCTCGTGGGTATCAGCAGCTCGGCCAAGGCCGAAGTGTCGAAGACTCGCGAGGACCAGATGAAGAAAGCGGGAGCCCAGTTGCAGGTCCTGACCGGCGAGCATCCGATCGTGCGCACCCATCCCGAGACCGGTCGCAAGGCGCTGTACACCAGCGATGCCCACACTGCGTCGATCAAAGGCTGGACCGAGAAGGAAAGCCTGCCGCTGCTCAAATTCCTGTGGGAGCATCAGACCAGGCCGGAATTCACCTGCCGCTTCCGCTGGCAGCCTGGCTCGCTGGCTTTCTGGGACAATCGCTGCGCAATGCACAATCCGATCAACGACTATCACGGCTTCCGCCGCGTGATGCACCGCGTCACGCTGAAGGGCGATGTGCCGGGATAGAATTCCGCCCAGACTCCCTAACGGTTCGACGGCGCCAGCGTCATCGAACCGATGGCCGTGCGGGCCACTTCCGCGCGATTGCCGCTGATTTCGATGTAACTCAGGCTTTGCCAGCGTTCGACGAAGTTGTGGGCGTAGGGCGACAGCATGTTGCCGGATTGACCGAGAGGTGTGGCGAAGCGGCTGTTGCTGAGATTGCTGAAATCGTAGACTCCGCGATAGCCGGCTCCGTGCACGGCCTCGTAGGGCGCGGGGCCACTGAACAGCGACTGGGCACGGTTAAGGGTATAGGCGCCGCCGTCGGACGGGAAACGCACCGAAGCGAGCTCGCGCAGCAGCGGTACGCGATCGAACAACGGATGGCGGTGCGCAGCCAGATGCTCGCGGCCCCATTGCCACTTGTCCATGTCCGGACCCTGGCGTTGCGCGATCCAGTCGAGCGCCCGCTCGAGCGAACGGGCTACGATATCGGCGCAAGTCTCGACCGTCTGGGTGCGGCCATCGTCGCACCAGGCCGGCCTGTCGCGCAAAATGCGCGTCACCACCGATACGTTGGGGCCAGACATATCGTCCGCCAGTTCCTCGCCGAGCTTGTTGGTGAGCAGGGCTCCCTGCAATTCGCGCAGCCAGGCCGTGTAGATCAGGGGTTCGGCGCGGTTGGCCAGCATGAAGCGGTTCCACCGCCCCAGCAGGTCGTAGACTCGCGCCGCCCGCGCGTTGCGTGGCGGCGATTCGAGCAGAAGCGGCATCAAATCGGCAGCGTCGGGCGAGAGGTTGTCGGCTTGTATGGCGATCATGCCATAGACTGGATGGCGCTCGACCTCGCGCAACAACGCGTTGGCGCGGCGCTGGCGATAGGGCTCGGCCCAGTCGTTGGTGATGAAATGCCGGTAGTCGTCAGGAACCAGCCGGCCGTTGGCGTTGACCAATATGCCGCTCGCCGGATTGTAGACACGGGGCAGTTCGTCGAAGGGTACGAAGCCCGCCCAGTCATATTCCGATGTCCAGCCCGGCACCGGCACCGAGCCATCGCCCTTGCGCCTGATCGGCACCCGGGCCGGCGACACCAGGCCGATATTGCCGCTGGTATCAGCATAGACGACGTTCTGCATCGGCGAGTAGATCAGGCGCGCCGCAGCCAGGAAATCGTCCCAGTTCTGCGCCATGCCAAACCGCATGAACCCCTCGGCCGAGGTATCGGCGCTGTCGAGCATGGTCGCCTGTAGCGCCAGCACGTGTCCCGCAGGTGCGAATTCGTCGAGCTTGCCGGCGAAATCGTTGATCACCGGACCATGGCGTGTCTCGCGCACGCGCATCTGCACGGGCGAGCCCCACAGCACGTTGATGGTCTCGTCGCGCATGCCGAACGACCGCGCCCCATCGGGTGTGATGTAGCGGCTGGGGTCGGTCGGATCGATGCGCTCGATGAAGAGGTCCTGGCTGTCGAGATTGGTGGTGGTGAAGCCCCAGCCGACGGTACCGTTATGGCCGAGCACCATTGCCGGCGCACCGGGCGAGGTGGCACCGCGCAGGTCGAAACCGGGCCCGACCAGGCGCGCCAGATACCAGGTGCCGGGAAAGACGAGACCCAGATGCGGGTCGTTGGCGAGCAGGGGCTTGCCGGACACCGTGTGCGCCCCCGACAGGACCCATTCGTTCGACGCCTCGCGTTTGCGCGTGGCGATGTTGTCGGTCGCCCGGTAGAGTTCGTCGAATGGCATGCCCTTCAGGGCTTCGTTGACCAGCGACAAGGTTGCGTCGCGGCTCTCGCCCGTGCGATCGGTCAGCAGCTTGACGCTGTCGGGATCGAGGCGCTTCGACAGGCGCAGGCGCATCAACTCCTGGCGCCAGTTGCCGTCGAGCCCGAGCGCCATGATTTTCGCCCAGACCAGCGAGTCGGCCGGACGCCAGGCATCGGGCCGGTACTTGCCGCCTGTCAGCAGCTTGACCAGCGTCAGTTCGAGCCCGAACTGATGATTCTCGTCAGCGAGAAAGAGGTTCACCCCGGCAGCATAGGAGTCGAGTATCGCGCGCGCCGAGGGCGACAGGGCGTTGACGCTGTCCGACGCGCGCCGGTAGAGGCCGAGGCCGCGCATCGTGCGATCGGTCTCGATCAGGCCGGAGCCGACAATCGACGCCGGAATGATTTCGCTCAGCCTCCCCTGGCCGAGCCGGCGCATCAGCTCCATTTGCCAGAAGCGATCCTGGGCATGCACGAAGCCCAGGCCGAATGCGGCGTCCTCGATCGATCCCGCGATAATGTGCGGTACGTCGTTCTTGTCGCGCAGGATCTCGACCGAGGCTTTCAGCCTGTCCGCGGTCAGATGGCCATTATAGACGGGCAGTGCGCCCACGACCTGGAAATAGGTGCCGGCGAGAAACACAAGCAGGGCCAGTACCACGCCGGCCACCAGCTTTGCCAAGCCAACGCTCAGGCGGACGAGAGTCCGCACTCGTTAGCCGCCGAGATAGGAAAGGATGGCGTCGCGATCTCCGTCGAGGTCGGGTGCCGGCTTGCGCGTCGACGGGTCGTCGAAGGCCGACATCTTGAGTGGATTGCCGGCGAGCTTAAGCGTGCCGCCGCTGCCGTCGGGAACCGACACCAGCATGTTGCGCGCGGCCACCTGAGGATGCGCCAGCGCCTGCTCTATGTTGTTGATCGGCCCGCAAGGGACACCGGCCTTGCCGACGACTTCGATCCAATGCGCCGTTGTGTCGGTCTGCAGTAACGTTTCGATCTCGTGTTGCAGCTTGCCATGATGCTTTTGCCGCAGTGCATTGGTCTTGTAGTCGGGGTTTGCCGCCATGTCGGAGCGGCCGAACGCGTCGCACATCTTGATGAACAAGCTGTCGTTGCCCGCGGCGATGATGATGGCGCCGTCCTTTGTCCGGAAGGCCTGGAACGGCGTGATCGTCGGATGGCGCGCGCCGAGCGGGCCGGGAATTTCACCCTCGACCGTGTAGCGCATCACGGCATTCTCGAGCAGCGCGATCTGGGCGTCGAACATGGCGATATCGATCTTGGTCGATTCGCCGGTCTTGAGGCGATGGACGAGGGCGGCATTGACCGCCACGGCGGTGTAGAGTCCCGCGCCGATGTCGCCGATCGACATGCCGACCCGCACCGGCGGTCCGCTCTCAGGACCGGTGATGCTCATGACGCCACCCATGCCCTGCATCACCATGTCGTAGGCAGGATCCTTGGAATTGGGACCGGTGTGGCCGAAGCCGGAGGCCGAGGCGTAGATCAGCTGCGGAAATTTGGCATGCAGCGTTTCCCAGCCGAAGCCCAGTTTCTCCATCGTGCCGGGACGGAAATTCTCGACCAGCACATCGGCTTTCGCCAACAGCTTCTCGAAGACCGCCTTGTCGGTCGGGCTCTTCAGATCGAGCGCGATGCTCTCCTTGCCGCGATTGACCGAGGCGAAGTAGGTCGACCTGCCATTGATGAAGGGACCGTAGGCGCGGGCATCGTCGCCGCCCTTGGGCGGTTCGACCTTGATCACCCGTGCGCCCATCTCGGCCATCAGCAGGGTGCAATAGGGTCCGGCCAGGATGCGCGACAGGTCGACGACTGTGATGCCGGCCAGGGGACCGGCGACGGAGCCGCGGGTTTGCGCGGCGTTTTTCGAGGCGGAAGAAGGTGCGTTGGTCATGTCTCGTTCTTAGCCAGAGGGCCGGGCGCGCGCAATCGCTGCTCGTGAATCGAACCAGACATTGAAGGCGGCAGACGCGATGACGGCCGCTCCGCCAACCAGCGTCAAATCGTCCGGCCTCTCGCCGTCGAACACCCACACCCAGATGGGTCCGAGCACCAACTCGAGCAATCCCAGCAGGGCCGCCTGGCCTGCGGGGATACGCTTGAGGCTCGCCATGTAGAGCAACAGCCCGCCTCCCAATTGCCCGGGACTGAGTGCCAGCACCCAGCCGATTTGCTCCAATCTGAGGTTCCCGGGTGTTGCGAAAGGCAGCGCCACCAGGCCCGAGATGATGCCGGCCAGGGCGATTGCGGGCACCATCCCGATATCGCGCCGGCTGCGCACGACGACATAATTGGCGCCCATGCACACAACGACGATTCCGGCGAGCCCCATGCCGAATATCGCACCGGCCTGCAGCGAGCCTGCGACGCTGAGCGCCAGGCCGATAACGGCCGCGGCCATGGCGACCAGCGTGTGACGATGCAACGGCTCGCCGAGATAGAGGCGGGCGCCGAGGGCGGTGACGAAGGGCGTGGCGCCGAACATGATCAATACGTTGGCAACCGGCGCGTGGCCAAGCGCCAGGATGAAGGCCACGAAGGAGCCGGCCAGCAGCAGCGCACTGAGCAGCAGTGCCTTGCCGGCGCGCGCGGCATCCACGACCACCCTTCTGCGTTGCCAGAACAAAATCGGCAGCATTGCGGCAACCAGAAAGGTTGACCGCCAGAAGGAGATATCCCAGGCGGGGAGGTCAATCCGCCGCACGATGATTCCTGCCGTGCTGAAAAGGCCTGCGGCTGCGACGGCGCAAATGACGCCGAGCGCAGCGGAACTCTGGGGAAATGCGGGCGTTGTCATAGGAAACCGGAATGGAAGTAAAGGCTCGCCGTGTCCCCGTCTATCGCTTCTCTGGAAACTCTCGATCTGCCGCCATTCAAGCCGCGTTTCCCATGGTGGGGAGCTGATTTGCAAACCATCGCCATTCGATTGGCGCCGCCCCCAAAGGCCAATCTCGCGCCGCACAGCAGCGAGCGCATCTATTTCCCGCTGAACGAAGGTTCGGGCGATACCCTGCTCGGCATGATCGACCGGCCAGTGGCACCGGCCGCCGACAAGCCTTTGGTGACTTTAATTCACGGCCTGACCGGTTGCGAGGACAGTGCCTATATCCTCAACACCGCGCGCCATTTGCTTGATCGTGGCCATGTCGTGTTGCGCCTGAATCTGCGTGGCGCCGGTCCGTCACGCCCTTTTTGCCGCGAGCATTATTTCGTCGGCCGCACTGCGGATTTCCGCCGCGTCCTGGCACTGCTGCCGGCCGAGTTGACATCAAACGGGATCATGGCAGTCGGCTATTCGCTGGGTGGCGCCATGCTGCTCAAGTATCTTGGTGAGGAGGGCTCATTCTCGCCACTGCGTGCCGCCGCCAGCGTCTGCGCGCCGATCGACCTGTCAAGCACCTGCCAGCACATGATGCGGCCGCGCAATCGATTCTATCACTCCTACATTCTGAATGGCGTTAAGCGCGAAGCGTTGGCGGAAGGCGCGGACCTCACGGCCAAAGAGCGCGCAGCCGTCGCTGCCGTGCAAAGCGTATGGGAATATGACGAGCTTTTCATCTCGCCGCGCTACGGCTTCAATGGGGCCGAGGATTACTATGATCTCTGCAAGCCGCTGAATTTCATGCCTGAGATTCGCGTGCCGACCCTGGTGCTGGCGGCGGGCGACGATCCGTGGATCCCGGCGGAGTATTACCGCGACTTCGACTGGGCGACCAATCCGGCGCTGATGCCCTTGCTTCCGGACGGCGGAGGCCATCTCGGCTTTCACGGCAGCGATCCTCAGCCCTGGAACGATCTCGCGGTCGGGCGCTTCTTCGAACGCGCCTGCACCGTTTGAGCCGTTGCCAGAGAGTGGCCGGCCGGGAATAACGGCGGTGTGCAAACCGCTGATCTTCTAGACCTGCCGCCGTTTCGCCCGCGCTTCCCCTGGTGGGGCGGCGATCTCCAGACAGTCGCCAGCCGGTTCATCCGGCATAAGCACGGCCTAGCGCCGCATGGCAGCGAGCGTCTGAGTTTTGCCTTGCCGGATGGTACGGGCGACCGGCTGTTGGCGATGCTCGACACGCCACACCTACCGCAAACGGGTCGCCCGCTGGTGATCCTGATTCATGGCCTGACCGGCGCGGAAGGCAGCACCTACATTCTAAGCATGGCGCGGGCGCTGCTTGAGCGTGGTTACCGCGTTTTGCGTCTCAATCTGCGCGGCGCCGGTCCATCGCGGGCGACCTGCGGCGGCCAATATTATGCCGGCCGCAGCCAGGATTTCCGCCAGCTGCTGACGCTGCTGCCGCGTGGGCTCACGGCTGACGGCCTGGTCGCGGTCGGTTACTCGCTGGGCGGCGCGATGCTGCTGAAATATCTCGGCGAGGAGGGCGCGGCGACGCCGCTCAAGGCCGCGGCGAGCGTCTGCGCGCCGATCGATCTCTCATCCACCTGCAGGCGCATGATGCAGTCACGCAACCGGCTCTACCACACCTTCATCCTGGCGCAGATGAAGGTCGAAGCGACAGGCGAGGGTGCGATGATTTCAGCTCGGGAGCGAACCGCGATTCTAGGCTCCGAGAGCATCTGGGCATACGATGACGTATTCATCGGTCCTCGCCACGGCTTCGCCGGCGCCGAGGATTATTACGAGCGCTGCCGGCCGACGCGCTTTATGCCCGATATTCGCATTCCCACACTGCTGCTGGCTTCGGGCAACGATCCATGGATTCCCTCAGCGCTCTACCGCGCCTACGACTGGGCGGCAAACCCCGCACTGCTGCCGTTGTTGCCCGATGGCGGCGGGCACGTTGGCTTTCACGACGCAGGCAACAGCCGGACGTGGAGCGATCTCGCGGTGACGCGATTCTTCGAGCGGACGGTTAGCGGTGCCGCGTCTTAGGAAGCCGGCGCGCCTTGGGACGCAGTGTACCGCCCGTCAGCAGCGCGAGCAGGGTCTTGGCAGCGGGACTTAGATAGCCGTTGCTGCGGTGTATGGCGGTGATCGGAATGATGGTCCGCATCGCGGGTACGTCCAGCACGATCAGCACACCTTGGCGCAATTCGTCACGTACGCTGCTCTCCGGCACCAGCGCCAGGCCGAAGCCGGCCTGGGCCAGGCGTTTCTGCGCGGTCAGGCTGTCGATCAAGGTGATGCGGCTGGCGTCCAGCCCGGCGCGGATCAACTGGCGGGCCAACACATGGCCGGAGGAATCACGTTCGCCAGGAACCGGCGGAAAGCCGATCCAATGCTCGCTTGCCAACGCGCGTGCATCGCGTACACGGCGTCCGGCCAGACGATGGCCGGGCGCGGCGATCACCAGCATCGCCTCGCCACCGGCCTCCTGCGAGACGAGCTCCGGCCGGTCGCTGGTGAAATAGCGCAAGCCCAGCATCGCCTCACCGCGCCTTACTAGGTCGGTCACCTCGCCGCTCGATGCCGTGCGGAGTTCGAGCCGTACGTTCTTCGAGCGTCGCGCGAATTGGTGCAGGACGTCGATGACGTGCGTGTCGGCAAGGGTGCCGACCAGAGCGAGCGAGATCGCGCCCTGCAGGCCGTTCTGCAGGCCACGCACGGCTTCGCGCCCATCCTTGAGCGCCGCAAGTGCCGCCTCGGCGTGCGGCAGGAAAGCATGGCCTGCCTCGGTCAACCGGGCGCGGCCCCGGATACGCTCGAACATCGGTGCGCCAAGGTCGCGCTCCAGAATACCGAGACGGCGGCTGATGGCTGGTTGCGACCGATGCAGCCGTCGGCCTGCGCGCGTGAAGCCGCCGAGTTCGGCGATGGCGACGAAGGTCTGGATTTCATCGATGTTCATGGATTAGGAATCCTGATGCAGATCTAAAGTACTATGCATTTTACAAGGAATACCGCATGGGCAAGGCTCAGGCGATCTGATTTCGCCTTAGAAAGGAGAGCCACGATGCGTACTCAAGCGGAGAAAGCGGCGTCGTTCCGTGCCCTGCATCTGCGGGCCGGCGCTTTCATCATCCCCAACCCGTGGGATGTCGGCACCGCGAAGCTGCTC
>Ga0193752_1002187_pt1 | contig 15017 bp, 14 predicted proteins | sample H1c1metaG_FD_144924 | JGI IMG/M metagenome (GOLD analysis project Ga0193752, IMG submission 144924) | Soil microbial communities from a riparian zone of the East river system, Colorado, United States - H1c1 | ecosystem: Environmental > Terrestrial > Soil > Riparian zone | place: USA: East River... | reverse complement strand
CTTCGCCGGGGACGCCCCGGCGTCCGTTGGCGCCGCGTGGGACGTCGAGGGCGCGTCGCTGATGCCCGTCGAACTCCCCCCGCCCGCCGCCGTCGCGCTCCCCCCGGGGCTCGACCCGATGGGCGCGGGCTACCTCGTCGATTCCGACGTGGCCGGCGTGTCGCCAGACGCACAGGCGACGCAGCAGTGGGCCGCCGAGTCGCTGGAAGGCGGCGACATGGCCCCTGTCCTCGGCGCTATGCCCACCGCCCCCGTGCTGGCCCCGCCCGCGATGGCGGCGCCCGCCGCCCCCGGGGCCGCGCCCGCTCCGGCGGACGACGAGGAGAGCCCCGAGTCCGCCTTCCGCGACGACCTCGCCGCCGCCTTCGCCGAGCGCGGCCGGACCCCATTCCTCGTTCTCGCCGTGCGCATCGACACGGCGAGCGGCTACGCCGCCACGTTCCCCGCCGTCGCCGACGGCCTGCTGGCAGGGCTGACGGCCAACGACCGCGCCCTCGTGCGCGACGACGACGCCCGCCTGGTGGCGCTCCTCCCGAACGCCGCCGCCGACACCCCGCAGCGCCTCCTCGGCGCCGTCCACGCCCACCTCACCGGGCTCATGGGCGCCGAGGCCGAGCACGCCCTCCGCGCCGTCGGCGTCCTCCCCCTCCCCGACGGCCAGCCCTTCGCCACGCCCGACGAGCTGCTGGCGTATGCGTTGGGGTGATTGGTGATTGGGAAAAGGCAGAGGGCGTCGTGCTCTCTGCCTTTTCTCTAATCACCAATCACCCATCACTCATCTGAACGGCCTTTCCCTCCCCAGCGTCGTCATCAGGTCCGTCAGGCCGACGGGACCGTGGCGGTAGAGGAAGGGCTCGCCGTAGGTGGCGCCGACGCGGTAGCCGAAGGAGCGGGCGCGGCCCTCGACCCACGCGAGGAAGTCGGGGTTCGAGATGAACGTCGCGGGCTCGTCGGGGTCGGGCGGCGCGCTCGGGTCGTAGAACTGGCTCCGGAAGGCGAGGAGCGCCTTGATGCGGGTCTCCCAGACCTCCGTCACGTCCACGACGAACGTCGGCGTGAACTCCACCGACTGCATGTAGTGCAGCACGTGGTGGGGGCGCCACGGCTCCTGCGGCGTCCCGTCGTCCTCGTGCGTCTCGATCTTCGCCAGCCCCCCGTAGAACAGCGCCTCGGCGGCGAGGCGCGAGGCGGCGGGGTGGTCGGGGTGGCGGCAGTCCGGCGCGTTGATGAGGCAGACGTGGGGGCGGTAGCGGCGCACGGCGCGGATGAGGCGGAGCTGGTTCTCGCGCGTGTTCTGGATGTCGCCGTCGGGGATGCCGAGGTTGTCGCGCACCTGCAAGCCGAGGATCTTCGCCGCGTCGGCCGCCTCCTCCAACCGCCCTTCGGGTGTGCCGCGCGTGCCGAGTTCGCCGCGCGTGAAGTCCACGACGCCCGTCCGGTAGCCCTGCCGGGCCAGCAGCGCCATCGTGCCCCCGGCGCACAGCTCCACGTCGTCGGGGTGCGCCGCCAGCGCGAGCACGTCGAGGGGTTGTTCGGAGGGCATGAGGGGAGAGGAGAGAAAGGAGAGAGTGGAGGGAGAGGAGAGAGGAAATCAACGCGGGCGAGGGCGTGCGGCTCCTGCCTGCCCTTCCCCATTCCCTCTTGCCCCTTCCCCGCTAGCTCGCTAGCGACTCGACACGGAATGCGGTCTGGAGCCAGGTGTTGGCCTGTCCCAGCAGCGTCGCCTCCACGCGGTAGGCGGCGACGAACTCCGTCCACGCCTTGAACTCGTGCATCGGCACGCCGAACTCGTCGAACAGCAGCACGTCGCCCGCCCGGAGGTAGGGGGCCAGCCGTGTCAGCACGAACAGTGTCGAGGTGTAGAGGTCGGCGTCGAGGTGGACGATGAGGCGGCGGCCCTCGGGCCGCGCGGCCAGCCCCGTCTCGGCGATGAAAGGCCCGAGCGTGTCCTGGAAGTAGCCCGAGACGAAGCGGGCGCGTTCGTCGTCCACCTGCGGCACCTGCCCGCCGGTGTCGAAGCTGCCCGCCTTGACCGGGCCGAAGTCCTCCGGTAGCCCCGTGAACACGTCAAAACCAGAAAAACGGGCGTCGGGGTGCGGGACGTGGGCGAGCCACCACCGAAATGAGGCCCCGGCCGCGACGCCGAACTCCAGGTAGTCAAGCGGACCCGTGAGCCCCTCGGTCGTGAGGACGTGCTCGAACAGCCGCTCTCGCTTGGTGTAGCGGAAGGCGGGCTCGTCGCGGTCGGCGTCGAAGGGCGCCGTGTGCGTGCGCGTCCACCGCCCCAGCCGGGCGAGGTAGCCGGCCGTGATGGACGGGCCGGACAGCGGCGCCGCGGCACGTGCCACGCCGGAGCGAAGTAAAAAGACCTTGAGGCGGCGGGCGAACCGCTTCGACGGGGAGCGCATTGCGGTATCAGGAGGCGAACGCAAGCTCGCTCCGAAGCTGGTCGAGGTAGACGCGGAGGAAGGCGGCGCGGCGCTCGGCCTCGGCGCGCCCGGCCGCCGTCTGCATCGTGGCCGGGAGCGTGAGGAGCTTGGTGTAGAAGTGGTCCACGGCCGAGCGCGCGTCGTCGGGCGGGCGGGCGCCCTCGGTGCCGTCGGGGAACGGCGCGTCGGGGTCCACGAGCGGACGGGCCATCGCGCCCGAGACGGCGAAGCAGCGCGCGGCGCCGACGGCGCCCAGCGCGTCGAGGCGGTCGGCGTCCTGCACGACGGCGGCCTCCTTCGTCTTCGGTTTCCCCTTCGCCGAGAAGCTGTGGGCCTCGATGGCGTGGGCGATGCCGTTGAGTTTGTCGGGCGGGAAGCCGGTGGCGCCGAGGAAGCCGGTGGCGGCCTCGGCGGCGAGCTTCGACGCCTCCTTGCGGCGGGGGTCGTCCTTCGGCACGACGACGCAGTCGTGGAGCCACGCCGCCGGGACGACCACCCAGGGGTCCGCCCCCTCCATCTCGGCCAGCTTCTTCGCCGCGGCGACGACGCGGCGGATGTGGCCGAGGTCGTGCCCGGCGTCGGTGGCGTCCTGCACGCGGAGGAACGCGGCGCAGCGCCGCTCCCAGTCGGGGAGCGAGAGGTCGGAGAGCACGGGGCGGACGGAGCGGGTGGGGACGGCGGAGAAGCTAGGCCCGGTTACGGTCCGGCCCTCTCACGCCATCCCCTACCCCACCACGAAGTTGACGAGGCGGCCGGGGACGACGATCTCCTTGCGCACGGTGCCCTCGGCGAGGTAGCGCGCAACGTTCTCGTGGGCGCGCGCCGCCGCCAGCACGTCGTCCTTCGCGGCGTCCTTCGCCACGGTGATGGTGCCGCGGACCTTGCCGTTGACCTGCACGCCCAGCTCCACCTCGTCCGAGACGAGGAGGCTTTCGTCGTGGGTGGGCCAGGGGGCGTGCGACAGCGCATCCGTCTCCCCCAGCGCCGCCCACGCCTCCTCCGCGAGGTGCGGGGCGAAGGGGGCCAGAAGCTGCACGAACGGCCCCATCACCGCGTGCGGGACGGCGGGCCACTTGTAGGCCGCGTTGACGAACTCCATCATCGCCGCGATGGCGGTGTTGAACCGGAGCCCCTCGATGTCGTCGGTCACACGCTTGATCGTGGCGTGGAGCGTGCGGATTTGCTCAGGCGTGGGAGCGTCGTCCCCTAGCGCCGGGGCGTCAGCGTGCGAGGTGACGATCCGGTAGACCCGGGAGAGGAAGCGGTGGACGCCCTCGACCGAGCGCGTGCTCCACGGCTTCACCTGCTCCAGCGGCCCCATAAACATCTCGTAGAGCCGGAGCGAGTCGGCGCCGTACTCGTCCACCACGTCGTCGGGGTTGACGACGTTGCCGCGGCTCTTGCTCATCTTGAAGGCGCGGCTCTCGACGCGCACGTCGGGGTGCGCCTTCAGCACGAACCCGTCGCCCTTCTTCTCGACGGCGTCGTCGGCCACGCGCACGGCGCAGAGGGGGCGGCCGTCGCGGGCGTCCTGGAACGCCGGGGCGCCGTCGTCGCCGTCCTCGGCGGGCGTGGCGTGCTGGGCCGAGACGTAGCCGAACGCATCGCCATCCTCGTCCACGCGGCGGTAGACCGTGTGCTCGACCTCGCCCAGGATCATCCCCTGGTTGACGAGCTTGCCGTAGGGTTCCTCGGTCGAGACCACACCGAGGTCGAAGAGCACCTTGTGCCAGAACCGCGAGTAGAGCAAGTGGAGCACGGCGTGCTCGGCGCCGCCGACGTAGAGGTCGACGGGCATCCAGTACTTCTCCTTCTCCGGGTCGACGGCCGCCGCGTCGTTGCGGGGGTCGATGTAGCGGAGGTAGTACCAGCACGACCCCGCCCACTGCGGCATCGTGTTCGTCTCGCGTAGCGCCGGGGCACCCTCGAACGTGGTGTTAACCCAGTCCTCAACGCCCGCCAGCGGGCTCTCGGGCGAGCCCGTGGGCTGGTACGACTCCACCTCCGGGAGCACGACGGGCAGGGCGTCGTCCGGCAGCGGCTCGGGGCGCCCGTTCACGTGCACGACGGGGATGGGCTCGCCCCAGTAGCGCTGGCGGCTGAAGAGCCAGTCGCGGAGCTTGTAGTTCACGCGCGCCCGCCCGACGCCGTTGCTCTCCAGCCACGCCACGACGGTTTTTTTGGCTTCGGCGTTGTCGAGCCCGTCGAGCGAGACGCCATGATCGGCGATGCGGTCGATGGGGCGATCGGCGCTGCTGGAGCGGACGTGCGGGCCGTCGCCGCTGTAGGGCGCCGTGAGTTGGCCGTCGTCGTCCACGCTGCCGCCTGCCACGACCTCCCGGATGGGGAGGCCGTACTGCTCGGCGAACTCGAAGTCGCGCTCGTCGTGGCCCGGCACGGCCATGATGGCGCCGGTGCCGTAGGAGGCCAGCACGTAGTCAGCCACCCAGATCTGAATGTGCTCGCCGTTGACGGGATTGATAGCGTGGCTACCCGTGAACACCCCCGTCTTCCGCTTCTGCTCCATCCGGTCGCGCTCGGTCTTCCGCCGCGCCTTTTCTACATATCCCTCAACATCAGCCAGATACTCGGCTGGATGTGAGATCCCCGATACAAGAGGATGCTCGGGGGCGAGGACCATGTAGGTCGCGCCGAAGAGGGTGTCCGGGCGCGTGGTGAACACGCGCACGGCGTGCTCGGGGTGGGACAGCACGCGGAAGTCGACCTCGGCCCCCTCGCTCCTGCCGATCCAGTTCCGCTGCATCTCCTTCACGCTCTCCGGCCAGTCGAGGGCGTCGAGCCCGTCGAGCAGCTGGTCGGCGTAGGCCGTGATGCGGAGCATCCACTGGCGCATGGGGAGCTGCACGACGGGGTGCCCGCCGCGCTCACTCTTCCCATCGATCACCTCCTCGTTGGCGAGCACGGTGCCCAGCGCGGCGCACCAGTTCACAGGCACGACGGCCTCGTAGGCCAGCCCCTTCTGGTAGAGCTGGAGGAAGATCCACTGCGTCCAGCGGACGTAGGCGGGGTCGGTGGTGTCGACCTCGCGGCTCCAGTCGTACGAGAACCCGAGGCGCTGGAGCTGCTCCCGGAAGCGGCCGATGTTCCGCTCCGTCGTGATCCGGGGGTGCGTGCCCGTCTCAATGGCGTACTGCTCGGCCGGGAGGCCGAAGGCGTCCCACCCCATCGGGTGGAGCACGTTGAACCCCCGCGCGCGCTTGTAGCGCGAGACGATGTCGGTGGCCGTGTAGCCCTCGGGGTGCCCGACGTGGAGCCCCGCCCCCGAGGGGTAGGGGAACATGTCGAGGGCGTAGTACTTCGGGCGGGTGGCGTCGAAGCCGGGGTCGCCGGGCCCGAGCGTCTGGAACGTGCCCCGCTCGGCCCAGTGGGCCTGCCAGCGGCGCTCGATCTCGTCGTGGGGGTAGCCCGCCATGGGGGTCTGGGGTCTTCAGAGTGCGTTCAGGCAAGCTACGGCGGGGCCCGGGGCGGCTCCCCGGCTGCGCCCTATCTTCGTTCGTTAGCTCCCCCCGCGCCATGACCGCCCCGCCCCCCGCCCGCACCATCGACGAGGTGGTCGCGTACCTCGACGACGTGATCGAGGACTGCCGCCGGCAGGAGAGCCGGATGGGCTACTTCGCCGCACTCTACCGCCGCGTGACCGTCGAGGTGAAGGGGCGCATGGACAAGGGGTCCTTCAAGGACGCCGAGCGGATGGAGAGCCTCGACGTGCTGTTCGCGAACCGCTACCTCGACGCCTACCACCGCCACCGCCGCGGCGAGACGCCGACGCGGGCGTGGGCCTACAGCTTCGCCGCGGCCGACGACCCCGAGCCGGTGGTGCTCCAGCACCTGCTGATGGGGATGAACGCGCACATCCACCTCGACCTCGGGATCGCCGCGGCGGAGGTCGTGCGGCGGCACCGGCTGCGGGGGTTCAAGCACGACTTCGACCTCATCAACGCGGTGCTGTTCGACCTGGTGGACGAGATCCAGACGGAGGTGAACCACACCTCGGGCATGATGACGACGCTCGACTGGATTACGGGCCGCCTGGACGAGTACGTGCTGGGGTTCGCGCTCGCGCAGGCGCGCCGCCGGGCGTGGCGCCGCGCCGCCTCCCTCATGGGCGTGCCGACGACGTTCCACGGCAGCCTCGTCGACCGGTTCGACCGCCACACCGAGGGCCTCGCCCAGCGCATCCACCTCCTCCCCTCGCCGGTGAACATCCTCCTGAACCCCCTCCGCGAGGTCGAGCAGGAGCCCGTCCGCGCCATCATCGACCGGCTGACTTAGGAGTGAGCGATGAGCGATGAGTAATGAGCGATGAGGGGAAAGGCAGGACAGGAGCGACAGGGCGGGGTTTGTAGGCCGGGCACCGTTCAGGCCCCCCTCCTAGACAGGAGGGGCGGGGGGGTGGTAGATTCGGACTGGCACCGCCGTCACAACCCGGAGGGCGCAGCACGCGGCGCCCCTACGCAGGCAGACGAACCGGCCATGCGCAGGCGACGCGGTGCGTCGCCCTCGGTCCAGCAACCACGCCGCGGCCACGGAGGGCGACGCACCGCGTCGCCCCTACGGCAGAGCGGGGGTAGAGAGCCGACCGGGGCGAGAGCGGCAAACCGAAAGGAATGCAGGGCGTGTGCCACACGCCCCTACGGCAGACCGGGAGGGCATCGCCACCCAAGACGCATTCTCTCTCCTCTCCCTCCTTTCTCTCCATTCCCTCCTCTCTCCCTTTCCCCACTCCCCCACGCTCCCGCTCATCCCTCATGCACCCCCGGCGGCCGGGCGTGGGGGGCGCCGGGCTCCGTGGCGGGGACGGGGCGGGGCTGGCGGCGGCTGCGGGCCCAACCCTCCACGCCGTCGATGGCGAGCATGGTCGTGATGAGCCACACGAGCCCCGCGAGCCACCCCCCCACCACGTCCGTCGCGTAGTGGACGTTGAGGTACACACGGCAAAGCCCGATCAGGAGCGCCATGATCCCCCCGAGCACCACCGCGAGCGCGCGCCAGCCCACGTGCTTCGTGCTCGCCCAGACGATGTACACCATCATCCCGTAGAACACCGTCGCGGCGAAGGCGTGGCCGCTGGGGAAGCTGTAGCCGTCCGACGGCACGATCGGCTCGAAGGGCCGCGCCCGCCCCCAGATCCATTTGAGCGTCACGACCACGATCCCCCCCAGCCCCGACGCCGCCACGAGCCGGAAGACCAACCAGCCCCGGCGGTAGAGGAGGAGCCCGGCGCTGACGACGAGGATGAACACCGTCGTCATGTCGTTGCCGCCGAGCCACGCCAGCGCGAGCGCGGCGTTCGTGCGGCCCGGCGTGCGGTGCCCCGCCACGAGCGTCTGCGCCGCGGTGTCGAACGGGTCCAGCGCCCGCTCCGCGAACAGCGCGTTCACGAGCGTGAAGAACCCTGCCAGCGCCGCGACCGTGACGAGCAGCGCGAGGGTGAACGCGAGGCCGTAGCGGACGCCACGGCGCAGCCGCGCCCGCGCGAACGCGACGACGGCGTGCGTCGCCTCACGGGGCGGCGGGGGATGCGGCGGAGGGTGGACGCTCACGGGGATGGGGGGCGAGCCGAGAGACTACGCGCGGACGGCGTTAGACGATGGCGACGCTAGGTGAGCACGACGATGAGAATGGAAAAGAACGCGGCGGCGATGACGGCGAAGTTGAGGAAGAACGCCACGATGAGCATGAACACGAACGGGAGGCTGGAGAGCCGGACGAGCCGGGCCAGCGCGAGCACGCGCCACCCGCCCTCCCGCGCGTCGGTGACGACGCTGCGCGCGGCCCACAGCGCCCGCACCACCCCAAAGAGGCGCCCCTGGACCCGCGTGTCGTCCTCGGCGCCCGGCCGCACGGCGGCGCGGGCGTGCTGCGCCGCCTCGGCGGCCCCCGTGCGGAGGCGGCCCGGCAGCTCGACCACGTCGCGCATCGCCCCCGCCCCCAGCCACGTCAGCGTGGCCGGGGCCACGAGCGCCAGCGCGATCGCGGCGGCCAGCGGCCACCAGATCTGTTCGTTGAGGAGCGGCTCGCCCAGGAGCAGCGCCGCTGTCAAGACCCCGGCCCCGGCCGAGACGGTCGCCACGCGCCGCGCCACGCGCTCGCCGCGCCGAACGAGCGGGACGATGCGGCCGATGCGCGCCGCCGTCTGCGGCGACACCTCGACGGTCCCGTCGTCGGGGGGCGCCCCCACCGGGGGCAGGTCTGCAAGGGCGAGCCCGTCCGCGAGGGGCGGGGGGGCTGCCGTCTCAGTCGGGGCCGGGCGGGAGGGGCGGGCGCGGGAGGAATCCACAGCGGCGCGGGGAGGTTAGACCTCGCCCCATACGCCGCAACACGCTCCGTGGATCTCGCCGACTTCCGCACGCGCCTCCGCGACGCCCGCACCGTCGTCGTCGTGGGGTGCTCGCCGCGCCCCGGCCGCGCCGCCCACTTCGTCCCGCGCTACCTCCAGGACGCCGGCCTGCGGGTCATCCCCGTGAACCCCCACCACGAGGAGATCATGGGGGAGACGTGCTACCCGAACCTCCTGAGCGTGCCCGACGACGTTCAGGTGGACATCATCGACGTGTTCCGGCGGCCGGAGTTCGTGCCGGCCGTCGCGCAGGACGCGGCGGACTGGGCCGAGCGCTCGGGGCAGACGCCGCTGTTCTTCACGCAGGTAGGCGTACACCACCCCGAGGCGCAGCGCATCGCGGAGGCGGCCGGGCTGCCGTACGTTGCCGACCGTTGCCTGATGGTGGATCACCGCGCGTACGCGGACTGACGGCCCTCCCGGCCGCGGCCGTGAGCGCGCCCTCGCGGGTCCGGCCCGCCCCCCGTCGATGGCCCGTTGGCTACGCCTGCTTCTCCCTCTCGTCGTGCTCGCCGCCCTCCCGGGCTGCGGGGCGGAGCGCGGCGGTGACGCCGTGCTGGGGCAAAGCGAAGAGGCGCCCGCCGACTCCGCCGCAGTGGGCGTGCTGGCCCTGCACCACAACGCGCGCTACGGGTTCACGGTGCTTTACCCCGCCCCCCTCCTGCCCGCCGTGTGGCCGCGCCCCGACGGCGGCGACAGCCGCGGCTTCCTCGCGCGCAACGAGGAGGCCGCGCTGCGTGCCTACGGCCGCCGCCTGCGTCCCGGCGAGGACCTGGAGCGCGAGCGCGAGCGGATCGTGGCCTCCTACGACACCGTCGCCTACCAGGCTCTCCTCGACAGCGCCTTCGTCGTCTCGGGCTACCGCGCCGACCACATCGCCTACACGAAGGTGGTCCGCCGCGGGCCCCGGCTGCTGACGCTGGAGGTGGAGTACCCGTGCGACCGGCGGGGGCTCTACGACCGTGTGGTCGAAGCCGTGGCCCCCGCGTTCCCCGACGCCCCCACCGGCGACGCCCCCTCCCCCCTCGGCCTCCGCGCGCTGCCCCCCGCGCCCCTGCCCTAGCCCACGCCTTTTTTGGTTTCCCCCTTCTACGCTACGGCCCGCGCCAGCACGTGCGCGCTGCTTCTCGCCGCCGCGCTCGGCCTCGCCGCCTGCACGTCCGACGAAGGCGAGTCCTCGGACGCGCCCGCCGAGCCCCCGACCGAGGCCGCAGGGGGCCCGGCGGCCGACACCGCCGCGCGCCCCGCGGACGACTCCGTCCTCGTCGGCGATCCGCCGACACGCGTGCCCGGCCCCCTCAACGCGCCGCCCGCGGCCTGGACGATGCGGACGACCCACGTCGAGCACTCGCCCGAGGGCGGCGCCCTCGTCACGGCGTTCCGCGCCGCCGCGCACGAGGACTTCGACCGCGTCGTCCTCGCGTTCGACGGCGCCGTGCCGGGCTACCACGTGGAGTACGTGGACCGCCCCGCGCACACCTGCGGGAGCGGCGAGGAGGTGCGGGTCGCGGGCGATGCGTGGCTGCTCGTGCGGCTCTGGCCCGCCCACGCCCACACCGAGGAGGGCCGCGTGACGGTGCCGCACGAGGCGTCCACGTTCACGCTCCCCGTGCTCCGCGAGGCCGTGCTGACGTGCGACTTCGAGGGCGAGACGGCGTGGGTGCTGGGGCTCACGACGCCCGGCGGCTACCGGATCACCGAGCTTGCCGGCCCGCCCCGCCTCGCCATCGACCTCCGGCACTGAGCCTCGCCCTCGTACGGGTCGGGCACCGTCGCTCGTTCCAGAGCCTGTCCCCGCCCCTGCCCCTCATGCGCCTGCGTCTGCTCCCGCTCCTCGCCCTGCTCGGCCCGGCCCTCCCCGCGGCGGCCCAGTCGCACACGGCCTACTTCGACGACTTCACCTACCGGGCGGCGGGGGCGCCGGTGGACGCCCCCGCCGCGGACGCGTTCTTCGGCGCGAGCCGCTGGCTCACCGGGGCGGACGGGAGCACGGAGGTCATGCGGTCCTGGCGGCTCGGGGGCGACGACGCCACGTTCACGGGCCCGCCCGCGGCCTACTGGCACGGCCCGGCCACCGTGTCGTTCGTGGGCCAGGGCGCGGAGCGCGCCCTCCGGCTCACGCTGGAGGCGGGCTACCCCCACGGCGACGGGGTCCTCGTCCCCACCCTGTCGTCCGGCCAGGCGTTCGCCCCCACCGGCACCTTCGCCGCGCGCGTCCGCCTGAGCGCGCTGGAGGCCGGGCAGCGGATGATCGAGGCGTTCTGGATCGATAGCGCGGACGAGTTCCGCTTCTGCCCGCCGGCCGAGCCCGCCTGCGACGCGCGCACCGGCACCGCCGGCACGCTCGGGTACTGGTCCGAGGCCGATTTCGAGTTCAACAACTGGTTCCTCCACGAGCTAGGCCCGAGCGTGTCGGTGGGAACGGGGGCCTACCGCCACTACGGGGGGGACTTCGAGGGGGGGCGGAGCGGGCCCCTCGACTGCCGTCAGGGGCTCGGACGCGTGCTCCGTCCGCTCTGCCGCGACGGCGCCGGGCGCTCGCTGTTCGCGGACCGGTGGGTGCTCCTGATCTACCAGCTCGACCCCGGCCGCGTCGTGCGCGAGGGCGCCGATGCCTACGCCGGGGCCATCTCCTTCATCGCCCGGAGCGACGAGCCGGGCCGCCCGGGCGCGTTCGAGGCCGTGCCCCGCGCGGACGCCCGGGAGGGCATCCCCGGCCTCGAGGGCGTCCCCGCCGTCTGGCGCTCCGTCGGCCAGGCCGCCGAGGCCAACAGCGACTACGAGGCCCGCCCCATCTCGCTCTACCCCCGCGACGGCCTCTCCATCCGGATCAGCCTGCACTACGACGGGCGCACGGGGGAGGTCGCGTGCCCCCGGGACGCCGAGGGCCGGGAGGTGACGTGCCGGCCCCACACGATGGAGGTGGACTGGGTGTACCACAGCCCGGACGTGCTCTCGCCGGAGGAGGTGGTGGCCGAGGTGGAGGGCTGGCGGGCGCGCCGGGCCGGCCGCGTGAACACGCTCCGCCTCCGGCCCTACGACCCCACGCCCCCGCTCGCCTCCCCCGGCAGCGATCCGGCCCAGCTCCAGCTCGTCCTGCAGGGCCCCGCGCAGACCGCCGGCCCCGCCACGTGGTCCGTGGGCCCCGCCTCGCCCCGCGGCATCGTCTACGGGATGGACGTCGAGGTCGAGACCCGGTGCGCGGCGTCGGCGCCCCGTTGCCGCGCCCGCACGCTCCGTCCCCGGGCGCCCTTCTTCACCGTGGCGCCGGCCCCCGGCGAGACGGGCATGACCGTCCGCGCGAAGCTGACCGACCCCTGGTGGGGCTACACCCACGTCCCGACGCCGGGCTCGGCATGGCGCGAGTGGGAGGTCCGGTTCACCCGCTAGCGGCGCGGGACTACACGTACGCGATCCACGCCCGGACGAGGGCACCCAGCGCGTCGCGCGTCCGCTCCACCTCCGCCCCCTCGCGGAACGTGGCGACGGCGCGGTCGCGGTCGCGCCATTGGAGCAGGCCGTCCGGGTCGGCGACGGGGAGCCGCTCGGTGCCGTCGGCGCGCACCTTCGCGCCGCGGTGGAAGACGATCTGGACGGCGTCGCGGGCGCGGAGGTGGAACGTGGCGAAGTGTGCCGTGGTTGCGAAGCTGGGCGCGTTCCACTTCACCTCCTCCCGGATGGCAGGGTCGGCCCCGAGGATGACGGCGCGGAGCACCCGTATTTCTTCGTTCAGGGGGTGATCGAGCCCATCGAGCAACCGCTCCACGTCCGGGTTCTCCCGGCCGGTGCGGGCAGAGGCTTCGAGAGGCGGCATGGGAGGCGTAGCGGAGTTGGTTGCGCAAGCCGTGCAGATGAGAGTCTCCATGCTACGAACCGCCCACGGGTAAGGGTCGGCACATACTCGACAGCACCCGCGTGCAACCCCAAATCGCTATGGATGTTTTCCTGAAGCGGACACCCGGCCCCTTGTGCCAGAACCTGTGCTTCCTTATTATCTGCCATTCTACCATCGCATAGAAAAGATGATAATTCCCATCAAAAAGGTTCGCAGAATAGGTTTAGGTGAAGTTATATCTATATTCAGTATTATAATAACTGTCTTAACTAGCATAGTCTTCTATCGATTGAACGATTTAGAGAGGGGGGTCAGATGGCAGTATTATACCAGAGAGATAAATACAAGGAATATACCAAACACGATGATATTAACATCTGGAGATAGTCTAGAAACAATTACACTATTGGAATTATCCATGTTAAATGTTGGAGAAGAAACCGTAAGAGCCTCCGACTATGCATCAAACGTTCAAGTAAGACTTCCTTATGGAACTAGGATATACTCTGCCGATCCTTGCATAAGATTCCTATTCGAATGCGGGCTCAATGCCAGAATATCAGGAAGAGAACTAATAGTTGCACCTATCGATCTAGGGCGAGGAGAGGGCTATACGATAACAATGGTAGTTAGCCATTTATCTGGACCCATCGAGGTGTATCAGAGAATAAGAAATATTCCCAATAGTGTACCAATGATTGCAGAGCCCCTAGTAGACAGTAGTGAAGATTTAGTTATAATGTACCCAAATAACATCATTACAGTCATACAAGGCTGGCTACATGTAGCCACTATGATCATTGGCATTTTGATTCATATGTATCTAGTGTATTTGTTTTTCGTCAAAAAGATTGCGATTCCATTTACCAAGTTAGGTATATTATTTTACATATGCTTTATTATAATTTCAGGCAATCTATCTTGCAACAGCCTGATAGGCTTGATACATTTTTATAATGATTCTCATAGTTCATTTAATCAATATTGGTTTGTAGCAATATTTCATATTGCTATATATTTAACATTCGTATATCCAGCTTATATATCACCCAGATTGAGAGCAAGTATCATAAATATGAATTAGATTTATAGCGAGGATGGTCTATACGTCCGCGCGCACGAGGCGGGTGAAGCGCGCCACCTCGCCCGTAAGCTGGTCGTGGAGGCCGTGGAGCCGGGGGTCGGCGTGCCGCGAATCCACCTCCAGCACGGCGTTCAGGAACCACACCTGCTCCTCGGGCCCCGCGCGCAGCCCCTCCCGGCCGGGCGCCGACGTGAAGATGTCGGCCCCCGCTTCCAGCGCCTGACACATCGTCCATGTGTTGTGGAGACGATCAGCGAGCGAGACGGCGGCGGCCTCGGGGGGGCCTGCGGCGAGTTGGGCGAGGTAGGCTTCCTTGCGGGCGCGCCACGGAAGGTGGTGGCCGTCGGCGCCGCGCTTGGGCTCCGTCACCACCTCGACGATGCGGACGACCTCGGCGCCGACCTCGCGCGCCAGCGCCTCGCTCGCCATCCCCCCGCCCCACCGGTTGCCGTCCTCCAGCACGTCGTGGAGGAACGCCGCCGCCACGGTCGCGTCGTCCCACCCGGCGCGCTGCACGGCGAGGGCGACGGCCGTGACGTGCGCCATCACGGGGATGCGCAACGCCGCTGCGGCCTCTACCTCGGGCGGCACGGCGAACGGCGCGGGCCGCCACCGGCTCTTCCGGTACGTCCCCTCATGCCACTCCGCCGCCAGTTCGACGGCCCGTTCGAGGAGGGGGGAGAAGGGGGACGTGGGAAGCACGTAGGCGTGTAGGCACGTAAGCAGGAAGGCACGCAGGCAATTTCGCTTACATGCCTACACGCCTACATGCGTCTCGTCAACGAGACCGCTTATCAATCGAGCCCTGGAACTGGGTGAGCAGGGCGAGGTCGTCGGCGGAGAGCGCGGCGTCGTCGGACTCCTCGGTCGGGGCCGAGGGGTCGAGGACGAGGTGAGGGGGGGCCTGGTCGACGACCTCCTTGAGTGCGCGCGTGAGCGTGATCCCCTTCATGAAAGCGCCCGAGGCGTTGGCGTGGCCGCCGCCGCCGAAGCGGCCGGCCCAGCCGTTGACGGCGCAGTCGCCCTTCGAGCGGAAGCTGGCCTTGACGCCGCCTGCGAGTTCGAGCAGGATCACCGCCGCCAGCACGCCGTCGAGCGAGAGGGCGTACTGCACGAGCCCCTCCATCTCGTCCGAGAACGCCCCCGTCTCGCGGAGCATGGCCGACGAGACGTACATCGTCGCCAACCTGCCCCCGTAGTGCGTCGCGATGGTGTCGAGCGAGCGCGAGAGGAGCCGGAGGCCCTCGCGGCTGCGGCCGTCGTTGATGGCGATGTGGATGGGCTCCGGGCTGAGGTCGCCGCGAGGGC
>Ga0193752_1002186_pt1 | contig 15018 bp, 12 predicted proteins | sample H1c1metaG_FD_144924 | JGI IMG/M metagenome (GOLD analysis project Ga0193752, IMG submission 144924) | Soil microbial communities from a riparian zone of the East river system, Colorado, United States - H1c1 | ecosystem: Environmental > Terrestrial > Soil > Riparian zone | place: USA: East River... | reverse complement strand
CCGCATCATCATCTCATCGTGTTCCACCACGACGACGGTGTTGCCGAGGTCCCTCAATTCCTTAAGCACCCTGATCAACCTTTCTGTATCTCTTGAATGAAGCCCGATCGATGGCTCGTCGAGGATATATAATGAGTTTGTAAGATTACTTCCCAGAGACCTTGTCAACTGTATACGCTGGCTTTCGCCACCACTCAATGAATTCGCAAGACGGTTCAGTGTCAGGTAACCAAGGCCAACATCAAGTAATGTTTTAAGCCGGTGATTTATTTCTATCAGGATCCGTTTCGAAACCTGGGTCTGATATTCGGTCAGTGTTAGATTTTCGAACCATCTGGAAAGATCCTTCACCTGCATTTCACATAACTCACCGATATGCTTACCCGAAATTTGTATATACAATGCTTCCTTGCGTAAACGGTATCCGTTGCATTCGGGGCATGAAGTACGGCCGCGGTAGCGCGAAAGAAGCACACGATACTGGACCTTATATAAGTTTTGTTCTACCTCTTTAAAAAAATCATTGATGCCATTCACGTATTCATTTCCTTCCCAAAGAACCTTATACTGGCTTTTGGTAAGATCCATGATGGGTTTATGTACAGGGAAATCAAATTTTTTGGCGGCTTTAATAAACTGGTCCTTCCACGCGCTAAGCTTTTCCCCTTTCCATGGCGCAATTGCACTTTCATACACACTTAACCTTTTGTCCGGGATCACCAGGTCCGAATCGATTCCCAATACCATGCTGAAACCTTCGCAGGTTGGACAGGCACCAAACGGATTATTGAAAGAAAAAAGATTGGGTACCGGTTCTTCAAACACGATGCCATCAAGTTCAAATTTATTTGAGAACGGAAGTTTTGTATCTCCATTGATCTCCAGCGTCAGTTCGCCTTCTCCTTCATAAAAAGCGGTGCCAGCCGAGTCTGCAACCCGGTGGAGATCATCTTCATCAAAATCTTTTACAACAAGTCTGTCAATCAGGAGAAAAGTATTTTTCGAAGGTTTCCAGGATGGTGTTTCCAGCAGTTCTTCAATCCTCAGCACCTGTCCGGTGCCGGAAGAATTACTCTTTGCTGCCTCATATAGCCTGGAAAACCCTTTTTGGAGCAAAATATTCAGTTCTTCGGTGGTTTGCCTGTTCGCGTGCTGCCGGAATGGAACCAGGATAAGTACTTTGTCGCCCGAATTGAGCCCGTTTATCAGTTTCACTACATCCGCGACATCATCTTTTTTTACCTCACGACCTGAAACAGGTGAGATAGTCTTGCCGGCACGGGCGAACAACAGCCGGAGGTAGTCGTATATTTCGGTCATACTGCCCACAGTTGATCGCGGTGTCCGGGTTACCACCTTCTGCTCTATGGCGATGGCCGGGCACAGGCCTTTGATGAAATCAACATCAGGTTTGCTCATCCGCGCCATAAACTGTCGGGCATAGGCGCTCAGGCTTTCTGCATATCGCCGCTGGCCTTCTGCAAATAAAGTATCAATTGTCAGGGAAGATTTCCCAGAACCGGAAACTCCGGTCACCACAATAAGCTTGTTGCGGGGTATTTCGACCGAAATATTTTTTAAATTATGAACACGCGCACCTTTAATATATATGTTATCGGATGACCGGAGTAGCGATACACTGGGGCCGGCCTTCGGTTTTCTTGTTTTTACTGGCATATCTGGAGCGCAAATTTATTTCATCCTACCCTGTTTTTAAGTAGAAACCTTAGGATATATGGGTAGAATCTCTAAATTAATTGCTAAAGTTTTGTTTTTTGAAAAAAGTTAATATCTTTAAACGGTAATTTGTACAATATTTAAGAAAACTAAACACATCGCCTATCGAGATCCCCACTTCTACTTTTTAAGAAAAGCCGTTTCACAAAATCCATTTTTAACTATTTTTTTTTTTAATATCCTATCACCTTCAAAACCCGTAGAAGTTTATGAATTCTTTACGTACTAAAACCGATCACGAACTCATCCATGATTTCAAGGATGGTAACCTGTATGCGCTGGAAACATTAGTTATCCGCCACAAAGACAAGATGTACACTTCGATCCTCTTTCTTGTAAAGGACAAGTACCTTGCCGAAGACATTTTCCAGGACGTTTTGATTAAGATCATTGACACCATTCGCGGTGGCCGTTACACAGAAGAAGGAAAGTTCCTTCCCTGGGCGATGCGTATTGCACACAATCTTTGTGTAGACCATTTCAGAAAAGTAAAACGTACCCCTGCAATCAAAACCAGCGACGATCGGGACATTTTTGAGGTGATTAACTTTACCGAAGATGGTGCTGACGTAAAAATGATGAAACGTCAAAGCCACGATCGAGTAAGACAAATGCTTGATTTGTTACCTGAAGATCAACGCGAAGTCATTATCTTACGTCATTATGCTGATTTGAGCTTTAAGGAAATCGCTTCACTCACCAACTGCAGCATTAATACTGCTCTGGGTAGAATGCGTTATGGCCTGATCAATCTGCGTAAAATGATGACGCAGAAAAAAATCGCATTGTAATTTATTATTAAAGACAGGTTTTCTGAAAAATTTTAACAGCGGCCGTAAAAAGGGAACGGATCGAATGCTTAAATTTGAAGAAAATTATCCGCCACGATATTGTCATTCTGTGGCTCCCTCTGAACCCTTTCGATAGAATTGCTTGCTGTTTGGAAGGTTGTTGCAGAATGACGCCTAATTAAAGACCTCTTCGATGAAGAGGTCTTTTTCATTTGGCTCCCCTCCTGCGAAGGAGGGGTACGAACGAAGTGAGGGGGTGGTTGTTCTTTGGTCTTCGCAGGTTATTATTATTATGCGGTTACCAAAAAACAACCACCCTGCCGTCTTCGACGTCTTCCCCTCCTTCGCCCGCCTGTGCTGGCCACGGCGGGCGAGCAGGAGGGGAGCTTTTATTTAAAAGCTTCCAATCCACATTCCAGCCATTCCGCAAATTCACTCGCAGCAGGGGTATAACCTTTGGTGCGGGTTAATATTCTTTCATCAGGACTAATGATAGCATATTGCGGCTGTGCAACAGCATTGAAGTTCTCAGATTGAAAAGTGGCCCATTTATCGCCCACAGTTAAGATCTGCCTGGTTGATCCGTTTTTTGTTTTATAATTTACCTGGTCAATCGCAGGTAACTTTTTTCTTTCATCAACATATAACGAAACCACAATAAATTCATTCTTCATTAACGACCCCACTTTTTCATTTGTCCAAACATTTTCCTCCATTCTCCGACAATTAACACAGGCCCATCCTGTGAAATCTATTAACACCGGTTTATTCAGCTTTTTTGCAAGTGCAAGGGCCTCTTCATAATCACGTAAAGGCTCGATCCCCTTTTCACAGTTCACCGGTTTATGATAAACGCTATAACACAAGGGTGGCGGAAATCCACTAATCAATGAAAGATTAGCAGCTTTTGAATTTGTAATACCAGGAATCAGATAAAGAGTAAACCCACCAAATAATAAAATAAAAGCCCATCTGGTAGTACTGAATTTGCCGACCGGACTATCATGCGGAAATCTGATTTTTCCAAACAGATATAAAATAAGTAAGACGCCGATCAGTATCCAGGCTCCTATAAAAATTTCTCTTTTTACAACTCCCCATTGCTCAACCAGATCAGCGTTTGACAGGAATTTTATTGCCATGGCCAGTTCAAGAAATCCTAAAACCACTTTCACCGTAGTTAGCCAGCCGCCAGATTTTGGAAGAGATTGCAGCCAGCCGGGAAACATTGCAAAAATTGCAAAAGGAAGAGCAAGCCCAAATCCAAAACCACCCATCCCGAAACTTAATTGAGTTGGGCCACCATTGCTGGATAAAGCACCGACCAGTAAAGACCCCAGAATCGGTCCGGTACATGAAAATGAAACAATTGCCAGGGTAAGCGCCATAAAAAATATTCCAGCCAAACTGGATCCACTCGATTTTGAGCCGGCTCTATTTGAAACACTACCCGGTAGAGTTATTTCAAAATATCCAAAAAATGAGATGGCAAAAACAACAAATACAACGAAAAAAAACAGGTTCAACCAAACATTCGTTGAGATATTATTCAATATTTCAGGGTTCCCGCTACCAATAAGATGAAATGGAAGACTCAGTAATATATAAATCAGAAAAATAAAAAGACCATAAACAACTGCGTTCCTTATTCCCTTGCCCCTGCTCTGCGATTGTTTCGTGAAAAAAGAAACTGTCAGTGGAATTAATGGAAAAACACAGGGAGTAAGCAATGCAATAAAGCCACCAAGTAATCCCAGCATAAATATACCAAACAGCCCCTTGCCTTCGGTCCCTTCATCACCGCAATTACTTACAGGTTGGTTTAGATCAAAACTGTTTATCAGGATCCGTGTTTCTGATTTCGCTCCTCCTTCCAATTGAACGGAAAACGAAAATGGTACCAAAGGATAGTAAGCCTCTCCTTTTCCAAAAGTATAACTCATCGTTCCTATCAGCGTTCCAGGAACCCCGGCGGTAAATTTTGTGGTAACTTCAAAAACGGTATTCCCCCGGTATATTTTAAAAGTATTATTATCAAAAAGTGTATTGGCAACAGATTGCGAATTCCCTTTTTCTTCATAAGGTTTTAAAATCTGTATTGAAGAATCCTGTAAAATAAGTTCCATCGCCGGAACCTCACTGATGATTTCATTTGGGCTATAAAGATCCCAGGAAGGATTGCCCTGAGTGGTAAAGATTAACTTATATGTCTGATCTGATATCTTTTGACTGCTGACCTGCCATTTATAGTTCGCAGAGTCCTGGCCGTGAAGTAAAGTAAAAATAAATAACAAGGAAGTGGTTAGGAATAAAAATCGCTTCATTGAAATGGGATTGATACTTGGGATTGATACTAAAACAAACGAGTTCTCTCTATAAAGAACTCGTTACAAAATATTATTGAAGATTGCTTGTCATCGCAAACCATAAATTCAACCTTTCCGGTCACACTTGTTTTCGCACTGCCTTTTACTTTAACAATCTGGACAAAGTTGACAGATCTTTCATAAAACCTGACGTCAGATTTAAAGGCGTCTTCATACACTTTTTTAACTTTCCCGATTTCCTTTACCTTGCCATCAAAGCTGATCAGCGGATTCTTTGTAAATGTAAAAGCCGTCGGCAAAGGACCTTCACCTGCCTCCTGCGCATACATGTGCCAGTTGCCATTGATATCAGCGGTCATATGAACTTCATATGTTTTGTCTGCTATTTTCTTGGAGGTAAATGCCCACTTTACCTGTTTGCCCGACTGGGCCATCATAACAAAACCAGAAAGTAAGAGAAAACCAAAGAGTAAAAACTGCTTCATAGATGTTGTTTAGACTATAACTCATTTGAGTCTCCAAAAGTCTATTTTAATATGCTAATAAAACTCTAAATATTGACCAGATCTGTTACAGGTTTTACAAATTGAGCCGGTTTTATGGAGAAAAGCGTCTCAAATACGGTGCGACCGTCACTATTCCCAAGGCTGGAAGAGCAGGCCCGTTCAGGGTGTGGCATCATCCCAAATACAGTCCTTTCCGCATTGCAGATGCCCGCAATGTTCCGTGTAGCACCATTGGGGTTTACAATGCCATTGGGATTTACCTCGTTGCTGATGTTGCCATTGGCATCGCAATACCGGTAAATGACCTGATTATTAGCCTCAAGCGCGTCAAGCAGCCTTTCATCAGCATAATACCTTCCTTCACCGTGCGCAACGGGTAACATGAGCACATCGTCAGAGTCCTGGCCTTTCAGGTAAACATTTTTGCAGGAGTAAGGCGCCGGGCAACAAATGTGCTTCACATAAAATCTGAAAACCATTACAAACACCAAGCACTTTTCCGCCGGCTTTGGCAAATTCGATCACGCTTTGCATCATCGGGCTAAACCTCGCAATTGCTCCGCAACGCAGATAATCGCCATATGAGAAACCCCCTGGCAATACAATACAGTCTTCCTTATTGAAATGACTAAGCGATTTGTCCTTGTGCCAGAGCATTACGACTTCCTGATTGAGTTCGTTCTGCAGTGCTTCCTGCATGTCTCTGTCACAATTGGATCCTGGAAAAACAACAACTCCGAATTTCATTTTCTGTATTTGAATGTAGGAGCCAAAGATAAGAAAATCATGGAAGGAAATAATTGACGTAAATAGCGAAAGCAAAAATGACCCAATGCATAACAGCGGGAAAAATCTTTTTCTGAGGATAATAATAAGCCGCAGCATGGAAGGCCGCCAGCGGCATAACCGACAACGCCCAGTTGACATAATTATTTTCGCCTCCATTTACAACAATGATCAGCAACGACACGATCAGGAACAACAATAATAAACTCCAGTTTTTTCTGCCCTGGATCAGCATTTTATTAAGATTATTCTGCACGAAGAAACCACCGATTATAAAAGGGATCACAAGCAAAGCTATACTGAAAGTAACTGCAAGCGAAGCAGGCAGGGTAGGTAACCGGAACGAAATAGTTGGTAATATCTGCCGCCAGTGCCAGTTATTACCAAAATATAATATAAGTAACAGGAAATAATACGGAGCTGTGATACCCAGTAATCCGATAAGCCACTCCTGTATCCGGAATGGACGCATGATAAATAGCGCCAGCAGAAGCATCAGAACAAAAACGATTGCCGGCTGGTACAATAAGGTCACAATACCCATGATCATGCCGATATTGAATATTGAAGCTACCGGTCTGGGTGTATTGTAAAGCATCGTCATCCTGTAAAAGATCCAGATCAGGAACAGGTTAATGATCATTGGAGCAGAAAAATAGTTCCATTCCGGAAAAAGTGATGTCAAAAGCAGGAAAGCCATAGCCGGAAGATAATTCGGCTTGGGTAACATTTTTTGAGCGTTGCAGATGCGGTTGAACAGAGTCGCCTGCAGATAGAGCAACGTGAAACTGATCAATGAATAAAAAATGGCAGGCAGCTTAAGCGGTTCCAGGTAATTGAGAAGCCAGTTATAAAGATAATGGTCATCTCCGGGATGCCGTACCGGCCCGGAGGGATGCAGAAACATCCCGAATTTCAGCATCATTCCATAGATGATCAGTATGAGCGCGTTGCCTTGGTTTTTTTGCCTGAAGATCCCAACCACAGAGAGTGTTTAATTATCAATATTACAATATCTCACTGCAATATTCAATCTTCAATTCATTCTTAACTTCATTCTTCAATTCATTCTTAACTTCATTCTTCAATTGAAGATTCGCTTTCTTAGAAATCGATCTTGGCAAAAGTCAGATAATTTCTGTACTGGCAGGGAACAATCATCGATCTTGCGCTTATCTGTTTTCCAAATCTGGGCATAAATTCTACACCACGTTCCAGATTTTTAAGCGTAGGATGTCGGGTAATTTTGCCATCCGGACTTATACTCTGATCGTTTAGCAACAAAGTTCTTCTTTCGTATTGATTGAACAGGAAATGTAGTTCACCTCCGGTATTCATGATCTGATTTGAAATCAACGCATCAGATTCATCGTCATATTGTGTTTTTGGAACAATGTTGCTCCATTCTACTCCACCGTCTTTATCGAAAGATAAAATCATAATGTTTTCAGCATGATAGCGGGTAGCCTGGTTTCCCGATCCATACCGGTTCCAAGGAGACCCCCATCCATACGGACTATAGAATGGTGAATAATAACTTCCCATCCCACCCCATGGATTATTCCACCCCATATAATCCCATCTGTTGAATGCATTCCCTCTTGTACTGGTATACATCGATTCGCTGATCATCAGGTATCCGCCATCTTTGCGGGTTATGATATTTTTTATAAAATAATCGTTAAAAGCCAGGCGGATATTGGCATCCGGCCCTTTGGCCGAACGGCGCAGATCGTCTGAAAAACCAATTACAGTCTCTTTCCTGATACCATTTATCGCTTTATCCCAAACAACTGTATACAGGCCTTCTATGTTACCGCGCCTTTGTTTATAGAAAAAACCGCTGAACAAATATCTCCGGTTGGTATTATCTACTTTGATCTTGATCTCATCCAGTATCCTGTCGCCGGTTTTAAGATCAAGCATATTAAACTCCTGTGAAGCTGCAGGTTTTATGATAAGCTTTAAATCGGAAATAAAATCGTTGTTGCCTTTGCGTATGAACTTCCCGAAAACCATATCACCCTCATTATCGAGCAGGAAGTCGGTGAAATAATCATTTCTCTCTTCCATTGGCATATTGAGCTGATGTTTCGACTGTAGTTTCAGTTCTTCATCAAACAGAAGAGTCGTGAACAAAAAATTCTTTTGATTTTTGCTATTGATCTTAAAGATCATGATCTTCTTTTTGTCATCACTGAAGACAGTAGAATATATCTTATTGTTAGCCGACCATCCGATTTTCGTTGTATCAAGTTCAATGGGATCAGCCATCATTTTACCCTGATCATTCAGCTTAACACCCATGCAATACAGAATATTTTTATCCTGGTATTGATAAATCATCCAGGCAAAGTCCGGATAAGGGATAAAATCTACATTAACCCACCTGCTGCTTTTATTGAGATTGATCCGGTCGATAAGCTTCATTTCACCATCATACACGCATATATCGTTATCGCTGCGATTGTTTTTGAACACGAGGATATTGTTCCCAATCTTTCCTATAATGTCAAAATCCGTACGCCGGCTGTCCTCACGTTCGGGCTCTGAATAGTAAATTCTTTGAGAAATTCCCGCCAGCGAAAAACAGAATATAAAAAAGAAGAAGACAGGGATCGATCTATAATTCATATATGGTTTTTTCATCGTTGAAAAGGAGCATCTTATATGCCAAATTAAGGATTGTGACACGGGTTCCCAAACTTTGATAAGATTTTTAAGCATATATAATATACGTTAAAATATAAGATGAGGTGAAGTTAAAATCGTTGCGTAGCCTTCATAAAACATCTGTTAATTAATATTTTTACGTATACCTTTGTACGGCGCCGGAAATCCTGGCGCAATTTTGTTAGTTCAACTCTTTAATCCAAGCCACATTTAACTATTTTATCGTGGGCAAACAGACGAATAAAGTCACCACTGCCGGACTCATCATAGCTCTTGGTATTATTTACGGTGATATTGGAACATCTCCATTGTACGTTTTTAACGAAATTATAGCTGGTAAAACCATCAGTGAGGCGCTAATTGTTGGAAGCCTGTCCTGTATCATCTGGACACTTACGTTGCAGACCACCATCAAATATGTTTTACTGGTTCTGAAAGCAGATAACAGGGGTGAAGGTGGAACTTTTGCCTTATACGCACTTGTACGCCGCCAGCGTAAATGGCTTGTTGTACCAGCAATGCTTGGCGGAGCAGCGCTTCTGGCAGATGGTATTATAACACCTCCCATTTCCATAACCTCTGCCATAGAAGGGTTGCGGGAGCTGCCGGTATTGCGGGAGCTCGGAACGCATGATAATACGATCGTAATTATTGTGATCAGTATCCTCGTAATGTTCTTTTTTCTCCAACAGTTCGGCACTACCGCCATTGGCCGGCTTTTCGGTCCGATCATGTTTATTTGGTTTACCATGCTTGCCATCCTTGGGGTGTACCATATTTTTGACGACCTCACGATTTTTAAGGCGCTTAGCCCTTATTATGCCATCAATTTCCTGGCAACTTATCCGAGCGGTTTCTGGCTGCTTGGCGCGGTGTTCCTTTGCACTACCGGAGCAGAAGCGTTATACAGTGACCTGGGGCACTGTGGCCGGTCCAATATCAGGACCTCCTGGATCTATGTCAAAACATGTCTGTTGTTAAATTATTTTGGCCAGGGCGCATATCTTCTGGCGAATTACTCAGGAATAACAGTGACCGAGGCAGCCCGCAAACTAATGGGGATCAATGCATTTTATGATCTGATGCCGCATTGGTTCATCATCATTGGCGTTATTATCGCAACTACGGCTGCGATAATTGCGAGCCAGGCAATGATTTCAGGTTCGTTTACGCTGATCAGTGAGGCCATGCGCCTCAACCTCTGGCCAAAGTTCAAGATCAGGTACCCCTCCGAAGAAAAAGGACAGCTGTTTATACCAGGCATCAATATGCTGTTATTTATAGGCTGCGTTGGCGTGGTACTTTATTTCCGGGAATCCAACAAGATGGGAGCAGCCTATGGCCTGGCGATCATCGTAACCATGTTATCGACGACCATACTTTTTGCCAATTACCTGATTGCGAAACGGATTCAGGCAGTCTGGATTTATGTTTTCCTGATCGGATATTTTATAATCGAGGCTGCGTACCTTATTGCCTTACTTCAAAAGTTTCTTCATGGCGGTTATATCACCCTGCTGATGGGTGGGGTGATGTTTGCGATTATGTATGTCTGGTACCGAAGCCGGAAAATTAAAAACCGGTATGTGGAGTTTGTCAGGCTGGAGCATTATATTCCCCAGATCCAGGAACTTAGCAATGACAAGACTGTTCCTAAGTATGCGACACACCTGGTTTATTTAACCAGTGCAAACAATCCGAAAGAAATAGAACACAAGATCATCTATTCGATACTCAACAAAAAACCCAAACGATCGGATATATACTGGTTTGTTCACGTTGATACACTTGATGACCCTTATACCTGTGAATATAAAGTGGATCACATCATTCCGAATGATATCATCCGGGTCGAATTCCGGCTGGGCTTCAGGATGGAGCCAAAAATTAACCTGATGTTCCGCAAAGTGGTTGCCGACCTGGTAGCAAACAAGGAAGTAAACATTACCAGCCGTTATGAATCACTCGAAAGAAACAATGTAGTTGGCGATTTCCAGTTTATTGTGATGGAAAAATACCTGAGCCAGGATAATGAACTTCCTTTCTTCGAAAGAGTGGTCATGAAACTATATTTTTGGCTGAAGGAATTGAGTTTATCGGAAGAAAAAGGTTTTGGTCTTGATACCGCTAATGTAACCACAGAAAAGTTTCCGCTCATTGTGGCCCCGGTAACAAATCTCAACCTTAAGAGAATTCAGCCTGTGGACAGCTGATCGCAGTGACCTGACATTATTATGAATGCCTGGATATATGTTATTGCATCCGCCATCTTCCTGTTGGCACTGGTTTATTTTGTTCAGGACCGCTTTATTTTTAAGCCTGAAAAATTAAAGCAGGATTTTCAGTTTAAATTCGATGTGCCATTTAAAGAATTATTTTTTGATGTTGCACCCGGTGTCAGGATTAATGGATTGCACTTTTACAGAAAGGACCCGCTCGGATTAATATTCTACCTGCACGGAAATACCCGGAGTATTAAAGGCTGGAGCAAATACGCACGCGACTTTTACAGATATGGCTATGATGTGGTGCTTGCAGACTATCGTGGATTCGGGAAAAGCACTGGCAAAAGAAGTGAAGAGAACCTTCTTAAGGATATGCAGTTCGTGTACAAAACGCTGGCCGATCAGTACACCGAACACCATATACTAGTTTATGGCAGAAGCCTTGGCAGTGGCTTCGCCTGTAAGATCGCTTCAGAAAACAAACCTCGCTACCTGATACTTGATTCTCCCTACTATAATTTTTTAAAAGTTGTTAAACGTTTTCTGCCTTTACTGCCACTGCAATGGGTATTACGATATCACCTGCGGACAGACAAATGGATCCGCCATGTGAACTGCCACACGTACATTATTCACGGTACCAAAGACTGGCTGATTCCTATCCGTCACAGCGAGGCATTGCAAAAAATCAATCCGAATAAGATCACATTAATCCGCATAGACGGAGGGGGACATAATAACTTAACTTCGTTTCCCGAATATCATAATTTCATCCGGGACATTCTGCAGTATTGATATATGAAAAGAAGAACTGTTTTTCGCTGGTTAAGACTGATAATACTCATTTATGCGCTGCTGGGAATATTAGTTTATTATATGCAGGACTATCTGATTTTGCATCCGAAAGTTCTTTCTTCCGGCTATCAATTCGAATTTACACAACCTTTTAAGGAAGTTAACATCCCTTACAATAGTATTTCTTCCATCAATATTGTTCAATTCAAAACCAACGATAGTATTGCGAAAGGAGTTGTACTTTATTTTCATGGCAACCGTGATAATATAACACGTTACTCGGGCATCGCGCCGCAGGTAACAAAACATGGCTATGAAATATGGATGATCGATTATCCGGGTTTTGGAAAAAGTACCGGTAAATTTACTGAACAGCAATTGTATAACTGGGCGATGGTTTTTTATAAACTTGCACGCGCCAGATTTTCACCAGACAGTATCATTATCTATGGACGTTCGCTTGGTTCAGGCGTCGCTGCCCAGCTGGCATCGGTTCGCGACTGCAAAAGACTGATCCTTGAAACGCCTTATTTCAGCATGCCGTCGGTATTTGGCAGTTATGCTCCTTTTTATCCTTTTAATAAAATCATTCATTATCAATTTCCTACCTGGGAGTTCCTGAAAAAAGTAGATGCGCCTGTAACAATTTTTCATGGAGAAGATGACGGGGTAATTCCCTTAAGAAATGCCAGGAAACTAATCCCGTCTTTAAAAAAGATTGATGAGTTTGTTGTCATTAAAGAAGGCAGTCATAATGATCTTTTCAAATTCCCTGAATATACTGTGAAACTTGATTCATTGTTGAACCGGTAAGGTATCCCGGATATGTCGAAATGAATATTGAGATCGAAGCAGAAGATCGAGATCGAAGCAGAAGATTGAGATCGAAGTAGAAGATCGATCTGATCAGATAGGAACAACCAGTGAATTTTTATTTTTCCGGATTTTTTCGGGAATCGATTCAATAATTTGTTGTTTGAGCATTTCAACTAGTCGCTTTTTTATAAAATCACGATGTACAACCAGGCTGACTTCGCGCATAGGGGCAGGATTCCTGAATTTACGAACCTGTTGTTGTTGTGCAGCGTTCAGTTCAAGTGTTGCCAGCTCAGGTAAAATCGTTATTCCATCATTGATATCCACCATTCTCCTGAGGGTTTCGATGCTTCCTGCCTCATATTCAAAAGCATGATGTTGCTTGCTGGCCTTTTGCAATTCGCATAAATTCACGATCTGTGACCTGAAGCAATGACCTTCTTCGAGTAACCACAGTTTATTGGGATCAATGTCTTTGGCAAGGACATAGTTTTTTTTGTATGCTTCGTTGTTCCTTGAAACATATACCAGCAATTCTTCGTAAAAAAGTGGATACTCCTTAATGCCCTTTTCGAGTAGTGGTGTGACCAGTAATCCTGTATCAATCCTTCCTTCGCGCAAACGGGTTATGATCATTTCTGTAACCAGTTCGGTTACAATGAGCTTTACATTAGGATATAGCTTTGTAAATGGCTGAACGAATAATGGTAAAAGATATGGAGCCAATGTTGGTATAATACCTATTCTTAATTCGCCGGAAAGTATTCCTTTACGGTTCTCTACCATTTCAGTAATGATCTCTTTACCGGCCAGGATTTTCCTGGCTTCCGTAATAATTTCCTTTCCCGCTTCGGTGGGAATGACTGGCTGTTTACTACGGTCAAAGATTTTCAGACCCAGCTCCTGCTCGAGTTTATTGATTTGCATGCTGAGCGTAGGTTGTGTAATATAGCAATGGGCTGCCGCCGACGCGAAATGCCGGAAACTGTCGACTGCTACTATATATTCCAGTTGTACAAATGTCATAGATTTGTTTTAACTCCCCTCCTGCGAAGGAGGGGAAGTGCCGAAGGCGCGGGGTGGTTGTTTTTTGGTCTTCGAAACTAAAACAGGATCGAAGACCAAATAACAACCAGCCACCTCCGCTAAAGCTACAGTGGCCAAAGCCCGCTCGCTCCGCTCGCTGCCCTCCTTAGCAGGAGGGCAGCGTCCTTAGCAGGAGGGCAGCGTTTACTCCTCCAAACTTACCTTCAATTTTCCAACCTTAAGCTTGTACCCCACCCCAACTTTCAACGCATAGTTTTCTTTCTCGTGACTTACCGGAAAACCAAAACAAACCGGATAACTGCAATCAATCAAATGCGAGTATATAATCTCCATCGCCGTTTTGCCAAACGGCCGTTCTGTGTCTTTAACATCAGTAAAGCCACCGATGATCAAACCGGCAAGATGGTCCAGTTTGCCGCTCCGCTGTAACTGAACAAACATCCTGTCTATATTATATAACTGCTCACCCACATCTTCCAGAAACAATATTCTGCCCTTTGTTTTGATATCTGAGGCAGTCCCAAGCAAATGAACAATAATAGACAAATTCCCTCCAACCAATTCACCCACAGCTTCACCTTTTTTATTAAAAGTATGAGGAGCACATTGATAATTGGCGCGTTTACCGGCGAGGGCTTTTTGTAAAGACTGAACATATTCAGTCATATAACCTTCATCATTAAACGCATTTGCCATCGGTGCATGTAACGATGCAATTTTAAAATTCCGATATAAATGTGCATGCAGTATTGTTATATCGCTAAACCCAATGATCCATTTTGGATGCTTCTTAAAGTTCCGGAAACTCAACCGATCAATGATCCTTCCGGTGCCGTACCCACCTCTTGCACATAAAACGGCATGCACGGTTTCGTCATCCAGCATTGCTTGAAGGTCAGCAAGCCGCTCTTCGTCGGTTCCGGAAAAATAATTACCGGAATCACCCCCCAGTGTTTTGCCCTTCTTTACCTGGTATCCCCACTCTTCCAGTACCCGTACACATGTTTCTGCTTTTTCATTACTCATATAGCCGGCCGGACAAACAATCCCTATCGTATCGCCTGGTTTGAGATATGGTGGTACTTTTATCATAATAATTTTAACTTCTTATTAATTACTGTTCGTTTTTAACTCCCTGAGGCTCACATTATCGGCGCTCACATTCAATTCATGTATGACGCCGCATTTCAAAGCATAATTGTTTTTCTGGTGTCCGACTGGAAAATCAAAGCATAACGGATAATTAAACTCGCGGACCTGTTCATGCACAATATCATAGATCGTTCTGCCAAATTCTTCACCAGGATCATCAGGT
>Ga0193752_1002185_pt1 | contig 15018 bp, 7 predicted proteins | sample H1c1metaG_FD_144924 | JGI IMG/M metagenome (GOLD analysis project Ga0193752, IMG submission 144924) | Soil microbial communities from a riparian zone of the East river system, Colorado, United States - H1c1 | ecosystem: Environmental > Terrestrial > Soil > Riparian zone | place: USA: East River... | reverse complement strand
GCGAGCACGTACCCCCCCGCATACACGGCCAGCGCCCGCCGCCGCCACGGCGTGCGGGCCGCGTCGAGCGCCGCCTCGCTCATGTAGGCCACCAGGAAAGGAAAAACGGGGAGCCACAGCCGGGCGTCCTGCGCGGGCCACAGCACCAGCATGAGGCTGTAGGCGATGACGAACACCTCCACGGGTCCGAACGCCCGGCGGCGGAGCCAGAGGCCACGCAGGACGGCAAGCATCCCGGCTGCGCCCGCGACGACGTAGACCGCCCCGCTCTGCCACCCCAGCAACGTGCTCGGGAAAAGCAGAGGGACGTTCAGCACCAACTCGCCCCACTCCCCCACCTTCGCGCGCACGTTCCACAGCGCGACGCCCCCCGTGCCGTAGCGGTCGAAGAGCGCCAGCCCTTCCTTTCCATAGGTGGTCTGGACGAGAACCACGGCCCCCCCGGCCAGTACGCCGACGACGAGCAGCGCCACTCCAACCGCCACGGCCGGGCGCCGCCGCAATCCCGCCACGAGCCCCCCCGGTGAGAAAGCGCGCGGCAGCAAACCAAAAAAAAGAACAGGGAGGAGCGCGACGCCCGCCGTTCGGAGCGACAGCGCGGCGGCGGCCAGTCCGGCGGCGAGGACAAACCAAAAAAACCGCCCCCACCCCCGGCGCTCCCGCGACGACACGGCCGCTCCCACGGTCGCCACGGCGGCAATGGAAAAGAGCACGTCCGGCATGGCGAGCGCCGCGTGCTTGACCATCACGAAGGAGGCGCAGACCAGAAGACAGAGCGTCGCCGCGCGGCGCGCGGTGTAGCCGAAGGTCTGCCGGTAGAGCCCGTACGCGATGAACAACCCGACGGCGAGAAGCATCGCGTTCAAACCAACAAAAGCCACGGGGACCGGGAGCCCCAGCCGGTCGAGCCCGGCCACCAGCACCGGGTAGCCGATGGGGTAGCGGAGGCCGCCGGGGTTGAAGCCGCCGCCGTCGGCCCCCGAGGCGGCCATGCCGAGGTAGTCCACCACGTCCGCGTTCAGCCGGAGGACGCCCGCGGCCTGGGCGGCGTAGCCGAGCAGGAACAGCCCGAGCGCGCCCAGCGGAAGTCTGGCGTCCCGCCGTCTCAGCGCTCCGGCACCCGGTTCAGACCCGGGGCCCCGCGCCCCGGGGACGCCCGGCGCGGCGCGATCAGGCCGGGCAACCACGGGGCTCACGGCGGGGTGAGGGGGCTTGCCGCGAGGGCCCGGCGACACGTGTCGCCGGGCCCTCCGGACGGTTCAGGGTGTGGGCCGCGCTCAGTGCGCGAGCGTCACGCGGCGCGCGTCGGAGAACGCCGTGCCCACGGTCCGGACGACGTAGACGCCATCGGGGAGCGCCGACGCGTCGAGCGTGAACACGTGGTCGCGCCCCTGCGCCAGCGTGCCGTCGTGGAGGACGGCGACCTCGCGGCCCACCAGGTCGTAGACGGCGACGCGCACGTCCTGCGTCTCGGCGACCTCCAGCGTGAACCGCGACGCCCCGTTCGAGGGGTTCGGGTACGCCTCACTGAGGGCGTGCGTCCCCGGCGACCCGTCGGGCCCCGGCGCGATGCTGACGCCGGTGTTACCGGCCGCGATCGGGGTGTTCGGGGTGGCCTCGTAGGCGTACGACTTCAGGAGCATCGAGCCGCCCTGCGACGGGATCTCGATGAGCACCCATCCGAAGTGCGTCGTCGTGGTGGGCCCGTTCGTGAGGCTCAGCCGGACACCGATGTAGTGCTCACCGGTGCCGCGCCAGTCCACCGGGTCGTCGCCCTCGAACGTGAAGGTGAAGGTGTAATAGTCCTCGAAGTCCGCGCCCGCGTTGATCGCGGCCCCGGCATTGAGGGGGAGCGGGTAGGCGTAGAGCCCGGCGCCGGGGAACGGGACGAGGTCCGCGATGATGCCGGTGACGGAGTCGGGCGCGGTCGGGCTCTCCGTGGCCCGGTAGGCGCGCGCGTAGTCGCGCGGCAGCCCGTCGTCCTCGTCGTCCTCGTTCAGCTCCAACTCGGCGTCCCCGTCGCCGTCGAAGTCGATGAAGAACGCCCCGTCGATGATGAACTCGTCCGGGTCGACGTCGTGGTAGACCACCTGCGCCTGCACCTCCTGCGGGGCGAGCCCGACCACGGCGGCCGCGGCGGCGGTGTACCAGAGCACCTCGCGAGAGAGCCGCGGGAGGGAGTCGGTCGAGGGGGTAGCAGGAGGCGGCATAGGAGTGGTGGGGATGAAAGGAGGTGCAGTATAGGAGGCCCGCCCCCCGCGTGCAATACAGCGCGCCCGTTCAGGCGTCCGGGCCGGGCGCGGCCTCGGGCGGGTCGAGCGGCGTGCCGGAGGCGGGGTGGGTAGCCAGCCGGTAGGCCTCCCAGTGTGCGCGGGCCTTCGCGGGCTCGCGGAGGTAGTCGCGGTGGAGGTAGGCCAGGCGACGGTGGGCGAGGTGGAACGTCGGCGCCTGCGCCAGACACACCTGGAACGCCTCGACGGCGCGGTCCACCCAGCCCAGCCGCGTCAGGACAAGGCCGAGGTGGTAGTGCGCCTCCGGGAAGAAGTAGAGCCGGGCGACGGCGTCGAGCGAGGCCCGCGCGGCGTCGTGGTCGCGCCCGAGGGCGAAGAGGGCACGGGCGAGGCCGTGGTAGGCGCGGGCGCTGTCGGGGTCGGCGGCGAGCGCGTCGCGGAAGGCCGCCTCGGCGTCGGCGGGCCGCCGGAGGCGGAGGTAGACGTGGCCGGTCTGGACTGCGGCCTCCAGATTCCCCGCGGCCTCGGGCCCCAGCCCTTCGAGGATCCCCAGCGCCTCCTCCGCCCGCCCCGCCATCAGGGCGAGTTCGGCCCGCAGAACGTGGAGGAGCGGGGCTTCCGCCCCGTGGCGCTCGGCCAGTCCCTCGGCCACCCCGCGCGCCTCGTCGATCCGGCCGAACTGGCGGAGGGCGTGGGCGTAGAGCAGGGCGAACCGGGCGTCCTCGGGGGACGCGGCCACCAGCCCCTCCAGGATCGGGAGCGCCTCGCGCGGCCGTCCCGTCGAGAGGTAGACCCGCGCCAGCACGTGGTCGCGCTCGCGCACCGCACCCGCCACGCGCTCGGCGGCCGTGCCGGCCGGCGCCTCGACGTAGCCGAGTTCGACGAGTTGGCGCATGGCCTCCTCCTCGGCCCACGGGTCGGCCTGCCGCCCGGGGGGGTGGAGCCCGGCCTCGCCCTCGACCCCTTCCCACGACGGGATGGCCGGGGGCACGAACGGCGTCTCGAACGCCTGCACGAGCGGGCGCCCCCGCATGTCCTGTCCCACGGGAAGGCCGAACAGCGTGAGCACCGTCGGCGTCACGTCGAGGAGCGAGGCCCCGAACACCCGCTCGCCCCGCTGGACGCCGGGGCCGCGCAGCGCGAAGATCCCGTAGGGCCGGTGCTCTACGGCGGGCCCGGCGGGGACCTTCGGGATGGAGCGGGGGCGGAGGGCCCCGGAGTGGAAGCCGTGGTCGGAGACCAGCACGACCGCCGTGTCGTCGCCGGCGAGGTCGAGGAGCCGGTGCAGCATGAGGTCGAAGAACCGGTACGCCGCCGTCACGACGCCCCGGTAGCGCGCGAACGCCTCGTCCTCGACGTGCGGGAGTTGCGGGGGGTGGAACTTCATGAAGGCGTGGCTGAAGTGGTCCAGCCCGTCGAAGTAGACCGCCGTGAGGTCCCAGTCCTCGTGCCGCAGGAGGTGGGTGGCCGTGGCATGCACCGTCGCCGCGTGGGCGATGAGCCGCGTGAGCGCCCGCAGCCGCCGGCCCTCCCCCTCGCCGATGGCGGCGGCCTCCGGGATGAACGGGAAGACGTGCGCCCCCGTGATTTCCTCGGGGTGCACGCGGAGCCAGCCGAGGTCGGCCGTCTTCTCCTCCGGGTGCACCGACTCCGCCGGGACCGGCCACGCCTCGCCGTAGCGACCGACGACCTCGCGGAAGTGGTTCGACGCCATCACCCCGGCGATGGGCTCGGCGGGGTGGCTCGGCCACCACCCCACGACGTTCGAGCGGAGGCCCGCCTGCGAGAGGACGTTCCAGAGCGCCTTCCCCTTCCGGCTCGTCCCGAGCACGGGGTGCACCCCCGTCCCGTCGGCATTCGGCTCGACGAAGTAGAGCACGCCGTGCTCGTCGGCCGTCTTCCCCGTGGCGATGCTCGTCCAGAGCATGGGCGAGTACGGGGGGTCGAGTGTGGCGACGTTGCCGCGGACGCCGCCCGCGAGGAGCCGCTGGAGGGCGGGCATCTGGCCCGCCGCGAGGAGCGGGTCGATCACGCGCCAGTCGGCGGCGTCCCACCCGACGAGCAGGACGCGCTGCGCGCGCCGCGGGCCCGCCGGGACCCCTTCGGGGAGGCGCACGGGGCGGGGCGCGCTCGGGGGCCGGGGGGCAGGCGCCGGGGGCGGCACGAGTTCCGCCGGGATCGTCTCGCCCTCAGCGAGGCGGCACTCGCGCCACGCCCGCAGCCCGGCCTCGCCGAGGGCGAGGAGCTGGAGGTCGCCCTGAACGGGGACGGTGTAGGCGGCGGCGCCCAGGGGCGGGTCGGCGGGCGTCACGGGGTGGCGGTGGCGAGGGGCGCGGAAGTTAACGGGAGCGCCCGCCCGTGCCCGTGGCCCGTTCACCCATCCTTGACACCAGACGCTCGCGGGCGGTACGCTACACCGCCCCTCGTTTCGCGCCGCGCGGCGGGCCCTGCGGCGCTCCCACCACCCCCTGTCCATGAAGTCCTGCGCCTTGCTCGCGCTCCTGCTCGCGGGCCTCGCCGTCGGCACGGCGTCCGCCCAGGTCCGCACCGTCACCGGCACCGTCACCTCGGCCGACGACGGAACGGCGCTCCCCGGCGTGAACGTCCGCCTCGGCGGCACCACGGTCGGCACCTCGACCGACGCCGACGGCGAGTACATGCTCGTCCTCCCCGGGCCCGGCGGCACGCTCGAGTTCTCGTTCGTCGGGTTCGTGACGACGACGGTGGAGGTGGGCGACCGCCGGACCGTCGACGTGGCGCTCGCGCTCTCCGTCGAGGCGCTCAACGACGTGGTCGTGGTGGGGTACGGCTCCGAGGAGCGCGCGCGCCTGGCCTCGGCGACGAGCACGGTCGAAGCCGCCGATATCGCGAACACGCCCGTGGCCGGCGTGGACGCGGCGATCCAGGGTCGTGCGGCCGGGGTGCAGGTGATCCAGAACTCCGGCACGCCGGGCACCGGCATCACCGTCCGCGTCCGCGGCCACTCCTCCGTCGAGGCATCGAACCAGCCGCTCTACGTCGTCGACGGGGTGCCGATGCTCTCCGACAACTACTCCCAGCTCGGCTACGGCGGGCAGGACATCACGGGCGTGACGAACCTCAGCCCGTCGGACATCGAGTCCGTCGACATCCTCAAGGACGCCTCAGCCACGGCCATCTACGGCTCGCGCGGGGCCAACGGCGTCGTGCTCATCACGACGCGGCGCGGCCGGAGCGGTCGCCCGACGATCACGTACGACGCCTACACCGGCACGCAGAACGTCATCCGCACGCTCGACCTGATGAACGCGCGGGAGTACGTGACCTACATGAACGAGGCGGCGACGAACGACGACTCCACCGACGTCTTCGCCTACGGCAACCCGGACTCGCTGACCGCCGACACGGACTGGCAGTCGGAGGTCTTCCGGTCGGCCCCCATCCAGAGCCACAGCCTCTCCATCAGCGGCGGCGACCTCCGCACGCGCTACTACGTCTCGGGGAGCTACTTCGACCAGGGCGGCATCGTCATCGGGTCGGGGTACGACCGGGCGAGCGTGCGCGCGAACCTCGACCTCACGGCGAACAGCCGCCTGAACGTCTCGTCGTCGCTCGGGCTCTCGCGCGAGTCGAACCTCCGGATCGAGAACGACGACACGATCCGCGGCGTGCTCTCGAACGCCATCGCGAACCAGCCCCACATCCCCGTCCTCAACGACGACGGCACGTTCACCGGGACGGACGACGGCCTCGCCTACATCAACGGCGTCGCCGTGGGCACGCTGAACTCGGGGGAGTCGCTGACGTACCGCGCCCTCGCCAACGTCCACGCGGACTACCGCATCGCCGAGGGCTTCCTCCTCAACGCCCGCGCGGGGGCCGACGTGCTCAGCATGCGGGAGAACCGGTACCGCTCGCCGCTCGTCGGCGGCGACTACGCGGAGCAGGTCGGCGGCATCGCCATCTCGGGCTACGACCTCGCCACGCGCTACCTCGCCGAGGCCTTCGCGACGTACAACCGGACGTTCGGGCGCCACGCCGTGAGCGCCACCGGGGGCGGCAGCATGGAGACGAACGAGGTCGAGCTGAACTACATCCGCGGCGTCGGCCTGAGCGACCCCGACTTCCGCTTCGTCCGCAACGCCGCCACCATCGAGGAGTTCGACGGGACGCTGTCGCAGCACAACCTCGTCTCGGTCTTCTCCCGCGCGACCTACAGCTTCGCCGATCGCTACATCGCCACGGGGAGCCTCCGCACCGACGGCTCGTCGCGGTTCGGCCCGAACAGCCGCTTCGGCGTGTTCCCCGCCGCCGCCCTCGCGTGGCGCGTCGGGCAGGAGCCGTTCATGCGGCGGAGCGTGGGGGGCTGGCTCACCGACCTCAAGCTCCGCACGAGCTACGGGCTCTCGGGGAACCAGGAGATCGGGAACTACTCGTGGCGCGACCTCTGGGGGAGCGCGAACTACAACGGCCTCCCCGGCCTCGCCCCGTCCACGCTCGAGAACCCTGGGCTGACGTGGGAGACGACGGCCCAGTTCGACCTCGGCCTCGACCTCGACCTCTTCGACGGCCGGGTGACGCTGACCACGGACTACTACACCCGCCGCACGACGAACTTCCTCTTCGACCGCCCGATCACCTACACGAGCGGCTTCTCGGACGTCTTCAGCAACCTCGGCGAGATCCGGAACACCGGCTACGAGTTCCTCCTCCGTGCCGAGGCCTTCCGCCCCGCCATCCCGAGCGGCTTCCGCTGGACGGCCACGGTGAACCTCTCGCACAACGCGAACGTGGTGGCGGCGCTCTACGAAGGCACCCCCTTCAGCACCGGCCAGGCGTCCGTCGCCCGCGTGGAGGAGGGGTACGCCGTGGGGTCGTTCCACATGTACCACTTCCTCGGCGTCGACCCCGCCAACGGCAACGCGATCTACGAGGACGTCAACGGCGACAGCCTCATCACCGAGGCCGACCGCCAGGTGGTCGGGAGCCCCCACCCCGACCTCTTCGGGAGCGTCACCAACGCCTTCTCCTTCCGGGGCTTCGACCTCAACGTGTTCCTCCTGTTCTCCTACGGCAACCAGATCTTCAACGCCGTCCGCACCTTCTCCAACGACGGGGGGTACTCGGACGACAACATGATCCGGCTGGCGAACGACCGCTGGACGACGCCCGGCCAGATCACCAATGAGCCGCGGGCGAGCGCGGACGGGAGTTCGGGCGCCAACGAGATCTCCGACCGGTTCCTCGAGGACGGCTCGTTCCTCCGCCTGAAGACGGTCACGTTCGGGTACACCATCCCCGCGCGCTTCGTCGAGGGGCTGGGGGGCCGCTCGCTGCGGCTCTACGTCACGGGCCAGAACCTCATCACGTTCACCCGCTACACCGGGATGGACCCGGAGGTGAACTACAACGGCTCCGTCAGCAACGTCGTGCTGGGCACGGACTTCTACACCTTCCCGCAGCCGCGCGCCTTCCTCCTCGGCGTCACCCTGGGCCTGTGAACGCCCCCCCGCCCCCCACCCCGATGGCCCGCCGCTTCCCCCTCCCGCTCGCGCTCGCCGCCGCGCTCGCCGCTGTGCTCTTCCCCGGGTGCGACAGCTTCCTCGACCTCGAGCCGCCCGATCGGCTCACCGATTCCGTCGTGATCGAAGACGCCGAGGGCGCCCGCCAGGCGCTCATCGGGTCGTACACCGCCCTCCAGAGCCGGAGCTACTACGGCGGTACCTACCTGTTCATGGGCGACCTCTCGGCCGACAACACGGTGCACGGCGGCACCTCGGTCGACTACGCCGACGCCGACGCGAACAACCTCCGGGCGGGCAACGGCGCCGTCGAGGCGATGTATTCCAGGCTGTACTACGCCATCAGCATCAACAACCACATTCTGGAGAAAGTCCCCGGCCTCACCGACCTGGAGGCGACGGAGAAGAACGAGATCCTGGGGGAGGCCCACTTCCTCCGGGCGCTCCACCACCACAACCTCGTGCGGCTGTGGGGCGACGTGCCGGTCATCACGCAGACGATCGTGAGCGTGGAGCAGTCCTCGCAGGTGTCGCGCGCGCCCGTGGCCGAGGTGTACGCGCAGATCCTCGACGACCTGGCCCAGGCCGAGGGGCTCATCACGAACGCGACGCAGACGACGCAGGCGTCGCTCGGCTCCGTGCGGGCGCTCCGGGCCCGCGTGCTCCTCTACAACGGGGACTGGGCCGGGGCCGAGCAGGCGGCGATCGCCGTCGAGGGGATGGGCTACACGCTCGCCCCCGTCTACGGCACCCTCTTCTCGGCGACGGCGACGACGCCGGAGGACATCTTCCGGGTGGCCTTCGACGCGCAGTCCTACAACGACATCTTCTACAACTACCGCCTCCGCCGCGAATTCCGCGTGGCGCCGGAGCTTCTGGCGGCCTACAGCCCCACGGGGGACGCCCGCCGTACCTGGAACATCCTCACCGACTCGCAGGGGCGGGTGCTGGGGAACAAGTACCGCGACACCAACGGCCGGTTCGCCGAGGTCGTGCTCACCCGCGCCGAGGCGCTCGCGCGTCAGGGCCGGCTCGCCGAGGCCGTCGTGCAGTACAACCGCATCCGCGTCCGCGCCGGGCTCGCCGCGCACGTGCTGGGGACCGACGTGACGTCGGAGGACGAGGTGCTCGCGGCGATCTGGAACGAGCGCCGCCTGGAGTTCGCCTTCGAGGGCGACCGCTGGCCCGACCTCGTGCGGACGGGCCGCGTCCCGACGGTCATGGGCATCCCGGCGACGGCCGCGCTCTACCCCATCCCGCAGCGCGAGCTGGACATCGCGCCGAACATGACGCAGAACCCCGGCTACTGAGCCGCCCCACCCCATGCGCCGCTTTCCCTTCCTGCTCCTCCTCGCCTGCCTCGTCTCTGTCGGGGTCCTCGCGGGGTGCGGGACGACCGCCCCCGCCGGACGCCCGGGCGCCGCGTCCGGCGCCGAGGCCGCGGGCAAGCTGTTCATCATCGGGGGCGGCACCCGGACGGACGGCCTGCTCAACCGGCTCATCACCGAGGCGAACGTGGCCCCGGGTCGCGGCTACGTCGTGATCCTGCCGATGTCGAGTTCCGACCCCGACAGCGCCATCATCTGGTCGGGCGAGGACTTCGCCAACCGCGGCATCACGACGGTCGGGTTCAACTTCCGCCCGGGCGAGACGGCCGCGCCGTCGCGGCTCGACTCGCTCCGCCACGCCTCCCTCATCTACATCTCGGGCGGCGACCAGGCCCGGTTCATGGCCGCCGTGGCGGGGACCCCCATCGCCGACGCCATCCGCGAGGCCTACCGCACGGGGAGCGTCATCGCGCACCGAGATCGAGGGGCGGCGGTGATGAGCGCGCAGATGCTTACGGGCGACCAGCGCCGCTACCCCGAGTACACCTCGACCTACGAGGTGCTCGAAACCGACAACCTCGACCTCGCCCCGGGCCTCGGCCTCGTCGACGTCTCGATCCTCGTCGATCAGCACTTCGTCGCGCGGAGCCGCTACAACCGCCTCCTCACGGCCATCCTGGAATCGCCTGAGGTCGTCGGCGTGGGGATCGACGAGTCCACGGCCATCCTCGTACACGGCGGCCGGGCCGAGGTGGTGGGCGAGTCGCAGGTGGTCGTCTTCCACAACCCCGACCGCTCGACGCGGCGGCAGAACGGGAAGCTCGCCGGCCGCAACCTCCGGGTCGACATCTACCTCCCGGGCGAGTCGTTCGACCTGGAGTAGCACACCGGGCGCTACGCCGGAGGCTGTCCCGTACCGTAGAAGCTGGTCGGGATTGGCACCCCCCTCTCAAAATTGTCGTCCTGAACTCGATTCAGGACCTACGACCGCGCGACCTGGCAAGAGAGTCGGCGTGGGGATGCCCGTCACCATGCTTGCTGCTCTTCTCAACGTCCCGCTCGTTTGAGAGGACGCAGGTCCTGAATCGAGTTCAGGACGACAATATTGGAGGTGTCGCTCTAGGCTGAACAGCCTATTACACCCGGGTCGTCGCGCCGCCCCGTTCAGCGCGCGACGACGAAGCGCCGCGTGAGCGTCTCGTCGGCCCCAGAGGCCCGCACCGTGTAGACGCCCGCCGCCAGCCCCGAGGTGTCCACGGTGTACGTCGTCACGCCGGAGGCCGCGCCGTCGGCGAGCAGGGCCACGCGGCGCCCCAGCCCGTCCAGCACCTCCACCCGGACGTGCGGCGCCCCTGGGCTTTCCAGCCGCACCTCCGCCCACGACGACGACGGGTTCGGCCGCACCTCCAGCACGGCGCCCGACCCGGTGGGCGCGGGCTCCGCGGGCACGGCGGCCCCCGTCAGCGTGTGCGTGCAGGTGCTGTAGGACAGCTTGCGCAGCGCGCTCTCGGCCAGCACGTGCACCCGCACCCCCAGGAGCACCGCTGAACGGAGGCCGTACGAGTTCACCGTCGGCGCCAAGCCGCGGTGCGTGATGGTCTTCCCGTCGATGACGATGGCGGCCATGTCGCCCGCGAACGACGCCACGTCGGGCTCCGCCGTCGTGCGGACGAGCGTCCCGCCCGTGGTGCCACCGTCGCTGTAGGCGCCGTAGAGGAGGAAGCCCGTGAGGTTCGGGCGGTCGTAGAGCGCGCGGAAGAGCGCCTCCTGCCGGTCGCCGCGTCCGGTGCCCCGGTCCACGTTCGTGAAGCCGACGGCGTCGCGGACGAACGTCGTGAGCGTCGTCTGCGTGAGGGCGTAGGCGTTCGGGGCGTAGGCCGCGATCCACTCGAACTTCTGCTCGTTCGACGGCAGCGAGCCGAGGACCGTCAGCGCGCCCGCGTTCGCCGCGCCGTCGCCGCTGTACACGACGGGCTCGGTGTCGGGCGGGAGCGGGTCGAGCACAGGGCGGCGCGCCGAGACGACGTAGCGCCAGCCATCGGCGAGGCGGTCGAGGTGGAGGTCGGTGTAGACGAGGGGCCGCCCGGCGTCGCGGTGGCGGCGGGTGTCGGGCGTCTGGTGGACGAACTCGACGGCGCCCTCCCCCACCACGAGCGCCGTGTCGTTCCGGAGCACGACCCCCGTCTGCGCTTCGATGGCGACGGCGAGGATCTCGCTGTCGCCCGTGTCGTCCGTCGCCTTCGCGAGCACGCCGAGCACGCGGCCCAGCCGGCCGCGCTCGGTGGCGTGGGTGTCGACGTAGACGCCGCCGACGATCCCCAGGAAGTCGCTGTGGATGCTCGACGTGCCGGGCACCGTGGCATCGTCGAGGTAGGGCGAGCGGGCGTCGCCCATCGGGTCGGAGCCGATGAGGTCCTGCCCGCCGCAGAGGCAGTGCTCGGCGAGGCTCATCGCCCCCGCGCTCGTGCCACCGAGGGCGCCGCCGGCCGCAGCGACGGCGCGGATGTGCGTCTCCAGCAGCGTCCCGTTCCAGAGGTCGTAGTACTGCCCCTGGTCGCCGCCCTTCAGGAACACCACGTCGGCCGTCGCCACCACCCCCACGACGGCGGGGTTGTCGGCGGCGGCGCGCGAGCCGACGGTCACGTTGAAGGCGTCGACCGTGACGCCCTGCGTGGTCCCGATCCACTCGAAGTAGTTGGGGATGAACGCGCTCTCCGTCTCGCGCGCGACGACGGCCACCCGGATCGTCCCGTCGCCGTCCACGTCGCCGTTGGCGACGAGGGCGCCGTAGAGGCGGTACGACCACGACGTGGTGTCGCCGTTGTTGCCCTCGCTGCCGCCCCCGGCCAGCACGACGACGCCCTGGGCCCGCGGGGCCGGAACGAGGGAGAGCACGGCGAGGGCGCTCAGGGCACAGAAAGCGATACGACGGAGGGGCACGGCGGCATGGTAACGGAGGGCGGGAAGGATAGCTTCGGTCCGCCCCTCCCCGCCCGTCCCCCCGCGTGAACCGTCTCGCTCTTCTTCGCTCCGCGTCCGCCCCCGGCGTTCGCTTCGCGCTCCCCTTCTGGGTTCTCTTCCTCCTCGTCCTCCTCCCGCTCCTCGTCGCGCCCGCCGCCCGCGCGCAGCACGCCCTCGCGGCGGGCGGTCCCTACGACCCGGCCATCCCCACGCCGCAGTCGGTGCTGGGCTACGAACTCGGGGAGGACTTCACGGCGCACCACCTCCTCATGCGCTACCTCGAACGCCTCACGGCGGCGAGCCCGCGCGTGCGGCTCGACACCGTCGCCGTGACCCACGAGGGGCGCGAGGTCGTGATGGTCGTCGTGACGAGCGAGGCCAACCACCGCCGCCTCGACCAGATCCAGGCCGACGCCCGGCGCATCGCCGACCCGCGCATCACGTCGGCGGCGGAGCTGGACGCTGTCACGGACCGGCTCCCTGTGATCGTGTGGCTCGGCTACACCGTCCACGGCCCCGAGGCTTCGGGCGTCGAGGCCGCCATCGGCCTGCTCTACCAGCTCGCCGCCGGGCAGGACGCCGAGACCACGGCGATGCTCGACCGCGCCGTCGTGCTCATCGACCCGGTCCAGAACCCCGACGGCCACGAGCGCCACGTCCAGGACGTGCACCGGATGCGGACGGCCTTCGGCGTCCCGCCCGACCCCGCGGCGATGGCGCATTGGGGCACGTGGCCCGGCCCCCGCACGAACCACTACTACTTCGACATGAACCGCGACTGGTTCACGCAGTCGCAGCCGGAGACGCGCGGGCGCGTCCGCGCCATGCTCCAGTGGTACCCCCACGTGGCCGTGGACCTCCACGAGATGAGCTACACCTCGACGTACTTCTTCCCGCCGGCGATGGACCCCATCAACGCGCTCATCGACCCGGACATCCTCCGGTGGTGGGACGTGTTCGCCGTGGCGAACCGGGCCGCGTTCGACCGCGAGGGGTGGTCCTACTTCCGGCGCGAGGGCTACGACGAGTTCTACCCCGGCTTCGGCGACTCGTGGCCCATCTTCAACGGCTCGGTCGGGATGACCTACGAGCAGGCCTCCAGCCGGGGCGGCGCCATCCGCCGCGACGACGGCTCCGTGCTCACGCTCGCCGAGGCCGCGCGCCACCACTACGCCGCCGCCTGGGCCACCCTCACGACCGCCGTCGCCAACGACCGCGCGCTCGTCCGCGACTACCTCGCCTTCCGGCGCGACGCCGTCGCCGACGCGGCCGACGCCCCCTTCCGCGCCGTCGTCCTCGCCCCCGACGACCTCGGCCGCGCCGACTCCCTCGCCAAGCGCCTCATCGAGAACGGCATCGAGGTCGGCCGGCTCCGGGCGGCGGCCGACGTGCGCGGCGCCGTCGCCTACGACGGCAGCGGCGACGGGCGGGTGCGGCTCCCGGCGGGGTCGTACGTCGTGGACTTCGCGCAGCCGCAGGGCCGCCTCGCCCGCGCCATCCTCGAACCCGAGGCCCCCTTCGACACCGCCTTCGTCTCGGCCGAGCTGGACCGGCGGCGCACGGGGCAGGAGTCGCAGATCTACGACGTCACGGCGTGGTCCATGCCCTTCGCCTACAACGTGCGGGCGTGGGGCGTCGCGCGCGTCCCGGGCGAGGTCGACCGCGTGACGGCCGACTCGTGGCCCTCGCCGCCCGCGCCCGGCGAGGCCCGCTACGCCTACGCCTTCGCCCCGGGCCGCGAGACCTCGATGCAGTTGCTCTCGGGGCTGCTGGCCGACAGCGTACGCGTGTGGTTCGCCCCCAAGTCGTTCCGCGCAGCCGGCCGCGACTTCCCCCACGGCGCCTTCCTCGTCCGCGTGGCGACCAACGGCCCCGACATCCACGTCACCATCCGCCGCTTCGCCACCCGGACGGGTGCCGAGGTGACGGCCCTGAACAGCGCGGGCGTGGACGAGGGCACCGACCTGGGCAGCGGCAGCGTCGTCTTCGTCCGCCCGCCGCGCGTGGCGATCCTGGCCGGGACGCCCGTCTCGGGGCAGTCCTTCGGCGCCACGTGGTACACCTTCGACCAGCGCCTCCGCTACCCCACCACGCCGCTCGACGCCGAGACGGCCGCAGGCTCCGACCTCGACCGCTTCGACGTGCTCGTGATCCCGTCGGCCTCCGGCCTCCACGGCACGTTCGGCTCGTCGGGCGAGGAGCGGATCGCGGGGTGGGTGCGCCGCGGCGGCGTCCTCATCACGATGGACAGCTCGACCGAGTGGCTCGCCACAGAGGGCCTCGGCCTCACCCGCCTCCGCCCCGACACCTCGAAGGCCGAGCCCGACAGCGTCCACGGCGCCCCGCTGCCCGCCGACGTGCCCGGCGCCATCGTCCGCGCCCGCGTGGACACGCTGAACGTCCTCGCCGCCGGGATCGACGGCGCCGAACTCCCCGTGCTCGTGTTCTCGGACCACGTCTACGCGACCCCGGACGACGTGGAGCCGGGCGAGGTCGTCGTGCGCTACGCGCCGGAAGACCGGCTGTGGATGGCGGGCTACCTCTGGCCCGAGGTGGCCCCGCGCCTGGCCGGGACCCCCTACCTCTGGACCGAGAGCGCCGGGCGCGGCCGGGTGATCGGCTTCGCCGAAGACCCCAACTTCCGCGACCAGTGGCGCGGTCTTTTACCTTTGTTCGCCAACGCCGTCTTCCTCGGCGGGCTGTGATCTACGAGGGAGCCGGTAAGAGCTGTTTGATATTGGCACTCCCCCTCAATCGGGATTGGCACCCCCTCTCAAAATTGTCGTCCTGAACTCGATTCAGGACCTACGACGGTAGTCCCTTGCGGGGTGCGTGCTCCCTGGCCTGCCCTATCAAACCGTCATCCCCGCGTACGCGCTGGTAGGGGTAGGTATTCACGATCGCCCGCCGTCCTCCCAACCCCGTCATCCTCGCGAACGCGGGGATCCAGCCCCCAATCCACCACCGGAATACGCAGGGTGAGCGGGGCCGTCCGAC
>Ga0193752_1002183_pt1 | contig 15022 bp, 24 predicted proteins | sample H1c1metaG_FD_144924 | JGI IMG/M metagenome (GOLD analysis project Ga0193752, IMG submission 144924) | Soil microbial communities from a riparian zone of the East river system, Colorado, United States - H1c1 | ecosystem: Environmental > Terrestrial > Soil > Riparian zone | place: USA: East River... | reverse complement strand
CGGAAGCATCCGACGCTTCTCTTCGGGCAGTGGACCGGCAGGAGGGCAGGACAGCCATAAGCTATTACCACAGCCAGTACCAATTCGACTCCAGCCACAAGTACGCACCTGCGCCGGCATGGGCGCCTGTATGGCTCTGGGCACAGAACTATCCCCGGAACGTGGGCAACGAAGGCATTAAAATCGGCGAATGCCCCCACCCCGACTATTGCACGGCATTGCCGGTTGCAGTCTTTCCTACACCGGTATATGAAGCCATCGTCTGTATCGCGCTGTTCTTTTTCCTCTGGGGTATCCGCCATAGGCTGAAACGGCCCTGGCAGATGTTTGGCATCTACCTCATTCTAAATGGGGTCGAGCGCTTCCTGGTTGAGCTGATACGCGTCAACTATAAGTACGACTGGGGCTTTATACACCCTACTCAGGCAGAAATCATTTCCGTAGGGCTCATACTGTCCGGAATAGCCCTCCTGACCTATAGCAAGCGGGCGGCGTTGCCGGAAGCCAGCCAATAGCAAAAGTCTCCCAAGCATGAAAAAACCAACACCTCGGTGTTGGTTTTTTCATGCTTGGGTGTTCGATGTTCTGCTTTCAGATACCGGTAAAAAAAAGCCCACCGGCCATTACCGGTGGGCATCTATCGTCTACCCTCTTTACGGGCAGCCAATAACCAGGTTAGGACTCGACGGAAGCCAGCGTGGCATCTGTCTGCAAATGCCCCGTATTCAGCTCGGCATTCAACCGCTCCGCTGCCTCAATAGGCCCGAAATTGGACAAGGCTTCACCGCCATTGCGTCGAACAACTGTCGTGTGCTCATAGTGGCAGGAAGGCTTGCCATCGCCCGTTACGACCGTCCAGCCGTCATCGAGCGTATAGACATCCTTGGTACCAAGGTTGATCATCGGCTCGATGGCCAGTATGCACTTTTCCTTTAGCTTCTTACCCTGACCACGCATACCGAAATTAGGTACCTGGGGATCTTCGTGAAGCTCCTTACCTACCCCATGGCCTACCAATTCGCGGACGACGCCATAGCCATGCTTCCGGAAGGTATGATCCTCTATAGCCCAGGATATATCGCCTACCCTGTTGTTGCTGCGCGCCTGCAGAATACCTCTCGCAAGTGACTCCTTAGTAATACGCATCATATCCATGATCTCCTGCGCAACATTTCCGATAGCGAAGGTGTAGGCATGATCGCCATGAAAGCCATTCCGGTAAAATCCGCAGTCAACGGAAATGATATCGCCATCCCTCAGCTGGTAGTCAGAGGGAAAGCCATGTACGACCACCTCGTTGACAGAGATACACAGAGCTGCCGGGAAGCCATTGTAGCCTTTAAAGGAAGGCATGCCCCCATTGTCGCGGATAAAAGCATCCGCCATAGTATCAATGGACAATGTCGTTATACCCGGGCGAAGCATTTTTGCCACTTCTGTAAGCGTGGCTGTTACCATCATCGCATTCTCACGGATGAGGTCAATCTCGTCTTCTGTTCTTGCGTGAATCACAATGTTACTTTTTAAAAGAATTTCCCGCAAATACCGCTGATTATCGCAGAGCCTATTATAGGCAACCTCTGCGGCGATCTGCGGTATCTGCGGGAGAAAATCTGATCTGCGGAGATTCTTCCGCAGCCTTAGTCTTATACTGACGCTGCCGGCTGACGGCCTGCAATACGGCCCGTCTTCATCAGACCATCGTACTGGCGCATCAACAGATGACTTTCAATTTGCTGCAGAGTATCAAGCACTACGCCTACGCCGATCAGCATAGAGGTACCACCATAGAAAGAGGCAAAACCGCTCGTCACACCCAGGATAATCGCCAGGCCAGGCAAGACACCGGCAACAGCCAGGAATATCGCACCGGGCAGGGTGATACGGTCCATAATGGTGGAGATATAGTTGGCGGTAGGCTCACCAGGCTTTACACCCGGGATGAAACTGTTATTCCGCTTCAGGTTATCTGCCATATCATTCGGGTTGAAAGTAATGGCCGTGTAGAAGTAGGTGAAGGCTATTACGAGAACCGCATATACCGCGTAATAAGGCCAGGAGTTCGTATCGCTGATCGCACGCAGGAAGCCTGTTGGCCCCTTACCGCCCGAAGCAAAATCACCAAGAGTAGCAGGAATGAACATCAGCGCCTGGGCGAAGATGATTGGCATTACACCCACCATATTCACTTTCAGTGGAATAAAGTCACGGGCGCCGCTCACCTCGCGGGCAGCGTTGGTGGAGCCGATGATCCGACGGGCATAGTTCAGAGGCACCTTCCGCACACCTTGAGTCAGCAGGATCAAACCTACGATCACGGCAATGAAGAGTGCAAGTTCAATCAGGAAGATCAGCAGGCCACTGGCACCGCCCTGACCGTTACGGGCATCGAACTCCTGAGCGAGTGAATGCGGCAGACGGGCCATAATGCCGACCATGATGATCAGCGACACGCCATTGCCAATACCCTTATCGGTGATCTTCTCACCCAGCCACATGACGAAGAGCGTACCTGCGGTAAGCACAACGACCGTGGTCAGCGTGAACATAAAAGGAGAATAATGCGTCAGGTCGATAGCTGCCTGGTACTGGGGCGAACGCAGGAACGTGGTCGCATAGGCGATGCTCTGGAACGCTGTTACCAGCACTGTGAGATAACGCGTGTACTGGTTGATCTTCTTCCGGCCGCTCTCCTCTTTTTGCATCTTGGCAACCTGCGGCACGATAATGCCCGCCAGCTGCATAAAGATGGAAGCCGTGATATACGGCATTACACCAAGAGCAAAAATGGATGCACGCAAAAAGGCACCCCCGGAGAAGGAGTTGATCAATCCAAGAATACCCCCGCCTGCACCGCTTTCCGCCTGTGTGAGCATGTTCGGATTCAGACCGGGAATCGTGATATAGCAACCAATCCGGTAAACCAGGACCAGTAAAAGTGTATAAAGAATCTTTTTACGGAGCTCTTCAATGCTCCAGATATTCTTCAGCGTATCAATGAGTTTCTTCACAGAAAATTGTGTGGGGACGGGAAAAGAAAAGAATGCGAATAAACGAAGAAAGACGCATCTTGCCAAATGCGTCTTTTGCGTCGTCCCAGACGATAAGTGTATGGGTTATCTAACCTTGAAAGTATGGGACGACTAAAATCAGATAAGTTCAACTGTGCTGCCGGCAGCTTCGATAGCTTCCTTGGCTTTAGCGCTGATCGCCGATACCTTAAAAGAAATCTTAGCCTTGATCTCGCCGTTGCCAAGAATCTTTACCGTATCAGTACGGGAAATGAGACCATTGATATAGAGATTGTCGAGTGAAAATTCCTTCAGCTCATATTTTTCGACCAGGAAGTCCACATCGCCGAGGTTGAATACGGTATGCTCAACGCGGAATGGATTCTTGAAACCGCGCTTAGGCATACGACGCTGGATAGGCATCTGTCCGCCTTCGTGGCCATTCTTACGCTTGGAACCTGTCCGGGATTGCTGACCCTTGTTACCCTTGGTAGCCGTTGTGCCATGGCCGGAACCTTCACCGCGTGCAATACGCTTGGTCTTGTGTACTGCGCCTTCAGCAGGCTTCAGATTGTGGAGTTGCATGTTTTTCGTTTTTAGACTTGCGCGGAACGTAACCGCTCGCAATAATGAGTAATGAATAATGAGGGATGAGTGGGGAAATGAGTGACGAGCATTGACTAATGAGTGTCTTAAACCAGGCACTCATTAGTCATTGCTCATTAGTCATTATCCAGCCATTTCCTCCACCTTAACGAGATGGAGAACCTTTTCAACCATACCGCGGATCTGCGGGGTTGCTTCGACTTCTACAGAAGTATGCATCTTACGCAGACCAAGAGCGAGCAGCGTACGCTTCTGGCGCTCAGAACGGTCGATGCCGCTTTTTACTTGGGTAACTTTAATCTTAGCCATCTTGTTTTATGAATTAGCCAATATGTCAATTAGCCAAATAGCCAATGCACACAGCTTGTTATTGATTGGTTCCCGACTTCCCAAACCAATTGTCCACCGTGGCGGATAATTGGCGAATTGGCGAATTATCCGTTAAATACTTTCTTCAGGTTGACGTTGCGGTCGCGGGCTACCCTGATCGGCTCACGAAGCAGCGAGAGGGCGGCGAAGGTTGCTTTTACCACGTTATGCGGATTAGCTGAGCCCAGGCTCTTGCAAAGTACATCTGTGATACCTGCGCTTTCCAGCACGGCACGCATAGAACCTCCTGCAATTACACCAGTACCATGAGCGGCCGGGCGGATCATCACCTTGGCTGCACCTTCCTTTGCAAACTGCTCATGAGGAATAGTACCCTTCATTACCGGAACCTTGATGAGATTCTTCTTAGCATCATCGATGCCCTTGGTAATTGCTTCCTGTACTTCCTTTGCTTTACCCAGGCCGTGACCAACCACGCCATTGCCGTCGCCTACAACTACGAGTGCGGAAAAGGAGAAGGCGCGACCGCCCTTTGTAGTCTTAACTACGCGGTTGATGGAAACCACCTTTTCGGTAAGCTCCAGTTCACTGCCCTTCACGCGATTTGATTCTGTATATGCCATTGTTGTTAGAATTAGCCAATGAGTCAATCAGCCAATTAGCCAATGCCCATCTTCTTCTGTTTATGTTTCAATTGGCTAATTGGCGAATTGGCGAATTAGCAAATTTGATTTTAGAATTTTAACCCTCCTTCGCGGGCGCCATCGGCCAGGCTCTTTACTCGGCCATGGTAGAGATAACCGCCACGGTCAAAAACGCAAGTCTCGATGCCGGCAGCCTTTGCGCGCTCGGCGAGCAGCTTACCCACCTTTGCACTCCGCTCCACCTTATTACCGCCAGCTCCGTAAATATCCTTTTCACGGGATGAAGCTGCAGCAAGGGTATTGCCCTTTGTATCGTCGATAAGCTGAGCGTAAATGTCCTTATTGCTACGGAAAACAGACAGGCGAGGCTTTACGGCCGTGCCGGAAACTGTTGTCCGGATCCGCCAGCGGAGCTTCTGCCGGCGTTGTTGTTTTGCTGAAAATGGCATAATTGTACCTTGTTTTTACGGGCTCACCAACTTGCATAGGCGGCTACCGAGTGTTTTATATAGTTTACTTGTTGACTCGTTGACTTGTTGACTCGTATTTGGCCGGGGCCGATTCAACGAGTTAACCAGTCAACAAGTTAACGAACTTACTTGCCTGCTGCCTTACCAGCCTTACGACGAACGATTTCATCGCTGTAACGAACACCCTTACCCTTGTACGGTTCAGGCTTACGAAGGCCACGTATCTTGGCGGCAATCTGGCCTACCAGTTGCTTATCAATACCTTCCAGGAAGATCTTAGGGTTCTTACCCTTTTCAGCTTCGGCAGAAGCTTTGATTTCCTTAGGAAGTTCGAAAACGATATTGTGAGAGAAACCCAGGGCCAGGTCGATCAGCTGACCGGTAACGGTAGCACGATAACCAACACCTACCAGCTCAAGCTCACGCTTGAAGCCTTCTGTAACACCCTGCACCATATTGGCGATCAGGGAGCGATACAGGCCATGCAAGGCACGGTGGCGGATCTGTTCTGTAGGGCGGGTAACGATGATACCATCAGGAGTAACTTCTACCTTGATATCGCGGTCTATCTGCTGCTTAAGCTCACCTTTAGGGCCCTTAACAGTGATTTCATTTGAAGGGGAAACGGTTAGCGTTACACCCTGTGCCATTGGAATGGGCTTCTTACCTATACGAGACATTTCTAAAAAATTGAAAAGTAATTATTGACTAACCGGCATTCAGCGTTGTATAGTGCGCTTAGATTATCGGCTTATTTATTTGCGATTTTTGATTGATGATTTATGACCTTCTGAAAGCATGGCAATCACAAATCATAAATCGCAAACCAAAAATTGAGTTAGTAGATATAGCACATTACCTCACCGCCTACATTCTGAACACGTGCTTCCTTATCGGTCATAACACCCTTAGAGGTAGAAATGATAGCGACACCGAGGCCGTTTTGTACGCGCTTGATTTCTGCAGGCTTGGCATACTGGCGCAGACCCGGACGGCTTACGCGCTCCAGATTCTTAATGGCCGGCTCCTTAGACTGAGCATCATACTTGAGGGCGATCTTAATGACGCCTTGCTTGTTGTCATCCTCAAACTTGTACTTCAGGATATAGCCCTTATCGTACAGGATTTCGGTCATGCGCTTCTTCACGTTGCTTGCCGGTATTTCAACAATACGGTGCTTGGCCATCTGCGCGTTGCGGATGCGTGTGAGAAAGTCTGCTATTGGATCAGTAACCATCGGATATTTTCGATTTATAATTTGTGATTTGCGATTGATTGCTCAATCACTGTTTGTTAGTGGTATCAGGAAGGGTTTTCCTGACCTATTAACCTTACGGTAGCTGATTACCAGCTAGCCTTGGTAACACCTGGGATCTTGCCATCCAGCGCCATATCGCGGAACACGATACGGGATACGCCGAAGTAGCGCATGTAGCCGCGTGGACGACCGGAGATCTGACAGCGGTTATGCTGACGAACAGGTGAGCTGTTCCTTGGGAGCTTATCGAGGCCGGCGTAGTCACCTGCTGCTTTGAGGGCAGCACGGCGGTCAGCGTAGAGAGCTACCATCCTATCGCGCTTGCGATCCCGGGCTTTTACTGATTCTTTTGCCATGTTCTTTAAAATTAGTCAATTAGCCGATTCGCCAATTAGCCAAAGCTTGTTTAATGTGAAGTATTGCGCCTTCTAATTGTCCACTACCCCAATTGGCACATTGGCAATTGGCGAATTGGCGAATTATTCAGCTTCTTTCTTAGCGTTCTTAAATGGCATACCGAGTTCCTTCAGGAGCTCATAAGCCTCTTCGTTCGTCTTGGCAGTAGTCACGAAAGTGATGTCCATGCCGGAGATGCGATTGATCTTATCGATATTGATTTCCGGGAAGATGATCTGCTCGGTAACGCCCATGGTATAGTTACCACGGCCGTCGAAGGACTTATCATTGATACCCTTGAAGTCACGCACACGTGGCAGGGAAATAGCCACCAGGCGATCCATAAAATCATACATATTGTTACCACGCAGTGTTACGCGGGTACCAATCGGCATGGCCTTACGGAGCTTAAAGTTAGAGATGTCCTTCTTGGATAATGTTGGAACAGCCTTCTGACCAGAAATAGTGCTCATTTCTGTAACGGCATCGTCAATGAGCTTCTTGTCACTTACAGAGCCTTTAACGCCCTGGTTCAGACAGATCTTCTCAAGACGCGGACATTGCATGACGGTCTTGTAACCAAATTTTTTCATCAGCGCGGGCACTACCTCATCCATGTACTTCTTCTGAAGCCGTGGGGTATATGTTGCGGTTGCGTTTGCCATTTTTCTTAAAAATTAAAGATGACCGTCAGGACTATTTGCAAGACGGGCTCACCTTATGAATACTTACTTGATTACTTCGCCGGACTTTTTAGCGACCCGGTTAAAGCTTGTTTCCGTACGCTCGCGTTTGATACGGGAAGCCGACTTAGTCTTGGCATCCCACAGCATTACGTTAGAGATATGGATCGGCGCCTCCTGCTGAGTGATACCACCCTGAGGATTTTGCGCGCTGGGCTTATTATGCTTGGTTACAGTGTTCACACCTTCTACGAGCACGCGCTCCTTAGTAGGATAGACTGCCATAACACGCTTAGGGGTTGTACGGTCTTTGCCTGAACCGGCAATGACCACTACGCTATCGCCCTTGCGGATATTGAACTTTGGTTGAAAACGCTTTTTCACTTTGGATATAAATTGTCCTTTCTTAGCCCACCAGTATTAACGGGCGGCGAAGTTAAGGGATTATTACAATACTTCAGGGGCCAGGGAAACAATTTTCATGTAACCCTTATCACGCAGCTCACGGGCAACGGGACCGAAAATACGGGTACCACGTGGCTCATCGGAGTTGTTGAGGAGTACAACGGCGTTATCATCAAAAGAAATGTAGGAACCATCGCGGCGGCGGAGCTTGTTCTTTGTCCGAACGATAACTGCCTTAGACACAGTGCCTTTCTTGATGCCGCCAGCGGGGATGGCGTCTTTCACGCTTACCACGATCTTGTCGCCGATGCCGGCAAACGCCTGGCCGGAATTGCCCAGCACACGAATGCAAAGCACTTCCTTGGCACCGCTATTGTCGGCTACTGAAAGCCGTGATTCTTGTTGTATCATTTTATTAAATGATTTTTATCGTAGGGACACGCTGCGCGTGTCCGTTATTTATTGTCGTTGTAGTAATGGACACGCGCAGCGTGTCCCTACAATTTATTTAGCCTTTTCGATCACTTCCACCAGGCGCCAGCGCTTAGTCTTACTAAGTGGGCGGGTTTCCATGATACGTACTGTATCACCGATGCCGGCAGTGTTCTCTTCATCGTGCGCATGAAAAGACGAGCTTTTCTTAAGAAACTTCCCGTAGATCGGGTGCTTTACTTTACGCTCGACCATGACCGTGATGGTTTTATTCATCTTACTGCTGGTCACTGTACCGATACGCACCTTACGGTTTTTCCGCTCGATGCCTGCAGCTGTCTGCTCTGTTTGATTCGTTGTATTTTCCATTGGTCTGGATTATTTGCTAAGCGCACGCTTTTTTTGCTCGGTCTTCAGCTGAGCCAGACGGCGGCGCAGCGTACGGATGGAGAGTGGATTCTCAATCGGGTTCACCGCATGGCTGAATTGCAGCTTCTTCATGCGCAGCTCTTCGTCGGCGATATTGTTATCGAGTGCAGCATCGTCCCAATTCTTGTAATCGTGAACGTCTGCCTTGTTTTTCTTTGCCATTATTCTTTATAATTAACCAATATGACGACAAGCTCTTCAGCCACTGCATATTGCTTGTAAAGTATTTTCTCTTTTATCCCAACACAATTGGCTAATTGGCTAACTGGCCAATTGGCGAATTGAACTATGCGCCTGCGTAATCTGGCCGAACGACGAACTTCGTCTTGATCGGGAGCTTCTGCGCAGCAAGGTGGAATGCCTCCTTGGCTACCTGCATCGGCACGCCATCTGCTTCAAACAGGATGAGTCCCGGGCGAACTACGGCTGCATAATATTCAAGGCTACCCTTACCCTTACCCATCCGCACTTCGGCTGGCTTCTTGGTGATCGGCTTGTCCGGGAATACACGGATCCAAACATTACCCTCCCGCTTCATGTGACGGGTAAGTGTCTGACGGGCAGCTTCGATCTGGCGGTTGGTCAACCAGATCGGCTCCATGGCCTTCAGGCCAAATGAGCCAAAATCTACGTTGGCGCCACGCTGTGCGTTGCCCTTGATGCGGCCTTTATGTGCTTTCCGGTGTTTGGTCCTCTTCGGCTGTAACATGGTATTCTAAATTTGCCAATTAGCCAATTTGCTAATTAGCCAATGTGAGTGTTATTACTTAATAATGAATCAAGGATTCAACTTATCAACAAGTCAACGGGTCGACTTATCAACCAATTAGCGACGTCCGCCACCACCACCACCGCGCTGGCCACCACCGCCTCCGCCTTCACGGCGACGATCTCCGCCACGCTCTCCACCACCACCCTCGCGGCGATCTCCGCCACGACGATCACGATCTCCGCCACGGAAGCCTTCGCTGCGGCCTTCACCACCACGACGGTCAGCAGCACCGGATGTGATATTCGGGTTCAGATCACGCTTGCCGAGCACTTCGCCCTTGCAGATCCATACCTTGATGCCGATCTTACCGTAAACGGTCATGGCATAAGTGGATGCGTAGTCGATGTCCATACGAAGAGTATGCAGCGGCGTACGGCCTTGCTTGTACTCTTCAGAACGGGCGATTTCAGAACCACCCAGACGGCCGCCAACCTTGATCTTGATTCCTTCAGCACCCATCCGCATTGCGGTCTGGATAGCCATCTTCAGAGCGCGCTTGTAGCTTACGCGGCCTTCCAGCTGACGGGCAATCGTTTCACCGACGATCATCGCATCCATTTCCGGACGGCGGATCTCCATGATGTTGATTTGCACATCTTCCTTCTTGGTCAGCTTCTTCAGCTCTTCCTTAATCCTGTCTACTTCCGTACCGCCCTTGCCGATAATGATACCTGGCTTGGAGGTGTGAATAGTAACGATAAGCTTACCCAGTGTACGCTCGATCACGATCCGGGCGATGCCGCCCTTGTTGATACGCGCATTGAGGTAAGTACGGATTTTGTGATCTTCTACAAGCTTCTGGCCGAAGTCTTTCTTCTCGCCATACCACATAGAATCCCATCCGCGGACGATGCCCAGCCTGTTACCAATCGGATTTGTTTTCTGACCCATTCTTATATGAATGTTGAATTATAAATATTGAATATTCAATTACGCGTTAGTCGCGTTCTGAGCTTGTTCTTTCGTAGGCTTATTCGCCTTGTAAGGCGCCTTTGCCGGCTTGCTGTCCACGCTCAGTGTCACGTGATTGCTGCGCTTGCGCAGACGATAAGCACGTCCCTGAGGAGCAGGATTCATCCGCTTCAGTGTCCGGCCGCCATCTACGAAGATTGTCTTTATGATCAGGTTGGCAGCAGCCACATCCTGACCCTCGTTCTTCACGCGCCAGTTTGCGACAGCGCTCAACAGGAGCTTTTCAAGTGGCACAGAAGGATGCTTGGTGCTGAACTTAAGGATGTTCAGCGCCTCTTCTACTTCTTTACCACGAATGAGGTCAACCAGCAGGCGCATCTTGCGCGGCGAGGTAGGTTGATTACGTAAGCGAGCTACGGCTTCCATTTTTTTAAGTCTTTAGTTGGCAGTTGGCAGTCTTGCCTATGCGAATTCTTTATTTAGTATGCAGGCATCAGTTTTTGTTCTTCGACACCTGGCTTAAACTGCCAACTGCCAACTCACTACTGCCTACTCTTTCTTTCTTACTTCCCGCCGTGGCCCTTGAAGTTGCGGGTTGGCGCAAATTCTCCGAGCTTGTGGCCTACCATGTACTCGGTAACATATACCGGTATAAACTTGTTGCCATTGTGAACTGCGAAGGTTGTACCTACGAAGTCCGGGGTGATCGTTGAGCGGCGGCTCCAGGTCTTGATTACGCCTTTCTTGATCTTGCCATCGGCCATAGCGGTCACCTTGCCATCAAGGTTAGCGTCTACATACGGGCCTTTTTTAATTGAACGAGCCATTTCTTATTTGAATGTGTGATTGTTGATTTGCCCCGAACGCTCGGGACTATTTTAACGAATCACGGGTTATTTACTTCCTGCGAGTTTCTTACCGTCCTTGCGCTGAATGATGAGCCTGTTGCTGGCCTTTGTGCGGCTGCGTGTCTTCTCACCCTTTGCATATTTACCAGTGCGGCTACGTGGGTGACCACCTGAGCTGCGGCCTTCGCCACCACCCATCGGGTGATCCACCGGGTTCATCGCAACACCACGGGTACGTGGGCGGATGCCCTTCCAGCGGTTACGGCCCGCCTTACCCATGCTCTGAAGCTGGTGATCGGAGTTCGAAACCGTCCCGACTGTAGCCATGCAGGTGATCAGCACCTTACGGAGCTCGCCTGAAGGCATCTTAAGCACTGCGTAACGCTCTTCCTTATTCGCCAGTTGGGCGTAAGTACCGGCTGAGCGGGCAATTGCGCCGCCACGGCCTGGCTGTAATTCAATGTTGTGCACTACGGTACCAAGTGGCATATTCTTCAGCGGAAGGGCATTGCCTACTTCCGGAGCAGAACCTTCGCCGCTGGTGACCACACCGCCTACTTCGAGGCCCTGAGGAGCCAGGATGTAGCGCTTCTCACCATCTGCATAGTGCAGAAGAGCGATGAATGCGGTACGGTTCGGATCGTACTCGATGCTCGCAACGGTAGCAGGGATATTGTGCTTGTTGCGCTTGAAATCGATGATACGATACTTGGTCTTGTTTCCACCGCCCATGTAGCGCATGGAGCGACGGCCCTGAACGTTACGGCCACCGGTGCTGTGCTGTGCTTCGAGCAGGCTCTTTTCCGGTACGTTGGTCGTAATCTCGGCGTAAGCGTTTCCGATCCTCCAGCGAGTGCCTGCAGTGGTCGGTTTGTATTTGCGTAATGCCATTTTCTTAAGTTGAAAAGTTGATTAGTGGATAGGTTTGAATAGTCTACGCTAATCTTCTTTATTGAAACAGATCTATTGATTCGCCTTCGGCGAGCTTAACGATAGCCTTCTTATACCCACTCTTACGGCCGGAAAGAATTCCCGCCTTGGTCATGCGCGTCTTGGCTTTGGCCGGTACTACGCAGGTATTCACCTCCTGAACTTTTACGCCGTAGAATTCTTCTATGGCTGTCTTTACTTCCAGCTTATTGGCGCGCTTGTTAATCACGAAGGTGTAGGTACCAGACTTTTCCATCTGGGCATTTACCTTTTCTGTAATCACCGGGCGTACTAAAACGTCAGCAGCTTTCATTTTTTATAAATTAGCCAATATGCCAGGGCACATTGCTTGTGAAATATTTTTTTTACTCTTCTTTCTGTTCTACTTCTGAAACAATCAGCTAGTTAGCTAACCGGCTCTTCAACAGCTGCTTCTTCTGAGAACATCTTGGCAGCGCCTTCGGTGAGTACCAGCATGCCGGCATTCATCAGGTCGTAAGTGTTCATATCGCTCAGAACGACGGTCTTGTTGCTTTGGATATTCCGGCTGCTGAGGTACACATTTGCGTTGTACTCAGGTACGATCATCAGAGTCCTGCTAGCGTTGTCGGCGATCACACCCAGCATGGATACGAAATCCCTGGTCTTAGGTGTTTCGAGCTGCATGTCTTCGATGATGACGATCTTGCCTTCCTTAGCCTTATAAGCGAGTGCGCTCATCTTAGCCAGGTCCTTCACCTTACGGTTCAGCTTGAAGCCGTAACCATGTGGCAGGGGACCATTCACGGTACCACCACCCTTGTAAAGCGGGTTGCGGATATTACCCTTACGAGCGCCGCCTGTACCCTTCTGCTTGTGCAGCTTCTTAGAAGAGCCTTTCACTTCAGCACGGGTCTTGGTCTTGTGCGTACCCTGGCGCTGAGCTGCGAGATATTGCTTTACCGCGAGGTAAATGACATGGTCATTTGGCTCGATGCCGAATATTTCGTCAGGAAGATCTACAGAACGTCCCGTCTTCTCGCCTTTATTATTTAATACATCAACTTGCATGGCAATGATATTTTGATGACCCACCGCGGCAGGTCTGGTCAATTTATTTTTGAATCAGAACAGTAGCGCCGTTGTGGCCCGGTACAGAGCCGGCAATGAGGATATAATTCTGCTCAGGATAAACCTTAACGATACGCAGCTCTTTCACCTTTACGCGATCACCGCCCATACGGCCGGCCATACGCATACCCTTGAATACACGGCTCGGGTACGATGAACCACCGATAGAACCCGGAGCGCGCGAACGGTCATGCTGACCATGCGAAGCTCCGCCCACGCCGTGGAAGCCATGGCGTTTAACTACGCCCTGGAAACCTTTACCCTTAGAGGTGCCGATAACAGAAACTTTTTCGCCTTCTGCGAAGATGTCGCAAGTGATGCTCTCGCCGACTTCCTTCACAATGGAAGTGTCGCGGAGTTCTTTAACTACAGACTTAGGCGTTGTATTTGCCTTGGCGAAGTGTTGAATCAGCGCCTTAGGCGTGTTCTTTTCCTTCTTCTCGCCAAAAGCGATCTGTAGTGAATTGTAACCGTCGGTCTCGACAGTCTTCTTTTGTGTTACCACACATGGTCCGGCTTCGATGATGGTGCAGGCAGTCTGCTTACCATTCGCTTCAAAGACACTGGTCATGCCAATTTTTTTACCAATAATACCTTTCATAGTATTCTTATGTTTTTGTAGTCAGCGCCCGGGTTGCTTGGTGTTTCTGGCTGCTGGTTCGTTACAAACCAGGGCGTCGAATCACGGCGTGTGGACCGGGATAACTTTAATTCAATCATTTTTAAGAGCAGCCTCCCTATTTTTTCTCAAAAACGGTTGAGGCAATTTTCTTCACTTCCTTCGGCGGATACGCTCAGCGTGTCCCTACCCACAAGAATTAGGCTTTTATCTCCACCTCAACACCGCTGGGCAGGTCGAGCTTGGAAAGCGCGTCTACCGTACGGGAAGAAGATGTATAGATGTCTAGCAGACGCTTGTGCGTAGCGAGCTGGAATTGCTCCCGGCTCTTTTTATTCACGTGCGGCGAACGCAGCACGGTGAATATTTTCTTTTCTGTAGGCAGAGGAATGGGTCCTGTAACTACGGCGCCTGTATTGCGAACCGTTTTTACAATCTTCTCTGCTGATTTATCGACCAGGTTGTGGTCGTAAGACTTCAGTTTAATCCGGATGCGCTGTGACATACTTTCAAAAAGCTTCAATCCCTATTTTGGGACGGCAAAGGTAAGGAGTGCATGTGAAGTGACAAAAAGTTTTTCGGAAATTTTTTATGTTTTTCCGGGATTTTTCAAAGGAAGGTGTCCAATGGCTATTTCCAGTGAATAATGAGTCGGCGAAGTTCTGGAAAAATCTTTTCCGCAGCCTGTCTTGAAACTATTATCTTTCTCCCCCCTGCGTAACACAATGGCTTCTCCCTGATTTTTTAGAATGGAAGCCACGACTTGCATAAATACCATTGAAACCGCAGTTAATTGGCTGACCTGCAGTAAAAACCGCTATCTCTTTTTATCCAGCTATTTGAAGGCGGCCCGTGATTATGCTCGATGAATTTCGCCGGAGGGTAAGTGCGCACAGTACCACCCGGCTCGCTAGAGCGCCGTGTATCTAAAAGCCTGAAATTGTCCAGCCATTCGATTGTGGACTTGTTGACAATGAGATATTTCACTTCGTATGCCGCCCATTGATCATTCGCGGAATGGGCTCTGTAAATTGCCTGCACGATGATGGTGTCTTTGTGAAGGTTATATATACCCCACGAATCACCTTCATAAACCACAGGCTTCTTTACCCTTTCCCAAGGAAGCCATGTGCTCGACTGATGCTTGCCTGGTACGAAAAACTTGCC
>Ga0193752_1002182_pt1 | contig 15022 bp, 16 predicted proteins | sample H1c1metaG_FD_144924 | JGI IMG/M metagenome (GOLD analysis project Ga0193752, IMG submission 144924) | Soil microbial communities from a riparian zone of the East river system, Colorado, United States - H1c1 | ecosystem: Environmental > Terrestrial > Soil > Riparian zone | place: USA: East River... | reverse complement strand
CGGTAAAATTCCACGAACTCACCCGCTTCACCCCCGGCGAGTTCGCATATAAGCTCCGTCGCACGGTTTGAAGCACGGATCAGGTTCTCGACGTCAACGCCTCGCTCGAACCTGTAGCTCGCCTCGGTATCGAGTCCCAACTTTCTCGATGTTTCGCGGATATTCTCGCGCTTGAAATACGCGACTTCGAGCAGAACGTCGGTTGTTTCATCAGAGATACCCGAATCCGCGCCGCCCATGATGCCCCCCACCGCAACCGGTTTTTCGGCATCGCATATCGCCAGCATCGTTTCGTCCAGCTTTCGCTCGACCTCGTCCAGCGTGGTTATAGTCTCGCCATGCTTTGCCCGCCTTACGATAATGCGGCCGCCGCTCAGCTTGTTCAGATCGAAGGAGTGCATCGGCTGCCCTAGCTCGTGCATCACGTAATTGGTGATATCCGCGACATTATTGATCGCGCGCTCACCTATCGCCTCGAGCCGCTTCACAAGCCACTCCGCCGACGGCCCGATCTTCACATTTCTGATTATTCGTGCCGTAAAGCGATTACAAAGGTCCGGATCGGCGATCATTACCAGCCCATCATTTTCACCCGGTTCCTGGTTTATGACTCCCGACTTAAGACTCGCGACTCGCGACTCTCCCGTGATCGCCCCTATCTCACGCGCGATCCCGTTATGCGAAAGACAATCCGGCCTGTTCGACGTCAGATCTATATCGAATACAAAATCGTCACCTGCCTCGTGTATGCCCTCGACCGCATGGCCGACATTCGTCAATTGCTGTGCCAGTTCCTCCGGCGTCAGGTCGATCTCTATGAGGTCTTTTAACCAGTTGTAGCTTATATTCATGATTTAATTACGACGTTCAAATCTTCGCTTTACCCAAAAAGCTTGAATAAATTTCAGTTGGTCGAGAATCTAGGGAAAAGCTCCCCTCCTTGGAAAAGGAGGGGTGGCAGCCGCTTCGGCTGACGGGGTGGTTCGTTCTGCTCATCGACCTTATTTTTGATTTATATGACGTGTCACCTCAACTGCCTTTTACCTAAACTGCTCTAAAAATCTCACGTCGTTCTCGAACATCAATCTGATATCGTCCAGCGAATACATCAGCGCGCACATTCGCTCGAGCCCGAAGCCGAACGCGAATCCCGAATAGACCTTCGGATCGACATTACAGTTTTTCAGCACATTCGGATGCACCATACCGGAGCCCCCCAGTTCGATCCAGCCTGATCCCTTACACGGCCGGCAGCGTTCTCCCTCGAATTTGCCGCCCCCGCCGCATTTGAAACATGAGAAATCGAACTCCGCGCTCGGCTCGGTGAAAGGGAAGTAAGAGGGGCGGAAACGTATCTTCGTGTCCTTACCGAACAACCGCCGCAGCCACTCTGCCACCGTGCCCTTCAGGTGTGCCATTGTTATGCCCTTATCCACGGACAATCCCTCGATCTGGTGGAACATCGGCACGTGCGTCATATCAGGCGTGTCGCGTCGGAAAACGCGCCCCGGCGCGATAATACGGATCGGCGCACCGCGGCGCTCCATCGCCCGTATCTGCACGGTCGAGGTCTGCGAGCGCAGCGCCAGGCCGGTCGTCGTATAAAAGGTATCCTGCGACTCGCGCGCCGGATGTCCTTCCGGGATATTCAGCGCGTCAAAGTTGTAATAATCCGTCTCGATCTCGCGGTCGTCCTCGATCGCATAACCCATCGACACGAATATTTCCTCGATCCTTTGCCGCAGCAGCGTGATCAGGTGCAGGTGTCCCGTACGCGGACGCTTGCCGGGAATCGTCACGTCCAGGCTTTCGAGAGCGGCGCGCAAATCCATAATGTGAGCCGAGAGTATAGCTTCGGCTCCCCAAATTTTATTAAACTCCGCTGACAGTTCTGAGATGGCTTTACCAAAGGCCGCACGATCTTCGGGAGGCGCTCCACCAATCGCCTTGCTTAAACTCGCGAACTCGGATTTTTTTCCTCTATATTTAATATTTAAATCTTCAAGTTCTTGAAGCAACACTTCCGTATCATTAAGGGAAAGAGTCAGTTCGAGAAGGGATTTATCGTTCTCCAAATTTTTGAAGCGTTCAAAATCCTTATTGAACGCCTCTCTCAAATTAACAATTTGTTCTTTCCAATCAGACATAATTAATGTTCCACCAGCTTCCCATGCGTCCAAAGCTCAAACTCACTAAGATCGATATCCTCATTCCAAAACACTGCATAACCGCCTTTATCGACCTGCACATTCTTAAAAAAAGCAGCATTCATCAAGGGCAGAAACATTTCTTTCTCAAGCAATGGCGTAATGTCATAAGTCTTTTTGGCAGAATTATCGAATTCTATCAAAAGAGTATGATCATCTATCGCCTTTGCAGAACGTATTTTTGGATGTTCCATATATGCTTACTTTAGAGGTGGAAGTTTCCTAAACTCCTGATTATTCCACATATTAATAAGCTCAGCCCGATTTATTTCAGCCCACTCTAAAACTAAACGTTTTGCCCTTATCGGTAGATCACCTTCAAACATTTCCAGCGTTTGAATATTAAAAAGGCCAACATATTCACCGTAAACCGCGTGAAAATGCGGCGGTGGATGATCTCCAAAGAACAATTTTATAATAATTCCGTAGAATCTCGCTATTTCCGGCATTTTATTATTGAAAAAGGCGGTCAAGACCGCCTTAAAACCAAATTCAGGAATGTCTTAGCTAACTAATTTTCTCGCCTCAGCCGAGGTAACGACCGGTAAGACCTCAAAATCCGCGAGGTCCTTCCAGTTATCAATCCATTCCTGGAACAGGGCGGGGTCGTCCGTTTCCATAAGTTGAAAACAGCGGTTAAAGTCCGGTTCGACCCAGCTATTAATATAGTTCAGGCCCTCGGGCATCATCCGCCCATTCGCGTCGAAACGTTTATAAATAGGCGCCGTATCCCGGTTCTTGAAGTGTTCAATTACCATGAAAAGCATAGGCGCTACCCTGGGTTTCTTAAGCTGCTGCCGGTGTCTGCTTTCCGATCGCGTCCTTTACCTGTCCCGCCAATGTCGCAAAAGCTTCCGGCTGTTTCACGGCCAGGTCCGCGAGCACCTTGCGGTCCAATTCGATCTCAGCCAACTTGAGGCCGTGAATGAACTGCGAATACTTCAGGCCGTTCAGGCGGCAAGCCGCGTTGATACGGACGATCCAAAGTTTACGAAAGTCGCGTTTTTTCAGCTTTCTGCCGGTGTAGGCAAAATTCAGCGCGCGCTCGACCGATTCTTTCGCCGAACGATACAGTTTCGATTTCGTTCCCCTGAAACCTTTGGCCAGGGCTAATATTTTTTTGCGTTTTTCTAAACGCTTATTTCCACGTTTTGCTCTAGGCATAGTATCTCCTTACTCGATCCCGGATCAATGAAACTCACTATTCGAGAGGCCCAATGGCCCGCTCTTCCAATCCAAAATCTAAAATCAAAAATCCAAAATCGACTACCCTCTTCCGTAGGGCAGCATTGCTTCTACGCGCTTCTGATCGCCTTCAGATACCATCGCGTCGATATCCAGGTTACGTTTACGCTTACTGCTCTTTTTCGTCAAAATGTGACGAGCGTGCGAATGCCCGCGTTTGAACTTGCCCGATGCAGTTTTGCGGAAGCGCTTTGCAGCGCCTTTGTGTGTTTTAAGTTTTGGCATAATTACTCCTATTTTCTATCAAAAGATCTCATCGGCGTCTTTTTTCGGAGCCGCCTCTTTCTTGGGGGCTTCCTTTTTAACTGCCTTTTCCGTTTCCTTATCGCCATCCGCCGGCGCAGCCTTTTCCTGGCTCGCAGCGGCTTTGGCCTTGGAAACCTTCGCCTTTTTCGGAACAAAGATCGTGAACATCTGGTAGCCTTCCATCTTTGGCGATATTTCGACGTCTGCCAGATCGGCAAGGTCCCCCGTCAATTTCTTTAGTATCTTGGCCCCGAGTTCGCGGTGCGTCATTTCGCGGCCGCGAAACGCGATCGCCGCTCTCACCTTGTCACCATCGCCCAACCATTGGCGCGCGTGTTCCATACGGTAACTGTAGTCATGTTCGTCCGTGCCGGGGCGAAACTTGATCTCTTTTACCGAAACCGTGACCTGTTTCTTTTTGGCCTCGGCTGCGCGCTTTTTCTCTTCATAGAGAAACTTTCCGTAATCGATCATCCGGCATACCGGTGGCTGCGCATTCGGGGCTACCTCTACAAGGTCGACACCAGCCGCACGGGCCTTTTGGATTGCATCCCGCACGTCCATTACGCCGAACTGCTCTCCATCTTCGCCGATAACGCGTACTGACGGAACGCGGATGCGCTCGTTCGTCCGGTGAAGTGGTTCACGGAAACGGCTTCGATTCTTGTTCTGAAATTTTCTGGCGATAAATCCTCCTTTTGTTAATAAACCGTGGGTTTAGCGGCTGCGGAGCCTCTTTTGCTCCGCTATCATGCTGCTAAACTCTTCCAACGTCATTGCGCCGACATCACCCTGACGTCTCTCGCGCACGGACACTAAATTCTCATCCCGTTCCTTGTCGCCGAGGACAAGCATATACGGCACCTTCTGTATCTGGGCGTCACGTATTTTTGCACCGATCTTATCACTTTTCGTATTGATCTCAACACGGAAACCGGCAGCTTTCAATTCTTTTCCGACCTTTTCCGCATATTCATTGATGCGGTCCGTGATGCTCAACCAGCACACCGAAGAACCGCTCGATCGAACCGAACAGCGCCCGGTGGATCATAAATGGCTGGTGCTTCAGGTTGTCTTCACCCGTGTATTCCAGGCCGAAACGCGCCGGCAGGTTGAAGTCGAGCTGGATCGTGCCAAGCTGCCAGATGCGTCCGATGGCGTCCTCGATCTTGATATCGATCTTCGGGCCGTAGAACGCTGCTTCGCCTTCGATACGCTCGTAAGCAATATTCCGCTCGCGAAGTGCGCTTGCCAGGGATTCTTCCGCGCTGATCCAATCCTCGTCGGCACCGAGATAACCCTTGTTCTCTGCCCCGCCGCGAACCGAAAGCTCGAATTTGACCTTGTCGAACCCGTACGTTTCGAAAACCGTGATCGCCAGGTCGAGACAATCCGCCACCTCTGCGTGGACCTGGTCGGGCCGTACAAAAAGATGGGCGTCATCTACCGTAAACCCGCGCACGCGCATCAGGCCGTGCAGCGTTCCCGAAAGCTCGGCGCGATAAACCGTGCCCATTTCGGAGTAGCGCTGCGGCAGATCGCGATAGCTCTTCGGGCTCGCCTTGTAAATGCCGATATGAAACGGGCAGTTCATCGGTTTCAGACGAAACTCCGTTTCTTCTATCTGCGTCGGCGCAAACATCCCGTCCGCGTAGTTCTCTTCGTGGCCGCTCACTTTCCACAGATCGCGCTTGGCTATATGCGGCGTGTAAACAAAGCTGTAGTCGCGTTTTAAGAGCTCTTCCTTAAGGAGATTTTCCATCTCCATGCGGATGATGCCGCCTTTCGGGTGCCAAAGTATCAACCCCTGGCCGTAATCGTCCTGTATCGAGAACAGGTCCAGATCGCGTCCGATCTTCCGGTGGTCCCGCTTTTCCGCTTCCTCGCGCTGCTTCAGCCATCCATCGAGTTCTTCCTGCGTCGCAAAAGCCGTTCCGTAGATGCGCTGCATCTGTTCGTTCTCGGCATCGCCCTTCCAGTAAGCTCCCGAAAGCGCAAGCAGTTTGAACGCCTTCAGCTTGCCCGTGTGGCCGACGTGCGGGCCCAGGCAAAAATCGATGAACGAGGAATTGTCGATATAATAAACGCTTGCCGAACCCTCGACCTTCTCTTCTATCAACTCGTATTTCAGGGGCTCGTCACGCTCTCTGAACACCTCGAGAAGCTTTGATTTTTCGATCTCTTCGCGGCGATAGGGAAGGCTTTGCTTTACCATATCGCGCATTTTCTTTTCGATCACCGGCAGGTCTGCTTCCGTCAGGTGCCGCGGGGCGATCACATCGTAAAAGAACCCGTAGCGCGGATCTTCCATCAGCGCCGGTCCTATTCCGAGTTTCGTTCCCGGAAACAGTTCGAGCACGGCGGCGGCCAGCAAGTGGGCCGTCGAGTGGCGAATAACCTCCAGTCCGTCCCTGCTGTCGGCAACTATCGGCTCTATCGAGATAACCTCATCCGTCTCGGTCAACGCGCTGCCCAGATCTACTTCCTCGCCGTTTACCTTCGCGGCCAGCGTTTTCTTTAGGACATCGCGGTCCAGCGCCTTCAGCGCATCGAGCACCGTGGCGGGCGCAGGAATGCTCCGCTGATTCTCACCGTATTTTACGTTTAATTCGCTCATATATTTGTTAATCGTTCATGGTTGAAAAGTAAATTGCTTTAAACAGCAAACATTCCGAAAGCAAATTCGCTTTCCGAACCTTTAATTAACCAATAACGATTAACAATTAAACTAATTACTACTACGTATTAGATTTGATCCGGTAAGAGCGACTTTGCTGTGGCATTTCCGAAGAAGCGCCGATTTCACGCCATTAGAAGCGTGTCGTAGTAGTTCGAGTTATAGCAAAGTTCTTAATTAGCATCTTACCAAATAAAGAAGGCCGAATGACCTCGGCCAAATTAATAGCGTTATACTAGCATTTCGTGCAAAATATCGCAAATGCAAATGCAAAAGGTCCCGTCCTTGGAAAAGGGGAGGCTAGCGTTCCACTGACGGCGTAAAGCTCCCCTCCTTGGAAAAGGAGGGGTGTCAGCGTTTCGCTGACGGGGTGGTTCGTTCAGACGCGCATGTTGTCAAGCGCGCTTCTTTGCTTCACAACTCACAACCCGTCATTTCTCCTCCGCCAAAACCTTCTTGATCATATCTTCCAAATTCTCCGCCTCCTCGACGCTATTGCCTAGGCCGATATATCTCACAACGCCACGGCGGTCGAGCAGAAATGTGGCCGGTATGCCGTAGATGCCGTATTTGGCCCAGGCCCGGTCCGTCGCGTCCGCTATCGCAAAAGAGTATGGAAGTTTATGTTCTTCCTTGAATTGCCGCAGAAACTCGAGTTCCTCCGGCCGTGCAAGCCGTTTGCCGTTAGCATTGCCGTAATATTGCGTGATCCCGAGAATTGTAAAACCTTGAGGGCCGTATTTCTTATGCCAGGCGCGGAGCCGCGGAAAGGTTGAGATACACGGACCGCACCACGTAGCCCAGAAATCGAGCAACACGACTTTCCCGCGAAAGCTCTCTAGTGTAGCGGGTTCCTGTCCGATCCATTCCTTGGCTACGATCTCCGGGGCCGCGTCGGCTAGCGGGTACGACTCGACCTCTGCCATCAGCTTTTTCTCGGACACGCCGTATTTACCGACGATCTTCATTACCTTGTCATAAAGCTTTTGCGACGGGATCGTAAACGATAGCGCGCGTCCTTCCGCGAGCAGCTTAACCGCCTCATCTTTTTTGTTGCTTTTTTGATAGCTGAGTACGAGGGTTTCTATCAGCGTCGCGTACATGTCGGTTTTCAGGCTTCGCTCCGTCCACGATTTCGCTTCAAGTTTTTTCGTCAGATCGAGCGCGTTTTTGCCATACCTTATCGCTTGCTCATATTGGTTCAAAGGCACACCTGCCGAGCCTAACCTGCCCTCGATCGACGCGCGCAGGTTAGGCTCGGCAGGTGTGCCTTTGAGCCAGGCCTGGTAGGCAGCCTCCATATCGGGAAACTCTTTTTTCCGGGCGGAATATACAACCACGCGGCTTCTGGCTAACTGGACGGCACTGCCAACCGCGTCCGGCGCGAGCTCGGATAGAAATCGTCGATAAGTTTCAAGCGCTTTGTCGTCATTCTTCGCTTCCTCGTAAAGCATGCCGAGGTATGCGAGGTCACGGTTCGATAGACCCGGGTAAGCAGCAACCTTGTCGGCATATTTCGCCGCGAGGTCCTTTTGCTGGACCAAAAAGGCGTCACGATCTTCACGCGATACGGCCTTGCCTTTCGTCCTGAATTCCGTCGCTTTTGCAGTTGAATAGCCTACGACTTCGTTATAGAGATCTTCGGCGCTCGTCGGATTTTGGGCGAGTATCTGTGAAAGAGAAGACATGATAAGAGCGGTCGAGACGAAAAAGCGGAAGTAAGACTTGTTCATAAACGTAAGAGACTCCTGCTATCTGAGAATACGGGAAAGCATATCACCGGGTTGACGTTTTTTAAACAGAAAATTGCGAAGCGTAATATTGCAACTGGCCGCTGATAACCTTAATGCGGAAGCGATTGCTCACGGTTAAATAGAGGAAGGATAGCACCGGAGAGGCGATTTTAAACAAAAAAATGGTAGTCTCTAGCAGACTTGAACTGCTGACCCCTACCGTGTCAAGGTAGTGCTCTACCACTGAGCTAAGAGACTACGACTTCGCCTCGCGAAGCGAATTGTTAAGATACCTATTTTACCTCAAGAGTGTCAAGTTCGTCATCTTTTTACCAACCGTTGAAGCGCGGCCAAACAACCGTATATCGCCCATTTTCGATCACGTGATATTCCTGGTGCTGTGCGGCCGTCGCGCAGGCGTGATTGGGCAGTATCCGCAGCATCGTCCCCACAGGGAAGTCGCCGGAAAGGTCTTTAACCTCCCCTCTTAAAGCAATTATCCCGTGCTCCTGGTTCGCCGAAACCATTATTAGATCATCGATCACATTGCCGCCCGAATCACACACTAACCCATATCCTTGATCTACCTTCTGCCGGGCCGTTCCGCGGTCTCTCGACATAGCCGTCCATCCCGCATCGACGATCACCCAACCCTTTTCCTTTTGGTGCCCGATAACGGTCGTCAATACCGAGATCGCGATGTCGTCAGTGGTGCAAACCCCTAGGCCAGCCATTACCAGATCGAAAAAGACAAAAACGCCGGCGCGGACCTCGGTTACACCCGTCAGGTCTTGGGCATAATGTGCCGTGGGCGTCGAACCGACGCTCACGATCGGGCATTCGAAGCCAGCCTCGCGAAGGGTTGTCGCCGCATCGACCACCGCTTTTCTTTCCTGCTCCGCAGCGGCAATGATCGCCGCCTCGTCTTCGACATCATAGCTCGCGCCCGCATGCGTCAAAACTCCTTCGAGCCTTGCCCGGCCGTCTCGGAGGGTTTCCGCGATTGTCAAAAGCGTTTCTTTATCATGCGGTTTAACACCCGAGCGGTTTCCGTCCGCGTCAAGCTCGATCAAGGCCGGAATAGCATCCCCTGTCTCGCTCACATACTTAGCGAGTGCCGAGGCCTGCTCTTTCGAGTCGAGTATTATTTTCAGATCAACACCGCTGCTTCGTAACCGGTTGATCCTCGGCAGCTTTTGCGGGCTGATCCCGACCGCATAGATCATGTCCGTGATGCCCGCGTTCGCAAATTCTTCCGCTTCCTTGAGCGTAGAAACCGTAATGCTTCCGTTCGTACCCTCAAGCAGCACTTTCGCGACTTCCTGCGATTTCGCGGTCTTCATGTGGGGCCGCAAAACGACCCCGAGCCCTCGCAGCTTCTCTTTCAGCTTGGAAATATTGCTCGCCATCCTGTCCCGGTCCAGTAGCAGGCAGGGAGTATCCAGTTCGCTCAATTTATCGTTAGTTTCCGCTGGCATAATTGTACGGCCTGCTCAAGCCGCGTTAACCCCGGAACAGAATCTGTGCATCCCGATGGCGACCAGCTTCGTCGTCCGGTCGTCGATATCAAACTCGGGATTTACCTCCGAAAACTCGATCAATTTCGTATTCGAAAGGCTTGCAGCGTATTTTACAAGCACGATAAATTCGCCCGCGCGCAAACCCAGCGGCGACGGGGCAGATGTTCCCGGCGCATCCGCCGAGCGCACGGCATCCATGTCGAAGCCGAAAAATGTGTTCATTGAGGCGCTGTGATTGATAAATTTCTGACGAACCTGCTCTTTGATCTCGAGGTCCGCTGCCTCACGCGAGCGCAGCATCTCCAGGCTGATTCGATTCACGCCTTTTTCCCGCAGGTAGTTGTAATAAACAGGTGAGCAGAAATGCGATTGATAGGCGACCTCATAGAAATAATCCGGCCTTACCAATTTTTCTTCAAGAAGCTGCCGGTATGGTGTGCCGCTGTTCCGAGGCTCATCCGCACGAACGTCAAGGTGCGAATCGACGTTGATCGCGATCCACCATTCCGGTCCGAACACCTCGGCCATCGCCGCCCCGTCCGGGTAGGAAATGTCGTTACCGCCGCCGATCACGATCACACGTTTCCCGTCCCTGAGCAATTGCGCGACGACCCCCTTGTGCCTGTCGTGGACCTCCTCTAGCGATCCGTCCACCTTTGTGTCGCCGAGATCGAAAACCCTGGCTTTTATGCCGAATGGCGTTAGCTTGTAAAACTGTTTTCGTATCGCTGCCGGGGCGCCCGCAGCACCCGGCCGCCCGTTGTTTCGCTTAACGCCTTCATCTTGCGGGCAGCCGAGTATCACGACTTCGGCACGCTCATAATCCTTCTCATCCGAGGGTATTATTTCGCCCAGGCGAACATCGTTTTTGTCATTTTTACGGAAGAAAAGCTCCGGGTCGGGACGCGTGGTTTGCTCGAACAATTCGCTCATAAATTATAGTGATTCCTATAATTCAAGTATTCTCCAATGTATTTGCGAAGTCAACACCTCGCATCCTTCATAAGTCTCTCAAAGATCGTTTGCAGCGTTTCGATATCGTAGTCGAAGACAAACACACGGTCCAGTCCCGTACTTCTCTCGATGCGCAGCACGCTGTAATCGAATTTCGCTCCAATGATCTCCCGCAGAGCGTCCTCGTAATTTCCCCGGTTGCCGTTAAATAGCAGCCGTTGGTTAGTAAAAAATAATGTTCCGGTATCAATAGTTGTCCAACGGTGCTGGATCTTGTTTTCGGTCTTGATCTTACCTGAGGTTACTTCGCGATCGCGCCAATCATGGAAATAATTCACTCTCTCGCTATATTCCGAGATAGCCGTCGATTCTTCACGCACCTCCTCGAGTGAAGCCGAAACGAATGCCGCACAAAATTCATCCTTGTGCAGATAGATCGGCACCTCGAGCCTTGGGAGAGTTCCATTGGCAACCTCCCAAAGAAAACGCGCTCGAACCAGGATCGCGCGCACGGGCTCGGGAAAATTGATGCTTGCCTTGAGGCTTTTCCCCGTTTCTAGTAGCTCGCGCTCTTCCTCGGGCGAGAATCTATTGTCCCCGACCATTGTTTCCAGTTTCGATTGAATAAACGGCTGGACTACTGTGCCGTATAGCTGGGCGATAAAATTATCCGGTATCCGCAGTTTCTGGGCTACGATATTGAGCCATCGTTCTTCTTCGCTTGTTAGTCTGCCGTCGAATATGGCATTTTTTATGGCGTTTTGAAATATCGGGTAAAGCACCTGCGCGTGAACGTTTCCGGTCTCATGGCCCGTAAGGAAGAGGATCTCCTGGAGATGCATAAGGCTTGCCGCTTCCTGGTCCGATATCTGGAAGTCCTTGGCGTAATGTCGAAGCACGCGCGAATAGATCTGAAGCAGGCGGGGTTTTCCCTGTTTCTCACTTATTTCATGCTTTACCAGTATCCGCTCTATATCGTGCCGGGATACCTGCTCTAGCGGGGAACTGGCGATCACGTTATTGATTTCGATAAACGCATTTTCCTTCGGTTCCTGCCGCAGGAATTTGTCGGTAAGGTTCGGGGCTTTTTCGTCTATGAGTTCTAGTCCGTTCATGTGGGTCCGTTTCTAGCAAAGATACGAAAAAAAACTATTTTATTCAATTAAGATCATGGAAAAACGGCAACGGCGGCCCGTTATGGGACCGCCGCCGCACCTTGGTATAACCGATCCTTTACGGTAATTCCGTAATATCCAGATTTGTAAGCTCGTCACCCACCGTAACGGTCTGTGTTCCGAAACGGCGTCCCTTTGCAGAGGCGTTAACCAAATAAGTAGCGCCCGTTTGTACTTCGTCGAAGCGATAGTATCCAAACGGGTTCGTTAGAGCTGTTCGCACGTCCCCCCTAGCGTCCGATATCGAAACTCTAACGCCTGAAATACCGCGGCCCTCGCTCGTTGTTACACGGCCTGAAACCCCGACATTTGCTGCTGTTGGCGGAGCCGCCGCGAGATAGGCTGTTCCAGCCAGGAACCCGCTCGAACCGGCCGAATCCGCTACCTGAACGCCGATCAACGAGATAGCACCGGTGCCCGAATTGAAGGTGAAACGCGAAATATTCCGCGTGCTGCTATTCGCAACAAAAAAATGCGTGCCCGTTTGGTTGAATGCCATTGAGTTCGCGGTCGAGCCGTTCGTTCCGACAAGGCCAGAGACTAGCGAAAGCGAGGTCGCCGCTCCCACGCCCGTGATTTGATACGCTCCCACCTCGCTGCCGCTGCTATCCACCACGACGTAAAATTGCTCGTTCGGCGAGAGTTCTCCCTCGGTCAAAGCGGTCATCGCTGTTGCGAACGGGCTTCCCGAAACCGCGGTCGGTGTTCCGGCGGAGGTCGTATAGACGCGCAGCCCGCCGTCCGAACGAGTGGCCGTAAATATTCGACCCTGCGTATCCGTTGCGTAACCCAATACTCCGGTCGTTCCGGCTGCGATAGGCGATCCTGAAACAGCGGCAAGCACGCCCGATGTTTCATCCGCGCCGAATCCCGCCCACGAGTTGCTAAGCGCGCCGCCGGTGTAAAAATAATCGCCGTCTTTGCTAAACGCGGATGAAAATGGTCTGACGCCTCCAGTGGCGAAAGGGCTGCCGGTCGCTCTTGTTGCCGTTGTCGGCGTAATTATATAACTGTCCGAAAAGTATGTTCCTGCGATCGGAGAGCCTGTATTTCCGCCTATCACTACCGGCGATCCGGTCGGATGCACGGCAATTGTCACGGCGTTCGTTACCACAGTGAACGGCGAAAAAGGCATGGGCGTCAACGCCCCGTTTGCAATATTGATCGTAAAAGCGCTGACCGTGTTCGAGCCCTTGTTGATTACATAAAGGCGTTTATTCACGGTGTCCATCGTCATCAACTCGCTTTGGGTGCCCGTGAGCCCGTTTCCGCCGCTCGAAATAGGGAAGCCCGGCACCAGATCGAGCGATCCCGAAGACTCGGTCACCCTAAAACAATAGATCTGGTTCGCGGCTGCATTTTGTTGATTTAACACATAAAGAAAGCCGGCATTTGCAGTAATTGCGGTGGTAAATAAAAATACAGCGCACAAAACGCTGCAAAAAAAGCGGTTAAAGATATATTTCAAGATAAATTCCTCCTTGGTCTAAAACAATTAGTATGACATGTGCCGCTGATCTGAACGGCCCGTGCGGGAAGCGAATATACTCAATAATACGCTGTAAACGTTGAAAGGTTTAACAGGATACTCCAACAATTAAGTTAGGTGAGACGACTTCATACGTTCGATTTGGTTATTCTTTATACTTATCCGTCATGGCGAAATCCGCTTATTGGGAGGGGTCGCCTTCCGTGAAAAGGTAACTTCCTTTGGCGAGGACCGTGAGGCCCGGGCGATTTATCCGGATCTTTATGCTCTTTCGGACGCCCGCAACCCCCGTTATTCCATCAATAGTAACGAAATAGCGATTGGAGAGTTCATCCCCGATATTTACTGTATTGCCGGTATCGAACTCGTACGATTCGAGCACGCGCCCGCCTGAAAGTAACGCGAGGTCATTAAGATACATCTTTCCCAGGGCGTAGCTTTCAGGACTGGGACCGGATGGCATGGGAAAGCCCTGAGGTAATGGTATACGACGTATTCCGCTAGCTCCGAGGTTTTTATTTAAATTCAATATACTGTCAAATGTGTCAAAATAAACGGAATATATCGGGGTATTTCCCATTTCCGCATGCAACAACGATTCTTCGTACCCCAGGATTGATGTCGTATCGACTCCATCGGTAAGGACTATAACGACGGAAGGAGCCTTGGCAGTGGGAAGGACCTTTTCCGAAACAAACCGCAGAGCCTCATAGAACGAGGTCCCATCGCCGGTATCCAGGTCCTTGATAACCTTGTCGATCTTCTTACGGTCAACGGATTCTTTAAGATGAATCTTGGTATCCTTATTAAAGCCGACGACGGTGACGCTGCTCCGCGGATCCAGGCCTTTTACGATCGCAGCGGCAGTCAATCGGATATGCTTCTCGGAAGTACCCGCCGAAGGGCTGGTATCGACCAGCAAAATTAGGTTTACAGGATCCGTTTGCTTTTGCGGGGCTGTTGCCTTTGTTTCTATCTCATCTACATATATTTTGATCTCCGATTCGGTCAGATCGGTAACGGCGTTCCCATCGCGATCCAATACGCTTACGGCTATAGTTAAGGGGCCTGAATTTAGTGACGTTTGCTTCGAGCTTTCCGACTCCTTTTTCTTTCGTTTTTTCGTTTTGTATTTGGCAGCAAACTGTCGCGGCGCATAGCTTTCCGACTCAGAATAAGCGGTTTTCTGCGCTTCGGCTTGCGCAAATGCGCGAGCCGTCGCCATGGAGCAAAACAATAAACCGATAATAAGAGCGCTTAATTTGGCATGCATAGGGTTTTCCAATTTCTCAACCAGCATTCTATCCGAATTGTTCGAAATTCTAAATCTTCGGTGCCCGCAATGAGCCGCAAATTACTTTTTGACCAAGCGTTCCGTAAACCCGCCCGATAGCTCTTTTCATAGGTTCTATTTCGTGATTGTTCGTGTTGCTTGGTGGTCTTCTTTTAATACCCCACGAAATCCAAAGTCGTTATTTCCTTTCCGAAGCCGTCAGCAATTCCGCTAAATATTTCTGCCACAGCGGCGCGAGCGTGTGCGTACCGTGCCCGCGGGTTTCCTCCGAGATTGGCAGCAGGATAAACCGCCCATTTTTCACCCGCTTGATCTCCTTCTCAACGATCCCGAGCTCAGGCGGATTTACCGCATCATCCGCCGAGTTTACAGCCACTAAATGCGCCTTGATCGTTTCGAGCTTTGGCGCCGGGTTATAGTCACGCGAAGAGTCCACCTGGTAGAGCAGGTCGTTAGCGTCGGTCGAGGCCAGTCGCTAACGA
>Ga0193752_1002181_pt1 | contig 15032 bp, 13 predicted proteins | sample H1c1metaG_FD_144924 | JGI IMG/M metagenome (GOLD analysis project Ga0193752, IMG submission 144924) | Soil microbial communities from a riparian zone of the East river system, Colorado, United States - H1c1 | ecosystem: Environmental > Terrestrial > Soil > Riparian zone | place: USA: East River... | reverse complement strand
AGTCGCGCTGTCGCCCTACGACTTGACGCACGGCATGATCACGTACCGTTTGAAGTAAGACTCGTTCGCCGAGGTGAGGCTCAGGCGAACGGCAGCGCGAGGTGCTCGAGCAAGGCGTACTTGCCTTCAGCGTCTCGCGTGATGATGCCATGGTGCATACGGAAGACGTTGCGCCGCGCATCCTCGAGATAAAACTCGAGAGCGACCCGCACGACTTGGAACGCTAGGTCGCTCCACGGAATCTCTTCCGGCGGCACTAGCTTCACTTCGAGGCTCTCCGAACCTGGGCCCATCTCGGGGCTGAGCAGCCGAGCCCGATAGAAGATGTAGGCCTGCCCGATGTAGGGGATGTCGAAGTGCGCGTACGGCGCGATCGCTGCGACGCGCGCATTCGCCTCTTCGTACGTCTCGCGAATCGCGCCCTGCACGGTGCTCTCACCGAGCTCGAGAAAACCAGCCGGGACCGTCCAATAGCCATAACGCGGCTGAATCGCGCGCTTGCACAAGAGCAGCTTCCCTTGCTCTTCGATGATGCAGCCCACGACCATGCGTGGGTTCTGGTAGTGGATCGTGCCGCAGGTAGGGCAGACGAAGCGCTCGCGGTCTTCGCCCTGCGGAATTTGCGTGATCACTTGCGCACCACATGCGCTGCAGAACTTCATGCGGTGAGCTCGATCCCCATGGCGATTCCCATGCCCGTACCGATGCACAGCGAAGCGACGCCGCGCGTCTTACCGCGATCGCGCAACGCGTAGATCAACGTCGCCAAGATACGCGCGCCGGACGCGCCGACAGGATGCCCGAGCGCGATTGCACCGCCGTGCACGTTGACGCGCGACGGATCGATCTCCGGCAGCTCGCGCAACACACCGAGCGACTGCGCCGCAAAGGCTTCGTTGAGCTCCCACAAGTCCACACTTGGATAGCTCCAACCGAGTTTCTGCATCAACTTCGGAATCGCGCGCGCGGGCCCGAGGCCCATGTGACTCGGTTCGAGCCCCGCCGACGCATAGCCGAGAATGCGAGCGAGCGGCTTTTTGCCCGTCGCTTTGACGTACTTCTCCGAAGCGACGACGAGCGCAGCGGCGCCATCATTGATGTTCGAAGAGTTGCCCGCAGTCACCGTGCCCTCTTTCTTGAACGCCGCTCGAAGCTTGGCAAGGGACTCGAGCGAAGTCTCGCGCACGTCTTCATCGAGCTCGAACTTCAGCACTGCACCCTTGTGCTGCGGAATATCGATCGCGAAGATCTCGTCTTTGAACTTGCCGTTCTTTTGCGCGGCCACGGCTTTTGCGTAGCTCTGCGCGGCAAACTCGTCTTGGACACCGCGGCTGATGCCGTGGCGCTCCGCCACGTTCTCTGCAGTGATGCCCATGTGCACATTGGTGATCGGGCAGGTCAAACCGTTCACGAGCAGATCGCGCAGCTCACCGTGCCCGAGGCGATAGCCGGTGCGCGCGCGATCGAGCGCGTACGGCACGCGGTTCATGCTCTCCATGCCGCCCGCGATCACCACTTCGTGCTCTCCGGTCAGGATCGACTGCGCCGCGAGCGCTGTCGCCTTCAACCCCGAGCCACACGCTTTGTTCACGGTGAACGCAGGAATCGGTTCGGGCACACCGGCGGCAAGCGCCGCGACCCGCGCCGGGCAGACATCGTTGCCGGCTTGAATCACGCAGCCGAGGATCACCTCCCCAACTTCTTCACCCGCAACGTTCGCGCGGCGGAGGCTCTCCGCGACCGCACTCGCGCCCAACGTCTGGAGCGGGACGTCCTTCGTGACTCCGCCGAATCCACCGATCGCAGTCCGACACGCGCTCAGAATGAAGACATCCTGCATGGCTCTTTACCCTCTCCAACATCTGGCGCAGCCGCCGTACCGAGATGGAGAGGGTTCTAGCTTCCTGAAGCGCTTCGATCAATGTATGCGCCGGCCGCCGCACCCAGCGTCAGCCGGCAGCCGCCAACCGGGCCCGCCGTGCCGCGTCAGTGTGCCAGGGATGCCGTCGGCCGGCGGTCCGGCGGCCCGCGCCGCAGCGCCTCGCGCCACTCGCCCGAGCTGTACGAGGCCGGCTCGGTGTCGTCGAGGAAGTGCTCGAGAATGTCGAGGAAGTGTTCGGGGTCGCTCTCGTGTGGGAAATGACCGGCATCGGCGAATACCTCGAGCCGGCTGTTCGGCATCGCGGCGTGGGCGATGTGCGCGTGGTGCGTCGGGATCACCGCATCGCGCGCACCCCAAACCAGCAACGTCGGCATGCCCTGCGTGAGGTAACAGCGATCGAGCATCGTGATCGCTTGGCCGCGCCAGTCGACGACCGATCGCAGCGTGCGCACGAATGCGCGACGCGCCGTGACCTCGGGCAGGCTGTCGAACACACGCATCAAGTACTTCGCATCGCGGCCGAGGTTCGACCCCGCCCGACGCATCAATTCGAAGACCGCGTGACTCACCATGCGGGTCGATCGCAAACGCATCAGCGGCAAGATCAAATCCGCGTTCGGAGCTGAAGCGAGCCGCAGCAGCGGATGCACTTCGGGACACACGCCGCCGCTGCTCACGAGCACGAGGCGCTCACAGCGCTCGGGATACTGATAGGCGAACTGCATCGCGACGCCGCCACCGAGCGAGTGCCCGACCACGGTCACGCGATCGACGCCGAGCACGCTAAGCAGATCGCGCATTCCGTTCGCGTAGCCGGCGACCGAATAGTCCGCGCGCGGCTTATCCGATTGCCCGTGCCCGAGTAGATCGGGCGCCACCACGGTGTGGTGTTTCGCGAGTTGCGGGAGCACGTGATGCCACGTGTTCGAGCAATCACCGATCCCGTGGATCAGCAGTATTGCCGGACCCTGGCCCGTGTGAATGAACGCACGCTTGTAGCCGTGGATGATCCGGTATTGCACTTCGGGGGAGAGCGTGACAGCGGGCTGTTTTTCCCGCATCACGATCGGCATCTGCACGAGATTTGCGGACATGGGATGAAAACGAGAACGGCGACTGTGATTCACTCAGCGGGCGCGGGCGCGGTTTGGGGCGCGTGTGCCATTTCGTGTTCGTGCTCGACATGCGCAGGAGGCGCAGCGGTCACGGTTGCGTACTTGCAGGCGTACAAAATCCCAGCGACGGCGAGATAGCTGCCAGCGACGAGGGGGCTTTCACCGAAGCCGATCATCTCGCCGTGCATCAAGCCGAAGAACGTGAGGACGGCGCCGGCCGCTGCAAACGCGGACGCTTTTTCGAACTCGCGGTCGATGATGAACGCACCGATCGCACCCAAGATCACGCCACCGAGGATCGAGCCACCGCCGAGCACCGACAGGCCGTGGTACAGCACGCCGGTTTGCTCGAGCTTGTCGAGCCCGACCGTCGCAGCGTTCGTTCCTGCTGCCCCGAGCACGTTATCGATCTGAAGCTTGCCCCAGGCTGCAATATGCGGTGTGAGCGCGAGGACGATCGCAGGTGCATGGCTGCGCGGCGTCTCCTGAAACGCCTGTGCGCCGATCAACATACCGATGTAGAGCAAGATCGGAGAGATCGCGACCACGGGCACGAGTGAAACCATCACCGAGATGATGCCGAACCAGCTGAGCAGGATGACGACGATGCCTGTCGCTGCCGAATAGCCGATGCGACCGCCCATGGCCTTCCAACCCGGGTGACCGATGTAGACGGCGTTGATGAACGGGTTGCCCATGCAACAGCCGATCAACGACACGATGCCATCTGCCGTGAGAACGCGGGTCGTCGGGAAGTTGTCGCCAGCGACGCTCGCACTCTCGACGTTGTCGATCGCTTCGACGAGGTCGTAGATGCCGAACGGGATCGCAGTGACGAGGATGATGCCGAGGAAGTCGAAGCCCGAGAATACGTAGTTGAACGCGGGCATCGGGAGCGAGAAGCCGAAGTTCGAGACGGAGGCCGCGAGCTTCGCGCCGCTCATGCCACCGAAGTTAAAGCCGAACAGGGTGCTTCCCCAGGCGATCGCTGAACCGAGTGCGATCGCGACGAGACCCGCCGGGATGCCCTTCGGGTAACGCACGCCGCCAAACCAGCTGACCAAGATCACGGCGAAACACACGAAGCCGATCGCCGGCGTCATGAACATCTCGAGCGCAGGCCGCATCGAGATGAACGTCACCGATACGCCCGCGAGCGTACCGAGCAACGCTGCGCGCGGCGTGATCCGACGGATCACCGGCGCGATGAATCCGCCGAGCATGAGCACGAAGCTCTGGATGAACACCCACGTCAGACCGGCTTCCCAACCTTTGATCGGGTCGCCCGTCTTCGCCGCGATCGGCAGCATGATCACGAACGTGACCACGAACATGTGCGGAACGCTGATGCCCGACGGCAACGCACAGACATCGGTGCGGCCGGTCTGCTTCGCCAAACGATAGGCGAGCCACGCGTAGTACAGCGTGCTCATGCACAACATCAAACCGGTCGCCGGCAAGATGCGGTGGAAGACCAAGTCGTCCGGCATCTTCAGCACGAACCGGAGCAAACCGGTCAACACCAACAAGTTCACGAGGATGTTGGTGCCGAACCCGAAAAATGCGTTCCAATCGCCGGGAACCCAGAGCTTCGGAACGAACTCGGTTTTAGTAGCCATCGCCGGTGTTGTCGCCATGTTCAAGCCAGCCCGCGTAGGACGCTCTTTGCGTCGCTCACCCAGCCAAAGATGCCGCCCTGCGCTTTCACCATGCGCAGCGCCACTTCATGGAACTCAGGGAAGTACGACGCACAGCAGTCGCTCGGAACGATGCAGCGATAGCCGCGATCGTTCGCTTCGCGAACCGTGGTGTGCACGCAAACTTCGGTGGTCACACCACAGACGATCAGGTTTTCGATCCCGCGGTTCTTGAGGATCGTTTGCAGGTCGGTCGCGTAGAACGCGCCCTTGCCCGGCTTGTCGACGACCGGCTCACCCGGACGTGGATAGAGCTCCGGCACGATGTCGTGACCGGGTTCACCCCGAATCAAGATCCGCCCCATCGGCCCCGGCGACCCGATGCGCATGCTCGGCGCGCCGCGCTCGACCTTCGCCTTTGGCGCATCAGTCAGATCGGGACGGTGACCTTCGCGCGTGTGGACGATCAGCATCCCACGGCGGCGTGTCCCTTCGAGGAGTGCTTTGCACGGCGCGACTGCCGCTTGGAGCAGCGAGACGTCATTGCCGAGCGTCTCTCCAAAGCCACCCGGCTCGAGGAAGTCTCGCTGCATGTCGATGATGACGACCGCAGTCCGCTCCGGATCGATACTGATCGCTTCCGGCTCCGCGTCGATCTGTACGCTCGGCATTTTTTACCCTGCTGAGTGGTGATGCGTCGCCCGCGACGCCCACAACAACGGTCAGCAGAATTGCCCTGAGCTGATTTCTACACGATATCGGCGGAGTTAAAACTTAACCCCCCACTTGTCGGTGTCACTGGAACTTACGACTAATTTTTCGCGACTTACGCCGATGTTCCGTCATCTAACCAGGCGCTTAGTGACGCGCCCTGAGCATCCGCCGCGTCCAGAAAACGGGTGTAAAACCGGTCGTGCGCGAGCGTCGCGCTGTCACCGACTACGAGCAGGAACCGCTTCGCGCGTGTCAGGGCAACATTCATCCGGCGCACGTCTTTCAGAAACCCGATCTCACCATCGTCGTTGCTGCGCACCAGGTCGACGACGATCGCCTCCTTCTCGCGTCCCTGAAAGCCGTCGACCGTTCCGACCTCCAGGCCTTGGTCGACCTCCGCGCGCAATAGATCGCGAAGTAGCCGAACCTGGGCGTCGTACGGCGTGATGACCGCGAGCTCGGAGGGGGCGAGACCGCGCCGCAAGATCCGCTGCACCTCGACTGCGACTCGCTCGGCTTGCCCCGGGTTACTCGTACTCGGCTGATCCTGGGTCCGCTGATCCGTCCAGCCCTGCCCTGCGCTGTCGAGGAACACGAGTGGACCGGGCCGCAACGGATCCGCCGCGACGCCCGGCAAGTCGGCCAAGACACGCGACGCGACCTCGGGCGCCGCCTTCAGCTGCCCTTCGTACATGCTCTCACTCGGGAACTGCATCAACGCCGCGTGCATGCGGTACTGCGTGTCGAGCAACCGAACCACGCGCGGGCCGTGCCGCTGAGCCAGCCGCTCGAACAACGTCTGAGACAAGCCGTCCGGGGCATTGGCACGCGGGCCGAGCAAGGTCGGTGAAAGCTGGCACGGGTCGCCGGCCATCACCGCGCGCGGCGCGAGCATCAGCGGGATCAGCGCGATCGGATCAGCCGCTTGAGTCGCCTCGTCGAGCACGACGCGATCGAACTCGAAGCGGGCGAGCAGCGCCGGATCGGCCCCCGCAGCCGTCGCACAGACGAGCTTCGCGTCGTTGAAGATCAGCTCCCGCGCGAGGCTGAGCTGACCGCGCGCTTCCGCCATGAGCGCGCGCGATTCGGCCGTGAGCGCACGGCGCTCTTCGTAGCTGAGGTTGTTCCGAGCCCGACGTTTTTCGATCTTTCGACGCAGCTCGTTCGCTTCCGACATCAACCGCCGCGAGCGCTTACGCGCGTCACTCGCCTCGAGCTTCGCGTCCAGGGTCGAGGCGACGACGGAGGAGGCGACCCGCGCGGGATGCCCGAGCCGCAGCAGCGGAACGCCGGCCGCGATCAGCCGCTCGGCGAGCGTGTCGAGCGCCGTGTTGCTCGCCGCCGTGAGCAGCAGCCGCTCTCCACTGCGCAAACATTGCCGCACCACTTCGACGAGCGTCCGCGTCTTTCCAGTGCCTGGCGGCCCGTGGATGAGCGCGAGTCGAGGCGTCGAGAGCGCGAAGCTGACGGCGGCGATCTGACTCGGATTGAGTCCAGGGTCGAACGGAGACAGCGTGGTCGCGTTTCCGTGGTTCGGCGAAACAATCTCGAGCCCGTCGCCGTACAACGCGTCTCGCCAATCGGCAGCGCGCGAGCCGCTCTTGGCGTCGCGCAACCGCGCGATCGCCGCAAAGCCCCGCTCGAACGTGATCTCGGGCGCCTCGCGATCGAGATTCACTCCACCCTGCTCGAGAAACTCGCCGTATTCGGCATCGACGACGACGGCCAATCGCCCGCGCTCGACCCGACTGATCACACCTTGCTCGAGCTCCGGACCGTCCGCTTGTTTCGCCCACAAGCGCACCGGCTCGCCCGCTCCGAGCCGCAGACCGCGCAGATCGACGCCCGCCGGTGCCTTGAACCACAACACGGTCCGATCGCCGACGCCCGCATCGGTGTCGTCCAGCACCAGGCCGCGAAGTGCGATGCCGCGCTCCACGCGCTCGGCGAGGCTCAGCTCGAGGCGCTCGGCCCGCGCTCGAGCACGCGCCGCATCCCGCTCTTCCTCCCACAGCTGCGCTAGATCCGCGAATGCAGCCATGAGCTGCGAGCCCCCGATGTCATCCAGTTGTCACAGAGGTGCGCGTCATCAGAACACGAACACCGACAACGAGGTGCTGAACAGCAAGGTGAGCGCGACGACAATGAAGCTGAGAGCCGCGATCAACCAGCGGTTCATGTAGCGGCCCTGGTTCCCGCCCTGCCAGACGACGCGATACTCCTGCTCGGGTTCGGCCTCGCGTCCGAGTGCTTCGAGGCACCGCCGCGTCGCCTCGCGCGTCGCAGGGGTCACCGGGGCGCGACGCAGGTACGCGAGGGCTTCGTCGTACTCGCCGAGCTCCATGTTCGCGAGGCCGAGCAGCTCCCAGATCTTCTCGAGCTCGCCCGGTGAGACGCGATCGAGAGCTCGCGCCTGTTGCGCGAACCGAGCCGCGTCTTTGAAGCGGCCCTCGCCGAACGCCTTCTGCGCGCTCTGCATGAGCTCGCTCAGGCCCTCGGACTCGCGTTGCGGCGTCGGGCCCGAGCTCTCCTCGCCGCGCAGCGCGCGGATGTTTTGCGCGGCCAGCATGAAGAGCACGATCCCGCCGAAGATCGAGCGCGTCTGAAACGCCCACACGCCGAGCCCTGCGATCAACACGAGCGAGAGGCCGTGCGTGATCCGATCGGCGAGCCGGCCGCGCGTGAACCGCAGAACCCCCAACCTGAACAGCTGTCCGCCATCGAGCGGCCAGAGCGGGATGAGGTTCAGCAAGTTCCACATGAAGCACGGGTACAGAAACGCCTGGAGGATCTCGGCACCCCGCTGAGAAAATGCGAGGTGGCTCAGACCCGCATGCGCCATCGACCACCACAGACCGAATATGAGAAGTCCGAGTGCCAGGCCCGCGGCCGGCCCCATCGCGATGATCGCCGCTTCCTCCACGTCACGCCCGGTTCGAGTGCGCGAGGTCAAGCCTCCGAACCCGTGAAGCATGATGGAAGGGTCATGGCGAAGGTGCCGCGCGACCAACGCGTGGCCGAGCTCGTGCGCCAGCAGGCTGACCGTGATGCAGACCGCCCAAATTATGGCGTTCATCCAGTCGCCGCGAGAAAACATCAACAAAAGCAAGAAGTAAAAAGGGCTGGCCGAGATCGGAATGCCGGCGATGGTGAACAAATGGAACGCACTCACACACCGAGGATAACCCAGGCGGCGTGGTTCTGCCTGGCGCTGCTGCTTGGGGCGGCTGCCACCCCTTCACACGCCTCCGCGTTCGAGCTCGGTGGGCACCTCGGCGTCGGACTCGACGAAGGCAGCATTCATCTCGGTGGTGACGGCTTCTTTCCGATCGCCGACGTGTCGCCCAGCGTGCGTTTGGCGATCTGGCCGAGCGCTGCCTTCGTGATCAACGACGGTCCGGATGGCGTGCTGATCTGCGCGGACTTTCCATTCGAGTTCGAGATTGCAAACTCGATTGTTTCGCCATTCGTTGGGCCGGGCTTCGGTGTCGGTATTTTCAACGACGATGCAGTGGTCAAGCTGAACATCGTCGGTGGTGTTTTCATCGACACGGGTACGGTCCGACCATTCGCAGAGCTCGCCCTGCGCTTCATCGACGGCACGTTCGTGGACTTGCTTGTCGGCGTGTTGGTCGAGCTTTGACAGCACGCGAGCGCATCGCTGTCGTTCTGTGACACAGTTCACACTCGTCACCGTGTAGCTGTCGCGTCCAGGGACCAGGTCTGAATGGGTCTATGGCGGGTCCAAACGGTGCTCGCTCATGGCAAGAATGCCGCGCTCCGTCATCCTTGCTCAGTCAGTACTTGAAATCGCTGGGTCGTTCCGCACACCCTTCGGCTGACTAACGCATGACGCAAGGAGCCTGCACGAACCAACCGCGTGCCATCTACGTGGGTTGGACAGCCGTTCAGCCGATAACGATTCCCAGGCTTGCTATGCCCTTCGGCCAAGCGCAGGATCATCGATTCAGCGGCAGTTGATCGCCATGGGGAATAACCGATGACATCACACGGCCGGATTGTGCTGGTGGAGCAGCCCGGACAGCCAGGCACTCGGCCGGGTGCGTCGCCAGCCGATGTGCTGAAGCAACGGCTGGAAGCCCTTGGGCACAGCATAGCTGCCACAGTTGCAACCACGGCAGATGCAGCGGAGCTCGCACCTCGGTTGCTTCCGGATCTCGTCGTGATCGGCTCGGTAGCCGCTAGCGCATTTCGTGCGTCCGAGTTCGAAGCCTTGCGCGAGCGTCTCGACTGTCCGTGTTTGATCGTACACGACGGCACGGACAACGCAGATGATGCAGCCGGGCCTGCACTTCCTGGAAGTGAGCAAGTCCTGCAGCTCCGCATGGAGCTCGCGATGTCGCAAAAGTTGTTGGAGCGCGAACGCACGCGCGTCGAGAACGCAGAACGCACGAGTCGCACGACTGCGCGAGCGATTCACGAGATCAACAATTTGTTGTCGGCGATCCGCTGCAATGCGTTCCTGGTGCAATCGGAGCACGTGCAGGCGTCGGTGCTCGAAGCCGCGAACGACATCAGTGCGGCGGTGGAGCGCAGCGCGACGCTGATTCAAGATCTGTCGAGCATGTTGCGCGAGCAGCGCTTGGGCGCACGTGCATCCGCCCCACCGGCGAGCACGCCGGCCGCGCGCCAGCTCGGGTCGTGGCCGCCGTGGGCTTCGGCGAAAGACGCGAGCACTCGTAACATGTACATCGTGCTCGTCGTCGACGACGATCCGGTCGTGCGCCGTGCGGTCGCGCGATTCGTCGCGAGCGCCGGCTACCAAGTGATCGAATCGAACTCGCCCGAGCAAGGTTTGGCTGCTGCCGAGCGTTATCCGATCGATTTGATGATAACTGACCTCGTGATGCCGAACATGACGGGCTACGAGCTCGCTCAACGGATTTCGAATATCCGCCCCGGCGTGCGGGTGATCTACATGTCGGGGTTTGCGCCGGATGAGCTCGTGGGGGAGCGCGGTCGCAGTACGGGGCCCGATCCGATCTTCTTGCAGAAGCCGTTTGCGGTGGATGCGCTCATGCCGAGCGTGTTCGCGATGCTCGCGGAGGACAAATCTCGGGTGCCGGCTTTCGGTGATCTGACGAGTAACAAGCTATGACAGCGTCCCTGCAACAACCCATTTCACAACGGTTCGAATCGGTGGTCACATCCCCACGAGGCAACATCCTCATCGCCGACGACGAGGTCATCGTCAGCACTCCCCTCCGCAAGATGTTGCTCGCAAAGGGCTTCACGGTCGAGTGCGTGGAAACGGGCTGGGATGCAGCCCAAGCGCTCGCGACCGGCAAGTACGAGTTGCTCATCGCGGACATCTGCATGCCGGGTAATGAAGCGCTCGACATGCTTCGCACGAAGGAAGTGCAGGCGCTGCAGATTCCGGTGATCGTCATCACCGGCCATCCGAGCGTCGACACTGCGGTCGATGCGCTGCGGCTCTCCGTGGTCGACTACTTCGTGAAGCCCGTGCCTCCACAGGCGTTTCTCGACAGCGTCGAAAAAGCGATGGAGCGGCGCCATGCGCTTCGCACGGTGCAAGAGATCGAGCAACGCGTCGGCAACGTCTCAGCCATGTTGCAGTCGGTGAAGAGCACGCTTCAGACGGCGGGCCAACCGCTGTTCGGTGCGATGGAAGAACGCCCACCGCAGGAAGACACCGCCATTCGCACGCGTCTCCAGTCGGAGGAGTTCGCGGTGCTGTCTCGGCGCGAGCGCGAGATCTTGACGATGATCGCGAAAGGCGACGGCACTGCTTCTGTCGCTTCGCATCTCGGAATCTCGGTCAGCACCGTGCGCAACCACTTGAAGTCGATCTACCGCAAGGTCGGCGTGACCTCACAGGTCTCGCTCGTGCGCAAGCTTCTGACCTGATCCGATCGAGCCCCGAGCCGTGCGACAAGCCGCCGATGGCGGCGGTCGCGCAGGGTTGGTGAGTTGTGCAACAACGCGACGCGTAGCGGGCTTGTGCCCGCGAAATGCGAGCCCCGAGCCGTGCGACAAGCCGCCGATGGCGGCGGTCGCGCAGGGTTGGTGAGTTGTGCAACAACGCGACGCGTAGCGGGCTTGTGCCCGCGAAATGCGAGCACCGAGTCTCGAGGCGGCAACTTGTGCGCTCGCGAAGTTCGGGCTACAGGCAGACGCTCGGTTTTTGCACGTCACACCCGAACGGAGACAGGATGTCCTCCATGAACCCTCGCGCGCGTAAGTTTCGCAGCCATCGAGAGTTCATCTGCGCCGTGAGCGTGTTGACGCTCGCAGCTGCGAGTGTCGCGCGTGCGAGTGAGCCATCGCGTGAAGTGCGTCCGGTGGGCGAGCCGGGCGGTTGCGAATCGCACGAAGCGAGCCTCCTGAAGCAGGCCCACCCTGCGCTTCGGGTCGAGCTCGCAGAGTGCTACGCGCAGCTCGGTCGGAGCGCGAGCGCGTGGGCGCAGTACCGCGAAGCTGCAGCTGAGGCGCACGAGGCAGCCTCACCTGAGCTCGAAGCACTCGCGCGCAGTCGGGCCAAGGCGCTCGAGAACGACCTCTCCTACGTGACCGTGCGAACGTGGAAGGGCCAAGAGGTCATGGTCACGCAGGATGGTTCGCCGATCGACGAGGCCGTGCTCGGCACCGCGATCCCGCTCGACCCGGGCTCGCACACGATTCTGGCTTTGGCACCCGGCAAGCGCGGTTGGTCCAAGCGCATCGAGCTCGGCAGTCATGGCGACCACGTGCAGGTCTCCGTGCCGGTTCTGCCCGATGACGTGAACATGGGTCCCGACCTCACCGCGGCACCGCTGCCACCGCCCGAGCCCGTGAGCGCACCGGTCGTCGATTCGGTGCAACGCACGCTCGGGCTCGTCGCGGGCGCACTCGGAATCGCGGGCATCGCAACCGGCACGCTGTTCGGCGTCAAAGCAGCGTCCGACTGGAGCGACACGAAAGAGCAGTGCAAAGCGTTCCCGTACTGCGGCGAGGAAGGCGCGCGGCTCGCGCAGCAAGCCAAGACGAGCGCGCTCATCTCGACGATCGGTTTCGCGACCGGCATCGCAGGGATTTCTGGCGGCGCGCTGCTCTGGTTCACCGCGCCGCGCGCAGCGGGCTCGCAAGAGCGAACCGCGACGACGGTCGGCCTCGGAGTCGGCAACGTTCAAGTGCGTGGCTCGCTCTGAGCGCGCGGTACGTGGCGGAAGCCCCGACCGAGGAAACTACTTCCGGGTAACTACTTCTGATGCTTGGCTTTCCAGGCCTCATAGGGCATGCCGTAGATGATCTCGCGCGCCTCGGGATCGCTCAGCGCGACGCCGCGCTCTTCCGCGGCAGCGCGGTACCACTTCGACAAGCAGTTCCGACAAAAGCCCGCGAGATTCATCAGGTCGATGTTCTGAACCTCCGTATTCTCGCGGAGGTGTTCGACGAGCCGGCGAAACGCTGCGGCTTCGAGCTCAGTACGAGTGCTCGGATCGAGTTCCATCTAGTTTTTGTAGCATGCGAGATCGCGCCGAGTCGTGCGCACCTATTGACTAGAGCGTAGCTTTTGTTCACCACGCGTAAACCAGTGAAGCGCGCATCAGCATCTTCGGCGATGCCTGCAGCCATGCCGGAGCGACCCGTCGCCCCGCCACGCGGCCTTGCCCGTCTGCGGCTCCTGACGACGGCGCGGCTGGAAGCGGCGGCCGCAGACATCAACGCTCGAACACCCGAACACGAGCGAGCGCGCTGGTTTCACCACTTGATCGCGATCGCGCTGCTGATTGGCATGGGCGCGTTGATGCTGCTCAGCATGCGCGACGAATCGCCGACGACCGATGAGACGGTGCATCTCACGCGCGGTGTGTCGTTTTACTGGGGTGAAGCTGCATCGCTGAGCTACGCGCATCCACCGCTCGGCAATGCGCTCACGGCGTTGCCGATCGTGATCGACGAGCCGCACCAAGACGTCACGAAGGCCGACGGCTACGACCTCGGGCAAGTCGAACGCGTCGCGCGGGCGCTGCTCGAGGAGCACTACCCCGATCGCCGCAAGTGGTTCTTCGAGGCGCGCGCCGCGGTGGCTTTGATCGCGCTGCTGATGGCCGGCTACGCCTACCTGCTCGGCAACGCGCTCTTCGGCCCGATCGCGGGCCTCGTCGGGTTGGGCTTCGTCGCGCTGCATCCGACCTTGATCGCACACGGCCGCTCGATGACGACCGACATGCCGGTGACGGCCGCGATGTTGTTCTGTACCGGCGAAACCATCTTGTACTTGATCGGTCGCGCTCGCTGGCACGCGCTCGTTGCAGCGCTGATGTTCGGCGCGGCGGTGACGACGAAGTACACCGCACTCGCGCTCTTGCCCGTGCTCGGGTTGCTCGCGATCGCGTGCGCGTGGTTCGGCCTCGGCCGCTACGCCGGCATTCCACGCAAGCGCGCGCTGTTCTCGACTGCGCTGTTTGCCCTGCTCGTTTGCGCGACCGGGTTGTTGTCGATCAATGCGATCTACCGATTCGATCGCACCGGCTTGCGCGTCGACCAGATCCTGCAGTTGCCCGAGCCGATGAATCAGATCACGCGCGGCTACAACGGCTCGCTGCTCGAGCGGCGTTCGGTGCTGAAACATTTGCCCGGTTGGTTTCGAATGCCGGTGCCGTTCACGTACGTGTACGGGCTCACGAGCATCAGTGTTCACGATCGCGGCGGGCACTTGTCGACGTTCTTCGGCAAGACGTATCGCAAAGGCCATCCGGCGTACTTTCCGGTGCTGCTCGCGATCAAGACGCCGCTCTTGTCGCTCGCGGGCTTGTTCTTCGCGGGTGCGATCTGTTGGCGGCGGCGCGGGCGCGTGAACTTGGGCGCGTGGCTGCTCGCAGCGTACGCCGGAATCTTGCTGCTCCTCGCGATGCGCTCGGGCATCAACATCGGGATTCGGCACATCTTGCCGGTGCTGCCCGTGCTCGGGATCTTGTCGGGCGCAGGTGCCGTGGCGGCGTTTCGTGCGGTCGGCCGCTCACAGCTGCGGAACGGCGTCGTCGCGTGTTTGGCCGCGGCGCATGTACTCGGGCTCGCGTGGTGCTATCCGGATTACATCTCGGACTTCAACGCGCTGGTCGGAGGCCGTGTCGGCGGTGAGAAGATCAGCATCGTGGGCGAGGAATGGGGCCAAGACATGGTGCGGCTCGGCACCGCGTTGCAAGAGCGTGGCGTGAAAGTGCTGCGCTACAACACGGATACGTTCACGAGTGGGCTCGAGCTCGCGCGTTTCGACGTGCGCGTCGAAAGGCTGGCGTGTCCGAAGAAGGCGCCGCTCAACGTTTGGGTCGGCGTGAACGCACGTGAGCGTGCGCGATTTCCGGAGTGTTTGACCTGGCTTCCGAAGCGCGATCCGGACGTGGTCATCAACAACCACATCTGGCTGTTCAAGATGCCGAAGCGGCTCTGACTGACCTCGCAGCTATCAGCGGCAGAGCTTAGAAGCGTCCCCACATCACGGCGGCCATGCCTGGTGAATCGGGTGTGTACGTGGGCGAGATGCTCAAGTGCACGTCGCGGCCGAGGTGAAAACCGCGCTCGTCGTCTTCATCGTCGTCGCGATAGCGGCTCGGAGGGCGCGCGTTCGTGGCTTCGATGATGCCGTAGAGGAGGCCGGCTCCAGCGCCGACCAAGCCGCCCCATGCCGCGCCTTTGAGCACGTCCTTCGACGATCCGTCG
>Ga0193752_1002180_pt1 | contig 15056 bp, 9 predicted proteins | sample H1c1metaG_FD_144924 | JGI IMG/M metagenome (GOLD analysis project Ga0193752, IMG submission 144924) | Soil microbial communities from a riparian zone of the East river system, Colorado, United States - H1c1 | ecosystem: Environmental > Terrestrial > Soil > Riparian zone | place: USA: East River... | reverse complement strand
GAATCATTATACGTCGGAAGTGACTATGCTGGGTATTCCAGACAGGATCGTAGAGCATGGAAAACCCGAGGAGCTGCACCGGGAATGTGGGTTTGATGCGCCCGGTATCTGCCGGGTTGTGAGGGAGTTAAGTGGGCTTTCACCTCAGACGCCGGGAGATCCGGTGACCGTTCAGCTCAGTAGGGGAACCAAGCTTAATTGACAACGTAGGTCGCCCCGCCATTGCACATCTTGTCGATTGGAGTGCATGCTTATGGTGACCTGCAAGTTGATAGGAAGGGCTTGGTCTGAAAGACGGAAATGAACAATTCCTATACCACAGCTCTCAAAGCAAAAGACGTCCCGGCTCAGAAAGGCCGGGACGTCTTGTTTTTATGAATGCGGCCTGTCTACTCCGACTTAGCTCGTAGTTAACCCCCGCTTTCCGCGATCAGCGTCAGCAGGCTATCGGCTTCTTTCTCTTCAGTCAATGTAGCCTGCAACAGTCCGGCGACATCCCGGTAGCCTGGCGTCCGGACAAGTTGCTTAAGGCGGCCATAAGCGGCAATTTCGTAATGCTCCACCTTCCGTGGAGGCCGACGTCCCGGGTTAGGGAACCTGCTTCCAGGACGACCTCCTCCCCTTCTTTGATGATGCCAGCCATGGCTTCGTATTTCTTTGCCTGAGCCTGTTCATGTTTTTGCATTGCGACAAGGTGGTCGGCGATGGCCAGCCTTTAATTTTTCTGCTGTGGCTCGGCCTCCATCTTTGGCAGTGTGGTCAAGAGGCGCTGTCGAGTTGTGTTCAACCAGAAATGATCCGGCATTACCTTTCACTTATATCCGAATCGCATGCAAACATTCCCGGTCAGCTTTTCGCGCACCCCGGTAACAGTCCTGATTCTCATTGTGGTCCCCCTGGTTGCGGCGGCTCTGTTCATAACTCCGCTCATCATATATCCACAATCGCCGGATTGGCTGGTCATCCCGACTATCGTAGTTATGATGATCGTAGCAATTGGCAGCCTGCGTTTCATCATAAAAAAATATGGCTCCGTAAATGCTGAGGTGGACCTGGATGAGGCCGGCATTCATGTGAGGCTGGTCCAGCGCTCGCTGTTATATCCTCGCAGGGAATACCACAGCGACTGGGAAGGCCTGGAAAATGTGAGCACCAATATTGACCCACAACATAGCCGGCGTTACTATCTTATCAGCTTCCGGCAGCCCGCCGTCACCATAAGCCTTATGCCTTCTGATATAACGCTTGCCGACCAAGAGACGCCTTTCGGAGAGGCACTGCTGGACAATGTGGCCCGTTACAATTCCACACATACCATAGCGTCTGAATCACGTATCAGGCAGCAAGGATTTTATGATACCTGGTGGGCACAGGGGCTGACGGTGTTTGCTTATCTGATGATCGCTTCGACGCTGATCATGCGAGTCGTCGCGCCGGAACGTGTGAGCATCTGGAAGCTCGTCCAGGTACTTTGTGTCGGCACATTATGGCTAAGCGCATACCATATCAACAGGCGCAGGAAACCATAAGCAAAAAAAAGCCGGTCCTTTTTGAGGACCGGCCTTTTCAATTGTTAGCTGTATTTATAGTTTCTCGACTTTACCGGTGAAGATGCCATTGCTTCCCTTTGCCTGCAGGTAATAGATACCTGCCGGCAGGTTCTGCACATGCAACACATTTTCCCCAACGGTCAGTTCGATATGGCTTACGGTCTGGCCTACTGCATTCGTCAGGATCGCTTCCTTCCAGCCTTCCTGTTGCACCCGGATGCTGATCACATCAGTTGCAGGATTCGGATAGACCTGAATGCCCGAGATCTGGTTCACCGGATTCACACCTGATGGAACCGGGATCCTGCTATATGCCGAGTTGGTCAATACAACAGGATTGCCGTCAAAGTAAATGCCTGCGCGGTTTTCCACAACCGTTCCGAAAGGTAAACCAGACTTCATCTTCATAGAGAAGCGTACCTGGCCCTTGTTACGCTCAGGAACAGTTTTATCCTCGAGGTTAATGCCAGGGAAATCGAACTTGAGGATATACTTGCCGCCGGGTATCTCATACACCTCAGGCAATACGCGGTGAGTTGAGGCCAGCAACTCGAACGTCCGGGGATCCAGGTGTTGCGATAAGGTATCCTGTACGTGGATGTTGAAGGCGGTATCGTTGCCAAGGTTTTCAAAGTCGATCGTGTAGCTGAGGAGGGTGCCTGCACTGACCGGGCCGTTCGGTGAAACGGATTTCTCATTAGGATCCCAGGATGCACGGACGCTATCGCAGACCGAAACGAAGTTGTTGGCGACATTTGGATCACCGGTAGTAGGCATAATGTTCGCATTGTTGCAGGCTGTATCCCCATTGCTGGTAGTCGACTTTGGCGTCAGCGGCACATGTAGCAACGTATACCCGTATGATAGGCCGGAAATCGTCCAGACTACCGTATTGCCGGTAACACTGGCAGGCGTCGGGGTGATTCCGGATGTGGTGATATTGTATTTTGGGCTGACGTTAAGCGTCACCGTGCTTGTACCAGTATGGCAGCTCGTGTTTGACGCAAGAAGATTGATAAAGCTGACTCCCGTTGAGGAGGCGCCGCGCAACTGCCTTGTATAGCTCAGGCTGTAATCATAAGCCGGTGTAGAGCTGCAATTGAAAGCAAAATCGTTCCCTGTGATTGCTGTCAATGTCGGGACGTAGGTGAGCGTAATGATGCCGGAGCTCGGGCAGGTATTTGTGAAGCCTGTAGGGCTGCTCAGCAACTTAAACTTGTAAACGGTTGACGTTGTAGCGCGTGGCCGGTACCACCAATGGCCATACCCATAGATCGTGTCGATCTTTACACCCGCTGAGTCGATCTCAATTTTAGCAATACCATGCGTTTGATTTTCTGTTGCGTTAAAGATGCAGTTTGAATTCGCATCGTGGTACAATGCTCCGCCGATAAAGGAGCAGGATACGAGATACGAACTGTTTAATGAATCCAGCCTGCTGCTGCCGCATATCAGTACATGCTTGATCGTATAGGTGCCAGTAGTGGCGTAGGTATGACCCCACGAATAGGAGTTGTAGTTCGTGCCTCCTGCGCTGCCAATGTTTGATGAGTCCTTGCTGCCGTCACCCCAGGAGGTTTCAACTTTGCACGCAGAGAGAGAAGTAGGGCTACTAAGCTGGATCATGGCATTGACCGAGCTGCCCATCATGTAATTACAACTGTCGTAATAATTCGTCGAGGTAATGGTCTGAGCCTTGGCATTGTCGCTAAGGGCACTGACGCTGGCGATAATTCCTAAGAGCGTAATGATCCGTTTCATAAGTTGGAGATTGATGAAGAAATGATGTTTGTCAAGGTTTAGACCATCCTTCAATTAATATTGTTAGGACTTGCAGAAAAAATTTATTTTTCTAACAATGCCCAACCTCAATGAATTATAAAGTGTCGGCTGGCACTGCAGGCCACAAAAATGCCGGCCCATTCCGGGAGTTAGGCACATTTGAAATGTTGAAGCGGGCTTATCGCTTTTCCAACTTTACCGTATATATGCCGGCACTGCCCCTGGCCTGCAGGTAGTAAATGCCTGCTGGAAGCTGCGCCACATGCAGCACATTGTCACCCGCGGTCAGTTGCATCTTTGAAACCACCTGGCCTATTGAGTTCATCAGGCTGGCTTCAGTCCATGTGCCGTCCTGGACACGAATCATGAATGCCTCATCCGCCGGATTAGGATAGACAGTGATGCCTGAAGAACGGTTCATGAGCTGTACCGACGCAGGCAGGGGAATATTATTGAACGCAGCATTGGTCAGCACGACCTCATTGCCATCGAAGTAAATTCCTGCACGATTGGCTACGACCGTGCCGTCCGGCAGGTCGTCCTTCATTTTAATGATAAAGCGCACCTGTCCTTTATTGTGGATTGAATCATCCTTGCCTGCGAGATTGATGCCCTGGAAATCAAACTTGATCACGCGCTGTCCGCCGGCATTCTCGTACAGATAAGGTGTCACCAGATGAGTAGAGCTCAGCAATTGAAAGGTGTTCGGATCCAGGTGTTCCGAAAGCGTATCCTGCACGTGGATATGGAAAGCGGTATCGTTGCCTTTGTTCTCAAAGTCTATTGTATAAGTCAGCAATGTTCCCTCGCTGACGGCGCCGTTGGGAAGGACTGTCTTCTCATTCGGGTCCCAGGAAGACCTCACGCTGTCGCAGATTGCAATAGTGTTGTTGGCTGCATTAAAATCGCCAATAATTGGCGTAATGATCGCGTACGTGCAGGCCGTATCTCCGTTGACTGTTGTGGAAGCAGGCGTCAGCGGCACATAGTATTGACTGATCGCGCCGTCTGCCATATTTGCATGATTCCAGGTAATCGTCTGACCCGACACAGACGAAGGAGCAGGCCTGATTGCTGAACCGGAAAAACTATACTTCGGGCTGATGTGCAAGGTGATCACGCCGCTGTCTCGATGGCAGGAATTATTGGAGGCGTATAGGCCGATGTAGCTTGCTCCCCCGGATGTTGCCGCCCGCAATTGTCTAAATACGGAAAGGCTATAATCATTTGCCGGCGTGACGCCGCATTGAAATCCGAAATGCTGATCGAGTGTGGCCAGCGAGTGGGGATGAAAGTTGTAGATGATGGTTCCGGATGACGGACAAGTCGGCGTGTATCCAATAGGACCATTCAGTAATTTGAATGTATAGACGGTTGGGCTATCAGACAGAATATGGTATTGCCAGGAGCCCATTGCGGATATTGTATCAAGAGGCACACCGGCTGAATCAACCTGGATTTTCGCGGATAAATTAATTCTCGTGTCGGATGAATCAAAGATGCAGTTCGTGTTAGCATCGTGAAAAAGCTCACCTCCCGCTGGAGGATGGCAGGAAACCGTAACTCTTTGTACCGATGAGTCATACTTGTTCCAAGTATAATACCAGTTGTTATAAAAAAGGTTATGCGTTATCAAATAACGTCCCGGTGCGGCGTACCGGTGCCGGATTGGATGATAAGGGTAGTTCCCAACGATGCCAATGTGGCCCATTGTATCCGCATTGCTGCCATCGCCAAAATCCGTTACCAGACCATCTGGCAACTGATAGGCGATATCCCATATCACGTGCGCTTCAACGACGATACCTGCCGAGTCGCAGAACATGCTGTAATTGAGGCTGCTTATTTTAACTCTTTGAGCCAACGCGTCGCTCGTCATAATCAAAATGAGCAAACAACTAAAGCAGAAAAGTCCTAATCGATGGAGCATAGAGAGCGGGTTTGAAACAGCGACTGGCCCATGCACAGATTCTCTTTCACACAAATAGAGACAGGATAGTTCCGCATGAAGATAGTCGCCTGCGTAACTGGTGGTAGGATTCCCTTTTTAATAACGCATAAAAAAATGCCATCCCGTTTCTGGCGGAATGGCATTTTTCAAAAATGTCGATTTCGGTTACACCCCCACCATCAACGGCATCAGCAGCATCAGCTCCTCTTCGCCTTCTACTTTCTCTACCGGCCTGAAAATTCCGGCGCGGGTCGGTGTGCTCAGCTCCAGCTGAATGTCGGAGCCATCCATATTAGCGATCATCTCCACCATGAGCTTTGCATTGAAAGCGATTTTCATATCCTCGCCGCTGTAAGAGCATGGCAGGTTTTCCTTGCCTTCGTAGGAAAAGTCGATATCCTGGGCGGAGAGCTGCAGTCCATTGCCCTTGATGTCGAGCACCACTTGGTTTGTGGTTTTATTTGCGAAAACGCTTACCCGGCGCAGGGCGCTCATAAAGTCGGCCCTGTTCACCGTCAGGCGGTATGGATTATCTGTAGGAATAACGGCTTTGTAGTCGGGGAAACGCGCGTCGATCAGGCGGCAGCTCATGCTCAGCTTGCCGGTATTCACAAAAAGATGACTGCTGTTATATGAAAGCTCAAGCGGCGTTTCATCCGCCGGCAAAGTGCCGCGTAATTGTTGTAGCGGCTTGCGTGGCACCACGAAGCCATCGGCCTGCGGCGGTGACACGTCGTCGCGGCGGAACTGTACCAGGCGATGCGCGTCTGTAGATACGAAGGTCAGGCTGTCTGTCGCCAGCTCGAAGTATACGCCGGTCATAGCCGGGCGCAAGGTATCGGAGCTTACGGCAAACAAGGTCTTATTAATGCATTCGATCAGCGCGACGGAGGGCATCGTAAAGGTGGTGGCATCTCCCGCTGCAGGCTCTTTCGGAAAGTCGTCGGCCTTCTCGCCGCCTATGCGGTACTTACCAACTGAAGAAGACATTTCAATGCTCAAGTCCTGTTCGCTGATGCTGAAGGTGATGGGCTGCTCGGGCAGGTTCTTCAGATACTCCATCAGGATCTTGGATGGAATACAGATGCGGCCATCGTCCTGCGCTTCGCTTACTTCCATTTGCACCCGCATCATGGTCTCGAGATCGGTAGCCGTAAGAGTCAGAGTATTGCCTTTGAGCTCAAACAGGAAATCTTCAAGAACGGAAAGCACGGTATTGGCAGATATAACGCCGCCTATTTGCTGGAGATTTTTTAAGAGAGAAGTAGAAGTGACTATAAAACGCATTGATGGATTATTTTTAAAAAGGAAGATGCCCGATCGGCAAGCGGATTGGGGTTATGGACAAAGATAGGGGACGGTAGACGACGGCGGGAGGCGATTTGTGCGCACCTGACATCCTGTGTAGGGACACGCTGCGCGTGTCCGCAGCATGTTGAAGATTCAATCCGTATAGAAACAGTCATCCTTCCAATGGCGGGTATTATTGCATATATAATACGCTATTCTATCGAATTCTTTCTGGTTACGTACCACATGATCATAGAACCTACCTTGCCAAATTGGACTATTAATGCCCAATACATTCCGCACAAACGATGTAACAGCACTCTTGAATCCACCCAGCACAGTAGCAATCGTATCTTTTGGTGATCCTCCAAACACAGCAAGGCGCGAATTATCCCAAACATCCCCAGACGGACGAATAATGCTAAGCAACCCATGCAAATGATTTGGCATTATTTGAAACGCATGCTAAATATAATGCGACGGCAGCTCGCAGGTTTTCTCCCATTCCGCCCATACCATACTGCCCAGTTCATTCAGACAAATGATTCCATTATGAATCTTTCTGAAAAGATGCCGTTTTCGGTAGGTACAACCCGTAATGAAACAGGAATTCTCACTGCCGTAGTCAAATCCCTGCAGACGAACGGTACGTCGTTTTGGAAAGGATTTCATGCATCAGGTTTAATTGCGGGAAGGTAAAAATCACGCGATACCGAGTCATATGCACGTATATGATTGGACGATTTACAGGGACGAATGCTGCGGACACGCGCAGCGTGTCCCTACACATTACCGAGGCACCACTTATTTCACCCTCACCCGCAACCCTTCGCTATGTGCTGAGAATTCCGGCGCATACATACATTGTATCGTCGCAATGCCGTTGGAAAAATCCCCCGCGCTGGTCACGAACATCGGGTACTCAAACACATACTTGCCTTTCGGCAGGTAGGAGAAAAAGAAATTGCTGCTCGCATCTCGGGTACTCTCATAATAGCCTAATCCACCCTGCCAGCGGTAACCGCTCAGCACATTCACCGGCTCAAAGCAGGAGGCGCGGCCGTCTTTCAGATGCACATACTCCATATCCCGATCCACAATGATCTCAATGCGGGCCTTGACCTTATCGCCGATCTTCAATGAGGCATTGCCGGAGACAGCTTCGAGCACCGGACCACGATCAGAATTCCGCTCGATGAACAATTGCTTCTTTACTACGAGCGGCGTTGCAGCCGATGTAATCTTATCGAGGTTCTCGAAATACTGCCAATAGATGGCGCCCCAGGATGGCTGGTTCGTTGGTTCGTTTACTCGTTTACTTGTTGACTCGTTGGCGACCGTCAGTGTGATATTGCCCAGGTCAGGCTTTATGTCCGCGCCGGGATACTGCACTTTGAAATAGCCGCTTCCGGCTTCAGCCTTCATATCCTGTGAGCGAATGGTTTCATCACCGAGCTGAACCGTTACCTGCGGATCGCTGCTCAGCCATTGCGTGCCTTGCAAAAGGAGCGCATAGCAGGCATCTGCCGTGGCTTTCGTGGTCAGCCAGGACTGCGTCTGCTTTTGTTTCAGCAGCCAGCGCTTCATTTTATCTACAGACTCATTGTCGGCAGCAACTTCTGCAAAGCACTCGATGAGCAGGCTCTGCGCTTCGATTGGCGCTTCCCACCACCACCAGCTGCGGCCGCGATCCATCCAGTACATACCCAACTCTTCCTTCTGCAGCGCCGTTTCTTTCAGGGATTGAATGATCGTTTTCGTCGTCTGCACATCGCCGCTGCGATGAAGGGCCAGGGCTATCATGCCCTTGAGATAAGGATTGAACTTCGGCCAGAATTGCTGGGCCTGCTTTCTGTAAAATGCGGAAGCATCTGCAGAAATTTCCGTCTTCGATACATTAAGGAAGAATGACCGCATATACAGGTACTGTATTTCCATGTAGCCTATTTGCTGCTCCTTCATGTTGGCTTTACGACGTATCAGCTCTTTGTAAGATTCCTGCATTTTGCGGTCGAGGTACGGAAGTGCTCTCTCTGTAAGAGATGCAAGACGCCCGGGCTCTATTCCAAGATGCTGCAGCCTTCCGATGCCAGTGATGATATACTGCGTGATATAGCGATCAGGCCTGGGGTCGCCCTTAAACCAGGGCCAGCCACCTTCCGACAGGAACAGATCTTCGAGCTTGCGGGCCGACTGGTCCAGGTCGCGGGCCAGCTTTGCAGTCTGGAACAGCATGGAAATATTCTTCCGCTGCTCGGATTCATTCTGTGCATCCAGTACCCAGGGCGTTTCTTCCAGAAGGGCGGATTTTAATTCCTGGTTTTGTTCCAGGGGGGATTTGAAAGAAGAAAGCATGGATTCTGCTTCCCACTTGCGGAAGATCTCCTTCACGCGGGGCGCTTTATCCAGGATATGCGCTGCGAGCGCATTCGCGTAGTACCGGTTGAATGTTTGCTCGGCGCATTCATAGGGGTACTCCATCAGGTAAGGCAGGGCCTTCACAGCATACCATGCGGGGTTGCCTGTATACTCAAGTGTGAGGCGATGCTGCGCAAGCGTATTACTGGAAGCCGATTGCAGGAGCTTGTCGAAGTGGAACGATTTCGTTCCGGCGCCGTTCATCCACATCGGCAAGGTCTCAGTTACCAGCATGCGGTTGGTCAGCACCGGCAGGGCACTTTCTTCGCCATCTGTAAATGCCCCTGCGCGTGCGGTGATGCGAATGATCACAGGCTCGTAGCGGCTCTCGGGTACATGTACTGTCCATGATGCAGACGTGCTTCCGCCCTTGGCTGCGCTGAATGGAACGCTCGTTTGTGTCAGGCGGAAGGGCAATGGAATCGGCTTCATCGTAAGCGCATCCAGGATTTCCAGTGTAGCGGTGCCGCTCAATGCAGCCTCAGATAGATTGACGATCTTGGTGGAAAGCGTGATCTCATCACCCTGGCGGAGGAAGCGTGGCAGACCGGGCTGCACCATCAGGTCTTTCTGAGTTTTCACAGAGCCGCTGAGATAGCCGCTGCGCATGTCTTTCGTATGGGCGAATGCCAGCAGCTTCCATTCGGTAAGCGCTTCGGGAATCGTGAATTGAATGCGTACGGTGCCTTCTGCATCAGTCTGAAGCTGCGGGTAGAAGAAAGCTGTTTCCTGGAGGTTTTTTCGGATTGGAATGTCCTTGGTCGTTGCTATATCACCATCTACTACCTTATCACGGTAGCCAATTTCTTGTCTAATCTCGCCGGTTATCGGATCCTCCATAAGGACTACACCGCCATCAGCCTGATTAGCAACCCTACCCGCTGGCGCCTTTGCTTCGCTGGCCCTGCCGGCGGCCATCTGAGGAGCAGCCATGGGAGCTGCAACCGCGTCCACCATCATCGTGTTTTTGTACATGCGCGCCCGGGGAGGCCCGTAATCTTCCGATACCATTAGCCTATCGTAGCGTTTATCGAAGGTTGGTAATGGACCGGAAGAAAAATACCCAAGCTGCCTCACCTGCGCTTGACCAAAGCCAATATGCGTCTGCCAGTTCAGCTCAGAATTCAAAACCGGAAATAATCCGGGAACGGCCCAGCCGTGCGGCTTGAATGCATCCAGCGAAGCATCGTACAGAGCCGCCGCCAATTCAGCAGCCACCTTGTCTTTCTTATTGCCTCGAATGACCATCGTCCAGGTTTCTGTGCTTCCCGGCAACAACTTGTTGCGGTGCGTGGCCCATTCAATGCTCAGGTCCTTGTTAGTCCAGGGCACGCTTATGCCTGCGGACTGCGTGTACACCCGATTGTCTTTTACAGTAAGGAATGACAGGGCAATGCCGCCGCGATCGGCCTCGGTTATTTCTTTTTGCCATGCGGCGGATGCGTCGGAGCCCTTGAGATCGAACTGCGTTGTTGCGATCGCATCACCCATGGTCTGTACCTGACGGATGACATGAACGTCGTTCATACCGCTTACCGCATAGACCATTGCGTGCGCACCGGGTTCAGTTTGCTGCGCCTGTGGCACAACAAGCAACGCAGCATATGGCCTGTCTTCTGCGGTCTCATCCCAAACCTGCACAAACTTTTTTTCCTCGACGGGCCGGCCATTCTTATCCTTTGCGCTGAGCGTGATCACATACCAGCTGTTCCGGAAAAATGCGGTAGACGGTAGTGCTACATCTCCCGATGCAGTGGTAGTCATGCTGCGTTCAAGAACTATCTCAGCTTCGGCCCATTTCCGGTAGTCGTCTTCGTCCTTAAAAGCATCCAATGGAAAATGCCTTCTGAATTCTGCTTCGCTCAGGATAGCCTGATCGGGAACGGCCCAGAGCCGTTTACGGTAGACAACATCCGGCTGATTCAGTCGCGCTATTTTGATCTTCACATTTGTCGCGACAAAGGTTCCGTTGAGGTTTTGGGTGGTGATATGTAGGGTGTCCAGATCTTTTCGCGACGCCCGTTCTGGTATGGTGGTGCTGAACTGGATGGAGCGGTAACCGGCGGAAATCTGTTGTTCGCCGGAGCGTGTCTCGCCATTCAGATCGGTCACATCGGCATAGACGGTATAGGTGAACACGGGCAGCGCGCGCTCATCGATACTGCGATCCGGTAAGGTTTGAAAGCGGATGCTGAATTTGCCATCCGCATCTGTAGTCGCTATGCCTTGAGCGATTTCCTGTTGCGGCGAACGGTCCGGACCGCCCCAGCGCCAGGCATACCACCAATATGGAAAGCGTGCTTGCCGCACCACGCGATATTTTACGGCGCCTCCATCAACATTGTTGCCTGCGTAGGCCAGTGCGTGCCCAGTGACAACGACCGTTTCATTCAAGGCATAATCGCTTTTGAGCGTATCCCAGTCTACCCGGAATTTTGGACGCTTGTATTCTTCCACGGAAATATAAGCGGTGCCGTTGCCGCCCTCGATGCGCATGGCACCGGTAAGCCCGCTTTGTGGCGCGGTAAACTTTCCTGTGATCGATCCCCATTCATTGCTGGTAAGGTTCTGATCAGCGATTTTTTGTCCGTTGGCGTCGTAGAATGTGACGGTCACATTCCTGGCTGCTACTACATTGCTGCTGCGCCGGTCCTTTTCTGTCCTTACAACAATGCCCTTAAAATAGATCGTCTGACCAGGGCGGTAGATACTGCGATCGGTAAAAAAGAAGGTTTGTTCGTTTGCCTCCACGTTTCCGTCATACTGGTAGAAGCTCAGATAGTCGGCGGTATAAAATGCATCGGCGCCAGCGCGTACGACCAATCCATTATAGCTTTGGTTCACCGCAGGAGCGTGGAAGGCGCCATCTGTTCCGGTCGTGATGTTTGGCGTCTGAACGTAGTCATATTGCCGGGCGCTATTGTTCCATTTTTCAGTAAAGAACGCAATGGTGGCTTTCGCTACGGGCGTTCCATCCTTTCTGTCCAGAATGAAACCGGCGGAATTTTTAGCTTTTGTTTGCTGCGGCATGACTACAGCAAGCCTCGTGCTTTGAAACACGGCATAACTCAGTGCGTTGTCCTTTTGCGCAAAGCTTTCACTGCCGGAAATCAGCACCGCATACATGCCTGCCGGCAAGGCATCAATCTTCACTTCTGCGCTGTGCTGATGATAGTCTTCAGTTCCGGGCAACGCGACGGAGAAAGCCTGAAGGGGCTTTGAAGCAAGCAGCTCTTTCACGAGGCTCTCGCTACTACGCCGATTGTCGATCCGGTAGTCATCTGCATCCATCTTTACTACCCGGACGAACGCTCGGACTGTATTCTTATAAGTCAGCAATACTTTGGATGGACCGTCAGGAAGCACCGCTTCTTCTGCAGTAAGACTAAGCGATGGTGCGAGGATGCTTTGCCGTAAATGTTGCGCCGATATGCCGCCTTCACTTGCCGGGTATTTCGCAATGATGCTGTCCAGTTTCGCCTTCACAGCTCGTAGATCCGTCTTAGTCCTATTCCGGTCATCTGATCCGTCTTCATCCCCGTCAAGTGGCAACGCTTCCGTATCCATCATCAGCGATGCGATCCGGAAAGACGCGGTGGCCGAAAGCGGATGGCTACTATAGATCCTTTCAATCCGCGATAGGGCCTCGCGGTAGAGTGTTTTCTTTTCAGGATGCACGGAATGTGCGTAGGCAAATTCCAGTCGCTGAAGATCGGCATCAATGAATGCATCCGCCGTGGCATCCTGCTCATGCAGCCGCAGTACTTCCTGATACAGCGTTAGTGCCCGGTATTGCATTGACATTGAATCCTGAGCGGCAAACCGGTGGCGTATAAATTCAGCAGCGGGTGCAAAGGCAGCTGCATCGTCCATGATGAATAGGAACGCTGGGCGGGTAATGTCCTTTTCTTCATTGCTGAAAAAGGCAATGGCACGGAAAGCAAGCAGGTCAAAAAGCGTAGGCCGCAGCGTGCGGGTATTTTCTCCTTTTATTAGAATGGGATCATACGAATCGATACGGATCTCTTTCAGTGCCTCCGCATCGCTAACTGATTGCAGGTACAACGCAGCTGATTTTTCGAAGAACTTCGATGCGTCCCATTGTGCGAAGTCGACGCCTGCCGCCTCGGCAGTTCGTGTCCTACTGAGTATCTTATACCGGTTACTCTGGTAGTACTGCCAGTAGAGTTGCGCGGCAATGCTTTGCCAGACTGCTTTCACCGGGAATGCTGTGGTCCGCGCCTGTGTTTCCGCCTGCGCAATATTGAGCGAATCGGCATCTTCCCTGTTTGTCGCATCGATACGCAGCAGATAGAGTTGCGCTTTCAGTACCTGTACTGGCTGCGATTTGGTTTTGGCTTCCGTATATACCTTGTCTACTATGCTAAGCGCACTCTGCGGCAGGCCCCGGTCAAGCAGTGAGTCTGCTTTTTTCCATTGTACGGCGTAAGGCTCATCCATGACAGGTTTATTTTGAGCAATGCCGGTGGTGGATACAAAGAGCACCAGTATCGTCAGCAATCGCAGTTTACGGGAGAACATATTCATCAGGTTGGGTAAAACAAATGTAGGGATGCCTGGCAGGGTGCTATTCCATAAGGGTACTTGCAGGCAATTAAAAATCATAAAGTGAATTAGCCATTTGCGGTGCAATATTTTTACAGTCTTTCTTTACACCCCAGCAGTTGTCAATAATTCTGTTCCAATGAAAGTCACGATCCTCGGAAATAACTCCGCACTTCCTGCTTACGGCCGAAACCCGACCGCACAGGTGGTGAGCCTTTACGGACAGGACGTACTCATTGACTGCGGCGAAGGCACACAGATCAAGATGCAGCAATATGGCATCCGCTGGCGCCACATGGAGCATATCTTCATCTCGCATCTTCACGGGGATCATTACTTCGGCATTTTCGGCTTGCTGACGAGCATGAGCCTGCTGGGACGAACGGTGGCGCTCCACCTCTACGCACCCGCGCCGCTCGAAGGATTGATCAATGCGATGCTTGCAGTAGCAGCTACCGAGCTTGGGTATCCATTATTCTTTCATCCTCTTCCCGTTGGAGCCGGCCTGCTTGTTGACCATAAGCTCTTCACCGCGCATTGTTTTCCCGTAGAGCATCGCATACCAACGCATGGCTTTCTTATCACAAGAAAGACGCGCGGGCGCAAGCTGCTTCCCCACAAAGCGGCAGAGGCCGGCATACCGGCCTACTTCTACGACCGCCTGAAGGCGGGGGAGAACTATACGGATAAGGAAGGAAGGGTAATTCAGAATGAGCTGGTGACGGAAGACGGCCCTTCGCCTAAGCGGTATGCCTACTGTGCTGATACCATTTATACCGAATCTTTTCTCGAACACATCAGAGGTGTTGATCTGCTTTATCATGAAAGCACTTATCTCAGCGATAATGAGGAGCGTGCCGGCATCCGCTTTCACTGCACTGCTGCACAGGCGGCGCATATCGCCCGGAAGGCTGGCGTAAAGCAATTGCTGCTCGGCCACTATTCGTCAAAGTACCGGGACATAACCGCATTCTCGAATGAGGCGGCTGCGATATTCCCCAATGTACTGGCCTCCGAAGAAGGGGCCGCTTACGAACTGTAGGGACGCGATGCTAGCGTCCACCCAAAACCATCTAGTAGAGACGCAATGCTCGCGTCTCCTCCCAAAAACGTTCCAACCAGAGGTAGAGACGCGATTGAAACCAGAGACGCGAACATCGAGTCTCTACAGCATACACCGCGGGCTATTTTGATCACCTTACGCGCTCGGAATATTGCCATCTTTTTCCGCGAGCAACAGGGGGTGTGCGGCGGCGTAGGTTGTTTCAAGCTCTTCCAGGATAGGCAGCATCTGTTGGAGGGTGGCCCGGCTCTTAGCGAGGGCTTCGAGCTTTGTCAGGTTGGCAAACATATCGCGGACGCGGATGATCGATACACTGCTCTTGAGGAAATGCGCCTGACGATAGATGGCGTCATAATCCTCCGTATCGCGTACCTGGCGGGCAAGCTGTGCCAGGCCCTCGGGCATTGTGCCAAGGAAAAGATTGATAACCTCAGTA
>Ga0193752_1002179_pt1 | contig 15081 bp, 16 predicted proteins | sample H1c1metaG_FD_144924 | JGI IMG/M metagenome (GOLD analysis project Ga0193752, IMG submission 144924) | Soil microbial communities from a riparian zone of the East river system, Colorado, United States - H1c1 | ecosystem: Environmental > Terrestrial > Soil > Riparian zone | place: USA: East River... | reverse complement strand
ATCCTTCTTCTCAGGCTGGCCCCAACCGTTTCGTTGGCGATTACCTTTTGTACGGAACTGGCAGCGGTTGGGGCCAGCCTGAGAAGAAGGATGCGGCCAACCTGGTCGCTGTTAATTGGGCAAACGGCGAGGTCAATAACCTCAGGCTAAAGCATGGCGTTGACCGTATCGAGCAGATGGGCCGCGACGCGGTCGTGGTCGGGACGAATGGAAGCGATCTCTATTTTTCGCCGATAAGGTTAGGCGAAGTTCCGTCTGTGAAAGTGAGCTATGCTCGCAAAAATGCTTCGCAGGGCGAACTTCGCAGCCACGGCTTTTTCTATAAGGCGGACGGCAAAGACTCGGGCCTGCTCGGCCTGCCTATTGCCCGCGAAGGCCGTGCCGGATACAAGCATCTGGTCGAAGGCTCGGCGGCAATAATCTTCCTGCGAAATAAAGGCCTCGATCTTGATGAGATCGGCGAGCTTGAGGCAAAAAACGCCTCGACAAATGATAACTGTAAAGCGTCATGCGTCGATTGGTACGGCAACGCCCGGCCGCTGTTCATCCGCGATCGAGTATTTGCATTGCTCGGTTATGAATTGGTCGAAGGAAATGTTTCCGGTGATCGCATTGGCGAAACACGGCGTGTGAATTATTCGCCGCGATATGCTAAACGGGTAGCGGAATAACGGAAGAGATTTTCATATCTTTTTTGTACTTCGCTTTCTCCTTTCGTGTGATTTGCGGATATTTTCGTAAGATTTTTTTCCACGAAATACACGAAACAGATCAAAAAAGAAATCAAAACAACAAAGAGGCTGCCTTTTCAGGCGGCCCCTTTTTAATCAATACTGAGATCCATTCGCCGGCATGCTCGATACTGTAATCGTGGGCGAAGTGTGCCAGGCCCGCGACGATCATGTCTTCCTGCTCTTTAAGAATGCCTGACAATACAAGTGTCTTTCCCGTTTTCTCGATAAGCAGCGGCAGGATCGGCAGGATCACATCGATGGTCAAATTAGCGCAGACAAAATCGAAAATTGTAGAATCGTCCGCTATCGGGCCTTCATAGAAATCGATCGCATCACCGACACCGTTCGTGACTGCATTTTCACGGGCGATCTTCACCGAATCGGCGTCGGTGTCGCAGGCGAGGATTTTAGCCACAGAGTTTTTTGAGATCTCTGTGTTCTCTGTGGCTGATATTTTCGCGGCGGCGATAGCCAGAATTCCGGTTCCGGTGCCCACATCCAGAAACGAATCGCCGGATTGATACAATGCGTCTATCGCGGCAATACAAAGCTGTGTCGTTTCGTGTGTGCCGGTGCCGAACGCCATATTCGGCTCGATGCGGATGACGATCTTATCCGAATCTTCGACGGTTGACCACGGCGGAGCGATGACAAACCGGCCAATGGTCGTCGGTTTCCAGTGCCTTTTCCATTCGGCCAGCCAGTCGGCATTCTCTATCTCGCCGCGTTTGACGGAATGAATGACATCCTCGTTAAGGTCATACGATCGCAGTGCGTAATGCAGTTCGTCCTGTAGTATCTGATCGTCCGGCAGTTGATTAAAATATCCGGTAACGGTGAGTGCTTCGGTCTGATTGACGCGGCGAAAGCTGATCGCCGTGCCGAGAGCGTCAACAGAATTCAGTGCGAACTCGACCGCCTCGGCCGCCTCAGGCGCGACCGTGATCTCAAGCCCGAACCAGTTTTCGTTGTTGGAATTCATTTAAGAAATGCGAAGAAAACGGCACCCATTATGAAGGCGTATGAAACGAAATGGTTCCATTTCAGCGTCTCGCCAAACATAACGTACGCGATGATCGTGAACACGACCAGTGTAACGGCTTCCTGCAGGATCTTTAGCTGAGTGATGCTCATAACTTCTGAGCCGATGCGGTTTGCGGGAACCTGAAAGGCGTATTCGAATAGTGCCAGGCCCCAGCTTAAAATGACCGCAAGCCAGATAGGGCTTTGCTTGAATTTCAGGTGGCCGTACCAAGCCAGCGTCATAAAGACGTTTGAAATGATAAGCAAAATTACGGTCTTCGCAGTCATTCCTTTATTCCCATTTCGTCAAGTTCGCGCTCCTTGTTTCGCCAATCTTCGACGACCTTAACAAAAAGCTGGAGGTGAATGTTGCGGCCGATCATTTTTTCTATATCGGCGCGTGCTTCGGTTCCGATCTGTTTTAATTTCGAGCCGCCCTTGCCGATAATGATCCCTTTTTGCGACGGCCTTTCGACGTAGATAGCACAGTAAATTCGCGGTTGTGCCGGATCGCTTTCGTCCCATTTTTCGGTCACGACCGCCGTCACATACGGCAGCTCTTCACCGGTCGAGCGCAATATTTTTTCGCGGACCATTTCCGAAACGAGCGTTCGCATCGGCTGGTCGGTAAATTCGTCCTCGGAAAAGATCGGTTCGCCTGCCGGTAAATGCTTGATTATCTGATTCAGCAGATTATCGACTGCCTCGCCTTTTAAGGCAGAAACGGGAACGATTTCGGCAAATTCGTGTTCCTTTGAATAAAGTTCGATCAGCGGAAGCAGGTCGCCTTTTGCTTTGACCTTGTCGATCTTGTTCAAGACGAGGATGGCAGGTTTTTCCGATTGCTTTATGAGGTCGAACACAAAACGGTCGCCGTTTCCGGTCGAAACGCTGGCGTCACGCATCAGCACAACTACATCGACCGAAAGTATTGCGTCGTGTACGGCAGCCATCATTCGCCTGTTCAGCAAATGGCCGGGCTTGTGTACGCCGGGCGTGTCGATGAACACGACCTGACCGTTTTCGTTAGAGAAAACTCCCTGAATGCGATGTCTGGTCGTCTGCGGTTTATTTGAAACGGCGGCGATCTTTTCACCGACAATGCGGTTGATCAACGTAGATTTTCCGGCATTAGGCCGGCCGATAAGCGCGGCGTAACCGCTATGGAATGTTGTTTCTGACACTGGCTAGAAATTAGCAAAATAGAAAAGGAATAGCCACAGAGGACACCGAGAGTTAAATACAAGTCCAATCTCCCGGCGATCTCTGTGGCTAATATTACTATGGATTTTTTATCAATCGCTGCTTTGACGCCATCGCTTCTTGAAAGGCACCGCCGGAAACATCTCCGATCTTTATTGCCGAATCATAGAGGGCCGAGGCCAGCGACCGGTTGTCATAGAACTCGTATATCTTTGCCAGCGCGACGTACGAAAGAGAGAGAAGGGCAGGATCGACCTGCTGTTTTTGCGAGATCCGCACGACGTTCTCGTAGGCGACTTTAGATTCGAGCAGCTTCGCGGTTTGTTTTTCCTGGTCTTCGATGGATTCGGCCGAAAGGCTCGAGACGCGGCCGAGGTTGTAATATATACGAGCTTCGGTCGGGTTTGCGGCCAGCAGCTGCTTCAGGTCTGACTCTGCCTTTGTGTAATCTTTTGCATCGACCGTCTTGCGAATCTCGTTCAGCCTGGCTGTTACCGGATTGTCGGTTATGACGGTCGTTGCCGTTGGGTTTTTCTTACGGTCTTCGCGAACGGCGATCGCACGTTTGCGGGCATCGGCGTAAGCTTCGTACCGGCCGGTCTCTTTTACGGGGTCGAACGACAGGATCATTTCACGCATTGCGGCCGCGATGTCCGAGCCGGATTGTTCCATGCCTTTCAATTGCTCAGCAAAGTAGAAATCGAGGATCGCTCCTTTTTCGAAATCTTCCGATAGGCGCAAGATAGTTTCATCCGAATGCTGCTGTTTGAGCTTGTCCAGTTCCTGTGCGATCTGCTTCGTCGGGTCGCTGCCGCCCATCTGAGCGATCTTTGCACGGGCCTGATCGGTCGCGATGCGATTCTTTAAATTCTCTAACTGCTTAGCGTCGATGGCCGCAACAAGCGAGCGGGAGATCGTGAGGTAAACATCCGGCGAGATGGCGGGGTTTATCGCCCGGCGTTCGTCCAGTATCTTTTTCACGCTTTCGCGGATGCTGGAAATGTCCTTGTTGTTTTTGATGACGATCGGGTCGACTACGAACTGCAAAAATCCGCGCCGGACATCAGACAAAACAAGGTCGGTGTCGGGCGACAGAACGACGTAGTAATCGTCTTTTATGTTTACAAAATTGATCGTTCCAGTCGGGGCGAGCATTTCCGGGACGATCGAAAAATGACGTTCGCGTTCGCGCGTTTCGATGTTTTGGAGCGTGGTCTTTTTTGTTTTTTGAGTCTCGGTCTTTATTCGTTCCGCGAAAAAAAGCTGCGGCTTGGTATTCAGATATGTGAGCAGATCGCTGACCATCTCGCGGGCTGACGGGCGAAGCTTTATGTCCGAGGCTGCCTGATATTCCTTGATGTAGTCGGGCAAATTTCCGGCAAAACTCGATCGCCGGTAAAAATCGCGAACCAGCGGTGCAAAATCCAGAACGTCTAGAAGCGTGCCGGGCAGATCGCTGGTGACGATCGGATCGGCCAATTCCGGTGCGGCCGTCAATGCATAGGCCATCGAAACGAATGACGAAACGAGTTCCGCATCCGACTTGCCGGCGTTTCGCCGCTTATGTGCCAAAACGAATGCCGAGATCTTTGTTCTGAGATCTTCGTTCAGGGCGGCCAGATCGCTTTTCAACAGATCGCGAAACTTCTGCCCCTGGCTCGATAGCGGTGTATTTATCACCGGAACCGACTCGCCGGCGTCGTTCGTGGTGCGGGCGGCTTCCAACGTCGCCATTACGACCATGACACGCTCATCGGGTTCGATACGGACGCCGTAATTGGAAAGGTCGTAGCCCGCCGGAACGCCTTGTGCGAGAGCGGCGAGCGAAAGGATGAGAAGAAAAATTACCGAATAAACAAGTTTCATCTAAGATCTCAAAAATAGAACTGGATTTACCTCAATTAAAGATGAATTATAACCTTTTCGGGATGCACCAATCCAAAATGGAAAAAGGATAAGGAAAAACCGGTTCCCCTTATCCTCTAGCAGATCTTGCAAAAGTGCCTAGCTAAAGCTTGCCAATGCGGTGGCTTCGTCTTCATAGACGTCGAAAACCGTAAGCAGTTTAGTAATAGCCAGCAGGTCCTGGATCTTCTGCGTCAGGTTCAAAAGTTTGAGTGTGCCGCCTTCCTTATTGACAGCCGTAAAACTCGAAACGAGTTCGCCGATGCCGCTCGAATCGATGTAGCCCACGCCGCCAAGATTCAAAAGGAGCTTGGTTTTGCCCTCGCCCAATAAACGCCGGATCGCGCCGCGGAGAGCAACGCTCCCTTCACCGATCGTGACCTTGCCCTGCAGGTCCAGAATGGTCACATCGCCAGCCTGGCGTTCCGAAATAGTGATATCAGCCATTGTTCTCTCCTAAGTAGATATAAGTTAATTGATAGCAGATTTTAGACCAAACACGAGGTGAAAGTCCAAACACGAATCAGTTTTGTTGCCGCTTTACCATTCTCACCATTGTACCGCCGCCATCGGGCGTATTCCATTCCACCTCGTCCATGAACGCATTCATAAAAAGAATGCCGCGCCCCGATGCCTTTAACAGGTTTTCCGGGTTCGTTGGATCGGGTATCTCATCGACAGCAAACCCGCTGCCGTAATCGCGCACGGTCATCACAAATTCCTTGTCCGAACCGGAAAGGCCGATCTCGACCACTTTCGATTCGTCGAACTTGTTTCCGTGCTTTATCGCGTTAGCCACCGATTCGCGAACGGCCAGATCGATCGACGAAATAAAATCGTCGCCTAGTCCCGCCTTTTTCGCAAAATCGTCCGCCCTGCTTGCTGCTACGTCAACCGATTCGATACGGCTCGGCAATGTAAATTCTTCTTCTACTGTCACGATTAATTGATTGTAAGTTAAAGGTTTGTATTGCGGGCTGTCAAGACAAACTCATAAATTTCAGTCTAAAATGTAAACAATGAAGATCACTGCGGTAAAAAAACTGGCTGGAACCGTGACACTGCCTGGCGATAAATCAATATCGCACCGGGCCGGCATGCTTGCGGCTTTGGCCGATGGAACCAGCCGAATCGAGAATTTTGCGACGAGTGCGGACTGTGCATCGACGCTGGATTGCTTGGCCGGATTGGGCGTAAAGATCGAGCGCGATGATACGAATGTGACCGTTCACGGTGTCGGAAAGGCGGGTTTTACTGCTCCGGCCCGGCCGCTCGATTGCGGCAACAGCGGCACGACGATGAGGCTGCTTTCGGGAATCCTTGCCGGGCAAAATTTCGAGTCGGTTATGATCGGCGACGAATCGTTAAGTAAGCGTCCGATGAAGCGTGTCATCGCGCCGCTTTCGCTGATGGGTGCCGGGATCGCTGCGGATGACGGACATGCTCCGCTAACGATCACAGGCCGAAACCCTCTGAACGCCATCGAATACAAATTGCCGGTCGCGTCCGCTCAATTAAAATCGTGCGTTCTGCTCGCCGGGTTGAATGCCGACGGCGAAACATCAGTGATAGAACCTGTCGCAACACGCGATCATACCGAGCGGATGCTGAGAGGCTTTGGCATCGATGTGCAGAGCGTCGTTACTTCTGATGGCCGGAGAATCTCGATCTCAGGAGACGCCGTGCTTTCCGCGACCGATCTTCGCGTACCGTCTGACGTTTCATCCGCCGCTTTTTTCCTTGTCGCCGCTGCTTGTCTCGACGGGTCTAAGGTCGAACTGCCAAACGTAGGCCTGAACCCGACGCGCACAGGCATAATTGACGTTCTGCGGCAGTTTGGTGCGAATATCGAAGTTGTTAACGCAACCGAGTCGGGCGGCGAACCGGTCGGAACGCTGATCGTCGAGGGAAGTTCCGGTCTTGGTTCTGCGGAATCGAATATTATTCGCGGCGACATTATCGCGAATCTGATCGACGAAGTTCCGATCCTTGCGGTCTTTGGAACGCAGGTAGAAGGCGGCATTGAGATCCGTGATGCGGGCGAACTTCGGATAAAGGAATCGGACCGCATTGCGGCGGTCGTCGATAATCTTAAGCGAATGGGTGCCGAGGTCGAGGAATTTGAAGACGGCCTGCGTGTCGGCCGCTCGAATCTCAAGGGAGCGGTAATAGACTCGTTCGGCGACCACAGGATCGCGATGGCGTTTGCGGTGGCCGGGCTGTTTGCCGAAGGCGAAACCGAGATAATCGCCGCCGAATGTGCCGCCGTTTCGTTTCCAGGCTTCTATGACGCTCTTCGGACAATTATTGATTGAAAATTCTCCGCAATAAGTGATAACTGATATGTGAAAAGTGATAGGTTCGATCAGTTATCACCTATTCCGAAAGCAAATTGAAGATGGCAAAAGATAGACGAATTGCATTGACGGGGTTTATGGGCGTTGGCAAATCCAGCGTTGCCCGGCACCTGTCCGGCATTCTCGGCAGCGGCCGGGTCGATCTCGATGCATTTATCGAAAAGAACGAACACCGCACGATAGCCGATATATTAAATAACGACGGCGAGGCCGCCTATCGCACGATCGAGACGACAAACCTCGAGCGCGTTCTTTCGCAGACGCAAACGCGGATACTTTCGCTCGGCGGCGGCACCTGGACACTCGAACAAAATCGCGAGCTAATCAATCAACACGGCATCTGCAGCGTCTGGCTCGAATCCACTTTCGACCATTGCTGGCAAAATATCTCAAAATCGCGAAAGGAGCGCCCGTTAGCGAAAAACAAGGACGCTGCCCGGCGGTTATTTGACGAACGCCAAGGCCTGTATTGTCTTGCGGAATGGCATTTTATCGTCAGGTCGGAGTTTACGTCATACGACATCGCCAGCCAGATCGCCGAGCAAATATTTTCGTGAAATAAAGCAATTTTTGTGTTGAAAAAACCCGGCGAATGAATCAAGATACTTTTACGAAAATTAGTTCGTTGCCCGCGTTAGATTTTGGGTGAATTAACCCCAACGGCCCGCTTGCTGTCATTAGCGGCTGTAATTATCGTTTCGAATATAAAATCTGAAAGTTCTCAGGAGGGAAAATGAAAGTTAAGTTTTTAACATTCCTTACATTAGCGGCTGTCATGCTTATGATCGGCTGCGGCAAAAGCGACGCCGACCTGGCAAAGGCTGTCAATGATAAGCTGGCGGCTGACAAAGTTGTAGGCGTAACGGCTGCCGTAACCGGCGGCGTTGCTACGCTGACCGGCGAAGTTGCCGATATAACCGTAAAGACCAAGGCAGAAGCTGCGGCTAAAACCGTTGAGGGCATTAAGTCGGTGACCAATAACGTCACGACAAAGCCTATCCCCGTGGCGACACCGGCCGCTCCGGATCCGGCACTGACCGGAAAGATAACCGAGAATCTGAAGAAAGCAGGCTGTACGGGAGCGAATGTGACCGTTGTAAATGGCGTCGTAACTGTTCTTGGCGAAGTTTCGGCCGCGAAATACCAGGAATGTGTACAGGTCATTATGCAGGCTGGAATTACAGGTTTGAAGAACGAACTTAAGAAAGGCAGCTAATCAGGGAGGACCAAAGATAATGTCACAAGAAAAATATCAGACGCTTCTTGAGCTTGCCAATCAAAACGGAACAACTTATGAGTTGACCGAAGGCGATAATGGCACGCTTGTTGTTACAGGGACGGCTCCGAGCGCCGAGGCAAAGCAAGCGCTTTGGGACGAATACAACCGGATCGATCCGGACTTTAAGTCAGGCGACCTTATCCTGAACCTTTCGACCGGTGCCGATGCGGCGGGCGGCGGAGTTCATACTTACACGGTCGAATCAGGCGACAACCTGAGCAAGATCGGTAAACAATACGGCGTCGAGTGGAAAGCTATCTGGGATCACAATCGGGACATTCTAAAAGACCCGGACAAGATCTATCCCGGACAGGAATTGAAGATCCCGATGTAGAGCAGGTCTTTTGCCTATAATGAGCAGAGCGGGGGCAAGCCCGCCTTCCGGACTGAGACTGGTTGAATTGACACGTTATTTTGACGCGTCAATAAATCAAATGACAGTCAGGAAGGGTGGCTTGCCCCCGCTTTTTCTTACTTTTCGAGATCGCTTTTTAACCGTGTCAGCAACTCAACATTTGGTGAGGCGTATTGATTGATCCAGCGGTCGTATATGTCACGGATCGGCACGGCATTTAGATAGTTCCAGCGGAAACGCCCCTTCTTTTGTGAAAACACCAGTCCGACTTTTTCCAACACGCCAAGATGCTGCATCACAGTGCAGCGGTCGAGTGGCTTAAAATGGTCGCAAATGTCGCCCGTCGTCTTTGCATCCTCTTTCAAGAGATCGAGGATCTCACGCCGCCGGCTGTCCGCCAGGGCTTTGTATATAAGATCGTCATTTTTTTCTCTTGACATGTTGTAAAATTATAACATATACTCAACACTCTTGGAAAGTTTAGAGTGCGCGATTTATCGCGTAATTACGGTCTAAAGCCCGCACTCTGAACGAGGAGAAATCATGGAACTAAAATTCAAAGTACAAACGAAGATACAAAAACCAGTGGCTGAGGTTTTTGATGCGGTTTATAACCCGACGAAGCTCAGCGGCTATTTCACCAACGGCGGCGCAAGCGCTCCGCTGGACGAAGGTACGACGGTCGAATGGGCGTTCGCCGATAATCCGGGCGATGAAAAGCTGAAATTTCCCGTCCAGGTGAAAAAGGTCGTTGCGAACGAACTGATCGTACTCGGCTGGGAAGGCGCGAAAGGTTTGGACACGAACATCGAGATGCAGTTTGAGGCAGACGGCTCGGACACTATTGTCCGCATCAGCGAGACAGGTTGGCGTGAAACTCAGTCAGATCTCGACAGCTCTTATTTGAACTGCTTTGGCTGGGGCCACATGCTCTGCTGCCTAAAGGCATACACCGAGTACGGCATCGATTTGCGCAAAGGAGCATTCGAAGGACTGTACAAGGCGTCGGAACATCACGGAACGGCGGGTGCGTAAGTTTGGAGTCCAGCTTTAGCTGGCGTTTTGTGTTGAGAGATCTCGTGGTAACGCAAGCCGCCTAAAGGCGGAACTCCGAACGCGCGACACCGCAACCGTAATTTGTTACATTCGTCTTAATGTCACTGGTTACGGATTTTATCGTTATCGGCAGCGGTGTGGCGGGTTTGCGTGCCTCGGTTGCATTGGCGGAGAGCGGTGCAGATGTGACCGTGCTGACCAAGGATAAGGCGAGCGAATCTAACACCGAATATGCTCAGGGCGGCGTCGCCGTCGTTCTTTCGGACGATGACGACGCCGAACTCCACGAAGAAGATACGCTCGTCGCTGGTGCGGGCTTGTGTGACGAAGCTGCCGTCGAAACGCTGGTCACCGAAGGCACAAAATACATAAAACAACTTATCGATTGGGGAACCGAGTTTGACCGCGAAGGCGGCAAGCTCGTTTTTACGCAGGAGGCAGCCCACTCGCGTCGGCGCATTTTGCACGCTCATGGTGATTCGACCGGTGCGGAACTGGTCCGTTCACTGATCGCCCGGGCCGGTCAGGAGCGTTCCATAAACCTGCGTCCATTCGCCAATACCGAAAGCCTTATTGTCGAGGACGGGCGATGCGTGGGTGTGCGTTTTCTCGACCCGATCCTGCGGTCACCGCGAGAGATCTATGCAAAGGCCGTTATCCTTTGCACCGGCGGTGCGGGCCAGCTTTATCAGCACACTACAAACCCGTCTGTGGCGACCGGCGATGGAATGGCGATGGCGTATTTTGCGGGAGCCGAAATGGCTGATATGGAGTTCATCCAGTTTCACCCGACGGCTCTCAGCATCGAGGGTGCTCCGCGATTTCTTCTTAGCGAAGCAATGCGCGGCGAAGGCGGCGTGTTGCGAAACGCGCAGGGCGAGCGGTTTATGGACCGCTATGACGAGCGTCTGGAGCTGGCGCCGCGTGACATCGTCGCGCGTTCGATCGTCGCCGAGATGCGGCGGACCGGTTCACGCACAGTTTTCCTCGATATGACGGCTCTCGACGAAGAGTTCCTTAAACACCGTTTCCCGAAGATCTACGAAACGTGCGCCGCATACGATCTGAATATCGCCAAGGACATGCTGCCGGTCTCGCCTGCATCACACTATTGCATGGGCGGCATTCGCACCGATCTGCACGGACGCTCGACTGTTCCGGGCCTATACGCGGCCGGCGAAGTTAGCTGCACCGGCGTTCATGGAGCAAATCGGCTGGCTTCGAATTCACTGCTTGAAGGATTAGTTTTCGGAGCAAGGGCGGGCGAAGCTGCGGCGGAAGACAGTAGGCTGGTGGCAGTTGGCGGTCAGCAGTCGAGTGGTGACCCGCGATCCACGACCCGTGATCCGCAACCTGCGATCGCGACGGCAGTGAAAAAGCGCGTGAAACGAGTGATGTGGGAACGCGTCGGGATTTTGCGCGACAAGCAGTCGCTTCAGCGTGCGATAGAAGAATTCGAACAGATCGAGCGATCGAACCTGAGCACTTCGTCGAGAAATTTTGTCACGCTGGCAAAGCTCGTTACCAGCGCGGCACTGTGGCGCGAAGAATCGCGCGGCGGCCATTTCCGCACCGATTTTCCGGAGCAGCACGAAGAATGGAAAGTTCATTCGATCCAGAAAAACGGAAGCGAGATCACTTCCGATCAACAGATCGATTTTTCCGCGACAGCCGACGCTGCTTCATAGATAGCCAGATCTTGGATTTTTCGCGTTGTTTCGTGTATTCGTGGTTCCAGCTTCTTCAAAAGAACTGAAACCACGAAATTACACGAAAAAACACTAACAGATCAAAGACAAAAATGACTTGAAAGTAATTCCTTTCAAACTAAGGCTATGCTTTCACGTTTTGTGGTATCTGTGTAAAAATGTTTCGACCTCATTTCGGTAATCCGGGCATCATTTTTCATCTCTATGAGCATTTCCGCAACTACGCTTAATCTTGCTTCGATAGTGTCGCATCACGCACGGCTTTCGCCTGATAAGGAAGCGATCGTTTGGAATGACGTGCGAATGACATACGGCCAACTCGATGTGATGTCGAACAAGGTTGCGAATGCACTTACTTCGCTCGGCATCGGCCACGGAGATAAGGTCGCGCTGAATTGCCCGAATCTTCCCTATTTTCCAGTCGTCTATTACGGAATATTAAAAGCCGGAGCTGTCGTCGTTCCGACGTGCGTACTTTTTAAGGCTCGCGAGATCGAATATCAGCTTCGCGATTCCGATGCCAAAGCGATATTTGCCTTTGAGGGAACGGACGAACTGCCCACCGGAGCTTCGTCAAAAGAAGCATTTGATAAGGTCGATACGTGTGAGCATTTCATCGTAATGACGAAAGATCCGGCTGCTGCGTCGCCATTCGAAGGACATAACACGCTGGGACAATTGTTGTTTCCTCAGTCCGACAAATTCGAGACATATGCGACCGCACCTGACGATACCTGCGCGATCCTATACACCTCAGGCACGACCGGTAAGCCTAAGGGAGCCGAGCTTACGCATCTGAATCTGTATTCGAATGTCGCGACGACATATCTGATACATTTACCGGTCCTGGATTTTACCGACGGCCATCAGAAGACGTGCCTGATCACGTTGCCGCTTTTTCACACGACCGGCCAGACCGTTCAGATGAACACGAACATTTACGGCGGCAATCGCGTCGTCTTGCTCCCGCGTTTTGAGCCGCAATCGACGCTCGACGCGATGGTCAAGGAGAAGGTTAATTTTTGGGTAGGCGTGCCGACGATGTATTGGTCGCTGCTGCGTCACGCTGAGGAAACCGGTTACGACATCAGCGCGATCAAGGACAATATGAAAGTCTGTACGTCGGGTGGGGCACCTATGCCGGTCGAGGTGATGAAGGAGTTCGAGGAAAAATTCGGCGTTCGCGTAATGGAAGGCTACGGCCTTTCAGAAACCTCACCGCTCGCTACCTTTAATCATTTCCAAAAGCCGTCGAAGCCAGGCTCGGTCGGCCAGGCGATCGCGGGCGTCGAGGTTCGCTGCGTCGATGAGAACGATGTCGAGGTGAAACGCGGCGAACGCGGCGAGATAATCATTCGCGGGCCGAACGTAATGAAAGGCTATTACAAACGTCCCGAGGCAACTGAAGAAGCGTTTCGCAATGGCTGGTTTCACAGCGGCGACGTGGGCGTGATGGATGACGAAGGCTACCTTTCGATCGTTGACCGCAAGAAGGATATGATCCTTCGCGGCGGTTACAATATCTATCCGCGCGAACTCGAAGAAGTGATAATGACTCATCCTGCCGTGTCACTAGTCGCAGTGATGGGCGTGCCGGACGATCGACTGGGCGAAGAGGTAAAGGCGTTCGTCGTTCTAAAACAAGGCGAGACGTTAAACCCGGAGGATTTTACTGCGTGGTGCAAAACGCAGTTTGCGGCAAATAAATATCCACGTCACGTTGAGTTTCGCGACAGCCTGCCTATCGGCAATACCGGAAAGATCTCAAAGCTTCTTCTGCGTGAAGAGCTGAGAAACTAACCTATTACTTATCAGCTATCGCTTCTCACTTATTTCGGAAAAGACCTTTTCTGATATTGCGCACTTTTGCGTCCCAAGCAGCTATGCGTAAAACTTACGTTGTGTTTCGTGCAAAGATCGCTGCGATAATAATTTTTTCTGCCCTTGCCGGTTCGTCTTGCTTCGACTCTAAGCCGAAGGGTTACTCGATCGCCGACAGCAACGGCTACGAAGCCTCGTTGTTTCGCCAGCACTGCGCGGTCTGCCACGGCCCGGAGGGGAATGGCAAGACGATCGACGACGGAACGGTCGTGCCCAGCCTTCGTCACGGCGAATTCAAATTCAAAACCGAAGCCGAAATATACAAACAGATCTCAGACGGCGGCAACGGTATGACGCCATTTCGCAGCCAGCTAAGCGAACGCGAACTCAGATTACTCGCCGATCTGGTACACAATAAATTAAGGACAGAGAAGTAATTAACCGCAGTGAACGCGGATATACGCAGATAGAGTTTCGATCATCTGTGTCTATCTGTGGTCATCTGCGGTAAAATTTTCTTATGCGAATTCTCATCACCGGTGCGAGCGGCCTGATCGGCAAGGCCATTCAGTCATCTTTTAAGGAAAAGGGTTACGAGATGCTTTTGGCATCGCGAGGCGAGGCTAAGGATGCATCGCACATTCAGTGGAGTGCGGATACGGGCTTTGCTGACGAAGACCTTTCAAGACTGGAAGGCCTCGATGCGGTTATCCATCTCGCGGGCGAGGGCATCAGCGCTCTTCGATGGACGGATGAAAAGAAAAAGGCGATTCGCGACAGCCGCGTTTTTGGCACGCGGTCGATGATCGAAACATTCGACAAGCTTGATAAAAAACCGAAGACCTTTATTGCGGGTTCGGCGATCGGATTTTATGGCGACCGCGGCGATAACGAAATGACGGAAACGAGCGCGGCAGGGAAGACATTTCTTTCGGAGGTCTGCAAGGAATGGGAAGCCGAATCGCGCCGCGCCGAAGATCTTGGCATCCGCACCGTTCTGCTTCGCACCGGTATTGTCCTTTCAAAGGATGGCGGTGCGCTGGCGACAATGTTGACGCCATTTAAGCTGGGCGTCGGCGGCGTGGTCGGTGACGGCAAACAATGGATGAGCTGGATATCGCTCGACGACGTGGTCGGAATTATTAACTACGCCCTCGAAAACGAAAACCTGCGCGGAGCCGTAAACGTCGCGTCGCCTAATCCGGTAACGAACGAAGAGTTCACAAAAACGCTGGGTACAGTTCTCTATCGTCCAACCTTTCTGCCGCTGCCCGAATTTGCAGTCAATCTTGTTTTCGGCGAAATGGGCGACGCCTTGCTAATAGACTCAACCCGCGTTATTCCAAAACGATTGAAAGACGCCGGTTACGAATTCAAATACACGGACCTGAAAACGGCGCTTGAGCACGCGGTGAAATGATCTTAACCGCAGATGAACGCAAATAAACGCAGATTGGATTTTTCCGCGAAAATATCCGCGTTTATCCGCGTTCATCTGCGGTCAAATTCTTTTTAAAGATAACTGGCCGGCTCGGAGCGCAGTCAGAGTCGAACGGCGCGATCTGCAGGTTCAATAAATACTCGCCGTCCTCGATCTCATTCGGAACATAGATCAGCTCGGTTATAGTGTTGTTCAGAC
>Ga0193752_1002178_pt1 | contig 15083 bp, 15 predicted proteins | sample H1c1metaG_FD_144924 | JGI IMG/M metagenome (GOLD analysis project Ga0193752, IMG submission 144924) | Soil microbial communities from a riparian zone of the East river system, Colorado, United States - H1c1 | ecosystem: Environmental > Terrestrial > Soil > Riparian zone | place: USA: East River... | reverse complement strand
AAGCGGCCCATCCTGGCATCGAGGTGCGGCTGACATCGTCGGCCAAGCCGGTCGATTTCGCGCGCGATGGTTTCGATGTGGCGATCCGTGTCGGAGCGGGGCTGTCGCCGAAAGGATCGGAAGTCGTCCCCCTCTTTGGCGAGAAGGTTGGGCCTGTTTTGGCTCCTGCGCTTGCTCTCCTGGCATCACCTGATCTCACCGGCGTCCCGCGGTTGCATTCGCGGACCAGGCTTCTTGCGTGGCCGGACTGGTGCGCACGTTCCGGCACGCCCATGGGGGATGCGCCAGGCGTCGAGTACGAACATCTGTACTTCATGCTTGAAGCGGCAACGGCCGGGCTTGGCGCCTGCATCGCGCCGTGGGCCTTCGTGGCCGACGACATACGGGCCGGCCGGCTGATTGCGCCGCGCGGGTTTATCGAGAGTGGGAAAGATTACGTCGCTTTGCGCCGCGCACGCCGTCACCGGAAATCGTCACTGTTCTGCGAATGGCTCCAAGGCGAGGCCCGGGAATTCACTGCGTCCGGACTGTCGGGGCATCAATAGTTCAGGCGGCTCGCGTGCTCACGGACGTGTCGATTCGGTCCACCAGATCTTGCGGCAAGGGGCCGGCCTCGGCCGCCGCCACGCAGTCCGCCAGCTCCTGACGGTTCTTCACCCCGAGCACCAGCGTGTCGATATCGAGCGACAGCGCGTAGCGATGGGCGATTACCGCCGGGTTGGCGCCGAGTTCGGCGCAGATCTGCCGAAAGGGGGCCGCAAGCCGGTAGTCGCGCGCCTCGGCATGGTCGGCGGCCAGCGGCCGGTCGATCGCGCTGGTCAGCGCGCCGGCCTGCACGGCGCGGATGCCCATCACTCCAACCTGGTTGGCGCGCGCCGCGGCGATCACCGCACGAGGCTTTGCCGGACCGTCGAAGAATTTCAGGCCGCCGGGCGAGTCGAGCAGGTTGGCGATGCATTGCACGGCCGCCGGCGCCGGACGTTCGCCGAGCAGCTTGATGATCGTGTCGGGATGGCCGATGCCGGTCAGACCCCAGGCGCCGATCAAGCCCTCGGCGACGAAGCGCTCGAACAGCGGGCGCACATGCTCGACGAAGATCGCATAGGGCGTCATCCGGCTTGCGGCGTCGGGCCGGCCGGCGATGAAACCTTCATCCGGCACGACATTGGAATGGAGGAAGAACAGGTCGAGCCGCGACAGGCACAGGCGTTTCAGGCTCGCCTCGATCGACTGCCGCAACGTCGATTCGATTTGTCCGGGCGGCGTATTGCCGAGGTTGCACTTGCTGGTGACGCGGACGCCGGACGGCAGTCGCCCGGCAAAGGCCTCGCCCACCACCAGCTCGGCCTTGCCGTCGCCGTAGCGCGGCGCCAGGTCGAGCAACGAGATGCCCGCCGCCACCGCATCGTGAACGGTGGCGATGCATTCATCGACCGTCGTCTCGCCCCACAGCATGCCAAGGCCGCCGCCGCCGAGGGTCAGGATCGAGACCGGGGGGAACGGGCCGAACGAATGCTGCTGCATGTCCGGCTCAGAAGGTGGTCTTGCCGCGTATCGAGATGGCGATATGCGAGAACGCGGAATCCGGGGTGGCGCCATGCCAGTGCTTCTCGCCGGCCGGAATAACGACGAACGTGCCGGGCGTGATCCGGATTTCCTCTTTCTCCGTCGCGATGATCCCTTCGCCGGCCGTGACATAGAGGACCTGGTCGAAGTCGTGCGTATGGAAGACGTTGACCGCGCCTTCGTCGAAGTTGATCAGGTTCGCCCGCAAATCGCTGTCGTCGGAATCGAGAACCGGCTGCACCGTGACATGGCCTTTGAAAAGCCCACCCGACCGCCCTTTGGCCTCGATGTCGCTCGTCTTCAGGACTTTCATGTTTGGCTCCCTCTCGTTGTTTACGCCTGGGAATGATCTGTAGAGCCTGCTGCCTGCGTAAGCGCCGCCACGAACGAACTCATGCCCGTGCTGCGCAACGGGAAATACGGCTTCGACATCTGGCGGCACAGCCGTTTTACCATCGCCACGGCTTCATGGCTTACGCAATCGACGGGAAACATCACCATGTCGGCCCGGCTGACGATACCGGCAAGAAGCCCGCTGCGGTCGTCGATGCCGCCGTCGTGATGGAGAAACTGGGCGCCGAGCTGTTCGCCAACCGCCCGCAGATGGCCGAGCTTGTCCGGGCGTCCGCCGACATACAGGACCGACAGCCCTGCGAGGGACGGCAAGGGGAACGCCGCCTCGCCGGGCGAGGCTGCCTCTTCGTGCGCGGTCGAGAGGGTGAGGCTTGCCTCGACTGCTTGCAGCTCGCTGCGCAAGGCACCCTCCCTGCTCTCCGCCGCGCTGCGTTCTGCCCGTTCCTGCTTCAGTTCGCCAGCGGTGCGCGCGAGGCGTTCTTCGATGATGGCCCGTCTATTGGTCTCGGTCCGCAGGCGATGGTCTAGGTCGCCGATAAGCTCGGCGAGCGACGTCTCCTTGCGGGCTTGGTCCTCGGAACTTCTGTTCTTCGTCTCCTCCGCGATGCGGCGGGCGAGCGAGGCGTTAAGGTCTCGGATCCTGGCATCGCGCGAAGTGATGTCCTCCTGCAGCCGCGTTTGCTGCCGGCCGAGCTTTTCGCGCAACTCGGCATTTTCCGTCTCCAGCGCCTTCAGCCGGCGAATGTCGGCGCGATTGGCCGCACCGACCAGATGGGAGAGCATGTGGACGTCGCCGAAAATCTCGCGGATCAGCGCGCTTGTCGCCGCCGGATGGGTCATTGCCGCCCAGTAGGCGCCGGGAATGTCGCCGTCCTTGAGCGCCACCAGCCAGAGCGCTTTCACGTCGTCGATCGTCTCGGCCCTGTCAAAACGGCTGAGGACCGAGCGATGCCGCCTGTCGAGCGCCTTGTGGAGCAGCTTGCCCCTGCCATCGCGTTGCGCAGCGAGCAAAACGCCCTGGGCGTGCAGGTCGTGGTCGGACGCGCCTTCCACGACAAATCCCGCCTTGACCAGGATTTGGCGCAGCTCCCCTGTCGAGAGGCAGGTGCCGACGATCGAGCAGTGAAGATGCGAGGACAGGTCCCAAATCCTTGTCCGTCGCGCGACGCCAGAAGCCTGGCTTTCCAGATCGCGTTCGATCAGCCGCGCAGGCGCCACGACGAGCGGCGTGCCGCGCGCAAGGGCGGGCGTCGCGAATCTCGGGCGAAAGGTCAGCGGGTCGAAACGCGCGGTCGCTGTCATCTGGATCCCGGCTTAGTTCGGCGGATGAGAAGCGGTCAGTGTGAGAATGCTGCGGCCGATCTCGGCCATGCTGCCTTTGGAGAGCGAGAAGGAAAGGATCGCGGCACCGATCTCCACCGTCAGCACGCCCTCGTTCTGCTCGATGCCCAGCGAAACGCCATGCAGGGGCAGGGGAGTCGCCTGAAACGTCTCGCTGGTTGCCGAGAAACTGCCGTTCACGGCGGCCTTTCCGCCCAGGACCAGCAGGAGCGTGATGAGGTGTTGCAGATCGACGGTCGGCAGCGCGAGGTCGACGTGCCCGTTCCGCTCCGTCTCGACGCGCAGCAGAATCGAAGCGCCGTCCGCCGTGACGTCTCCGGTGACATAGGAGACCTGGCTGAATGCTTTCGGATCGATCCAACGAACCGGATTGGGCACGGGCGCCTCGCTGTTCTTTCGGGGACTCAAGCGTAGGTCTTGCGATAATTTTCGGTCATCAGCTCATCGAGGCGACGGCCGTTCGAGAACCCGGCCAGGCCTTGCGGCCGCGCCACGCCCACCGGCATCCGCGGACAGGGCTCGGCCTCGCCGATCACGAGCTGCACGGGGAAGCGCGCGGCGTAGATCGGCAGGGCGTAATCCTCCTCCTCGTCGGCCACGCCTTTGGAGCGGATCTTGGCCGAGGCTTCCTCGATCTCCATGCCGACCACCATCGTGGCCTTCAGTTCCTGTGCCGAGCTCGTGCGCAGGGACGCAGCACGTTCCGGGTAGAAGCGGTCGACCATGCTGTCGAGGGCGCGCGTCTTTTCAGCTGGATCTTCGACGATGTGTGCCTTTCCGAAGCACAGGACGGAGCGGTAGTCGACCGAGTGATTGAAGCCGCAGCGGGCGAGCACCAGGCTGTCGAGGTGGGTCACCGTCAGGCAGACCGGCAGGCCGGGCTTCTGGCTGCGCAACATCCGGCTGGCGGAAGAGCCATGCCAGTAGAGGTGATCGCCTTCGCGCCAGAAGGCGGTCGGCGTGCAATAAGGCTGGCCTTCGATGACATAGGCGACGTGGCAGATCATTGCCGCATCCAGCACGGCATGGACGCCCGGCTTGTCGTATCGCCCGCGCTCGTGCAACCGCCGCACGCGATTGCGCTGGCTCTTCGGATACGATCCCGCTTCGGTCTCCTCGGCTTCCGACACGATCGCTCTTTCCCCACGATATGTTCGATTGTATATAGCGACTCTTGCAAATAGGGCGCCGCTTGCCAAGCGCAAACCACATCACGGAGATCGGACCATGAAGCACGAACGGCAATTCTTCATCGATGGCGCCTGGGTCGATCCGATCAAGCCGGCATTGCTCGACGTGATCGATCCCTCGACCGAGGAGGCTTTTACGCAGATCGCCATCGGCGGCGCCGCCGACGTCGACCGCGCCGTCGCTGCCGCCAAGCACGCCTTCCGCACCTTCTCACAGACAACGCGCAAGGAGCGCCTCGACCTGCTGCGCCGCATCCTGGCGGAATACAACAAGCGCCGTAACGACATCGGCGACGCCATCTCGCGCGAGATGGGCGCGCCGCTGCAGTTCGCCCGCGACATCCAGGCGGGCCGCGGTACTGCCCACCTCGAGCGCATGATCGAGGTGCTGGAAACCTATGCCTTCGAATACGTGCAGGGCACGACCCTGATCGCGCGCGAGCCGATCGGCGTCTGCGGCCTGATCACGCCGTGGAACTGGCCGGTCAACCAGATCGCCTGCAAGGTGCTGCCGGCGCTCGCGGCCGGCTGCACCATGGTGCTGAAGCCGTCCGAGGAATCGCCGATCGATGCCATTATCTGGTCGGAAGTCATGGAGGCCGCCGGGACGCCCAAGGGCGTCTACAACATGATCCAGGGCTCGGGCGCCGTGGTGGGCGAGGCGATGTCGTCCCATCCCGACATCGACATGATGTCCTTTACCGGTTCGACGCGCGCCGGCATCCGCGTTGCCCAGGCCTCCGCCGCGACCGTCAAGCGTGTGGCCCAGGAGCTCGGCGGCAAGTCGGCCAACATCCTGCTGCCCGACGTCGATTTCCAGGCGGCCGTCACCAAGGGCATCAACGGCATGATGGTGAACTCGGGCCAGTCCTGCACGGCGCCCACCCGCATGTTCGTGCCGCTCGACCGTCACGACGAGGTCAAGGCCATCGCCAAGGCGGCAGCCGAGCGCTTCGTGGTCGGCGATCCCAAGAGCCCCGACACAAGGCTCGGTCCCGTGGTCAATGCCACCCAGTTCGAGAAGATCCAGCGCCTGATCCAGGCCGGCATCGACGAGGGCGCCGAACTGGTGACCGGCGGCACCGGCCGGCCCGAGCATCTCAACCGCGGCTACTACGTGCGGCCGACCGTGTTCGCGGGCGTCACCAACGACATGACGATCGCGCGCGAGGAGATCTTCGGGCCGGTGATCGCCATCCTGCCCTACAAGAACGAGGAGGAGGTGATCCGTCTCGCCAACGACACGATCTACGGCCTGGCGGCCTACGTGCAGTCGGCCGATATCGAGCACGCCCGCAAGGTCGCCTCGCAGATGCGCGCCGGCAATGTCCACATCAACTATCCGGTGGGCGATACCGCCGCGCCCTTCGGCGGCTACAAGCAATCCGGCAACGGCCGCGAATACGGCGAGTGGGGCCTGGAGGAATTTCTCGAGACCAAGGCCGTCATCGGCTACCAGGCCGCCTGAGCGCAGCGGCAAGGTCATGGAACTCGTCGGCCGGATGCTCACCAACTCCCAGGTCGATTCGACCGGCGATTCGTTTCGCTTGAATTTCGAGGCGATCGACGGCCGGCCGGCATCGGTGACGCTGCCGGTCGAATGCCTGAATTCGCTGCTCATGACCTTGCCGCACCTGCTCGAGCAGGCACTCAAGACCAGGTATCGCGACGATTCCCTGAAGCTCGTCTATCCGACGGGCGGCTGGGCGCTGGAAGCAGCTGCGGGCTCGAACCGGCTCATCCTCACCTTGAACACGCCGGACGGCTGCAGGGTGTCATTTGCGCTCAGCCCCGAGGACGCCGACGGCCTGGCCAGCTCGCTGGCCGGCGTCGACGCCGCGCCGCTTCCTGCTTCGATACAGTGACACCCTGAGGCCAGGTACAGTCATAAAATGCCGAGAACAAAGGGAAATACACGCTAGCGTGATCCGCCCCAACAGGGCCTGCCAAGCTGTCCCCAAGAGGAGTATGCTTCGCCACAGCCATAGCGTGGAGGTGCCCAAATGCGCGCGCTTGCAACCGCTCTGATCTACCTGGTTCCGTTCCTGGCAATCGGCCTGATTGCGAGGCTCATCATTCCAAGGTGGATGGCGCGCCATGGTGCCGATCTATCGGAGATACCCGCGCGGCCGAATCGGTGGCGCAGGGTATTCCCCGTGGGGATGTGGCGCGGCGAAGAATAGAGCCTTGCGCCAAACGCCAGCCCCGGGGAAGCCAAGCTTGAGTCAATCTGCCGCCGCACTTTGACCTTACTTCAAGACAGTGAAGCCCTGCTTCTCGAAGAAAGGCTTCGCCGCCGCCGACTTGAGATAGGCGAGGAAAGCGTCCGCATCCGGGTTGGCCGAGGTCGCCAGGAGGGCGATCGGGTAAACGATGGGCGGGTGGGTGTCGTCCGGGAAGGTCCCGACGATCTTCACCCCGGGCTCGGCAGCGGCATCGGTCTGGTAGACGATGCCGAGCGGCACCTCGCCTCGCGCGACCAGCAGCAGCGCCGCGCGAACATTCTCCGCCTGGGCCACGCGATCCGACACCTGCGACCACACGCCGAGCGCCTCCAGCGAGGCCTTGCCGTATTTGCCCGCCGGCACGGCATCGATGTTGGCCATCGCCAGCTTTCCGTCGCCCAGCGCCTGCTTCAGCGCGAAACCCTTCTCGATCTTGAGGGAAACCTTCGAATCCTTGGGCGCAATGAGGACGATCCGGTTGGCCAGCAGGTTGGAGCGGGTGGCCGGCTTGATCAGATTGCGCTGCGCCAGATAGTCCATCCAGTCGAGGTCGGCCGACACGAACATGTCGGCCGGCGCGCCGGCCTCGATCTGCTTGGCCAGCGCGGAGCTGGCGGCATAGGAGATCTTGGTGTGCTTGCCGGTCTCCTTGGTCCAGGCGGCGGAGGCGTCGTCCAGCGCATTCTTCAGGCTGGCGGCGGCCATGACCACGACGTCCTTGGCCTGTGCCTGCGCGAGGCCCGGAGCGAGGAGCGCGACGGCAAGGGCCGCACAGACGGAACCAAAGGCGCGTCTCATCATGACGATTGTCTCCCGATCTCGCGTTGCGCTATGTGTGAAGAAGTATATCGCTTTGCCGGGTCGATCAAACGGATATAGGCTTTGGCGCCATGCGCTATATTCACCTCAATATCATCATTGCCGGCATCTTCGTTCTCCTGGGCGGAGCAGGCGAGGCCCAGACGCCTGCGCCTGCCCCTGCTTATGTCGACGCGGCGCAGCGCAGCGTCGTGCTGCCGAAGGCGGTAAAGAAAGTTCTGGCCGCCGGCCCGCCCGCCGCGGTGATTCTCTACACGCTCGCGCCCGACAAGCTCTCGGGCTGGATCCGTCCGCTCGATGCCGATTCCCTGGCCTACCTGCCGGAGCGCTATCGCAGCCTTCCCGTGACGGGCCGCGTAACCGGCCGCGATTCGGTCGACGCCGCGGCGATCAAGAAGCTCGCGCCGGACCTCATCGTCGATTTCGGAACGGTCAACCCGTCCTATGCCGCCACCGCCGGCCGCACGCAGGCGGCCACGTCGATTCCCTATGTCCTGATCGACGGTGCGCTGCAGGCGAGCCCCGCCGCCTATCGCAGCCTCGGCGCGATCGTGCAGGCGCCGGCGCGCGGCGAGATGCTGGCGGCGCGCAGCCAGGCGCTGCTCGACGAGGTGAAGAACAAGCTTTCCGGACTTCCGGCATCGAGCCGCAAGCGAGTCTATGTCGCGCGCGGGCCCGACGGCAACGACAGCTACGGCACCGGCGTCTTCACGACCGAAGTGCTGGCGCCCGCCGGTGGCGTCAACGTGGCCGAAGGCTGGGGGGCGGGCAATCTCAGCGCCATCACGCCGGAAAAGGTCCGTGATGCCAATCCGGACATCGTGATCGCCCTCGATCCCTATTTCCGCGACGTGACCAGCAAGACGGCAGCCTGGCAGCAGGTGCCGGCCATCGCCGCCGGCCGGATCCATGTGGCGCCGCGCCAGCCTTTCGGCTGGCTCGACGAGCCGCCCAGCGTCAATCGGCTGATCGGCCTGCGCTGGCTGGCGGGCGTGCTCTATCCCGACCGTTTCGGCGATCCGCGCCCCGCCGTTCGCGACTTCTTCCGCACCTTCTACCAGGCAGAGCCGAGCGGTTCGCAGCTCGACAAGCTTGTCTCCGGCAAGCCCTGAACCGGGCGCGCCGCCCGTCTATGCGGCGACCGATGGCGCGGCTTACGACTGGTTCCTCGGCCGGTGGACGGCGCGGCTTGCCGTGCCGTTCGTCGATTTCGCCGCACTGCCGGCCGGGGGGCCGGTGCTGGAGATCGGCTGTGGTACCGGCTCGCTCGCGCGGCAGTTGCGCGCGCGATGGCCCGAACGACCCGTCGTCGGCGTCGATCTATCGATGGCCTACATCTCTCATGCGCGCGCCCAACCCGGCGGTGCGATCCAGTATGCGGTGGCCGACGCGCAGCGCCTTTGCTTGCCCGACGCAACCTTCGCCGGGGCACTGGCCCAGCTCGTCCTGAATTTCGTTCCCGACGCCGAGGCCGCCGCGCGCGAGGCCAGGCGAGTCGTGAGGCCGGGCGGCACCGTCGCCGCGACGGTGTGGGATTTCCGCGGCGGCCTCGTCTATCAGCGGCTCTTCTGGGACACGGCATCCGGCCTCGAGCCCAGTGCCGGCAAGGCGCGCGACCGCCTGTTCTCGACGCCGCTCGCCACGCCGGAGGGCCTTGCCGATCTGTGGCGGCGCTGCGGGCTGGCGGAGGTCGCGACCGGATCGCTCACCATCCGCATGGATTACGCGAGCTTCGACGATTACTGGCGGCCGCTGCTCGGTGGGCAGGGTCCGGTGGGCACCTATGTGAACGGTCTGGCGCCGGACCGGCAGGCGTTGGTCCAGGAGCGCGTGCGTGCGGCCTACCTGGCGGGCGGCCCGGACGGGCCGCGCTCGATGACGGCAACGGCCTGGGCGGTGCGCGGCATCGCATTGTGATAAAGACGCCTGGACGTGGTTTGACTCAAGCATGCCGAGGCTCCTAGGCTCCCGTCATGACCGACACCATGGACTTCGCCCCCGATTACGATTCGCCCATCGAATACATGCGGCGCACGCGCGACTACTATCTCGCGCTCGGTTACGACAATCCCTATCGCTGGGCGCACTATGTCAGCGCGCCGTTCCAGCCGCTGAAAAAGCCGCTGGCCGACAGCACCGTGACCTTGATCACGACGGCGGCGCCCTATCAGCCCGACAAAGGCGATCAGGGCCCGGGTGCGATCTACAACGCCGCCGCCAAGTTCTACACCGTCTATTCGGGCGACACGGCGGTCGACCACGACATCCGCATTTCCCACATCGGCTACGACCGCATCCACACCACGGCGACGGACAGCAACACCTGGTTCCCGCTGCCGCTGATGCGCAAGTTCGCGAGTCAGGGGCGCTTCAAGCTCGCAGCGCGTTTCCATGGCGCGCCGACCAACCGCAGCCAGCGCGTGACGCTCGAGACCGATGCGCCGGAGATCCTGGCGCGGTGTCGCGCGGACGGCGTCGATGCCGCGGTGATCGTGCCCAATTGCCCGGTCTGCCATCAGACCTCGACGTTGGTCGCCCGTTATCTCGAGCGCAACGGCATCTCCACGGTCGTCATGGGCGCGGCCAAGGACATCGTCGAATATGCGGGCGCGCCACGTTTCCTGTTCAGCGATCTGCCGCTCGGCAATGCCTGCGGCAAGCCGCACGAGCCCGACACCCAGGCCTTCACGCTCGATCTGGCCCTCAGGGTGCTGGAGAGCGCCGTCGGCCCGCGCACCACGGTGCAGTCTCCGCTGCGCTGGAAGGAAGACGGCGACTGGAAGCGCGATTTCTCCAACGTGGCTCGCATGAGCCCCGAGGAAGTCGCCAAGAAGCGTGCGGAGTTCGACAAGGTGAAGCAGGTCGCTCTCAATCAGCGCAAGAAGGCCGGCGTCGCGTAACGAAACCCTCATGCCCATGCTTCGAGACGGCCCTTCGGGCTTCCTCAGCATGAGGTAGGTTTTCATTCCGATGACTTTTAGAACCAGGGCGACATGGCCAAACCTTTTGCCGGCGTAAAGATTCTCGATTTCACCCGCGTGCTGGCGGGGCCCTACGCCTCCTACCAGCTCTCCCTGCTCGGCGCCGACGTGATCAAGGTCGAATCGCGGACCGGCGACGATATGCGTTTCGGCTCGGGGGCCAACGAGTGGGAAAAGCGCGGCCTGGCGGCGCCGTGGATCGCGGTGAACGCCGGCAAGCGGTCGATCACGCTCGATCTCAAGAAACCCAAGGCGATCGAGGTGATCAAGCGCCTCGCCGCGAAGGCCGACGTGGTGGTCGAGAATTTCCGGCCAGGCGTGATGGAGGGGCTGGGTATCGGCTACGAGACGTTGCGTGCGCTCAATCCCAAGCTGATCTATTGCGCGGTATCGGGCTTCGGCCAGGTGGGACCGCAGCGCGCCACGGCGGCCTTCGACGGCATGATCCAGGCGATGTCGGGGTTGATGTCGATCACCGGCTTCGAATCGAACGGCCCGACCCGGGTGGGCTTCGCCGGCGCCGACGTTATGTCGGGTGCGACGGCGGCGTTCGGCATCGCGTCGGCGCTCTACCAGCGCACCCACACCGGCAAGGGCCAGCTCGTCGACGTGGCCATGATCGACGCCGTGATGGCCTATCTCGCCCAGCAATTCACCGAGCATATGATCACCGGCCGGGTTCATGGCCAGGCGGCCAACCTCTCGGTGACGCGCAAGCCGACCGGTGACCTGTTCAAGACCAAAGACGGCTGGATCGTGCTTGCGGTGATGACCGATCCGCAATTCCAGCGCCTGATGAAGGTGCTGGGCCGCGAGGACGCGCTCGCCGACCCGCGCTTCGCCGATTGGCCCAAGCGCATCGACAACAACACGGCGCTTCATGACATCGTCGAGGAGGCGATGGCGAAAGAGACCTCCGCAACCTGGATCGAGCGTTTCGGCAAATCGGACGTGCCGGCCGGCCGTGTGCACACCATACCCGAGACCGCGCAGCTCGATCTCTTCCAGTACCGCACGGTGCTGCAGTCGGTCGAGACCGAGCACGGCCCGATCAAGGTCGTAGGCTCGGGCTTCCGCCTCGAGCATGGCGGCGGCTCGGTCGAGCGCGGCCCCGCGACGCTGGGCCAGCACAGCGACGAAGTCCTGGGCGAGGCCGGCTATTCGCCGGCCGAGATCGCCGAGATGCGCTCGGAAAAGGTAGTCTGACGGCGCGCTAAAAAGCGATCGTGCTGGAAGTTAAGGCTGCTTTTTGACGTCGACCCGGGGCAGGTCGATCTTCGTATTCTGTGCCCGCTCCTCGGCAGCCGGGCGAAAATGGCCGCCGAACGTTACGAAACTGCCGACCGCCACCACGAGGCACAGAACCCCGCCGATCAGGTAAATCCTGCCGATACCCGACCCAGGCGTGCCGATACCCATTCTCTTGCCCCCTGATTTCAGCCTCTGCGCAATGCGGCAACGCGATGGCGAGAGTTTGGTTCCCTTGATGCCGTCAGAGGTCTAGGCTGGGAACAGTCCAAGGGGGGTCCCGCGAGGGGGCTGAGATATCGCCGGTCGCAAGACAGCGCGATGACCCTTTGAACCTGATCCGGGTCATGCCGGCGAAGGGACAGGATGCCTTTGCACGACAAAACACCGGATCTCCTTTTGTTACTCGTTCACGGGAGATCCTCGTCATGGATACGATCATTTCAAAGACGGTCGCAGACACCGTCACCACCGGCCCGCTGCCGTCCTCGCATAAAATCTATCTGACGCCCGACGAAGCCACCGACATCCGCGTGCCGGTGCGGGAGATCACGCTCAGCAGCCCGCTCGAGCCGCCGGTGCATGTCTATGACACGACGGGTCCCTATACCGATCCGGCTGTCACCATCGACGTCAACAAGGGCCTCGCCCGTCCGCGGCGCGACTGGGTGATGGCGCGCGGCGGAGTCGAGGACTATGTCGGCCGGCCGGTCGGCTTGCGCGACAACGGTGCTGTTTCGCCTTCGTCGACCCGGCCCTTTCCGATCGTCCACAATCCCTTGCGCGGCCTGGACGGCAAGCCGATCACGCAATACGAGTTCGCCCGCGCCGGCGTCATCACCAAGGAGATGATCTACGTCGCGGCGCGCGAGAATCTCGGGCGCAAGAAGGCGCTGGCCGGCGCCGAGGCGCGGCTGGCCGACGGCGAAAGCTTCGGCGCGTCCATGCCGGCCCACATCACGGCGGAATTCGTGCGTTCGGAAGTGGCGGCGGGCCGCGCCATCATTCCCTGCAACATCAATCACCCCGAGCTCGAGCCGATGATCATCGGCCGCAATTTCCTGGTGAAGATCAACGCCAATATCGGCAACTCGGCGGTCAGCTCCTCGATGGACGAGGAAGTCGACAAGATGGTGTGGGCGATCCGCTGGGGCGCCGACACGATCATGGACCTGTCGACCGGCCGCAACATCCACGACACGCGCGAATGGATCGTGCGCAACTCGCCGGTGCCGATCGGCACGGTGCCGATCTACCAGGCTCTGGAAAAGGTGGGCGGCGATCCGCTGAAGCTCGACTGGGAAGTCTATCGCGACACGCTGATCGAGCAATGCGAGCAGGGCGTCGACTATTTCACCATCCATGCTGGCGTGCGCCTGGCCCACGTGCCGCTGACCGCCAACCGTGTCACCGGTATCGTGAGCCGCGGCGGCTCGATGATGGCGATCTGGTGCCTGTCGCAGCATCGCGAGAGCTTCCTCTACGAGCATTTCGGCGACATCTGCGATCTGATGCGCAAATACGACGTGTCCTTCTCGCTGGGAGACGGGCTGCGGCCGGGCAGCAACGCCGACGCCAACGACGCCGCGCAATTCGCCGAGCTGGAGACTTTGGGTGAACTGACCAAGGTCGCCTGGGACAAGGGCTGCCAGGTCATGATCGAGGGCCCGGGCCACGTGCCCATGCACAAGATCAAGGTCAACATGGACAAGCAGCTGCGCGAATGCGGCGAGGCGCCGTTCTATACGCTGGGACCGCTCGTCACCGACATCGCGCCGGGCTACGACCATATCACCTCGGGCATCGGCGCCGCCATGATCGGCTGGTTCGGCACGGCGATGCTCTGCTATGTCACGCCCAAGGAGCATCTCGGCCTGCCCGACCGCGACGACGTGAAGGTGGGCGTCATCACCTACAAGATCGCGGCGCATGCCGCCGATCTGGCCAAGGGCCATCCCGCCGCGCGTGTCCGCGACGATGCCCTGTCGAAGGCGCGCTTCGATTTCCGCTGGCAGGATCAGTTCAATCTCTCGCTCGATCCGGCGACGGCGGAGAAGTTCCACGACGAGACCATGCCCAAGGACGCGCACAAGACGGCGCATTTCTGCTCGATGTGCGGGCCGAAGTTCTGTTCGATGAAGATCACGCAGGATGTGCGCGACTACGCCAAGAAGGGCATGGACGAAATGAGCGCCAAGTTCCGCGCCGCCGGTTCGGAACTCTACGTGGCGGACAAGGCGGCCGACTAACGGCCGCGCAAAGGTCCCTCGCCGGAGCGCGGCGGGGGGACCTTCATATTTGCGGTTTGAGGGGCATTTTGCTTCTTCCTGCACTTGCGGTCCGACGAAACAGCGTCGTCTGGTGCTATGATGCCGCGATCGGGACGGGGGAGACTCCGGCCACTTCGTACGTATCATCAGCAGGACTGTAATTGCGGGGGCAGATAGAGCGATGAATCGGCTGCGGACCCTTGTCGGGATCGGCCTGGGCCTTGCCGTGGTCGCAGGCGCCGGATGGTATATCGTCAATCGCCCGACGGCGCCGGCGGCGCGCCCGGGCGGCCGTTTTGCCACGACCGCTGCGATACCGGTCGGCATCGCGACCGCCGTCAAAGGTGATATTCCCATTATTCTCAAGGGCTTGGGAACGGTGACGCCGCTGGCGGTCGTGACCGTCAAGACGCAGATCAGCGGACAGCTCATTCGCGTCAATTTCGAAGAAGGGCAGATGGTCAAGGAAGGCGATCTGCTCGCCGAAGTCGATCCGCGCCCCTACGAGGTGGCCTTGCAACAGGCATTGGGCACCTTGCAGAAGGACCAGGCGCTGCTCAAGAACGCCCAGACCGATCTGCAGCGGTACAAGACGCTGGTCGCCCAGCAGTCCATCGCCACCCAGCAATACGACACGCAGGCGGCGCTGGTTCGTCAATACGAAGCGGCGATCACGACCGATCAGGCGGCGGTCGACGGCGCCAAGCTCAATCTCACCTACACCAGGATCACGGCCCCGGTCACCGGGCGGGTCGGTCTGCGCCAGGTCGACAAGGGCAACTACGTTCAGGTGGGCGACGCCAACGGCCTCGTGGTTCTGACGCAGATCCAGCCCATTTCCGTGCTGTTCACCATCCCCGAGGATTCGCTGCCGGCAGTGCGCAAGCGGATGGCCGGCGGTGCAACGCTCGAGGTCACGGCACTCGATCGCTCGCAGAAAGTCGAGCTGGGCACCGGCAAGCTCGCGACCACCGACAACCAGATCGACCTGACGACCGGCACCGTCAAGCTGCGTGCCGTCTTCGACAACACCGACCAGAGTCTTTTTCCCAATCAGTTCGTCAATGTCCGCCTGCTGGTCGATACGGT
>Ga0193752_1002176_pt1 | contig 15088 bp, 13 predicted proteins | sample H1c1metaG_FD_144924 | JGI IMG/M metagenome (GOLD analysis project Ga0193752, IMG submission 144924) | Soil microbial communities from a riparian zone of the East river system, Colorado, United States - H1c1 | ecosystem: Environmental > Terrestrial > Soil > Riparian zone | place: USA: East River... | reverse complement strand
TATGCGGCCGGTAATATTAGCGATACCGAATACATCGGCATTAACACTCGTTGCTGAACGAAGTACCTGGTCGGCCATCATTCCGTACTCTGTCATCATCTCGAGTTCTTTAACATTTTCTCCATGAGTGAACACACCAACGTCGCCACCGGCGATGATCGTGACTTCGGCCTGGATGGCAGCCTGGTAACTGGCTCGTTTTTGTTTTACACCTTCTGGTTCCGGTAACGAACCCGCGGTCCAACCGCGATACTGTGCTATCGAATATCCCGCGTTTATTGTTGGACACAACGCAACACCTTTCTCTTTCATCATCTGGAAAACTTCCAGCGTTCCTCCATCACCATGTTCTATCGTAGACACACCGGCAAGCACGGCACGACGCATTGCTTCGGCCGATGATGCATGGGCAACAACACTCCGGCCGGAGCTTTTCGCGGTCTCAACGATAAGCTTCAATTCCTCCACAGAAAATGTCGGGGCAGTCTTATCATTCAAACCCCAACGGTAATCCGCATAAACTTTAATAACATCAGCTCCTTTGCCAATCTGGTCGCGAACGACTCGTATCAAATCGTTTCCATCTGCAGCTTCGGCGCCGAGCATCACTTCGAAATCTGTATCAAAACCTTTCGGACCATAAGATCCCGTTGCAACGATCGCGCGTCCTGCAACAATCATTCGCGGACCGGGAATAATTCCATCTTCGATGGCTTTCTTCAGACCCACATCGGCATAACCTGCGCCTTCCGACCCGAGATCACGAACGGTGGTGAAACCCGCGAGCAGCGTATTCTTCGCGTGGACAGTTGCACGCGCAACGCGCAACGCATCGGATTCTTTCATCACCTGGTCGTTCCAGGTTGTTTCATTGTAGGGATGTAATAGCAGGTGCGAATGACCTTCGATCAGCCCGGGCATTAGCGTACAGCCGGGAAGTTTTATGACAACCACGTCACCCGTTGGTTTGATACTCGCCGTGGGACCAACCGCAGCAATCTTGTCGTTGTGAATAAAAACAGAAACCCCGGTGAGAAGTTTTTCACCATCGAAAACCCGGTCGGGCTGTAGTAAATAACCGGTGTCTTTTTGACTATAAGCTCCGAAAGAGATTACGAAGCTAGCGAGGAGTGTAAGTGTTCTCATGACGAAAGGTAACGTCACAGGACTCAGGCTGCAAGTCGCAAGCTGCATGTACCTACGGACCTGCAACATGTGTCCTGCGACTTGTTACACAACTTCTTTATACTGCATTCTATAAAGCTGTGAGTAATAGCCGTCTTTGCTGAGAAGGTCTTCGTGTCTGCCGCTTTCGCGGATCTCGCCTTTTTCAAGAACGATGATTGTGTCGGCTTTTTGTATGGTCGAAAGGCGGTGGGCGATCACGATGGCCGTACGATTGGTCATCATCTTGGCGATAGCTCCCTGTACCATTTCTTCGGTTTCGCTGTCGATCGAAGATGTTGCTTCGTCGAGTACCAGGATGCGTGGGTCGTAGACCATGGCGCGGATAAAGGAAAGCAACTGGCGTTGGCCGACAGACAATGTTGCTCCGCGTTCCATCACATTGTAGTCAAGTTCACCCGGCAATCTTTCGATGAACTTACGGGCGCCAACGAGGTCTGCCGCGTGCCAGATCATTTCGTCAGTCACATTCTTGTCTCCGAGTGTAACGTTGTTGCGGATGGTGTCTGAGAAAAGGAACACGTCTTGCAAGACAACGCCGATCTCGCGTCGCAACACGCTAACATCAAACTCGCGAATGTCGACACCGTCGACTCTTATGGAACCACTACTGATCTCGTAAAAACGATTGAGGAGGTTGATGATCGATGACTTGCCGGCGCCGGTAGCTCCTACAAATGCAACCGTAGCGCCGGGTTTGATGTGGAAGCTGATCTCTTTCAAAACATAGTTGGCTTCGTTGTAAGCAAACCACACCTTGTCGAAAACAACTTCGCCGCGGAGTTCTTCAGGTCTGTGCGTACCTGATTCAGCCACATATTCTTTATCGTCGAGAAGATTGATGATACGCGACGACGCCACGATACCCATCTGCAACGTGTTGTAACGATCGGCCAGCATCCGGATCGGACGGAAGAACATTTGGACGTACATGATGAAGGCGATCAACGTACCAACTGTTATTCCTGTCTCCTCGAAATGGATCACACCACGTGCGCCGTACCACATCAGCAAACCAACGCCCATCGCTGCAATGATCTCGGCAACGGGATAATAAATGGAGTAGTACAATACCGAGCGGAGGTTGGCGTCGCGATGTTCTTTATTGATATCAACAAACTTGCCGAACTCGCGTTTCTCGCTGCCGAATATCTGCACGATGTTCATGCCGGTAATGTGTTCCTGGACGAATGCATTCAAATTTGAAACGGCATTCCGCACGTCGTTGAAAGCAACTTTGATCTTCTCTTTAAAGACATAAGTGGCCAGCAACATAAATGGTATCGTTGAAAGGCTGATCAGCGCGAGACGCCAGTCTTGCCAAAACATAAAGGCAAGGATGAATATGATCTGCAAAAGATCGCCGGCCATGGCTGCAAGACCTTCGCTAAAAACGTCTGCAAGACTTTCGACATCGGAAATCGTTCTCGTTACAAGACGACCGATCGGGGTCTTATCAAAAAATTTCAGCCTGAGGCCAACCAGGTGATCAAACAATTTCACACGGATGTCGCGAATAACATACTGGCCGATCCGGCCCGACAGGTAGGTGTGAACATATTGAAATCCGGAATGAACGATGAGGATGCCGAACATCGCCATAACCATGTACAACATTGCCTGGAAGTTTCCATTGGCAACATGGTTATCGAGTGTGTATTGTATGAGGAGAACTTTGGCGGGCGCCAGAAAACCTAACACCACGGTAAGAAGAACAACGATATAGAAATGAAGTTTGTATGGTTTTATGAACTTCATGATCCGTCCAAGGACTTTGAAGTCGATGATATTTCCGCTACTTACTTTTTCTTTCTCCACTTTTAGTTTATAAAAATTCCTCTTGGGTACTTAACTCTCACCAGGTACAAACCTTCCGCGGGCACATTCATTCCCGCCTTCTTCCGGTCTTTGCTCTTCAGTATTTCCTGGAATTCTTTTAGCGAGATCTTCCCGGTGCCGGTGTCGAGCAGGGTTCCAACGATGGCCCTTACCATTCCCCTCAAAAATCGGTTGGCTGCGATGTTAAAAACCAACAAGTCGCCCTTTTGATTCCATTCCGCCTCCTTTATCGTGCAAATAAAGTGATTTACATCGGTCTTCACTTTGCTGAATGCTTCGAAGTCGTGGGTTCCGATTAGTAACGCGGCGGCCTTGTTCATGGTTTTGACGTCGGTCTCTTTGAAATAATAAAACGCGCGGCCGGTGCGGAGGGGATCTTTTTTCCTGGTGATGATATACTCGTATGCGCGTTCGGTGGCGTCGTATCGGGCGCTGATCTCGGGTTTGATTTGTGAAATGCTGCGGATCGCGATATCAACTGTGCCGATGTAGGATATTTCGAAGAGGAAGCGCATTGATTAAAGGTTAATGATTAACCCTACGACTTTCCTAAGTATTTTTCGATAGAGGCAAGAACATAGTTGCCAATTGACTCACTAATTAGTTCGAGTTCCGGCTCGGTGAATTTTTCATCATAAAGCTTAGTAATTGGCGTAGGCGAGGCGTCAGTTCTCACTTCGTATACGCTATCATGAAGTAAAATTACAACTCGAGCAGAAACGGTTAGTTGTGGATCTTTTCTCAATTCCGCGAGAAAATAATTAAATCCGAATTGAGATATGCTGAGTTTGTAGCTTTTCAATGAAGTTTTGATGAATCCAATATCCTCTGGTAGTTTGTTGCTAATAACCGTAGAGCCAATCAATAGTTGTTTTGTTGTAGCTTTAAACAGCGTATCAAGTTTTGATAGTTTTTTCTCAATCCGGTGAAGTAAGGGTAAAATACCAGCCTCAAAGGCAACGAGCACAGCATTCTCACTTTTCGTTAATCTTAGTTCTAAATTGCCGTCTGTTTGAAGCTTGGTTTTCAAAAGTCTAACACGTTTTTCGAAATCTCCTGGCTCGTCAATATTTTCGCCCTTAGCACCCATTATAACAAGCTTTAGCGAACGAATTAGCTGTGCAGAAACATATTCAACCAACGGTTCAAAATTGTTAGAATCCGCGTGATGAAGGGATGTTAAATAATTGGCCTTGTCCTCTGATCTTATGACAACTGGGGGATAACCGTTTCGTAGAAGAACGTAGTTCATTAATAGTCTTGCAACCCTTCCATTTCCGTCATCAAATGGATGTATCCTAACTACTCTATAATGGAGAAGGGCTGCCAAGAGAACGGGATGCAAATTGCTTTCTTCTCGACGATACCATTGCATCAATTCAGCCATTTGAATAGGAGTTTCTGCAGGAAGTGTGAAATGAAATATTTCACCGTTTTCAAGGCGCACGTAGTTTGGTTCCTCCTTATAGTTGCCGATTGTAATAAGTTTTCTGGTCGGTTGACCTTCCCATGTAATAGCATCTTTCCAAAAGGGCTCAACAAGGATAATTCGGTTGAGGTTTTTAATATCTTGCTCGGTAAGAGGAAGTTCCTTTTGTTTGGCCCAGTCCTCAATCAATCTAAACGCGACGTCATGGGCCCGCATTTCAAAATACTCTCGGATATTATGTTTGCCAGTAGTTTCGCCATAAATTAACAAGACCATCGTTTCACCATAGGTCAGAGTGTTTCCCTCCATATGGTTGGAATTGTAATTGAAATCCAATCGAAACTTCTCATCAATGTTTTGCTGCCTTTCTTTATCGATCGGCCGGAGAGCAAGCAACTCTTTTTGCAGAACCTCAATGTGATCTAATGCCCTTGACATATTACCGTTTTTACAAATCTACATGTTCAAAGCCATCCTTCATCAGCAAAGCTGGCCCATTCTTTTTCAGAGATTATGAGATGGTCCAGGACCTTTATTCCGAGAATTTTTCCAGCCGATTTCATCCGTTGAGTGAATTTCTTATCCTCTTTCGATATAGCCATCGATCCACTGGGATGGTTGTGTATCAGAATAATTCCAGTGGCGAGTTTGTAGATCGCAATACGAAAGACTTCGGACGCTGTAACGTTGAATCGATTGCTGCTTCCGAGGCTCACGAGTTCAATGAACAGCAGTTCGTTTGCCGTGTTCAAACCGGCAACCCAGAAGTGCTCCTGGCTTCGCCTTATCTTGCTTTCACGCAACAGAACTTGCTGCATGATTTTGTAGATGTCTTCTGAATTGAGAATTTGGGTTTTCTTCGACGACAAAATTCGGACTGTCATTGGTGTAAAAGTTAATTTCCAATTTTACAAGACAGGAACCAAGTTTGATAGAATCGTTTGGAAACATTGTAAGGATTTCCTGCTAGATTTTACATTGTTGTAGCTAATAATTACTTATAACTTTCCTTAGTTTTGCCACCAGATAATACGCACTTATGTGGCAAAGAATTCAAACCGTGTTTTTAGGACTCGTGGTGGTCATCATGATCGCGTCCATGTTCCTTCCAATCTGGAAATATGTCGACTCCGGCGGCATCCGCTACGAACTGTATCCCCTTCACTATAGCATCATCGATGGTGAGCAACGTTCTACCGCTTACTTCCCTTACTCCGTCACCGCTGTCCTCATGATCGCGGCCGCTACCATTGCCGTACAAACGATCCGCCGCTACGACAACCGTCTCACTCAAATCAAACTTGCCGCGTTCAACACCCTGCTCCTTATGGCTGTCATGGGCTGCGCAGTAGTCTTCAGCTATAAACTCAACGACGAATTTAAATACATTGGCATGTCGCGCCTGGCACTCTGGACAATATTCGGCGCCGTGGCAAGCAACTGGCTGGCGATGCGTTTCATCCGCCGCGATGAGAAGATTGTAAAAGACTCCGATCGGCTTCGATAAAATCTTAAATCCTAAATCTTAAATCTTAAATCTTAACTCTTAAATCCTAAATCAGTTTATGTCCTTGACGCGACTTGACGACGCTACCGTGCACACCAACGGCGATATTCCATCTGTCGGATCCACAGCGCCCGCTTTCACACTCGCCGATAACAAACTCAAAGACGTAACCCTTGAAAGCTTACGAGGCGCCCGTGTTGTGTTGAATATTTTCCCCAGCATCGACACCAGTACCTGCGCGCAATCAGTCCGCGAATTCAATCGCCGAGCCGCCGCACTGCCAAAAACTACGGTGTTGTGTATCGCAAAAGATCTTCCTTATGCCATGCGGCGCTTCTGCGCAGCCGAAGGCATTGATCGCGTTATCACATTATCCGATTTCAGGTCCAAAGAATTCGCTAACGACTATCATGTAGAGATGATCGACGGTCGCATGCGCGGACTATTTGCAAGAGTGGTGATCATTATTGACGAATCTGGAGTTATAAAATACACGGAGGTAGTTCCAACAATCGAACAGGAACCAGACTATACCGCGGCTCTGAAAGCACTTTAATGTCGCAGGTCACAAGTCGCATGCAGCCTGCGACCTGAAACTTGTAGCCTGCCACGTCCATAAGGCTATTTCGATTATATTTGTCTGATGCGCATTGTTCTAACGATAGCGGTATTCCTCTTTTTGGTTACTTCCATTGAATGCTATTCTCAGCAAGCACGACATACAACACTGAAAAAAAGCGCTAAAAACCGCAGTCTTCGCGCACCTTCCATTTCCAAAGCCAAGTCCCGCGTTATCTGTCCCATCTTTGAAAACAGCCAGTACCCTTACCAGGGCATCGGCATAAAACTGGGGGACCCTGTAGCCGTGACTTATAAATTTTATCCCAATAAAAACTGGGCTTTCGGCGCCGACGTAGGAAAGGTTGCCAGCGGACTCTACAGCAAATATTACCGGAAGGCATTCAACACCTATCTCCCCGACACATTAACCGGCGAAGAGTCTGTAAAATACCTCTCGCATCGTGCCATCACCGACTGGTATGTCGAAGCCAAATTCCTCTACCAGTGGGACGCCGAAAAGATTTCACCCGGGCTGCAGCTGTACGCAGGCCTGGGATGGCAATGGCGCAGTACCAAACTCGAATACGACTATATATATGAAGATGGCTTATTCGATAATCAACTCGGTAAGATGACCAAGTCACGCTTCACATATGGCCCTTCCGCCATTGTAGGGTTCGAATACTCATATTTTTCACTTCCATTGTCAGCTTTCATCGAAATCGAATGGTTTACCGATGCCCTGCTCGACCCCGGATACAATCGCTTCCAGGGCGGTGTTGGACTGCGGTATATTTTTTGATTGCTGAAAACGTTATCTCGTTATCTAATCTTAATTAAATGAAGGGAAGATTGACAATTCTTGTTTTGATGTTTATGGCTATCGGCGCCTACGCGCAAAATGCTCCATATCAAAGCGTATCGTTACGCCTCGGCGTACCACTGGGAGTGACCTATAAAATATACACCGGCAAAAAAGAAGCTTTCGAATTTGGTTTGGGAAGCGCAGCGCCTCTTTGGGGAAATCACTATTACATCAACTCATTCAATAGCTTTTCGAAGTACGAAAACTTTAAGTACATCGATCATCGCGTGAAGAGCAGTTTGTTTTTGCAGGGACGATACCTGAAAGATTTCGCCATACCGACTTCAGGAATGGAAGGACAACTCGGCTGGTATTGTGGCGTTGGCGCTGTTCTTAAAATCGCTCGCGTCGACTATGTGTACACAGACACCGAAAGCAATCCGCCTACACAAAGAGATTCAAGAACTGATTTCGACTTCGGACCCGAAGCTATTCTTGGAGCTGAATACTGGTTGGAGGACACACCGTTTTCATTTTACGGTGAGGGCAGCCTGATGCTGGAACTTGCAGATCGTGTTACGGGACGTGCGTTTGGTGCGCTCGGAGTCAGGTATCACTTTTTTCAGTAGTAACTGCTTCGTCAGCCTGGATCTGTTTTTCATACAGATCGGCATAAACACCATTCTTCGCTAAAAGCTGTTCGTGGGTTCCTTCCTCTACGATCATTCCATCGTCGAGTACAATCACTTTGCTTGCGAGTCGCGCAGAAGACACCCGGTGCGAAATGACGATCGAGGTCCGTCCAACCATCACTTTCTTCATTGCATTAAGGATCGTGTTCTCTGTTTTTGTGTCGACCGCTGAAAGAGCATCGTCGAGGATGAGAACACGCGGCTCCCGAACGATAGCACGGGCGATAGAAACGCGCTGTTTTTGTCCACCGGAAAGAGTAATGCCTCGTTCGCCCACCCGTGTATTGAACCCTTGCGGGAAATCCATAATGTTGGTGTACACGTCGGCATCTTTCGCAGCCTGTATGATCTTCGGCTCGTCGGACTCACGAAGTCCAAAGCCAATATTATTATAGATGGTGTCGCTGAAAAGGAAAACATCCTGGGGCACAACACCCATCTGGCTTCGAAGGCTCACAAGATCATAATGTGTGATCGGAATGCCATCGATAAGCACCTGCCCTTCCGTAGCGTCGTAAAGTCGTGTAACGAGATTAGAGATCGTACTCTTACCGGATCCTGTGGTTCCAATGATAGCCAGCGACTGACTGGGATTGATGGTAAACGAAACGTGCCTCAGCGCATTGATGCCCGTATCGGGATAAACAAACGACACGTCTTTGAACTCCACTTTTCCCTGGATGTCACGAACAAGTTCCTCCTCGGAAACAATGTTGGTCTTCGTGTTGAGGAATTCATTGATACGTTTCTGCGATGCTTCGGCGCGCTGAACAAGACTGGTAGTCCAACCCAATGAAGCAACGGGCCATGTGAGCATGTTCACATAAATGATGAACTCGGCGATCTTACCGAATGTGAGGGTGCCATCGATAACGCCAACACTTCCTGCGTACACTGTAAGTATCGTGCTCATGCCGATCAATCCGGTGATCAGCGGAAAGAACATCGACTGAACCTTGGTGAGCTTCATCGACTGATCCTTGTACTCATTGCTCTCCCGCTCGAAGTTGAGCACGGACTCTTTCTCGCGGGTGAATGATTTCAACACACGAATACCGGAGAATGCTTCCTGTACGAATGTGCTTAGTCGCGATTGGCTCTTCTGTATTTTCTCTGCACGATGTTCAACGATATTGTTTACATAGAACATACCGATTGAAAGGAACGGTAGTGGTATCAACGCATACATCGTGAGCATAGGGCTGATGTGGATCATGAATGGGATCAGCATCATGAACAACGTTACAAGCTGCAGTCCGTACATGATCGACGGCCCGAGATACATCCTCACCCTGCCCACATCTTCACTGATGCGGTTCATAAGATCACCGGTGTTGTTGCGGCGATAGAAACTCAATGGAAGAGTCTCATAATGTTCGAAGATCTCATTCTTCAGGTCGTACTCAACCAGGCGGCTCATTACGATCAATGTTTGTCGCACGAAGTACAAAAACACGCCACGAAGAAGCGCCATCAGCAACGACAGCACCGAAAGGATCAATATCTGCCAGGCAGTGTTGCCGAAGAACTCATCTTGCAGGGAAGTATGTTCGAAGCTGTGATAAACGCGGAGGTTTTCAATAACAAGGTCTATGGAAAGACGCACCAGCAGCCCGGGAATTATCTGGAAAGCGTTGGAGATTATCACAAATGCGAGCCCAAGAATGATATGCCATTTGTACTTGAGTAAGTATTTGTTGAGATACGATAATTCCTTCATGGCTGGGATTAGACCTAGAAAACGCAATTAAGGGCTTAAAGTTCATAAAAGCTCTCACGGAAGACGTCGAAAACACAGAAAAAATCCCGTTCCATGGTTTCCGTGCGTTCCGTGAGAAACCATATTTTTGCAGGCTTATGTTTACAATGATGATGCGTGTTTTATGCACGGTTGGATTCTTACTGGCGGCGCTCAGCGGGATTTCACAAAAGAGATCCCAGGCAACCGATAAGGTCCTGTTTTCGGTCGACAACCAGGATATTTATACCAGCGAATTCCTGTACCTGTACCACAAGAACAACCAGGGAAGTTCTAAGCCTTCTGACGAAAAGAAAGAGACGAAGATCAGGGAGTATCTCGATCTTGTCGTTGCTTTTAAACTTAAAGTTGCCGAAGCACACCTGCGCGGCATCGACACCACACAGGCATTTGTTAAAGAATTCACAACCTATCGCGACGAACTCAAAAAACCTTATATCGCTTCAGCCGATGAACTCGGTCGTCTTGTAAAAGAAGCTTACGAAAGGATGCAGGAAGAAGTGAAGGCCGCCCACATACTCGTTAATCTTTCACCCAACGCCGATCCGAAAGACACATTAGCTGCATGGCAGAAGATCCAATCGATACGACAACGCGCCGTTAACGGTGACGACTTCGGTAAACTTGCATCAGAGATCTCCGATGATCCAACGGCAAAACAGAATCAAGGCGTCCTCGGATACTTCACCACGTTGCAAATGGTTTATCCTTTCGAAGATGCAGCGTTCAAAACGAAAGTAGGTGAAGTATCTCAACCTGTGCGCACACGCTTTGGTTATCACATCATTCGTGTTTACGATCGTCGTCCTGCTTCAGGACAGGTAGAAGTCTCGCACATACTTCTTTCCGGCACCGATGAAAAGACCAGGAACAAAGCATTCGAAGTGTATGATCAACTGAAGGGCGGTCGCAACTGGAACGACCTCGTGAAAGAGTATTCTGCCGATGCGAACACGAAAGAGCGTGGAGGTAAACTTCCTCCCATTGGCATTGGAGATCTCCCTGCCGTTCCCGAGTTCGAAGCCGTGGCATTCGCAATGCAAAATCCTGGCGAGATATCCGACCCGTTCCCATCGAAGGTTGGCTGGCACATCGTTCGTCTCGATAAGAAAATTCCAGTTCCTCCTTTCGCCGAAGTTGAACCGGTGCTTAAGAGAAAGATCGGTCGCGACGAACGTTTACAGATCGGCCAGGCCGCGCAACTCATTAAACGTAAGGCCGAAAATGGCCTCATAGAAAATTTTCAAGTTAAATCGACCCTGGAGAGTAAGGCCGATACATCATTGCAGAAAGGACATTGGGTAGTGAAAGATGGTGGTAATGATGTTTTGTTTACGATCAATGCCAATGCCGTAACCGTTAGTGATTTTTTGAAATATGTACACGCCAATCAAAGACCGTCGGCTTTAACGCCCGCGACATATTTCAAACAACTGTATGACCAGTTTACGGATGTGAAACTTGGTGAAGCCGAAGATGCAAAACTGCAGGCCACCAATGCCGATTATCGGAACCTGGTGAGAGAATATAAGGAAGGCATCATGTTCTTTAGCATCATGGAGAATGAAGTGTGGAACAAGGGGTCGGCCGATACGGTTGGTCAGCGTGCTTATTACGAAGGTCATAAAGAGAAATACAAGGCGGGCGATCGCGTTTATGCAAAGATCTATTCAACCACCGATAAGGAATTCCTGAAAGAAGTAAGAGAAAAAGCCGCGAAGGGTGACACGCTCTCGGCTCCGGACCTGAAGAAGTTTAAGTCTGTCACGAACTTCCGTGCGTTTGGCAAGGGTGAGAACAAGATTGTGGACATGATACCATGGGCTGTGGGGCTTCATGAAGCTGAAGCAGACGGGATGTATTATCTTGTGGAAATTGAGCGTTTAATACCGCCCGGTCTGAAATCATTACAGGAGGCGAGGGCCAGCGTGATTTCCGACTACCAGGAAGAAATTGAGAAAAAGTGGCTTGAAACCCTGAGGGCAAAGCATACCATGAAAACCAATAAGAAAGCTGTGAAGGCAGTTATTCAGCAGCTGGAAAAAGAATGAAGGCAGTAAGTGCACTATTGATCGTTGTCGTGACTTTTCTTTCTTTTTCGTGTGATCTCATACGAATGAAGAAGGATATGCCCTCGGGCAAGGGTCGTAAAGCCGTTGCCCGTGTCAACGATGTCTACCTGTACCAGGATGAAATCAATGGCATCGTGTCCGACAGGGTTACGAAAGAAGATAGCGCCCTGCGCGTACAAACGTATATCGACAGCTGGATACGCAAGCAACTGCTCATCAGCCAGGCCATGAAGACCATCGATATCGATGAGGCCGAAGTTGAACGAAAGGTACTTGAGTATCGATACACGCTGATCGGTTATGAATACCAGAACTTTTACATCAACAAAAACCTGGACGATAGCGTGTCGGATGCTAACGTCCAGAAATATTACAATGAACATATCGACAACTTTATCCTGAAGCAGAATATAGTTCGTGGTACGTTCATCGTTGTTCCGAAAGGTGCGCCGCGAACGAACCGCCTCAGGGACCTGATCTATTCAACAAAGGACAAAGACATCACCGAGTTACGGTCGTTTTGTCTCAGTTTTTCCAGCGCTTATCACATTGGAGATTCCAGCTGGATGGAGTTCGATAAATTGGTGGTCGGATCGCCGCTGGCGGAAATCCCCAATAAAGTGCAGTTCCTGAAGAGCAATCCCTACTACGAAACGAGTGATACCGAGTCGCTCTACTACCTTAAAGTGGATGAATATAAGATTTCCGATAACGTATCGCCCCTGGAGTTCGTTAGAGAGGAGATCAAGAACATCATACTGAACAAACGGAAGGTGGAGCTGGCAAAAAAATTAGAAGATGATGTGTATGAGAACGCAGCAAAAAGAAAAGACTTTGAAGTGTATAATTAGCAGTTTACTGATCCTGTTGTCGGTAGGCACGGTGTGGGCACAAACTCCGGGCGACAGCACAACGGCCAGTGTTAAACCAAAGGAACCGAAAGGCACCGTGATCGATAAGATCATCGTGAAGGTCGACAACTACATTGTGTTGAAGTCGGACCTGGAGAATGCCTACCAGGGTTATCTAGCCAATGGCGGCAGCCCAACCGACGAGGCCCGGTGCAACATCCTCAACAGTCTTGTGGTGAACAAACTGATGGTTGCAAAAGCCGAGATCGACTCTATTGTTGTTACCGACAGCGAAGTTGATAACAACACCCAGCAACGTATGCAGGCGATCATGCAGAACTCAGGAAACTCACAGGAAGAACTCGAACGTCAGTTTGGAAAATCAATGGCTGAGATCCAGTCCGATCTCCGCGAACAGGTTCGTGAGCAACTTCTTGGCCGTGACATGCAGATGCACATCACGAAAGATATAAACATCACACCTTCGGAAGTTCGCAGGTTCTTTAACAAGATCCCCGCCGACAGTCTTCCATTCTATTCATCGGACGTAGAGGTTGGACAGATCGTGAAGATTGCCAAGGTGAGCGATTCGCAGAAGGAGCAAGCCCGTAAGCGACTGAATGATCTTCGTTCACAACTCGTTCAGGGTGCAAACTGGCAGGAGCTTGCGAAAAAGAACTCCGACGATCAGTCTGTTGAATTCAATGGTGGCGACATGGGTTGGGTCGGCCGTGGATCGATGGTGCCAAGTTTCGAAGCGATGGCGTTTAAACTGAAGAGAGGAGAGATCTCTGTGCCTTTCGAATCGCCATTCGGTTTTCACATCATGCAGCTTCTCGACCGCCGGGGTAACGAATATCACTCTCAACACATTCTTATTTTCGCTACACCTTCGCAAGATGATCTTAAGCGTGCCGAAAAATTTCTCGACAGCATCAGGATAGTTGTACAAGAGGGCAAGGTCAGGTTTGATGCTGCCGCAAAAGAAGTCTCGGATGACTCAGAGAGCAAACAACGCGGCGGTTTCTTTGCAGATGCCGATGGTGGAACAAAAGTATCGGTAAAAGATCTCGACCCGGTTGTGTACTTTACTATCGACACAATGAAACTCGGCAACATATCCAAACCAATCGTATATCGTACTGATGATGGCAAGGATGCCGTTCGAATACTGTATTTTAAGACAAAACTTCCGCCACACGCAGCAAATCTTACCGACGACTGGCATCGTATCCAGGCTGCAGCCCTTGGCGAGAAGAAAGATAAAGCACTCGACAAATGGTTTTTTAAGGCCCGCGGCGATGTGTTTATCAATGTCGATCCTGCTTATAAGGGTTGCGGTATACTGGAATAAAGATCTTTTAAACGACGAACTGATATGGCACAAACTGCCAACGATGTAGAAGCAGCCGATGCATTGGCACTGGCTTACAAAAAACTCAAAGACGAGATCGCGAAAGTAGTAGTTGGCCAGGATGAAGTTGTCCGCCTCGTGCTAACCGGGATATTCTGCCAGGGCCATTCGTTGCTCGTTGGTGTGCCCGGTCTCGCGAAGACGTTACTCGTTCAAACAATTGCAAGCGCACTGGACCTGCAGTTCAAACGCATTCAGTTCACGCCCGACCTTATGCCTTCCGACATCGTTGGATCCGAAACGATGGACAAAGACAGGAACTTTCATTTTGTGAAAGGTCCCGTATTTGCCAACATCGTACTCGCCGATGAGATCAACCGTACTCCACCGAAAACACAGGCTGCCCTTCTTGAATCAATGCAGGAATATGCCGTTACCAACGCCGGCCTGCGTTATGAATTGCCACGTCCCTTCTTTGTTCTCGCTACACAAAATCCGATTGAACAGGAGGGAACTTACCCGCTGCCGGAAGCACAGCTCGACCGTTTCATGTTTAACATACTGTTGAACTATCCTTCGTACGAACAGGAAGTTTCAATTGTGAAGAATACAACTGCCGACGATATCAAGAAAGTAACACACGTCCTTAGCGCCGAAGACATCGTTGCGTTTCAGCATTTAGTAAGGAGGGTTCCCGTTGCCGACAATGTTGTTGAGTACGCGGTGAAGCTCACACATCTCACCCGACCTCATCAGAATGGTTCGTCCGTAGCCAACGATTATCTCGAATGGGGCGCCGGGCCCCGCGCTTCGCAATACCTGATGTTGGGTGCGAAGTGCAACGCGCTGATCGACGGTAAGTATTCCCCCGATATCGATGACGTGAAGGCTGTTGCGAAGGCCGTGCTTCGTCATCGCCTCGTTCGTAACTTCAAAGCGGAAGCCGACGGCGTTTCGGTAGATGGAATTATTGAGAAACTTCTTTGAGACGCAGGTTGCAAGTATTAGGGCGCAGGCGCTGTTAGTTTCGAAAT
>Ga0193752_1002175_pt1 | contig 15103 bp, 13 predicted proteins | sample H1c1metaG_FD_144924 | JGI IMG/M metagenome (GOLD analysis project Ga0193752, IMG submission 144924) | Soil microbial communities from a riparian zone of the East river system, Colorado, United States - H1c1 | ecosystem: Environmental > Terrestrial > Soil > Riparian zone | place: USA: East River... | reverse complement strand
TCACGCTGCTGCCCGATGCCTGGCACGCGCGCTTCGCCCGCACCGAAGCCATCACGCCGGCGCTCATCGCACGCGCATCGCTCGCCATAGTCCTGGGCGCAACTACCCACATCCTCTGGGACGCTTTCACTCACCGGGCAACGTTTGCAACGCACGCCTTTCCCGCACTGCTCGGACCCACGCCCGGCCTTGGCTGGCTGCCGCTCTATCACTTCCTGCACGGATTGAGCTCGGTCGCGGGGCTTGCGATTCTCGCCATGTGGGCCCGTCACCTGCGCCGCCAGCCTGCGAAGTTGCTGATCCGCCCCTTCGAGATCAGCGAGCAGGCGCGGATCGGGGCAGTCCGCCTGCTCGGCCTGCTTTCGCTGCTCGCCGGTTTGGCCTACTGGTTGCCGCACGCGCATGCGCGCTACGACGCGCAATTGTTCTTCGCCGCCGTGGGTCTGATGTCGGGGTTCTTCGTCGCCTGGTGCGGCATTGCCGTCTGGATGTGGAGCGGCGCGCGCGCGGCGCGTCGTTAGGTCGCGGCACATTTCATCATTTCTTCTTCGTTTTCTTGTTGATGATGTCGATCATCTTGCTGACCGCGGAATCTGCATCGGTCGGCACGCCGGCATCATTGAGCGCCGCCGCGGCGCTGCCTGCCGCCGTGCCACCAGCCCCACCCGCAACGGCCGCTCCGGAGAACGTCCCGGGCGCCAGCCGCTCGTAACTCACGCTGTTCTGGCGCACCGACTTCACCACCTGCCCCGGTTGGATCTCGATCTCCTCGATTACCACGTTGTAATTCCAGTTCTCGCCGATCGGCGGAACCGCATTGAACCGCACGATATTGAACGTCGCACTGCGCGTCTGTCCCGGCGCCAAACCGAACTGCGTATCGGCGCTGCGCCCGGCCACCATGCCAATGCCCTTGACGCTCGTGTCGTGAGTGCCCGGCCGTCCCCAGGTGAAGCCGTTGCCGAAATTGTCGACCGCCGCGCTCGATCCGCTCTGGTACGCGAGGATCACGGGCCTGTCGCTGATGTTGCGAAAGCGGATGTTGAGGGCCACGAAGTGGTGCCGCGCACCCTTCACCATGGCGGTCGGAGTCACCTGCATGACCTCCGCGATGAATGCTCCCGCGTTGTAGCAGCGCGGCGATCCGCCGCACGGCTCGGCCGGTTTCGCCGCCGGCGCAGTGGTGCCCGTGGCTGCCGTGACCGGCGCCGCCTTCTGCCCGAGCGATGCGAAGTGCACCGCGTGTTCCTGGCCGAGCTTGAATTGATCCGCGCCGGTCGGCGTCAGTTCGCGAATCGCAAGATCCAACTCGAAACTCACGCCCGGCTTGTTCTTGCCCGCGTCCCACGACAACTCGAAGCGCGCGTCACTGCCCTCGCCCGGCGGCAGCGTGAACTTCGGATCGAAGTTCGTGCCTGCGATCTCGCCAATCGCCCGCACCGCATTTGGTCCCGGCACCATGTATCGATTGCCGAGCTCATCCAGCGCGACTCCCGACTCACTCACGTATCCGAGCGTGAGCGGCTTTCCGGTCTTGTTCTCGAAGTGCACGGTCGCCGTCAAGACGCGATTCGTGCCCTGCTTGCTGCTGCGCAGGCCGGTGACCGTCGCGACGAAGCTGCGCGTTTCCATGCAGCTCGCCTGTGGCGCGCATTTCGGCGTTGCGGTGTTTGCGGAGAGCGGCGCCATCGCGCCGAGTGTCGCTAAAATCCAGGCGATACGATTGTTCATGACGATCCTCAGGGTTGCTGCGCAAGCTGCACGCGGCCTAACAAGGTGCCGCCGCGGTTCTCGCGCAATTCGTATTCGATGACGTTGGCGGTGATCGTCCCGCCCTCGGGCGCGGCGTGGACGTCACGGATCTGCAGCAGCGCGTCGATGGACACATCCGACGAGAACCCGATCCGGTCGCGAACTCCCTGCGCCTGGGCCGCGGGCACCTTCCAGGTCTGCGCGCTGCGAGCGTTGCCGAACTTGAGCGCGACCTTCTGGCCAAACGCTTTGAACTCCACCACCGAGCTCGGCGCCAACGCCCGTACGTTGAATTCGCCATACGTCGCGTCGTACTCGCTCAGGTTGGCGTGCATCGAGAGGCGAATCGAGCCGACGTCGTGCACGCCCTTGACGCCCGCTTCCAGCTCGCGGCGCACGAGGTCGCGCGCCGCCGGCTTCTCGATCGCAGTCGCCATGCGCACACGCATGTCGTCGTCGAGCCATTGGTCGAGCGGCGGCGCAATGCCGGCGAGGTCGTAGTACAGCAGCACCATCGTGCTGCCATCGGGATTGATCAGCTCACCCGTGCGGCCGTGCAGGCTTGGGGTCTGCGCACTGGCGCGGTCGGTTGACGGCACGTGCGCCGCGTTGCTACCCGAGCCGACCGCCGCCGGGCCAGCGACACTGGCCGCGCCGGGCGCATCCGTCCGGCTGCAGCCCGCGGTCAGCACGGCTAACAACCCTGCCGCCGCGAACCGCGCGACGTCGCGATTAAAGCTGCGGGCCATCGGCATTCTTCGCGGCTTCATCGACCTGGGCTTTGCGGCGCGCCATCTCGCCATTCTCGAGCGCCTTCTCCGTTTCAGTGATCGCCTGATAGCCCGACGCCTGGTCGGCGACGCCGACCTCGACGTACTTGGCCAACGCCGGGTTCTCCTGCATCGGCCAGACCTGCGCGGCCACGACCAATCCACAGTCGGGCGAGAAGTTGGTGCCGCCGTCGGGACTCGACATCGCCGTGCATTGATTCGCTGCCGGCGACGTCTCGGGAACGAAGCGTCCCTGGGGATCGTGGATCCACGTGAGCGTGATCACGTGGGGCGCCGTCTGGTTGCGCGTCGGCGCGCCGTACTTCTTGATCAACGCCTGCGCGACGCTTTCCATGGTGGGATTGCGGCCCTGCGCGAACCACTCGCGGCGGGCGGCGGCGATCACGCGTTCCTGGGCCGGCAGGCCCATCGTCGAGACGTACCACCTCGACTGACCCGGCTTCATGTCCTCGCGGACCGCGTTGCCGGAGCGCGCCATGAAATCGTCCTGCATCTCTTTCATAATCTGCTGCGACGTCTTCACCACGCGCGGTTCGGCAAAGTTCGCGGCAAAGCCCTGGCGAATCGTGGCGCCGTAGGTCTTGATGTTGAAACGTTGCGAGGTATCGGTGGTCGCCACCAGCAGTTCGCCAGAGCACAGCACGACATTCGTCGCTTCCTCGAAGGACAGCCCCGGCCGCACGCCGACCACGTCGTCGACGGGCGCATTGTCCGCGCGCGCTGGCGTGTCGATGTCCGCCGGGCAGTCGACATCGCCGCGCGATTCCTCGGCGACCTGCTCGGCCGACGCGTCGCCGCTCGGTGGCGGCCTGGCAGCGGCAGATCCACCCGGTTGATTCGGGTTGCCACCACCGCAGGCGGCTAACAACCCGGCGAGCGCGAGAGCGGTTGCGAATCTTGCGTGCATGGCCTATCTCCGCGTCTGGTCAGGAGCGACAACGAGGCGTTGCACGTTCTCGTTCAGCTTGAAGAGCACGATCATCAGCTCGCACCAAATGCGTGCGGCGATCGCGCCGCCGAGCGTGATGCCGATCGCGCGCATGAACGTGCCGAAGTTCATGTACTGAAAGCCGGTGTAGATCAGCGTGCCGAGGCCAGCGACCACGCAGGCCAGCAGCAGCAGCCAGTAGACGACCGTGATCACCTTGGGCGTCAGCATGGCGTCGAAATACAGGACGTTTCGCAGGTTCATCGCAGCTCCCTTCCGCTTGGCGGTTATGGTTGTTTCGCTAAAGACGTTGGCCGCTGCGAAACGTCAGGAAGGAGTGGTGCCGCAGAAAATGGGGTCAGGCCCCATTTCCTAGCAAAAGGGGTCAGACCTCAGATCGGTGCCGCGTGGGTGATCGGGCGTCGAAATACAGGACGTTTCGCAGGTTCATCGCAGCTCCCTTCCGCTTGGCGGTTATGGTTGTTTCGCTAAAGACGTTGGCCGCTGCGAAACGTCAGGAAGGAGTGGTGCCGCAGGAAATGGGGCCTGACCCCGTCTTCTTCTCCTGACGATGGCGGCCGCCACGCGTCTTTTGGTCATGAAACCCGGATCGCTTGCGCAAAGGATGGGCTGCGGTAGGCTTAGGCCGGACTACGCGCGACAGCCGCAGACCCGGGGTGCGTCTGGACAAGAACAATTTCATACGAGCGTGCCGCGATGGGGGCGCCGCCATCGAGCTGGCGTTGCGCAATCTCGATCGCGATTTTTTCGCAGTTTTATATGCGCGCTCGATGCGCATGATCCGCAATCCCGATGCGGCCCGCGATCTCGTGCAGGACACCTTTATAAAGGTGTGGCAGCGCTGCGCGAGTTTCCACGGCGACTCCGAGCTCTTGCCCTGGATCGAAGCCATCCTGCGTCACGGCGTGCTCGACTGGCTGCGCCGCAGTGGACGCGAAGTGCCTTTTGACGAAGGCGAAGCCATGAACGTCGAGCTGGCGGTGCGTGTGGTCGAACTCTCGCAACGCGACATCGCAACCCCGGACGATCAACTGCGACGCCAGCAGCTAGCGGACTGTTTCCAGAAATGCTGGGCGCGCTTCGAAGCGGCCGCGCCCTCACACGCGGCGGTGATCTCCTGGATCGCCGCCGACGGTTTATCGCACGAGGAAATCGCTGCGCTGCTCGAGCGCTCGCCGGGCGCGACGCGCGAGTTCATCTCGCAGTGTCGGAAACGCGCGCGCGTGCATCTGGCCGAGTGGTACGAACTCGCCTTCGGCATTGAAGGAGAATCATGAGTCAGGATGACGATCAGGATTGGCTCGATGCCCTCGCCGGCCGCGGCACCGCGGCCTCACCCACGGGGCGCGAGGCGGAAGTCCTGCGTGCGGCGCTGGGCGATGCGCGCCAGTCAACGACCGAAGTCGCCACGGACGAAGTCGGCGCCGCGCGGCGTAAAGTCGCGCTCATCGAACGCGCCGTGCAGGAAGGCCTGATTGAGCGTGCGCCGCGCCGCTTGAGGCGCTGGCAGTTGCCGCTCGCGGCCAGCATCTTGTTGGCCATTGGGGCGGGCATCTTCTTCCGCCCGCAGGTCACGGACGATTCCGGCGTCGTGCGTGGCGACGAACGCGGCATCGTGCGCCTGACGGCCGCCGATCCTGCCCGCCTCGAGCGCGACATCCTCGCGCAGCTGCGCGCCGCGGGCGTGGAAGCGACGGGATACGAAGCACTCGACGTGCACGGCATCGATGCGGATCTCGCGCTGCCGCTGTCGCCCGAGGTGCAGCGCATCCTCGACACACAGGGCATTCCCGCGCCGGCCGACGGCGTGTTGCGGATCGAGATCCGGAGATCCGAATGACGCAGCGGCTGCGACGCCTCTGCGCGATGTTGTTAGTCGCGGCGTCATGGACGGCCCCCACACTCGCCTTCGATCTGCCGCCGGTGTGTGCGGAATTCGCGCAGCTGCTCACTCCCGGCGCCGACGACCAGCCGTTACCCGCCTTGCGCGCGACCGTCGAAAAGTTGATCGAAACGGATCCGCCTGCGTCGGTCGCCTTGATGTGCAAGGTCATTCCGCGCGTGGAACGCGAGCGCGGCGCCGACTCGGTCGACATGGCGTGGTGGGTAGGCTCGCTCGGTACGCCGCTGATCGCGTTCATGGATCGCATGTCCGAAGCCGTGCCGCTGCTCGAATTCGCGCGGCCGATCTTCGAGAAGCGATTGGGTCCGTACTCGATGGAAGTCGCGGATATCTACGTGGCGTACGCCTGGATCGCCACGCGGCAGGGCCGCAATCCCGACGCGCTCGCCGCCTGGCAGAGCGCGCTGCGCGTCCGAGAACACAATCCCGGCGCGAAGAAAATCGAACTGCAGAAAGTGCTGGTGGGTCTCGCGCAAAACCAGTCCTTCGTACGGGATTTCGCGGCGGCAAAAAAGTCGCTGGCACGCGCCGAGGGGATCCTCGTCGAGAACGGTGAAACCGTGAGCGAAGCGGCCGCGGCGATCGAGAACACCTACATCAACATCGCCTGGCGCGAAGAAGATTTCGCCGCCGTGCGCGCGCATGCGGAGCGCGCCATTCGCATCGAGGAGCAGATGGGCGGGCCCGCCGCGCAGCGCGTGCCCTCGTACGTCTGGCTCGGCCAGGGTCTCGAGCGTCTCGACGAGTTCGAAGCTGCCGAAGCCGCGCTGCGCAAGGCGGTGGAGATCTCCGAGAGCAAGGAAGGCGCGCCGCTGCAGCGACACCAGTTCAGCGCCTTCACCCAGCTCGCCGGATTGTTGGTGATGCGCGGCAAGCCGGCCGAAGCGCGCGCCTTCGCCCTGCGCGCCATTGAAGTCGGCGAAGCCACGCGCGGCAAGGACGCGCCGGCGCTGGTGCGTCCGCTGCACTATCTGGCGAGCGCGCAGCTCGCACTCGGCGAGTTGCCCGACGCGCAGCGCACCTACGACCGCGCCAGCGCGATCGTCGCCGCAAATCCCAAGGACATCGAACGTCCGTTGATCGTCGCGCATTACCGCGGCCTCGCGCGCCTGCAGCTCGCGCTCGGTGAACGCGAGTCGGCGCGCGCCTCGCTCGAGGCCGCCGCACGTGCCGCCGGCGACGACAGCAAACTCGTCATCGAAAGCGCCGCAACGCTGGTGACACTCGGCGCGCTCGGCACCGGCGGCGACGCGGCTGCCGACCACGCCACGATCGACAAGGCGCTCGCGCTGTATCGGACGCGTTTGCCGGAGTCTCATCCGGCCATCCTGCGTGCGGTTGCCGAGGAGTGCGCGATCGAAATCAGGGCAAGCCCCGCCGCCGCCAGGAGCTGCGACGACGCAGGAGATCGCATCGAGAAATCGCGCGATGCGGATCCCTTCCTGCGCCACGACGTTTATGCGCTCGGCAGCGAACTGAGCGCCCTGCGCGGGGATCCCGAGCGCGCTTACAACCTGGCGATCCGCGCGTTGTCCGCGGCCAGCACGCTCGGCACGCCCGATCCGCTGTGGCGCGCGGACTTCGCGCTGGCGCGTGTGCTGCAGAGTCGCAATGACCCGAAACTCGCGATCTTCTTCGGCAAGGAATCCATCGCGCAGATCGAGCGGCTGCGCGGGCGGTTCGTCGGTGACGAACGCCGCCTCGAACGCGGATTTCTCGCCGACAAAGTGGGCGTCTATCGCATCGTGGCCGACTGGTTGATGTCCGCCGGGCGCATCGACGAAGGCCTCGAGGTGCTGCGCATGCTCAAGGCGGAGGAGTTGTTCGACTTCGTGCTGCGCGACGCGCAGTGGAATCGCGAGAACGGCATCGAGTTGACGCCCGCGGAAGCCGCGCTGCGCGAACGCTACCTGCAGCTGCTGAATGCCGACGCGAATGCCGGCACCGAAATCGATCGGCTGGCGCGGCTCAGTGAGGCTGATCGTATCAGCGCCAGCGAACGCGCCGCGCTCGAGCAGCTGTTGAATGGTCAACAACAGCGCGAAGCCGCGCGTGCCGAGCGCATCAGGAATTTCCTGACGGGTGGCGCCAATGCGGCGCCCGCGCCGGTGCTTCGAGTCATCCAGGCCGATCGATTGTCGCGTGAACTCGCCGCGTTCGGGCCGGACGCGGCCCTCGCCTTCTATCTATTGACCGACACGCGGTTGCGCGTGCTGATCGCGACGCGCCGCGGCCAGTTCGAATACGAATCGCCGGTCGACGCGCCGGGATTGCGCCGTGACATCGGACGCTATCTCGAGGCGATCGCGCGCCGCGAGGACGTGAGCGCGATGTCTCATGAGTTGTATGCCGCCGTCGCGAAGCCTCTCGACGAGGAAGCACGGCGCGCCGGCGCGAAACGCCTGGTGTTGTGGCTGGACGGCGCGCTGCGATACATCCCGTTCGCGGCATTGAGCGACGGCCGGCAGTACCTGGTCGATCGCTACTCGATCGAATCGTACGTGCCGAGTGAACCATCTGGCCTGGCTGTTGCGCCGCGCGCGACGGCGAAGAACGCCGCCCTCACGGTGCGGGGCCTCGGCCTCACGCGTGCCGTTGCGGGTTACGACGCACTTCCGGCCATGGCGGATGAGCTCTGCGACGTGGTGCGCGGCCCGATCGAGGGACTCGCCGTGCGTGGACGCATGTGTCCGCGCGAAGAATTCGGGAACGGCGCACTGACGGGCGCCGGTTTCGCCGATGCGGCGTTCACCGAGGCGCGCCTCACCGATCTCCTGACTGAGGAGCGGCACTTCTCCGTGCTGCATCTCGGCACGCATTTCAGTCTGCGTCCCGGCAATGCGCGCCGCTCGTTCCTGTTGTTAGGCGACGGCAACCGGCTGACCCTCGATACCATCGCCGGGCTCGATTTTCACGATCTGCGGCTGGTGACTCTTTCCGCGTGCCAGAGCGGCCTGGGCGGTGCGACCACCGACGACGGGCGCGAGGTCGAGGGCCTGAGTGCGATCGTGCAGCGGCGTGGCGCAGAAAGTGTCGTTGCGAGCCTGTGGCGCGTGGAGGATCGCAGCACCGCGCGGCTCATGCGTGAGTTGTACGACGCGTTGTCGAGCCAACGGGGAGATGCGGCCGCCGCATTGCGCCGCTCGCAATTGAAGCTGCGCGCCGTGCGGACCGGTTCCACGCGCCCCTACGAGCATCCGTACTACTGGGGCGGCTTTCTCGTCTCGACGTCGCGGTGATTAGCCGCGTTGTTCGAAGGGGACTGGCAAGCCGAGTTCCTGCTGCTTGAGCTTCTCGATGGCGTCGCGCAGCTTGGCGGCTTCTTCGAACTCCAGATTCCGTGCGCGCTTGTACATCTCCGCTTCCATGCGCTTGATCTCACGCACGAGCTGTGCGGGCGACAGCATTCGCAAGTGGGGCGCGGCCTCTTCGGCGCCGCGCTTCTTCCTGCCCATCTTGTAGCCGAAGTCAGTGGTGTCGGCGCGCGCGCCTTCCATCACATCCGTGATGTTCTTGCGGATGCTTACCGGCGTCAGGCCGTGTTCCTTGTTGTACGCGATCTGCACGTTGCGGCGCCGATCGGTTTCTTCCATCGCGCGCTGCATCGAGCCCGTCACGCGATCCGCATACAGGATCGCCCTGCCGTTCACGTGCCGCGCGGCGCGGCCCATGGTCTGGATCAGCGAGTTATCCGAGCGCAGGAACCCTTCCTTGTCCGCATCGAGAATGGCCACCAGCGAGACCTCCGGCATGTCCAATCCCTCGCGCAGCAGGTTGATGCCCACCAGCACGTCGAACTTGCCTAATCTCAAGTCCCTGATGATCTCCACGCGTTCGACCGTCTCCACGTCCGAGTGCAGGTAGCGCACCTTCACGCCGTGCTCGTGCAGGTATTCGGTCAGGTCTTCCGCCATGCGCTTGGTGAGCGTCGTGATCAGCACGCGCTCGTCCTGTGCCGCGCGCAGCTTGATCTCGGAGAGCACATCGTCAACTTGCGTAGCCACCGGTCGCACTTCCACCGCGGGGTCCACCAGGTGCGTCGGGCGCAGCAGCTGCTCGACCTTCTGCGCCGCATGCGCCGCCTCGTACTTGCCCGGCGTCGCGCTCACGAAGATCATCTGCGGCGCGAGCTGCTCCCATTCCTCGAACTTCAACGGGCGATTGTCCAACGCGCTCGGCAAGCGGAATCCATATTCCACCAGCGTCTCTTTGCGCGAGCGGTCGCCCTTGAACATGGCGCCCAGCTGCGGAATTGTCTGGTGCGATTCATCGACGATCAGCAGCGAGTTCGCCGGCAGATAGTCGAACAGGCACGGTGGCGGCTCGCCGGGCGCGCGGCCACTCAGATAGCGCGAGTAGTTCTCGATGCCCGCGCAGTAGCCCACCTCTCTCATCATCTCCATGTCGAACATGGTGCGTTGTTCGAGGCGCTGCGCCTCCACCAGCTTGTTCTGCTCGCGCAGCACCTTCAGCCGGTCGCGCAGTTCTTCGCGGATGAAATCGATGGCACCGATCAGCCGCTCCTTCGGCGTCACGTAATGCGAACCCGGGTAGATCGTGTAGCGCGGCACCTTGCGCTGGATCTCGCCCGTCAGCGGATCGAACAGCGCGATGGATTCGATCGTCTCGTCGAACAGCTCCACGCGCACGGCTTCGCGCGCCGACTCCGCCGGAAAGATATCGACGACGTCACCGCGCACGCGGTACGTGCCCGCCTGCAGATCGAGCTCGTTGCGCGTGTATTGCATGTCCGCGAGCCGGCGCAGCAGGCGACGTTGATCCATGCGTTCGCCGCGGTTCACGTGCAGGATCATGGCGTGGTACGACGCGGGATCGCCGAGGCCGTAGATAGCCGACACCGTAGCGACGATGATCGCGTCCGATCGCTCGAGCAGCGCCTTGGTCGCCGACAGGCGCATCTGCTCGATGTGCTCGTTGATCGAGGCGTCCTTCTCTATATAGGTGTCGCTCGAGGGTACGTAGGCCTCGGGCTGGTAGTAGTCGTAGTACGAGACGAAGTACTCCACCGAGTTCTCGGGGAAGTATTCCTTGAATTCGCCGTACAATTGCGCGGCCAGCGTCTTGTTGTGCGCCATCACCAGCGTTGGGCGCTGCACCTGCGCGATGACGCTCGCCGCGGTCATCGTCTTGCCGCTTCCGGTGACTCCCATCATCGTCTGGTACTTGAACCCGTCATTGATGCCTTCGACCAGCTTCGCAATCGCCTGCGGCTGGTCGCCGGCGGGCTCATAGTCGGCTTTCAGTACAAATGGCTTTGTTTCCATGCGTTTAGGCGCTCAGTGTGCTGTGTCGAGGGGAAGCGGATCGCGTAATATACGCGCCGTTTTCCGAATCCCAACCCGTCCTTCACTAAGAGTCTCAACCGTGCCCAATTCGCTCAGCCGACGCGTTCAGCGCGTCAAGCCCTCGCCCACTCTCGCCGTCACCGCGCGCGCCGCGAAACTGAAGGCCGAGGGCAAGGACATCATCGGCCTCGGGGCCGGCGAGCCGGATTTCGACACGCCCAAGCACATCGCCGACGCCGGGGTCGAGGCGATCAGAAACGGATTCACGCGTTATACGAACGTTGACGGCATCGTCGAGCTGAAGGACGCCATCATCGCGAAGTTCAAGCGCGACAATCAGATCAACTATGCGCGCAACCAGATCCTGGTGAGCTCGGGCGCCAAGCAGACCATCTACAACCTCTGCATGACGGTTCTGGATCCGGGTGATGAGGCGGTTATCCCGGCCCCGTACTGGGTCAGCTATCCGGACATGGTGCTGCTGGCCGACGGGCTGCCCGTCACGCCTAACTGCCCCGCGTCGCAGGGCTACAAGATGACGCCGCGCCAGCTCGAAGCGGCGATCACGACGAAGACGAAGCTGCTGTTGATCAATTCGCCGTGCAACCCGACCGGTGCTGCCTATACGCGCGCGGAATGGCGCGCACTCGCGGACGTGCTCCTGCAGCACCCGCGCGTGATCATCGGCACCGACGACATGTACGAAAAGATCTGGTGGGGCGCGGAACCGTTCTGCTCGCTGCTCACCGTCGCGCCGGAATTGTACGAGCGCGTGATCACCATCAACGGCGTATCGAAGTCGTACGCCATGACCGGCTGGCGTTTAGGCTACTGCGGCGGGCCGAAGGACATCGTAAACGCCATGTCCACAATCCAGGGCCAGAGCACGAGCAATGCCTCGTCCATTACGCAAAAAGCTGCGGTGGTCGCGTTGAACGGCGATCAGAAGTGCGTCGAAGACATGAACACCGAGTTCAAGAAACGCCACGACTGGTTCATCGCCGCGTTGAACCGACTGCCCGGCATCGTGGCGTTGCCGGCGAGCGGCGCGTTCTACGCCTGGGCCGATTGCAGCGGCGCGATGATGGCGTTCGGTTGCAAGGACGACAACGCCTTCGCCGAAATGCTCATCAATGACGCCGGTGTTGCGGTCGTGCCGGGCTCCGGCTTCGGCGCGCCGGGACATTTCCGCGCCTCGTTCGCCACCAGCATGGGCACGCTCGAGAAGTGCATCGAGCGCATGAAGAACGTGCTCGAGCGCGGACCCGTGAAGAAAACCGCCTGACATCAAGGGGACCGCGTTGGATTCCATCAACCCCGCGGTTCCCCGCCCGGTCACCCGCACAGACATCGCGGTCTGGCTACTGGTCGCGCTGGCGCTCGGCCTCATCATCAAGCTGCACCTGCTTTCAGGGTTGCTCGCGGGCCTGCTGGTTTTCAAACTGGTCGATGTACTCACTCCCTGGTTGCGGTTGCGCGCCCTCGGTCGTGACGGGCCGCGCGTGCTGGCCGTCACGCTGATTGCGTCCGCCGTGATTGCCGCGCTCATCGGTATTGGAATCGGCATCGCGACCTTGCTGCGCAATAGTGGTGAGAGCGTTCCGTTGCTCATGCAGAAAATGGCGCAGATCATCGAAGATGCGCGCGCCATTCTCCCCGCGGGCTTGCAAGCCTACGTGCCAGAGGACGGCGAAACCCTGCAACGCACACTCGCCGAATGGCTGCGATCGAATGCCGGATCGCTGCAGCTCGCCGGTCGCGGCATCGGACGCTCAGTGGTCCACGTGCTGATGGGCATGATCATCGGTGCGCTGCTCTCCATGCAGAAGGCGGCCAACCCTCACGAGCGGCGCCCGCTCACCGAGCAGATCGCGCGTCACGCCGCGCGCCTCGCCACCGCGTTCCAGCGCGTGGTGTTTGCACAGTTCTGGATCTCGCTGATCAATACCTTCTTTACGTGGTTGTATCTCGATGTGGTGCTGCGCCTGTTCGGCGTCGACCTGCCGCTGGTGAAGATCCTGGTGACGCTCACTTTCATCGTGGGTCTGCTGCCGATCATTGGCAATCTCATCTCGAACACCGCCATCGTCGTCGTGTGCCTGAGCCAGGGATTGCCGGTGGCGGCCGCCTCGCTGGTCTATCTCGTCGTCGTTCACAAGCTGGAGTACTTCCTCAACGCGCGCATCATCGGCTCGCACATCAATGCGCGGGCCTGGGAAATTCTGATTGCGATGCTGGTGATGGAAGCGGCATTCGGCATCACGGGACTGATTGCCGCACCGATCTTCTACGCGTATTTCAAGGAAGAGTTGCGCGAGAAGGGGTTGGCCTGAAGCTACCGCGCTTCGTCGCAGATGCGATCGAAGGCGGTGCTCGGCGGATTACTGGATCAGAAGACTCGGAACGTTCGGTATCCCTGATCGCGAATCACGATCCTGCGCGTGTCGAACGATGCGCGCGGAAGGCTTCTGCGCAACAGCAGCGGCCCTTGGTTCGTGATGACCTGCAGCGCCGGACGCGCATGATTGGGCAGGTCGGAAACCGCGACTTCCATGCGCGCGGCGAGATTGGACGATTGCATTTACTTTCCTTGGGTTACGTCACCGGTTGGCGACCGCGTGCAAGGTATCACCTGGCCGCCTGCAATCCCTGGACCATGCGAGGGAATTCATCTACCTCTTTCGAGGGATTGGTAGTTAGAAAACCACGAAATTGCTTGACTGTCATCGGGCGTACATCCCGACAGCGCTATTCGGTCGCCGCCTGCTGGACGTCTCAATCCACGAAATTGCTTGACTGTCATCGGGCGTACATCCCGACAGCGCTATTCGGTCGCCGCCTGCTGGACGTCTCAATCCGTAATCCGGAATATTTCCGCTATCCACTACTTGCGCACTTGACGGAGCCTCTGGCTTCATAACCACTCTCGTCCGGAGGACACATGCCGCCATTACTGCAGTCCGGTGCGGCCGCACCGGCTTTCGCACTCGCCGACACCCACGGCGCCACGGTCACGCTTGCCGAGCTGCGCGGGAAACCCGTCGTGCTCGCGTTCTATCCCGCGGACTGGAGTCCGGTCTGCGGCGACCAGATGGCGCTCTATAACGAAGTACTGCCCGTATTCCAGAATCTCGGCGCGGAAATGCTCGGTGTTTCGGTAGATAGCCGGTGGTGCCATGCCGCATTCGCCGAGAACCGCCGGCTGCGCTTCCGATTGCTGGCGGATTTCGAGCCCAAGGGCGCGCTGGCGCGCCGCTATGGCGCCTACCGCGAACAGGACGGCACGTCCGAGCGTGCGCTCTTCGTGATCGACGCCGCGGGCGTCATTCGCTGGAGCTATCTATCGCCGATCGACGTCAATCCTGGGGCGGACGGAATTCTCGAAATCCTGGGGCGGACGGAATTCTCGAGGCGCTGGAATCTTTGCAAAAGGACAAGACATGAGCGGCAATCACAGCGAATTGAAGCCGGCGGTCGGACCGAATGACCACGTCCAGGGGCGCGACGATGCGCCGATCACGCTGGTCGAATACGGTGACTATGAGTGTCCGTACTGCGGCATGGCGTATCCGATCGTCAAGCGCATCCAGGCGAGGCTTGGTGACCGCCTGCGATTCGTGTTCCGCAATTTCCCGCTCGCCGAGGCGCATCCGCATGCCACCGCCGCCGCCGAGCTCGCCGAAGCCGCCGCGTCGCAAGGCAAGTTCTGGGAGATGCACGACATGTTGTACGAGCATCAGAATGCGCTCGGTGCCAAGGATCTGGAACGCTATGCGAAAGCACTCGAGCTCGATCGCGCAGCGCTCGAAGCAACGCGTGCGGGCGGCGCACCGAACCAGCGCGTGCGCGGCGACTTCATGAGCGGCGTTCGCAGCGGCGTCAACGGTACACCGGCGTTTTTCATCAACGGCCGGCGCTTCGATGGCGATTGGCGGGATGCAGAGATCTTTGCCGAGGAACTGGAGTCGCGCACCTAGCGACCGCGCGGGCTACCGGCTCGATCGGAGCTCCGCTTCTACGGCTTCTGCCAGGACGGCAAGACCGTACGAGACGTCCAGAATCCGCCCGTTGATGAAAAACGCCGGAGTTGCACGCACGCCGCTCGCAAGACCGCTCTGCTGATGCTCGCGCACGCGTTGTAGATAGATCTCGTCATCGAGTTCCGCGATGAAACGCGCCATGTCGAGATCCAGCGACTGCGCATACTCGCGAAGCTGGGCCAGCTTGAGATGGTTCTGCTTTTCGAATAACAGATCGTGCATCTGCCAGAACTTGCCCTGCCCGCTGGCGCATTCCGCCACTTCGGCGGCACGCAGCGCGTGCGGGTGGACCTCCTCGAGCGGGAAATGCCGGAACACGAAGCGGACGCGTTCTTCGAACCGGGCGAGCAGCAGCTTCACGG
>Ga0193752_1002174_pt1 | contig 15109 bp, 29 predicted proteins | sample H1c1metaG_FD_144924 | JGI IMG/M metagenome (GOLD analysis project Ga0193752, IMG submission 144924) | Soil microbial communities from a riparian zone of the East river system, Colorado, United States - H1c1 | ecosystem: Environmental > Terrestrial > Soil > Riparian zone | place: USA: East River... | reverse complement strand
CTCAGATGGTAGAGCAACAGGTGTCACCGGTCTGCAGACGATCGTTCCCGACGGCGGTATTCCCATCCTAACTGAAGCTCGTTCACCGTGGTGATCCCGGAGGATATCGTATGCGCACGAACATCTCGTCACGCCTCGCCAACAACCGACGTCTGCACGACGGCACAACCCATGAGGGTGGGCCGGCCCGACGTCTCACGCCCATCCAAGAACTCCGTCGCACGATTCTCTCCTGCATGCTCTTCGAAGACACGTTCTATGAGGACGGAGTCTCCATCAGCGATCGGATCAAGGCCCTGGTGCCGCAGTGCACGCCGATCGACGTCGCGGAACTCGCGATCGAGGCGCGCGAGAAGATGCACTTGCGCCATGCGCCGTTGTTCCTCGCACGAGAAATGGCGCGGGGCTCGAAGGCGCATCGGCTATTCGTCGCGGACCTTCTGAGCACGGTCATTCAGCGTGCCGATGAACTCGCCGAGTTCTTGGCCCTCTATTGGGCCGGTGACGTGCAGGCGAACAATGGCGCGCAGACCTTGAGCGCGCAGGTCAAGAAAGGTCTCGCCAAGGCGTTCCGGAAGTTCAACGCCTATGCCCTCGGGAAATACAATCGCGAGAGTGAGGTCAGTCTCCGTGACGTTCTCTTCCTGACGCACGCCAAGCCGAAGGACGCCGAGCAAGCGGCGTTGTGGAAGAGCGTGGTGGACGGGACCCTCGAAAGCCCGGACACGTGGGAGGTGGCCATCAGCGCGACGCAAGGCGAGGGCAAGAAAGCGGTCTGGGAACGGCTCCTGCAGGAAGGGAAGCTTGGCGGGATGGCTCTGATTCGGAACCTTCGAAACATGGAGGAACTGAAGGTGGAACCGGAATTGATTCGCCAGGCGTTAGCAACGGCTGCGGCCGACCGCGTATTGCCGTTCCGTATTCTGACCGCGCTGCGCTACGCGCCGAGGTATGCGCCGGAATTGGAAGGGATGATGTTCCGGAACTTGGCGAATCTCGACAAGTTACCCGGCGAGACGGTCATCCTGGTGGATGTGAGCGGTTCAATGATGGACCCGTTGTCCGTTCGCAAGATGCCGAACGGAGTGGATAAGCCGTCCGACGCCAAGCGCGTGGACGCCGCGTGCGGTTTGGCCGTGATGGCGGTCGAGATCTGCGAACGCGTGCGGATCGTCACGTTCAGTGATCGAGTCGTGGCGATTCCGACGTATCGCGGTCTCGGGTTGGTTCCGGCGATTCTCGGCTCACAACAGCACGCCGGCACGCGCCTCGGCGCAGCCGTGCAGGCGGTGGAAGAGAACTTCCAATTCAATCGCTTGATCGTTATCACGGACGAGCAGGCGTCCGACAAGGTTTCGATGCCGAATCCGCAGCACAAGAACTACTGCATCAACGTCGGGACCGATCAGAAGGGCATCGGTTACCATCCGTGGGTGCATATCGACGGGTGGAGCGGTGCGGTTCTGGATTACATCCAGGCCATCGAACGGGAAGAGCGGCGGTAGTCGTCGCACAGAGAGTGCGCCAGATAGTCTGAACGAATTATCATGTCAGAGAGCACCATCAATTTCGAATGAGTCAGCCGGCGAAAGAGCGCCAAGAGAGCCGAATGAGCCAACCTCTCCGAGAGAACCAATAAAGATGCACGAGTTACTGTGGGAGAGTGAACCAAACAGATCGAACGAGTGTAGTAGTCTAGAGCGCACCAGGTGAATCGAACGAGTCAGAAAGTATGAGAGTGCACCAAACGGTGTGAATGAGTTAGCTCCGGTATGAGCGCCATCAGGACCGAATGAGACGATCCGTAAGAGTGGGCCAAATGCCCGAACGAGTCAGCCAGAGAGTGAGCACCATATGTAGGGAACGAGGCATTAGATCAGAGCGCACCATACTAGCCGAACGAGTCAGATAAAACGAGAGAATCAAGTAGATAGAACGAGTCAGTTGAGAGTGCGCACCATAAGCCAGAACGAGACGCCTTGTTGGAGTGAACCAAAGCGACGATTGAGCTAATACCGATTGCGGGTTCCAAATGTCCAGAACGAGTTGAGGAAAGATGTGAGCACCAACTGGGAAGAACGAGTTACGTAGATCCAGTGAGCACCATACTTGCAGAATGAGCCAAGAGAACTGACGCGCACCACGTGTCCCGAGTGAGATGGGAATCTAGTGAGCACCAAGCTTGAAGATCGAGTCACTAAGGCTGAGAAACCCATAGATTCCGAACGAACCTAGAATACCGGTGAGTTCCATTCTGTCGGAGTGAGTCTTGGACTACGGCGAGCACCATGTTCAGTGAACGAGACAATCGCACATGTGAGAACCATGACGCTTGATCGAGACCATGCGGTAGGGAGAGTGCCATCAAGGTCGATCGAACCATCTCCCTGATTAGAACAGAATGTCAAGTGAGTTATATTTGTTGAGAGTTCCAAAGCGACTGAACGAGTCAAAGCCTCTGAGAGTCCCATGCAAAGGGCGGAACGGGCCACTAACGACTGTGAGCGCCAAAAGCCGTAGAGCGAGTCAGTGATTTTGTGAGTGCCAAACATTGCGAACGAGTCGGGTGAACCGAGGGCACCAGGATAGTCGATTGAGTTAGCTGACTCGTGAGCGCCATATCTCCAGAATGAGACGCGATTTCCGTGAGCGCCAGACATCTTGATCGAGCCGATCGGGTCGGAGAGTCCCAAAGAGCCGGAAGCGAATCAACGAACAAGGTGAGAACCAACGAGTTTGAGTGAGTCTACGTCGTCGAGAGTGCACCAAATCGTTAGAACGAGCCAACCGATACCGTGAGAACCAAATATACTGAACGTCAACGTATTCGGGCGGGCTTTGCCCTCGCTCTGGCGCGCATTCAACCGAACGTGTTGGTTGAGACGCTACTGACCCAGGTGCAACTGAATCAGGATGTGGCCGGTCTGTATGCACACGCTCTGGTCCATCGCTTTCGAGATAAGCTGTATTACAAGGCTAAAGCGAGAGGAGAAGTAGTGCGATGAGCGCACTAAATTCTACGAACGAATCAATGCGAGACCGCGCCAAGCGATTGCTCCGCGACAATCTTCCAACGTTCAAGGACCGGGATGAAGCCGTTGGACATCTCTGCTATTTGGATACGACCGGCCCGCGTCAGATTTGGACGGTCGCTGCAGCCCTTTATATTCTCAATCAGCACCCTCAGCAGGAAGACCGGCGAGCGGACAAGTAAGCCCGTCGCCGATCCCCGGCCGGCGCGCGTCGGGCGTCCCGTCGCGAAACGACCGGTCTACCTTGCAGGGTAATCCCCACACCCACCCTCCGATCGTCACCTACGGCGCAGCCCGTATGGTCGAGCTAAACCCGTTTCCGGCCTGTATTTCCGCCATCTTTCAGAAATCTTCGGTTTCAAGCAAAATAGTCCTTGACTCCTTGATCCTGCACGCGTATCGTAGTTTCGTCCTGGAGGGACGTTGATGAAAACGACTGTCGACGCGGCTTTGCAGGGTGCACGGGAAAGCTTGATGAACCAGTTCTTTGTTGTGAAAGATCTGATGGGTGACGCTTATATCGCTCTCGCCGGTAAAGATCTGGTTTCACCCTATTCGTCAGAAGATGTCGTTTCAGGACCGTATCGAGCGCGTTTCCAGGCTGAAAAGATCGCCAGTAGACTAAGCGTTTAAACCCGTGAAGGAAACCATGAAGAAAAAGGACAAGCTCGCGTTTCCGTCAGTCATAAACTGGCCGGCCGGTTTCGAGATCCATTGCGGGATGACTCGGCGCGAGCTCTTCGCGGCGATGATCATGGCCGGACGTCTCAGTCTTGGCGGCACCGGTGTATCCGTGCGCGAGGCCGTCAGATTGACTGACGAATTGATCGCCGAACTCGACAAGGAAGACTGATGCCAACCCTTCGATTCCACATCACGGACGCGGGGAGGTCTGCATCTCTCTTCCCGGACGAAGTAAGGGACTGCACGGTGCGATCCCTTGCTCTTGCCCTCGGATGGTCCTATGACCGCGCGCACGCCGTCACTGAGGTTCACGGCCGGCGCTATCGACGGAAGTTCAACGTCCGCAAGATTCTGGACTCCGACTATTTTAGTCGAGTCATGAAGGGATACCTCCTCTCGGAGACCCATCATCCCCGGATGACCGTGCGCCGACTCCTCGCGATTCACCCGCAGATTACCTTGATTATCCAGATCAAGGGTCACGTCCTAACCGTCAAGAACAGCACGGTTTACGATGAATGTCGAAACTACGTCGGAGCCGGTTCCTGGGTCCGTAAATACTGGGTCGTGCAGGAAAAGTTTCAGGACCCTGAAAATAGTTCTTGACTTCCGTTTTCAGTGGGCGTAATCTAGTTCTCGTTGGCGATGACGCCAGGCTCCGTTTGTGCATTTTCGAAGCCATCGAGAAAGCGTTGAAGGGCTAGTCGCAAACCGGGCCGGCCTCCGGGCCGGCCGCTTCCCGCGTGCAGGAGAAAACCATGACGAATCAGGAATTGTTCGACGCCTCGAAGCGTGAAATGATCGCGCTCAACCAGCAGTATACCGCCACGATCGAGCGCGCGGTGAGCGACCTGAAGGAAGCTTCAGGCCGGAGACCATCCACGCATCTTGGGCACAACCTCGGCAACCGCGCGGCTGAACTTTCCGTCATCGCCGGGAAGATCGAGCAGATGCAGGCCCTCATCAACTCGCAGCCCTTTCGGTCATAAATCCACGATTGGAGAAATCATGAGAATCGATGTGCCCATCACCGACAAACATCACGAGATCGCACGGGATATCCTCTGCACGATTCTGGAGTCGAATAGCTCAGGCTATTGGGCAAGGTTCCGCGACGTCAAGCGCGATTCGGCCGGAAATTACCTCTCCGTCAAAGTCGCTGACGCGGAGAATTTGTCAGAGCAGAAAATCACCGGTCTAGACCTCATTCATGCAGCCGCGTTGGTGCTTCGTCGGAAGTCGATGCGGAATCACTACATCATCGCCGCGTGCGTCTCGATTCTCTTCAATCCGGAGGATACCGACTTCGATACGACGGTGGCGGATGTCCTCCTGCAAGTTGCGGCCTACAAGGATGTCCCATTCGGGTAGGGAGGGAATCATGGATAAAGGACCGTTACATGACGCCGCGCGCATGCTGCGAATGGCCGCGAGTCGGCTCGAAGCTTACGCGATATCTGATGAAAATACAAGTTGGAAAGAGGCTGATGACGTGAATTTTCGCGTCAAGCAGAAGAAACGGATTTCAGAAGCTCTCACCAACATAGACGCCGCGACTACACGTATCGAGCCGTATCGAAGTTAAGATTTCAAGACGGGCAGGTGTCCGACCTGCCCGAAATAGTTCTCGACTTGAGTTAAAAACTCGCGTAAGCTTTCGACCTCGGCAACTACGCCGCTATTTCCAAGGACCGACGATGAACGATCAGATCGCTGAAATTCGCGCTGAAGTCAACGCCTGCGGTTCCGTGACCCTCCGCCGCGAGGGCACCCGTTTCCTGCTCCTCTTCGACTCGTCCACGTCCCGCTATGCCCTCCTGCACGTCGGTGGCCTAGGCACCAAGCCTTTGCGCAACGGCCCCAGTTTCGAGAACGTCATCGGTCCCTACCGCCGTAACCTCGTCATCGATGAAACGGTCCCGTCCGTTGAGGAGTGCCCGTTTTGAAATTCAAAATCCCGCAGTGCGATTGCTGTGGGGCGTATCGTCCGTGCGTCGTCAACCTCGGAATCATCATTGGCATCGAGACATCGGCGTGCCACGTATGCAGACGGATCGCAGAGGAAGACTGCATGGAGTGCAGCGGAGAGGGAGAACCATGAAGTGGTTGGTAGCATTTGGTTCTGATCAGAACGACAAGCTATTTCTCAAGATCCGCACGTCCGGCGATGGCGAGTGGACCGCGAAAGATCGGGCCACCCGATTCGACTTCAAGGATGCCGAACAGGAAAAAGCTTGGCGCGGCGGTCGAATTGTGCCTGCATGCGATGAGAAAGACTCGTGATGAAACCTGCACCGCACGTGATCGTCTACCCTTGTAGCGTCGGGCTAATCGTTCTGGACCTTAAGGAGAAGACGACTGAGGTCCAAAGCGTTCTATGCGCGCGATTGTGGCACGAAATGTTCGAGTTGAACATGACACGCGAACAGATTGCGCTTGAAATCGAACAAGAAACCAGGCTTACGGAAGACTCGATTCCGTATCAAGAAGCCTTGCTCTTTGTCGACACGATGATGAACGCTTTCAAAGAGAGAGGGTGGCTCGTCGAAGAGATTTCGCTCAACGTCACTGCGTCGCCGACCGTCCATTAACCTCAGAACTCAAGGAGAACGAACGATGTCAGAAATTCTCGAATCAGTCGACAAGCTCACAAAGGATATGCGCCAGGCGGCGGTGAAGATGAGCCGAGATGAAGCCAGATTCCTCGTGGACGCCTACTACCAGATGCAGGATGATCGCATCCGGGGCAACAATCAGGTGCGCTCGATGATCGACTCCGGCGAGCCGAACGACGTCTTGCGCTGGTTGTCGGCGCAGAGTAGCATCTTGGAAGACAACATCAAGCGTGCGCTCGATCGCTACACGGACGCGCATCTTGTGGGCCGCTGGTCGCGTAGCGTGTGCGGCATCGGCCCGATCATCAGCGCTGGTCTCCTCGCGCACATCGACATCTCCCGTGTCAAGACGGCCGGGCAGATTTGGCGATTCGCCGGGCAAGATCCAACTTCCGTGTGGAACAAGGGCGAACGCCGGCCGTGGAACGCGCGGCTGAAGACCCTCTGTTGGAAGATCGGCGAGTCGTTCGTCAAGGTGCAGAATCGTGACAGCGACTTCTATGGCAAGCTCTACGCCGCGCGGAAGGTCATCGAGATCGCCCGCAACGACAACGGTGACTTCAAGTCACAGGCGGAAGCGAAGCTGACGAAGTTCAAGATCGGCAAGGATACCGACGCCTACAAGGCGTATATCCAGGGTAAGTTGCCCCCGGCGCATCTGCACGCGCGAGCGCGGCGCTACGCGGTGAAGATCTTCCTAGCGCACTACTTCGAGGTTGCCTACTTTGACCACAACAAGGAGCGCGCGCCGTTGCCCTACGTCATCGCGCATCTCGGGCACGTCGATCAGATTCAGGTCCCGGGCTGGCCGTTCTAGCCATGTGCACTGAGAGCACCAAATAAAAGGAGCGAGTCAGAAGATTGGGAGAGCACCAAATCACAGGAACGAGTCAAAATAGTCGTTTTTGAGAGCGCACCCAGAACGACCGAACGAGTCAAAAGGTTGGGAGAGCACCAAATCGAAGGAACGAGTCAAAAGGTTGGGAGAGCACCAAAGCAGATGATCGACCCGGAGTTTGAGAGCGCACCAAATCGAAAGAGTGAGTCAGAAGGTCGAGAGAGTATCAGAATGACTGAACGAGTCAGTTTTGGCGAGAGTTCCACAATGATTGAACGAGTCAGTTTCGGCGAGTGAACCACAACAACTGAATGAGCCAGGACACCGAGCACCATAGAAACAGCAGCGAGTCCCTTGAATGCGAGCGAACCAAAACAACCGTGACGAACGAGGTGATTATGTATAAGCACGCCGGATATTTGTCCGAATCCATGGGAGAGGCCAGCATGCGCAAGCGATATGCCGACCTTTTCGCCGAGCATTTGGAGTTCATTCTTGGACCGGCCTCAGGAGTAATCAGTTTCGACACTCTCATCCTGACCGGTATCTCAGGAATCGTGCTCGGGTCGTTGGTTGCAGAGCGACTGGGAAAGGACATCACCATCGTTCGGAGAGATGCGGAGATGACCTCTCGTTGGGGCGAGGGTCGTTGTCACTCTTCGACCTACGTAGAGGGCTTAGTCATCGGCAAGGGCATCCTGTTCGACGATCAGATCGACACCGGCAAGACGGCCAAACGTGTGGATCAGACCTTGAAAGAGCACGCGCCCGAACTGGGATTGACTCATATCTACTTGTATCGGGGAAACGTGTTCGCACCACGACCGACGTTGTATGACCGTCACCAGTGCGAGGCCGCTGGGTGGCTTTGAAGGGTCTTCACACGTGACCAATAAGTTTCCGAATGGACGCACCTACCGTATTACGTTAGTGGATGACGGAGTCGATCCGTGTTATTGGATCGAACGGAGATTTCTTTTCTTTTGGTGGTTCCGCCTTCGCGGAAACATCGTGCAAGGTGAGATCCAGTACTCGTATTCCGGGGACGGGAACTTGATGTTCTCATACGAGACGAAAGAAGATGCGCTGAAGGATTTGCACACGCATTATGCCGCTCTCGCGCGAATAGAGGGCGCCAAACGTGCGGTGCGACGACGATTCCGAGTCTGGCCATAAACTCGAAGTTTTGGAGAAACCGTAGGCCATGTTTATCAAACCAATGCTTGCGAGTCCGATGCCGGCCAACTTTGTGATACGTCCCGGTGAATGGTCGGCTGAGGAAAAGGCCGACGGCCATCGCGTCATCATCTACCGTGGTTCCCTCGGGGACGTCTACGTCTGGAGCCGTTACGGGCTCCTGCGGGCTCTACCCAGTTATCTGAACGAAGCCCTGGCCGATCTCCCACCAGGCACTTATGATGGCGAACTGCTGTCGCCGAACAACAAATCCTACGGCGTTACCGTGCTCGGCGCGCAGTTGTATATCGTCATTTTCGATGTTCTCACGCTGCTGGACGTCGAGGTCATGAGCAACACCTACGCGCAACGACGGAAGTTTCTGGAGGAGACGTTCAAGGCCGATCATATCATGGCCCTCGAAGACCGCGTGCGTCTCGGATGGAGTAAGCCAGTCAACTCCATGCAGGACATCGTCACCTTGACGGCCGAGGTCTACGGGCGTGGCGGTGAGGGTTTGATTCTCAAGAAAAACTTGGGCACATATCGTCCGGGAAAGCGTGGGCAGGAGTTCATCAAGATCAAGAAACTGCTCTCCGCTGTGTTGACGGTCATTGGCTTCGAGCCGGGCAAAGGGGAAGTCATCGATCGAGGGCCTTACGCGGTAACGTTGCTGCGGGATGCCGAGGGCAACGAAACAAAGGTCAAGACCCTGAACGACAAGGAGTTGAGGAAACTCGAAGAGGCCAGCGCTAAGCACGGAATCGGTCTGGGTCTCCTGGATTCCGGTTTTCACCCTGCAGTCGGCCGCAAGCTTCGTATCGAATACCAGGAGCGCACGTCTGACGGGTCCTATCGGCATCCGCGATGGGATCGCTGGGAGAAGGAATAGCGTGGTTGACAATCCTTACGAGTCAGGATGGGATGACGACGATCGTATCAGGTGTTGGGACTGCCGCGAGGGCTTCTACAAGGGAGGCGACATCACCGTCTGCCCGGCCTGCGAGGAGTGGATCTGCGCCGGATGTATGGCCGCGCATCAATGTGAGAAGGAATAGCTATGGAAAAGACGGAAGACATGGGCACTTACTTGGTGTTCCGACGTCCTGACGGTCGCTATTACAGTGCGAACAATCCTCACGGTGTGAAGAGCGTAAGGAATGCGAGTCCGAATTTCACCCGGAGGGGACAAATGGATGCGCTCACCATCGTGGAACCGGGTATCATCGACCAAAAGTGCCGACCGGTCAGGATAGTCTGGAGAGCAGATGAGGTTTTTAATGGCTAAAATAGGCGATCGCGTCCGATGTATCAATCCCTATCTGAATTGGTCAGGACAGGTTGGGACGGTCATCGGCCTCGCTCCGCCAAGGGCATTTGGCGGCTACCATATCCAAGTCAAACTCGACCCGTGGGAGAAAGACGGGCAGAGATCGGATAGCCCAATCAAAGGTAGCTTTATGGGCAGCGATTTCAGGTCTGTCGTTTGGAATCACGAAGTCTACGGCTATCAGGAGGAATGGGAGATGTTTGTTCCAAAACCGGTCGTCTCTCGTGCAGGGCTCAACGAGGTCGAGCACGACATTGCGCCGCCCATGCGCATCGCGATCACTATTCCTCTCAAGTATGGAGAACAGAACGTCGTCGTGTATATCGGTGCTGGCACGTTCAACAGACAGCTTCTTCAAGAGGAAGCACTCAAGAAAATCGCGCTGGATCTCGTGCAGCGACTGGAGAGGTAAATATGCGCTCCGTCTATCTTCCCGTTCGTTGCGCTCATTGCGGCAAGAAACGGATGAGCGGTCACTACATGGAGCAGAAGTCGCGGCGCGAGGGAGTGACGTTTATCATTCCGCTATGCGGCGCGTGTTGGCGTCGGTTCTGGGAAGTCGCGAAAAACAAGACGCAGATTTTCGTCTGGGCAGGGAAGACTCGGCACTTTGGCTCGCGATTTCTCGACAAGAAAACGGGATTACCGTTTCAGTGTGAAGATGATAGATTTCCTTTTCAAAACTTAGGAGAACATGAACATTCCTGACGGTTACACGCTCGAAGAGTGGACCTACATCGGCCTCTCGGACGATGGGAAGAGTCACCACTATGTCACCAAACTGCATTCTGGCGTATCGGTATTCAAGAAACCGATCACCGGGCAGACGTCTACGCGATCCCGACGAGACAAGACGGGGAGCAGACCCTGGTGCTGCGTAAATCGTCTCGCTTCGTTCGCATGACCTCCGACACACGGCTAACCGACTGGCAAGCCTACGACGCATCCTCCAGGCTCCTACGGGCAAGCGAACGGCTAGAGCGCGCGGCCCGTGAGGATAGTTTCTACAGTCTCACTCTGGAAGACGTCCGGAAGCGCATGCGACATCTTCCGGCACCTCACCGCCGCGCCTATGTGGCCCTCGTGTTAGATTTCCTTTTCAAAGTTTAGGAGAACACTATGAACAAGACGTTTGAACACAAGACTATAGAAGGTCTTTCTGTGATCATTTTAACCATAATGGACCCGAAATTCAGCGTGATGATGTCTCATTCGCGGCTACCGGAAGGGACTCCAGAAGAACGCACCCAGAAAGTCAAGTCGTTCATTGAAGCGGGATTGGCCATCTTCAATGGAAGTTACGAAGAGTTATTGTATGTTCTTGGGGTTTCTGTCCAGGAAGTCGTCATCACTCTTCGAGCCAATCGCATTAAGGAGATGAATTTGAGCGAAGAAGAGATGCGAGACCTCACCAAGTATTTCTTGAAAAGGAGCGGATTGTGACCAAAGAGAATGAGCTGAAAAACGTGTTAAACCATCTATTCGGAGTGTTCTATTCTCCGGATGAAGAAGACCGTCAGTTGTTCGGCCAGTATCTCGTTGAACATCAGACGTTTGAACACGGCGTCTATCAACTAGTGGCACGAGTCCCAAAGGCGTTTCCTTCCGGTGACGGATACAACGTGGAAATCTGGGAGGCCAGATTGCCGGCACGATTCTATGAAATTCGCGTTCAATCCACAGCGAATAGTGTAGGAGAAGTTCGGTCTGGTGGAGTGCTCAGCACCGGTTCCGGTCAGAATTGCGGTGCATTAGCTCTAACAATCTCCACGGCTTTTGCAGAAGGGTTTCTGGGTTTCCATGATCCAAATGAAGTTTGACGCCAACGGTCTGCTGGCCGGCCTCCTCATGATCGCGACGTTCGTGGTCTTGTGGATCGCGCTGTAAATTACAGCTAGACTTTAGTTAAAAACTCGGTTAGACTCCTGTTCCTATGACCTCAGACTTCCAGCTAGAAGTGGACCTTGCGATGCAGAGGGCCATCGAGAATGGCTACGCGGAATACCTCGATGTCTGGACGGTCGAGCGGATCGTTGAAGATTTGCAGAAGCACGACGTCTACTTTGAAGACATCTCGTCTCATGACTTAGCACGTTGCGTGCAGGATTGGAAACGGAGAAGGTCCTCATGATTTTTTGCCACCGTCGGCAAATTCACAGCGAAACAACGAAATACTGTATCCACATCTGCGCGGACGGCGGCCAGACGCGATTGATCGAGGGCCAGACGGCGATGCGTCGGGTGTTGGATCAGGCATTCTATGGATCAGGTAAACTCACAGGACAAGATGCTGTGGATTCACAAGATCGTTGGGAACGGTTTTGTAACGAAGACGAGTGGGGCTACAACAACGAAGAACCGGCTTGCTGGTCAGAAAAGGGTGAAGACTACTCCGTCTCAGTTTTTCTGATGAAGTCGTTCGATGTGATCACTTCCAGTAGTGGCGGGCTCGAATACGACAAAGTGACAGTGCAGTAGTGTCCAAGATAGATGTGGCAATAGCCGTTCTTTGGCTGATGTTACTCCTATGGCTAAGAAAACCTAGAATGGATGATGACCCGACTCACCACTGGCCTCGATTAGAGGCGTCGATTCCTCATCGGGTGATGGAAGGCAATCCACCCGGAGCCGTTCGATTGTTCTACTTCGTTCGTTGTCTGTGTTGCGGGAAGATGCACCAGGTGCGCGTCACCTTGTGGATAGACGGCGCGAGTGTCGTGCATGTCACGCGGAAAGGGACCTTGTAATGGTTGGTAGTTACAATATGGTCAACCCGGCCCTCGATCTGCATCGGGGAGGCAAGAAACTTTGAACCTCTTCGATCTGATCCCCGACCCTGAGCCGTCCTATAAAGGCTCTGGTGTGCGAAGCGATTGGAAGGCTCCAGAGCCCCCGTCTCTGAGAGGCATCGACGACATCGAGCTTGACCTAGAAACAACAGGTCTTCGATGGTGGGCAGGGGACAAGCCGGTCGGGATCGGCGTAGGACACGGGGGTAGCGACGGCAAATACGTCACGCGATACCTCGCGTTCGGCCATCCAGGCGGCGGTAATCTTCCAGAAGAACAAGTCAAGGAGTGGTCGCGTCGGGAATTGCAGGGGAAGAGAATCACCAATCTCAACATACGGTTCGACATCCATATGTTTCGAGAATGGGGCGTGGACCTCGAAAAGCAAGGAAACATCGTCAGCGATGTTGGACATTACGCCGCGCTAATCGATGATCACCGCAAGCGGTTCAATCAGAAGGATATTGTTCGGGATTACCTCCCGGATGAAGCGAAGGTCGAAAGAGTCGGCGATTTCGAGCTAGACGGCGCGCACATGGCGAAGTATCCCGCTGGGATCGTCGCCCAACGAGCCGAAGGGGACGTCAGACAGGTCTACAAGCTCAAAAAGTTAATGTGGCCGATCATGGACGCCCAAGGGCTCCATAAGGTCCGCAAACTGGAAGAAAAGGTCATATATCCAGTCTGCGAGATGGAGAAGAACGGAACAAGGATCAACGTTGAGAAGTTGCATCTTTGGCTGAAGGAAATCGAGATAGAGCTCAATAGCTTGTTCATGCAGGTTTACAAGGAGACGAGTCTCCGGGTCAACCCAGACAAGAACGGTGAGATGGTCAGGTTATTCGAATACCTGAAATTGCCCATTTCCTATACGGCAAAAGAGAACCCGAGTTTTACGGGGGCCATTCTTCGTAAGTTCAGCAATCATCCGACGGTCGCCAAGGTGATTCGGATGAGTAAGTTGATCGACCTGAAATCTAGGCTGGACACCTACAGAAAGACGGTCGATAGCAACGGGATTATCCGCTACGCGCTGCATCAGCTCAAGACCCAAAAGGATGAGCATGCAACGTATAGCCAAGGTGCCGGGACGGTCACGGGCCGATTCTCTAGCACCAAGATTCTGTCCAAGCCGCACGAAGAGGGAATCAACATTCAACAGGTGTTGAAGGTCTCGCGACAGATTGAGCTCTACGGTGATGAGCGCATTATTCGTGAGTTGCATATTCCGGACGATGGGATGGAGTTCCTATCGGCTGATGCGATGCAGATCGAGTATCGATTGTTCGCCGGGGAGACCAAGTCAGACCGTCTGATCAGGATTTTCGATGAAGACCCGATGGCAAATTTTCACCAAAAGGTGCTAGAATTGCTCCGGGAATTCAAAAAAGACCTGACCTACAAACGATGTAAAGATCTGAATTTTGCGAAGATCTACGGAGCCGGTCTCCGGAAGATGGCGTTGATGTTGGGATTCGTGACAGAGGAGCAGTATCGAGAACTGCTCGATATGAAGAAATGGTATAAAAGCCCTCTTCTAAATGAAACCAAAATTGTCAACGAGGTCTACAACCGTGAGATTCCTGAGGCGGAACCGCTCATTCGAGGCGCGCAAGAACTTGCGGAAATTCGTGGTTTTATCAAAACTATCGTCGGGCGTCGGAGTCGGTTTATCAATGGTAACCGGAGTCACAAGGGTCTCAATTCTCGCATTCAGGGCAGCGCAGCTGACATCGCGAAGCAGAAGTTGGTAGAACTCCACGAATACCGGCACGAGACGGGTTTCAAGATGCGCTATCCGATCCACGACGAAGTGGATGGAGACATCCCCGATCGCGAGCACGCGAACAAGGTCAATCGGATCCTGAATCAGCAGTCGTTCAATCTGCGAGTTCCAATTCTTTGGGAGGTGAGCACCGGACCAGATTGGTATCATCAAACAAATCACCCGACGATCTACCTAGACAAAGAATGGATCAAGGCCGCATAAGGAGCAGAAATGGACCTAGTAATTGGAGTTGTAGTGTTGCTGTTGGTGTTTTTCATCGTGTGGCGTTTCGCCGTGAAATTGGGACAGCGACGAAAGCGCGCCGCTGCGGAATACGAACAGGGACGAGCCTACAAACATTTGAACTTTGCGGAGGTCTACGGAGCCGGAACATATAGACCCATCCCACGTGCGTCCCGAATAATCCCACCTCCACCGTTCACACGGCACACCGACTACGGCCCGGTGTCGGACCCATCAGACGCGTTCTGGCCAGGTTTCAATGGCGGAGACTCGATGCCTGCGGACCCGGCACCGGCACCGGCCGAACGCTTCGACGGTTTCGCTGGCAGGAGTTCTGGCGGAGCCGGCGGTGGAGCCTCTTGGGACGCACCTGCGTCAACGCCCGATTCGCCAACGTCGGATTCGTCATCGAGTTCGTCGGATTCAAGTTCATCAGATTCGAGTTCGTCGGATTCCAGCGATTAGTGGGCAAGCAAGAGGCCGAACTCAAAGGGTTGTTGGTCGAGCGGGTGATCCAAGAATTTCTAAAATCCGGCCGACAACTCTTCGTCTTTCGACATGAAGACGGTGCAACAGCCGGCGTGCCGGACATGTCGGTTACTTCGGTGGGGATGACGAGTTGGTGGGAGGTCAA
>Ga0193752_1002173_pt1 | contig 15110 bp, 10 predicted proteins | sample H1c1metaG_FD_144924 | JGI IMG/M metagenome (GOLD analysis project Ga0193752, IMG submission 144924) | Soil microbial communities from a riparian zone of the East river system, Colorado, United States - H1c1 | ecosystem: Environmental > Terrestrial > Soil > Riparian zone | place: USA: East River... | reverse complement strand
CCGCGTCCGCGAACGGGATGAGCGCGAGCTCGATCTGTTCGGTGGATTCACGGTTCATCACACCCGCTTCGCTCAGACCGGTCGCCAAGAAGAAATGACAGCGTTCGTTGCTGATGCCGTCGCTACCGTAGAACGAGCCGAGTGGAACGAGATGTTCGGCCACCCAGCCCGTCTCTTCTTCCAACTCTCGATGCGCAGCGAGCTCCGGTGCCTCGCCATCGAGTCCACCCGATGGGCATTCCAGCAACGTCTCTTGCACCGTGTACCGGTACACCCACTCCATCAGCACGCGTCCATCATCGAGGAGCGGCACTACCATCGCGTAACCTGGGTGCTCGATCATCGTGTATGTGATGGGCTCGCCGTTCGGAAGCTCGATCTGATCCTGCCGAAGCCGATACCATTTGCTCTCGAACAGATACCGCGAGCTCCGCTTTATCCAGCCGCCATCGTGTGTCATACCGATACGCTAACGTAACGGGCCTGCGTGCGAATCGTCGATCGACACGCGGGCCGTGGGGGATCCTTCGATGAGCCAACCCGACGCGATCAATGAGCTCCTCGCCGAACAGGCCGCCTACTACCGCGCGATCGCGCCGGAGTACGAGAGCCTATCGATCCCGGGTGGGGGCGGAGAAGAAGTAGCCGCCGCGCTGGAGGTCTTCAGACCAATCGGCGACGTACTCGAACTCGCGTGCGGCCCAGGCATGTGGACCGAGATTCTCCTTCGCCACGCGGCAGCTCTTACCGCGGTGGATGCCGCGCCGGAGATGCTCGCGCGAGCGAAAGCGCGTGTCGGTGAGCGCCGCGTGCGCTTCCTGCAAGCTGATCTCTTTTCGTGGAGATCGGAGCAGCGCTACGACGTCGTTTTTTTTGGCTTCTGGCTTTCGCACGTGCCGCGCGAGCGTTTCGAAGCATTCTGGGCACTCGTCAATGACTGCCTAGAACCGGGGGGACGAGTCTTCTTCGTCGATGATGCATTCCGCCCTCCCGAAGAGCTGATCGAAGGGAACTCGTCCTCGACGATCCAACGCCGCACTAGCAATGGCGCAAGCTATCGCGCAGTCAAGGTCCCATACCGCCCGGCCGACCTGGAGGAAAAGCTCGCTGCGCTCGGCTGGCAGTTCGCTGTCACGCAGACATCGGGAACCTTTTATTGGGGCGCAGGCAGCAGAGCTCAGAAGTCGGCGACACCCGTCGGCCTCTGATTGAAATACATATAGATGCCATCGGGCATGACGTTTGCGCTCGCATCGTTCGATGCATCGAGCGCGCCACGGCTCTCGAATGTCTTCGCCGCAATCGCTTTGCAGCCCTCTGCGTCACCGCCGAGATCCGTACCGAGTGCTGTCACATCGAAGCAGCCCGCGCGGAGAGCGTCGCAATACTGTACGCCCGCCGCCGGCATGCCCGTTCCCGGAGGAGGTGGCGCGTTGGTCTTGCCTTGAATGAACACGAAATCTGCGGAAGTCTTCAGATGGGCGCTGCAAAAGCCGACGCCTGCTCCGGCCAACGCGAGCTCCGATGTCGCGGGTGACTCGTGCGTGATCAAGTGCATGATCACTCGGCTGTTCGTCGGCACGTTGCTATCGGCAACCGCGATCCACGCTTCGACGTCGCCGCCGCTGATGCGATACACGCCGCCCATCCCGCCGGCCATGCCCTCTACGAGGTAAAAGGCGTCGCCCTCGGCGTCTTGGCCGCCGTCAGCTGCGTCCGCGCCCGCGTCTTCCGTGCTCGTACCAACCGAGCTGCCGAAGCCAAATGCGATCCAAGCATCGCTGGCACTCCCCGCCGCGCCGAAGCTCTGCATGCATTGCAGCTTCACGTCGAACGTTCGGCCACCTGGCAGCGCGTAGGTATGCACGGCTGGCGTCGTGGTCAAACAAGCATGTTTCGTCGCATCGGTATCGAGTCCCGCGAGGCGACCATCCAAGTCTTTTACGATGCGAAGGAGCTCAGTCGGACCACCCATGTAGAAGCGCTCTTGAACGGCGAGCGCTAGATTGATCTCCCCGCCGAGTGCTTGCGGCAAGACTCCGACGCCGCCATCGCTCGGCTTCTTCGGAGGTTCGGGCTTGTACATCGGGTTCGCGATCAGCGCAGATGGGGTACTGGCTCGGACAAGAGGATACACCTCGGGTACGACCAGCTTGGTGGCTGGCTTTCCCGCATCCTTGCCTGCCGTTGCGGTCTGACCGGCGCCGCCGCCTCCTTTGCCCGCGGTTTGATTCGAGCCGTCGCCGCCGCTGCCTTTGCCTGCGGTTTGGTTCGGGGTCTCGCCCGCATCGTTCGCCGTGGCTGGACCGTCGTCACCGCCGCAGCCAACGGCGACGAGTAGAACGAACCCCAAGAGATTGCGCATGTGCATCCTTCGGCCTAACCGGTGCGATGCTTCAGTCATGTGGCCTTCGAAAGCCGCATGACTATCTCAGTTGCGTGCACACGCGCGGCGAGAAACTCATTCGAACACACGCGCACGCAGACCCATGTGAACGCCTAGGCGCGACCCGAACGCGCAGAACGCGCATCAGCGCGGCGCGCGCGCTGGCCTAGGACCCCACCGACGCCCACTCGCATATCCGCATGATGACGCGGCTTAGCGAGGTTTTCACGGCCCTACGCGTGCGGGCGTCGATCTGATGGACGCTGGCTTGCGAGCAACGCATCGAGCAACTCAGACAACTTGAGCTGCGCGACCGCAACACCCGCATCCGAGAAACCGTACGGCACGATCAACTGGTCGGCGTGCACGATCGCACCACACGTGTACACGACGTTCGGCACGTAGCCGTCGCGTTCGTCCTCAGTGGCTTCGAGCAATGGCTGCGTCAAAAACCCGAGGACACGCCGCGGGTCTTCCAGATCGAGCAACAGAGCACCGAGCGCGTAAGTCCGGACCGGTCCAACACCGTGCGTCAACACGAGCCAGCCAGCATCGGTCTCGATCGGTGACCCGCAGTTTCCAATCTGCAACAGCTCCCAAGGGTTCTGGGGGCGATACAGCTCGGTGACCTCGTTCCAATCGTGCACGTCAGTCGACGTCGACAAGTGAAGGTTCTCGCGGTCCTTGCGCGACAGCATGAAGTACTTGCCATCGATCTTACGCGGAAACAGCGCCATGCCTTTGTTCTGCGCCGCTTCGCCGTTCAACGTCGAAATCGAGAAACGCAAAAAGTCTTCGGTCTCGATCAGCTGGGGCAAGATCCCGAAACCGTCGTACGCAGTGTAAGTCGCGTAGTACTTCGTGCTTCCGTCGCTCTCGGTGAACTGCACGAACCTTGCGTCTTCCATGCCGTGCGTTTCGTACGGGCCCGCAGGGAAGATCACGCGTTCGGACAGCTCGGAATCTGCCGGGAACGTCGTGACGTAATTAGACGACGCCAACATTCGGATGATTTTGACAGTCTCGAACCAGATCGCCGCCGGCCCGCTCGCTTCGAGAGCAACGAGCGACGTCTCGAGTTCGTCGAGAGTGAATGTCTTCCCGAGCCGCTCGAACAAACTCGTAGAGAGCTCGTTGATCCCGCCGAGCTCAGCGAGCTTGCCGGTGAAACGCCGCTTCTCGAAATGTGTCGGAGAGGTTCTGCGACCACCGATCAGGTGCGTGCCGCTGGGGTCGATCGTCATGCCGCCGTGAACGTCGAGAACTCCCGAGCGAAACTCGATCGATGACAAGTGGCCCTCACCGACCGCGCGCAGGCTCATGACGAAACGTTTTGCACCGCTCGGAACTCCGCGCTGATCTGGCGCGGCGACGATCGACGGGTTGAAGAGCGCTGCGGCTTCCACTGCAAACTCGTGCGTGAAATAGGCGCCGATCAACAAACGCCGCTCGTCGGAGACGTGCACTCCCTCGGGAATGTGATGGGACACGAGATCGAAATGCCGCTCCAGCGTCTGATTGAAGCCGTGATGACGGTCCTCGAAACGCCGTGTGATATCAGCGTTCAAGGCACCGACACTCGACTCGGGCACGGCCATGATCCGCGCGACGAGTAAGCTCGCCCGGGATGGCCCAGGGGCGAGGGTCTCTTCACCCGGCACGAATGGTTTGGCTAATACTCTGCGAGCATCGAGCAGGATTCGATGCTGCGTACGCTTAATCTGAATGGTCTTCATCGTGCGGATTCGGAAATCGTCTGAGTGTCGGCATGCCCGAGGCCTTCACCATCGAGCTCGAGCATTTTGAGCAGTGCGATCAGAAAGCAGATCGTGCTCTCCGCACCTTGGTTCTGATTGACGTACGAGTCGCCCATACCGTCGCGACAGCCGCCAGTTGCAAAGTCGTAGAGCGGCATGCCTAGACGGTTGGCCCCGAGAAACCACGCGAAAGCTTCGCGCATGCGACGTAGATAGTGTCGATCGTTCGTGACGGTGTAAGCGCAACAAAACGCTAACACGAACGCGGCAGCATCGATCGCTTGCTCGTCCACGCTGGCTTTTTCACCGCCGCGGCTATGCCAACCACTATTGCCCACCAGCTGCAGTTGTTCGCCCTCGAAACAAACCTCTTCGAGAAACTCGAGTGATTCGCGCGCATCGCGCAGGCTCGCGCGATCGCCGGTCACACCGTAGGCAGCGAACAGCGCGAGTGGGAGAAGCGCGTTGTCGTACGTGAGTGAAGGTTCGAACCACCGCCAGTCCGCAGCCGCGTTCTGGCGATAGCAGTCCATGAGCTTCGCAGCCAAAACATCCAACACGCGGCGGACATCTGCCGCATTGGGATCTGCGTTGAGCACGCTCACCAGACCCAGGAGCGCTTGCGCGGAACCACGCGGCCCGAGTGCTTCTGCATGCGGAAGCGCGCGATTCAGCATGTCTCGCGCGAGCATCCGACAACCTTCGGCGTCTGCGAGCTCGAATGAAATCCCCAGCGCCCAAATTGCACGCCCGAGACAATCATCGGACGACGTCGCTCCATCCAACACACGTTCATAGGTCATGAAGTTGCTGAAGGTGCCGTCAACATTCTGCGAGCCGTACAGGTAGCTGAGGTACCTCGTCACGAGCGCTTTCGTCTCGGCAGAACCATTGATGCGGTCTGCTTGTACGGCGACGATCAGCGCGCGCGCGTTGTCGTCGACGCAGTAACCACTCTGACGCGCCGGGACGCTGTAGGTTGCGTGTTGGATGATGCCGGTGTCATCGGTCATGCGTATCAAGTGATCGAGGCTCAGCTCTGGCAAGCTGCTCGCAGGCGCAACCTCACTCAAGGGCGGCGACGACGGCCGATCGTGAGAGATGCGTAACGCACCTTGAATCACCTCGAAATACGCTTCACCGATTCGCGGCCAAGCCATGGCGCGCGCGAAGTTGGTCGCTGCAGTCCGCACGCGAAGAAGCTCACTCGGCGAGCTGAACCACTCGATCAGCATGCGGCTGAGCGCGGCGGAATCTTTGAACGGGAACAAGCCACCGCGACCGTCCGCGAGAAGCTCCTGCGCGTGCCAATAGGGTGTCGAAAGCACCGCAGCGCCTGCCCCCATCGCATACGACAGTGCGCCGCTCGTGACCTGCGCCTCGTTCAAATACGGGCTCACGAACGCGTCGGCGGCTTGCAGGTACTGCCGCAACTCTTCATCCGAAACGAACTGCCCGCGAAACATCAGGTGCTCGCGCACGCCCAACTTCTCGGCTTCGCGTTCGAGCATGGTTCGATAGGCTTCGCCTTCTCGACGCTTGATGACCGGGTGGGTTGCTCCCACCACGAAATACATCAGATCAGGAAACTTTCGGATCACCTCGGGCAGTGCCCGGATCACTGTCTCGATGCCCTTATTCGGACTCAACAGACCGAAGGTCAGCAGCAGGCGTCGCCCCGCGACACCAAACTTCGCCTTTAGCGCTTCCTGGGCGACCGGCTGCATCACAGGAATGCCGTGCGGAATGATTCGCACCTTCTCGCCGCGGACCCCGTACGAGTTGGCCAACAAGTCTTTGGCCACTTGACTCATCACGATGAGCTGCGCGCACTGAACTGCGAGTTTTTGCACGATCCGCGCTTGGTTCGCGGACGGCTGCTTCAGCACTGTGTGCAAGGTCACGATCACCGGCACACGCAACGCGCGGACGAAGTCGAGGATGTAGCCTCCGTCTTCGCCGCCGAATATCCCGTATTCGTGTTGAATCGAAACGATGCGCACGTGGCTGTAGTTCACGAACTCGGCAGCGCGCGGATAGTCGCCTTTGATATTCTGCCGGATCTCGAACTTGACCTCGGATGGATAGGCGTGTTGCCCCAAGGGCTCCGTGACGCCCACGATCATCGGCTGCACGCGTGTGTCGGCGCTGGTTACAGCCTCCATGAGGTCGGCTGTAAACGTCGCAATCCCGCAGCGACGTGGAGTGTACGAGCCGACGAATGCGACCCCGATTTGATCTTGAGTTGGACCTGTCACGACCGCGCCAGACGATTCCGCCACTCAGAACGCCACGAGTGACATGAGGGACACGTGGGAATCGAGTGACACGTGGGAATCGACGAACACGAGCGAGATCCTGACCGAGGCCGATCCGAGTTAACGACTAAAACACGACTCATTGAGCGCAACGTACACCCCAACCTTCCAAACAGAAGGACTAAATCGCCCCTGTACCGGGACTTTTGGTCCCGGATGGGCATTTGGCTGCATGCGTAATCGGCGTAATTCCAGCGCATTGTTCTGCGGCACGCATCCTGCACGGAGCCACGCGTCGATGGACCATCCAGAGCGACGCGTTACGAGTAATCACGTGCGACAGAGTTGCGCGACCGCGACGTACGCACTGCCCACCATACACGTGGAAATGCAGTGAGAACTCCAAAGCAGTATCGTTGCTCAGAGTCGCGATGAAACACTGACCCCCGCCGCTGGGATGAGGTCAGCGCGCGAGTACTTCGACGATGGGCGTCGGTTCGAATGTGATTTCACTGCTCTGTCGCACGCCGCCCACGACGTAAATGCGACCGTCGAGCGTCGATGCGCCGAGCGAAAAGCGCGGGGTCGGCATCTCGGTCGTGAGCGACCATTCATCAGCGTCGACGTCGTAGACCTGCACTTGCGGATAGATGGCGCCCGTGCCGCCGGTGATCCCGCCGATGACGTACAGTCGACCACCCACGACCGCGCTGCCAAAGCTGCTGACGGGTGTTGGAAGCGCAGCCTTCTCGCTCCAAGTCTCGGCTTTCAGATCCAACGCGAACGTTCGCCCGGGACGCGCGGACGGGTCCGTCTCCGTGCTTCCACCCGTCGCATACAGAACATCATCGATGATGCCGGCACCGAAATACGCACTCTCATCCGGGATCGGCGGCAGCTCGCGCCACTCGCGCGTCTTGGTGTCGAAGACTGCGACGTCGCGCAGCCGCAAACCACGTGGATTGGTCGCCGACGTGACGACGCCACCGACGACGTAGATCGACGTGCCTGCGACGGCCAATGCCGAAGCGCCGATTCCGCGCGTGATAGGGCGCTTACCCTCGGCGGACCAGGTGCGACGCTTCGGGTCGTAGCTGAAGAGATCGGTCGCGCCTTTCGCGCCGAGGATCCAGAGCCGGCCGCCGCTCGCAGCGACATTCGGCAAGTCGAGCGCGACCGGCAGATCCTCGTGTTTCTCCCACGAATCATTCGCTGGATCGTAGGCTTGAACCGTGCTGACCGGACCGCCCGCCATGGTGTCGGTATTCACCTTGCGACCGCCGACCACCCACACCTCGTCGTCGAGCGTAACTACGTTTGGATACGCTATCGCCTCGCCCGGAAGCGGCGTCGTCATCGACCACGTTTCAAGTACCGGTGTGCTCGGCACGTCGTTCGAAGACGCATCGACGCTCGCATCGGCCAGATTGGCCGGGGCATCCGAGTCATCGCCACACGCGACGAACGCGAGCGCTATCGCGGCGAAGTGCGTCTTCATGCGTCAACCTCTTTCGAGCCGTTCGAGCGGCCTGTACCAGCCTGGGGGTGGCCGCATCTGAATAGTCGCTTTCAGCGTGTCGCTCAAGTTTGATTCGCGCTCAAGTTCGATTCGCGCGAGACGAGAGCCATTTGCAGACGCCGCTAATGGCTGCAAGCCCCGCGCCGTAAAGCTGCTCGGCCGAATCGGAGGACGCGATGGGAAGAAATAGACATCTTTGCATCGCTGTTCGTCGCGGCACTTCTTTGCGAAGTCTTCTGAGCAGCTGCAGCTCGTAGCGGCATCGTTGCAACCGACGAGTGCAAGCATCCCTCCCGATACGAACGTATCGTCGACACCATCGTCGTATGGATGTCACGGCCCGCGCCTGCTTTCGTGCGTTCGAGGAGACACCTGAATATGAAGCCACTCGAACTACTCGCTCGCCCCGTTACCTTCCGCACCGTAGTCCTCGGATTCGTCGCGATAGTAACGATGGCGACGACCGCCGGTGCCGAAAAGAATGACCCGGCGATCCGCCCGTTCCACGTCAACGTGCCCGACGCGGACCTCGCCGACTTGAAGCTACGCCTCGCTGCAACCCGCTGGCCTGACAAGGAGACCGTCACAGATCAATCGCAAGGCGCGCCGCTCGCGAACCTCCAACAGCTCGTGCGCTACTGGGGCACTAACTACGATTGGCGCAAGGCCGAAGCGAAGTTGAACTCCTATCCGCAGTTCATGACGAAGATCGACGGGGTGGACATCCACTTCATCCACGTCCGCTCCCGTCATCCGAACGCGTTGCCGTTGATCATCGCGCACGGGTGGCCGGGGTCTGTCTTCGAGCAGATCAAACTCATCGGTCCACTCACCGAGCCGACCAAGTACGGCGGCCGCGCGGAAGACGCGTACGACGTCGTGATCCCGTCGCTGCCGGGCTTCGGCTTCTCGACGCGACCCACCGAAGCTGGCTGGGGGTTGGAGCGCAACGGCCGTGCGTTCGACGAACTGATGAAGCGGCTGGGGTACACGCACTACGTCGCGCAGGGCGGAGATTGGGGAGCGGGCATCGTTCAAGCGATGGCGCGGCAGGCGCCGGCTGGATTGCTCGGCATCCACACCAACTTGCCCGCGACGATACCGGACGACGTCGGTCCAGCGCTCGGCGGCGGGCCTTTGCCAGCGGGGCTCACCGAGCAGGAACGCGCAGTCGTCGAAGCCCTAAAAGCATTCGGCAAGAGCGGAGCGCGCGCCTACGTGGACATGATGAACGCGCGGCCACAGGCCGTCAGCTACGGCCATACGGATTCCCCCGCGGGCCTCGCAGGCTGGATGCTCGTGCACCCAGGGTTCGAGCACTGGTCGTACGGCAAGGATCCCAAGCAGTCGCCGACGCGAGACGATGTGCTCGACGACTTCACGCTGTATTGGCTGACGAACAGTGCAGCCTCATCGGCGAGGCTCTACTGGGAGAACCGCGGGCGAAACCTCATTAGTGCTGGCGCGCAGAAGACCCATGAGATCTCGATCCCGGTCGCCATCACGGTGTTTCCGCAGGAGGTCTATCGTGCACCGGAGACGTGGGCCCGACGCGCCTTCAGCAACCTCAGCTACTTCCACGAGGCCGACAGGGGCGGCCACTTTGCGGCGTGGGAGTACCCGAACGTGTTTGCCGCTGAGCTCCGCGCTGCATTCCGATCGCTGCGGGACGCCCACTGATCGCCAGGCTCTCGCCGCTTATGGCTGCACCTGCGCTCGCGCTGCGTGGCGCCTGATCACGTGCGACGCGCCCACCGACCGCGATGCAGATTCCGAGCTGCAGCCATAAGCTGCAATGCCCGTGGCTGCGGCGAATGTGGCTGCGTCGAGCGCGGGAGCAACTACGAGCCACGCACACCGGCGATCTGACAGTGCGAGCTGGGTCATTCGTAAGTCTCAAGGGATTGACGGGCTCGAACGGGTCGATGGGAATCTGACGATTCAACAGACGACGCTCACGAGTGTCGACGGTTGAACGCGCTCACCACCGTGAGCTGGTGCATCGCGAATGCAGCTGCAGCTGCAGCTGCCAAAGTAGCGAGCGCGCGCCAACTCGGCCTTCGAGCCCGCGTGTCGCTGCTCTGACAAGTTTTTCTGCCGATCTACCAAAACCTGACGCAACACTGACTGCGACCTGTGAGTCCGTCGTTACGCTGCGCCGCTCATCAACGACAACCTAGGAGCAGAATGCAGCAGTTGATAACGTCCCGGTCCCGTTTTGCAATGTCGCAGTGCAGAATTGAAATTATCGTCAGCACGCTCATCGCGCTGTCTATTGGCTGCTCGGATGCAGCCGGTCAGGACACAACGCGTGAGACGAGCCTCGATGCCGCCGATAGCAGCACTCCAGAGACGGAGGGCGCGAACACCGAGTCACCCGACGCCGGATCGGCAGAGCTAGCTCCACCCGCAGAGATGGAGCAGCCCGTCGACGTGGCGAAGGACACCGCGACAAACGACAGTCCGGCCGTTGAAGTGGCTCCCGTACCCGCGGAGAAACCGAAAGCGACCGAGACTTCAGAAGTAGCTACGAACGTTCCAAGCGCAGACACGCATCCGACCACGACGCTGGTGAACCCGGTGCCGGGCAGCAAGTTTTTCGTCGGAGCAAACTTCTGGAACGTCGGCTGGCAAGGCAGCGACGACTACTTCACGAAAGGCGTGAACTTCGCGGCCACCGACAACCCATGGCGTCCGGACCTCATTGAGGACCTCGCGCCCTATCACGTGCTGCGGTTCATGGATTGGAACCTGACCAACACCAGCAACAACGACGAAGCACGCTGGGACACGCGACTGAAGAAGACGGACGACCAGCGAGATAGCGTCGCGCTCGAGTGGCAGATCGATCTGTGCAATCGCTCGAAGACCGATTGTTGGATCACAGTCCCCCACGAAACCGAACCGGAGTACTGGACACAACTCGCGAAGCTGGTCCACGACACTCTGGATCCCAGCTTGCGTATCTACGTCGAATGGTCGAACGAGGTATGGAACGCGGCATTCCCGCAGCGTGCGTACGCGCAGAGCAAGGGTAACGCACTCGGTCTGCCAGGTTCCGACAAGGCCGCTTCGTTCTACGTGTACCAGTCCGTGCGAGTGTTCGAAGCGTTCGAAGCGGTGTTCGGTAAAGACAGCCCGCGCGTCGTGAAGGTGCTCACGGGCCAAGCCGAGTATTCGGGTCCATGTGAAACGCACCTCGCCGCGTTGGCCGACCCGAAGATCAATCCGAACGGCACGCACGCGAGCGCATACGCGATCGCTCCGTATCCCAAGGGCGACAGTGTCGCAGCGCTTCAATCGTCTCTCGGCGAAGTGCAGCAGTGGGTGAACGACAACGCCGCTTGTTCGGCCAAAGCGAACTTGCCGCTGATCAGCTACGAGGGAGGCCCCGACTCGTTCGGAAAAGACAACGGACAGGCGTGTCGCACGCTGCAGCGCGATCCCGGGATGCGCGAGGTCTACAGTCGCTTCCTCGATGCGATGCACGACGCGAAGCTGCTCGGTCCGTTCATGCAGTACACGCACTCGGGTGACTGCTGGGGCCTCAAGGTCAGCACTGGCGACGCACCGGCGAACTCACCGAAGTACCAAGCACTCTTGGATTGGCTCGCGGTACATCCGTAACGACTCAAACGAGTGCTAGGCGAAAGCTCGGGCTGGTGCCTTTTGCGAATGCTGCAAAGGCCCAGTCCGAGCTCGTCGCTTTTAAGCACGCGAACGTCGTTAGGCCGTGACGGTCGGTTGGTTCCGGACGAACTTCTCGAACACATCCAGCCGCACCGAGTGACCGACCGTGATCTCGCCGAGCATCTTGCGCGCGCGTGTCCAGTCGACACCGACGATCCGGGCCAGGCCGATGCGTTTGATCTTCGCTTCCGCGGCGAGATCGAGCATACGGCGCACGCCGTGGGTCAAAGCGCGGATACTCGACTTCTTGTCGCCGCGTGCGGTGCCCACCGCGAACACGGTCACATCGCCTTCGCTCCACACGAAGACGTCGCCCAGCTCGAGCTTACCGTCGGCGCAGCGCGCTGCGAACGCCTCCGCAAATGCGGGCCAGCGCTTTTTCATCGCGATGGCGATGCCCACGTCCATCGTGCCATCGGTGTTGGCACCGAAGGCATACGCACGAATTTCTGGAGTTTCGAAAATGTCGCCGGAGACGATTGCTGTAGGCATCTGAGGTGCCGGACGGTAGCACGTAACTGCGGCAACCGCTCTGCTGTAACGCGGCTCTGGCGAGCTGCCGCTAATGGCTGCAAACGCGCCCGCGAGCAGCACCGAGACACCCTCGCAATTACGCAAATGCCAGCGCGCGCTCGGGATCGGTCATCACGGCGGTCGCAATCCGCCAAGTCCCCTCGGTCTGACGCAGGGTGTAGAGCCCACTCATTCGCTCGAAGAGGTCGCCCTCTTTCGTGAAGCGGTCGCCGCGTGCATGGACCAACGCAAGGTCGTCGGCCAGTAGTTTGGCCTGAACGCTCGTGAGGACGCTCCGCGCATAACCTCGCTTGCGCAGCGCGTAGATCGAGCGCTCCAAGAACTCCTCCGCTTCCTTCACGCTGGTGAGGGCGAACGTGCCCGCCGCCGACACGAAGATGCTCGGGATTTGATAATACGGCGTGATCGCGCGGGGATTCCCCATCTGAAACACGGTGAAATAGGCGCGATACGTGCGTTCGACGAGCTCGATCTCGTTTTGCATGAAAACCCGCCCGGAAAATACCATCCCAGAAACGGGGCCGGCCGGAAATTCTGCGCGGCACGATCGTATGCTCTGACTGGCTCGCCGACTGCTGACTCGACAACGCGTTGCCGCGCACGGCTCGAACCGCGCTCGTGGGGTTGCGTCCCATCCGCGGAACACTGCTGTCTGCGTGAAGCGAGCAGAACTTCTCTTACGCGCCGCGCGTGACTTAACTACTCGTAACTTCGGCGGGCCCGACTAAGCTCGCAGACCATGCGTGCTTGGACGACGTCAATCGAGTGGGTGCTAGCGCTGAGTCTGGGTGTGGCGTGCGGCGATGACGACGGCCGATCCACTAGAGCCGTTGCGAGCCGCGACGCGAGCACAGACGCATCGAGCCGCGATTCGGGCTCGACCGGCGACGCTGGACGACGCTCGCTCCGAGATGGCGGACTGCGCTCCGGTGAACGCGCGGAGCCCGCTGCGGACGGCGCTACACCCGCAGCCGATACGCCAGAGAAGCCGCCCGCATCCGGAACCTCCGATGACGTTTCCGTGGCAGGACGATCGGCACCCGCCGAAGCTTCCGCGCAAGCGGATGCGGCGGTGATGACGCCGCCGCAACCCGCTGCGCCCGATGCGGCCCCGGAGTCAGGGTTTGATGCTTCGGTCGACGACGACGCAGGCGTGACGGTGTGCGAACCTCCCAACCTCGACGGGCTCGCACTCGCGACCGTCGTAACGGGCCAAGGCCTCGCGACGCTCGCGTCCGCCGCGCAGCCGCCCGACTCGAACGATTGGTACCTCGTGGAGCAACGCGGGCGGATTCTGATCCTGCGCGATGGCGCGCTATTGCCCACACCGTTTCTCGACGTTCAGTCGGAGATCGTCATCGGCGAAGGCTACGAGGATCGCGGCCTGGTCAGCATGGCGTTCGCGCCCGACTTCGCCATCAGTGGGCTAGTTTACCTCGTGTTCACGGCGACGCAGGGGCCGGACGCAAACCTCGATCTGGTGCTCGAGTACCGGCGCTTGCCCGAAGACCCAGACCAGCTCGATCCCGCGTCTCGCAAGAAGCTCATCGAGATCACTGGTTCGATCTCCACCAACTTCCTGCGTAACATTCACAACGGCGGACACGCCACGTTCGGTCCCGATGGTTTTCTATACGTCGCGATGGGCGACGGTGGAGGTGTCAGCTGCAACGATGTCGAAGCTGACGAACCCCAAGACATCGGCTCGCCGTTCGGCACGATCTTGCGGCTCGATCCACGTGCAGAGCCGCCGTACGCCGCGCCGCGCAACCCGTTCGCGCGTAACGGAGATCCGCGTGTGTTTCACTACGGCCTGCGGAATCCGTTCAACTTCAGCTTCGACCGGCGCACCGGGGACCTGTACATCGGGGATGTCGGGCAAAACAGCTACGAAGAGGTCGACTTCGCACCGAACGGAGCGGCGGGCCTGAACTTCGGGTGGGCCGCGTTCGAGGGCGTCACGAACACGTGTCCCCAGCGAGCCCTGCGCGCCATGAGTGCGCACACGCCACCGATCTTCGTCGCCGACCGCCGGACTCGGGGCTGCACCGGTCCGTACTGCGACTTCCGCGCTGTCGTCGGAGGCGTGGTGTACCGCGGACCGAGCCTGCCACGATTGGATGGCGTGTACGTGTTCGGCGACTACGTCGGTCGCCGCATGGTCGGCCTGCGCCACTGCGCTGGCAGTAGCTCTGAGCTGCGGACGATCCGCAAGCGTTGCGACGTGGGCTTCGCGGACGAGCTCTGCTTCGAAGCACTCGAAGGCACGCCGCAGTTCAGTGACCTGACGGGCATCATCGAAGGCAACGACGGAGAGATCTACTTGGTGGCCAATCGCGACAGCCTACTCAAGGTTGTCGCGCGTCCCACGCCCTGAACGAGTCAGGGCGCGGGCGCGGGATAGCCGCGTTCTTGCGTCATCTGCTGGATCCACGCCGCCACCGCAGCGGTACCGAGCTCGTCGACCACGTTGGAAGCCAGCGGCGGCATCTGCGCGGGATGGTCGCGGACCAACATCCGCGCGAGAAGCAGGCTGCGCTCGGGTGAACCCGGCAGCAGATCGTAGAACGGCCCGGCGTCGGGCGCCGGCAGCTCGAAGAACGGCGCGTTGCCGGTGGGCAACTTATTGATCGCGGTCGTCACGGCCGGGCTTTCCAGCACGCCGGCGATGTTGCCCGTCTCGAGGCGGAGGTACAGCGCGGTGTCCCGTGCACGCGCCTCGATGGAGTTGTTGTGGCAGCTGACGCCGCAGTTCACGTGAAGATAGCCGAGCGCCGCTTGCTCGATCGCGTCGCCGGGCGGAGTTGCTCCCCGGAGAGGCAGCGTCCCTGCATCCTCATCTGTCGTGCTAGCGGCGACCAAGTCCTCGAGATGCACGCCGCGCGCGCCCGGGCCGAGCAACACGGGGTCCCAACCCAACACTAGATCCTTGCGACCGGCGTGGCATTCCACGCACTCATCGCGGG
>Ga0193752_1002172_pt1 | contig 15112 bp, 14 predicted proteins | sample H1c1metaG_FD_144924 | JGI IMG/M metagenome (GOLD analysis project Ga0193752, IMG submission 144924) | Soil microbial communities from a riparian zone of the East river system, Colorado, United States - H1c1 | ecosystem: Environmental > Terrestrial > Soil > Riparian zone | place: USA: East River... | reverse complement strand
GCCCCAGCCGCGCCCCCAACAATGCTGATCCAGAACAGACGCCAGAAACTCAAGGTGCCGACGCCGCCCACCAAACTCCTGCCTGCGATGGCCGACGTCACTTGGCTCGGAAACAGCGCGATGGTCGACGTCATATTTGCCGCCAGCGGATTGATCCCCGCCAACATCAGCGCCGGAAATGTGATGAACGAGCCGCCGCCCGCCAACACGTTCTGTGCACCGGCATAAAAACCGGCTAGTGCGATGAGCGCGAGAATTTGCGGATCGATGGCAGGGGTCATTCGGTAACCGGCGAGCGGATGACGGGACAACTTCGCATTCTACCTGCCGCCCTCATGTCGCGGGACACGTGTCGGGACAACTGGCTCTTTTCGCATCCCCTATGGCTCTTCAGAGTGATGAGGAGATTGGCGCTCATCGCCACACTCTCACCATCACTTCTTGCGAGTCGGTTCATCATGAAAAAGACATTGAAATGGATTGGGTTTTCGCTGGCCGGTTTGGCCAGCCTCGCGGCCTTGAGTGCGCTGTATATTTATGCCGTCTCCGAACACGAACTCAACAAGCGCTACTACATCCCGCTGGTCGCGTACACCGCACCGACGGACGCAGAATCGATCCAACGCGGCGAACGACTGGCTTCGCTCGTCGGCTGTGCGAACAGCTGTCACAACACGCATATGGAAGGCAGAGTGCTTTTAGACGAGCCCGGCATTGCACGCATCGTTGCGCCCAACCTGACGAAGGTGCTGCGCGAATACAGTGACCCTGAACTCTTGCGCCTGTTGCGCCATGGGATGAAAGTGGATGGCACCACGGCATGGGCGATGCCTTCACCAATGTTCTCGCACATCAGCGAAGAAGATTTAGGCGACATCATCGCGTACGTACGCAGCGCACCGGAACGCGAAGGCCCGATGCGCGAGACGACGATGCGCCCACTGGGTCGGCTCGGAATTGTGTTGGGCCAGTTCGTGCCGGTCGTGCAAAAAGTCAACCATGAACAGCGCGCTGCTCCTGTCACGGACAAGAGCGATCCTTTGCGCTACGGCGAATACTTGGTGACGACGACGTGCACCGAATGCCACGGAGAGGACCTTAGTGGCGACGATTTCTTGAAGGCGCCCAATCTATTGGTCGCACAAGCATACTCGGAGGAAGCGTTCTTCCACCTGATGCGAACCGGCGTCGGCATTGGCAATCGCAAACTGGGATTGATGACCGAAGTGGGCGAGACGCGTTTCCCAAGATTCACCGACGACGAAGTTCGCGCGATTCGAATGTATCTCGCGGCGTATGCGAAGGCGAATGGAGTGATGGCGGATGTGAAGGTGGCGGAGGCGAAGGCCTCGGCGACCAGGCTGTAGGCTGGCCGCAGCCAACAGGCCACGGGCTTCCGAGTTCAGAGTTCAACGTTCTGGCTGTAGCCTGTAGCCTGTAGCCTGTAGCCTGTAGCCTGTAGCCTGTAGCCTGTAGCCCGTAGCCTGTAGCCTGCAGCCTCTAACCCGTCCGCGACTCCGGATACTGCGGCAAGCCATCGCCGAATTTCGTCCACTTCAAATCGTGGCTGACCCACGAATGATGCGTGGGCGGGAAGGCGTTGGGATCATCGAGCGTCGTCGTGACCACATCGACCTCGTCGGGGAATTTTGGGCCGCTGTACGTCAGTGTCGTGCTACAGGCGGCGCAGTGCATGCGATGAACGCCGGGCGACGACTCGAACTTTGTGGGCTGTCCGCGCGTGATCCGGAACTGATCAAGCGGAAATGTTAGCCACGGAACCACCATGGCGCCCGCAATCTTGCGGCACGTTTTGCAATGGCAAATCATGCTACCAAGCGGTTTGGCATCGACAACGTACCGGATGGCGCCGCAGAAGCAGCCGCCTTCGATCGCTTTGGAGTCCATCGTGGCGCCCTCGTGAGTAGCGATCATTATTGCTCAAAAGGAGCCGGTGAGAAAACGCGTCCGTCCCATCTGTTAGATCGTATCCCTACTTGTCAGCTGAACGCTACGCAATGCTTCAGAACCGCTGACGCTTCATTCCGAAAGGTAGACCTGTGGCGACTTCACCCAGCGAGGCACAGTACTAACCAATCGAAAAAATCGATCTCAGAAGGAGAAAGCCATGAACAACGAAGATTACGTGTCGCGCCAATTCGCCGATCAGGGTTTACGCGAGCAGCAAAATTCGCGGATGGGACATGTGCTCGGCTGGGCCTTAAGCGTCGTTGCCGTGATCGTCATTGCCGGCTATTTCACGCAAACCTATTGGACGCCGTACGTGCATTTCTAGTCCGTACGATCGTTTCTAGAATTTCAGCAGTCCTCTGGCCCCTCTCCCGGTTCGAGGAGAAGGCGCGAGCGAATGTGGCGGGTGAGGGAAGCGCATGCGCGCTGATCGCCGAAGCGGAACAGCATAGTTCAAAGACTCAACCACGCTTAACCCTCACCCTAACCCTCTCGGCACTTCCTCCCGGCATTGCGCTACCTCCTGATCGCAAGCGATGCCAGCCCGCGCGTCTGCATACGCGCGGGCGTTCGGCGGAGCAACGCATACGTTGCTAAAAGACACCGCCTTACCCATTTAGTCGTCCCCGATCCGGGCGCTGAGGTTTCCCACGAATGGCATTTCAATATCACCACTTATCCAAACCACTCCGTCGCGTTGAGTGCGGCCCGTCCTGAGGAGATCGAAGGATCGAAACGATCTTGGATCTTCAGATCCCTTCGATCTCCTCAGGGTGAACGGAATGGTTTTAGATAAGTGACTGATATTGAAGTGACATTCGTGGGAAACCTCAGCTCCCCGATCAGGGAGAGGGAAAAAGCAAGATCAGCGAAGACTCTTAAGTCTTCTCCGAGCTAAAAACGGATCAAGCCGCATGACCATCCAATAGGCGACGCGGCGTTTCATTTTTTCCCATCGTCCTGTTTTACTCGTCCATTCCTCGGATGCGACCTGAATGCTTTGCTTGAGATCGGCTGCGAACAATACTCGCGCCTGCTCGGCCAATGCCGGGCAAGGAATTCTCACCAACAATTCGAAGTTCAATCTCAGGCTTCTGACGTCGAGATTGCAGGATCCGACATAGACCACATCGTCAATGACGAATAGCTTCGTGTGGAGGATTTGCGGTTGGAACTCAGCAATGCGTACGCCGTCTCGCAGCAAACGCGAATAAAGATGTTGCGCTGCCATTCTCAGAATCTGCACGTCGCTCTTCCCTGCAAGGATCAGCTGCACACTGCCCTGCTTCGCGGCTTTCGATAAGCGACGTCGCATTGTCCACGTTGGCGCAAAGTAGGCGGCGACCACCGACACTCGACGCGATCCAAGCAGATCTCGATACAAGGCGCGACGCATTAGCGCGCCGCCGAAGCCAGGACCTGCGGTCAGCAGCGCTGGGCGATCGAGCGAGGGGGCGTGCCGATAGCGGCCTCGTGAAATGAATGTAAACGCCTTGCGATCCATGCGCGCAGCCGAAAACATTCGATAGAAGGAACGCTGCAACTCGACGATCAATGGGCCGCTAATTTCCAATCCTAGGTCACGCCAACCTGCATGGACGCCGTCACCTGCGTATTCGTCACCGACGTTGAAGCCACCGACGATGGCAATCCGGTCATCGATGACGCACAGCTTGCGATGGTTGCGAAACGCAACGCGTAGTACTCGGGAGGGATTGAAGAAGCGTATGTGGGCGCCTGCCTTCTGCAATTCGTCGAAATGATGGCGCGGCAAGTCGCCAGAGCCGAAGTGATCGAGCACCATGAAAACAGGCAAGCCTCGCTGGCGCGCAGATAGGAGTGCCGCGCGAACTCGATCGCCGGTCGCATCGGCCCTAAAGATGTACATCTCAAGACAGATAGAGCGTTGCGCAGCGTCGATGCGCGAGATCAACGTATCCAGCGCACTCGCGCCGGTCGGCAGAAATTGAAACTGATGCTCGCCGAACGAGACTGACTCGAGTGCCGCAGACGAAGGGGAGAGCGAGTGCATCATCGCGACCTGCTTCAGGTCAGCTACTTGAGGCCCTTCCTCTTCGACAGAGGAAGGGTCTTGATCGAATTGTCGACGCGATCAGATGCGCTCCATCACGAGCGCGATGCCTTGGCCCACGCCAATGCACATCGTGCACAGAGCGTACTTGCCTTGCGTGCGCTGCAATTGATACATCGCCGTCGTGGCGAGACGCGCACCGCTCATTCCGAGTGGGTGACCGATGGCGATTGCGCCGCCTTGCGGATTGACGTTCGCTGCATCGTCGGCAACGCCGAGACCCCGCAGCACGGCGAGTCCTTGGGCCGCGAAGGCTTCGTTCAATTCGATCACATCCATCTGCGACAACTTGAGACCTGTGCGCGCCATGAGTTTTTGGACGGCCGGAACTGGCCCGTAGCCCATCACGCGCGGCGCGACACCGGCGGTAGCCGCGCTGATAATGCGTGCTCGCGGGGTCAGGCCGTAGCGCTTGACCGCTGCTTCGCTCGCGATCAGCAATGCACAGGCGCCATCGTTCACGCCCGAGGAGTTGCCTGCTGTCACGGTGCCATCCGGCTTCACGACGCCTTTCAGTTTCGCAAGCGCTTCTAGCGTCGTGTCCACGCGCGGATGCTCATCGGTTGTGAACTGTTTAGTTTCGCCCTTACCGGCAGGAATCGTCACCGACACAATTTCGTCTTTGAACCACCCTGCCGCATTGGCCTTGCCCCAGCTTTGCTGGCTGCGATGCGCGAAGGCATCTTGGTCGGCGCGCGAAATGCCGTATTGCGCGACCAAGTTCTCCGCCGTTTCCGGCATCGAATCGACACCATACTTCGCCTTGAACGCTGGATTGATGAATCGCCAGCCGATCGTCGTGTCTTCAATCTTGGCAGCGCGCGAGAAGGCGCTGTCCGCCTTAGCCATCACGAACGGAGCACGAGTCATACTCTCGACGCCGCCCGCGATCACGAGATCCGCGTCGCCCGCTTTGATGGCACGCGACGCAATGGCAACCGCGTCCAATCCCGAACCGCACAAGCGATTCACGGTGGCCGCTGGCGTTGTGTCCGGCATTCCCGCGAGCAGTAGCGCCATGCGACCGACGTTACGATTGTCTTCGCCGGCCTGATTGGCGCAGCCGCAGTACAGCTCGTCGACCGCTGCCCAATCTACCTTCGCGTTGCGCTCCATTAACGCCTTCAATGGCAGCGCGCCCAAATCGTCAGGGCGAATCGAAGCAAGCGAACCACCATAACGGCCGACAGGGGTACGGATGGCGTCGCAGATAAAGGCTTGGGAGCTCATGCAGATGTCCTAATTGCTGGGGATGCGGGGTCGAAATACGGATCGCAAATCGCGGCTATGATAGCCGCGCTCCACGCATCGGTGTAGCCGTCCGGTGGGTTCCAACAGGAGCTAGCGCCAACTATAGGGTCGTGGCTTCGATATAGGCCTAAAAGCAGGCCGAAACGGCCGATTGGCATCCGGTCGGGAGCCGACGATCGATCGCCGCGTATGGGCTGCGCGGCAATTGATCTGGCGCGCGGTTGCGTTGAAGCCGTTTGCTGTTAGTGGTTAGGCGTTAGCCAGAGGAACCGCGGGGTCGACGCACTCTGTTGTCTTGTCTGGCTACCACTAACGACTAACGATTAACGATTAACGACTAACGACTAGCGACTTCTTTCCCATCACTCCCGATCGCAAACCACCGCTTTGTCGACGAACGAAAGCGCGGCGCATAAATCCACGCTGGTCTCGCCTTGCGCGCGGGCACTCATTGAACTGGACAAGGCGTTCGTGACGGCCTCGCGATTCAACTTGCGATTGCGCGCCATCAGAAGCGCAACACCACCCGAGATGCTCGCCGTGGACAGGGAGCTGCCGGACTGTAAGTCGTACTGACCCGCGGGTCGCAGCGTCAAAATATCGGTGCCCGGCGCACGTAGAGCGTTATTGGCCAGCGAATTTGCAGTCGCGACGTCTGCTCGAATCACAACAGGCACGCTGGCAGGAAATCCGAGGGCAGTGCCATTCGGCGGCATCGCACCCACGTAAAGCATGCCGCGATCCGATCCCGCTGTGACCAATCGACTCAGCAACGGATCGTCTGGACCGGCCAAACTCAAGTTCACGACGTCCGCACGCAATTCAATGGCGGCAGATAGAGCCTGTGCGATCGTGAAGGTATTGCAGACCGCTCTTGCATCGCCCGCTTGAGCCGGCCAGCAAGCGCGCAGTGCCAGCACTGTCGCTGCTGGCGCCACGCCCACGATGCCTTGGCGAGAATCGGCGATCGCCGCGATCACGCCGGCCACCGCAGTACCATGGCGTTCGGCGAAGGTCGATTTGTTGTCGCCGGCTGGAGCGATGTTCCCCACCAGGTCTCGCTGCGTACCGACGCGACCTTTCAGATCGGGATGAGAAGCATCGACGCCGGTATCGATGACAGCGACGCGAACTCCCGCGCCACGCGTCACGCGATGCGCTTCCAGTACCTGCATGCGTTGCAAATTCGGCTGGAGATTTGCGGACGACATCGCAGAGGCATTCTGCGTCGTGTCAACCATGGAACTAAAAGACTGTAGAGGTTGAACCGATTCCACGCGCGGGTCGCCTCGTAAGCGCGTCATCACTTCATTCATGTCGGCATTCACGTCGATGCCGTAGACCACGCAATGAACCTTCAGCACTTCGATGGGCCAAGCGTCTACGTAACTCAACGAATACTTCGCGCTCAACTCTTTGACGTCAGTGCGTGCACGCGGTGCGGCTCCATAGGTTCCGCGACCGCCGTAGTCTCTTCCTGATGATCCCGCGCGCACATCGATCGAAGTAGGATCGTTGCGCACAGTGACAACGATATAACGGCCTGCGCGGTCACTGCGCTGCTGCCAGGTGACGCTTTCCTCGCCGCTGCGGGGCGAACTCGCACACGATGTGAGCGCCATCGCTGCGAGAGAAATAAAGAGGAGCCGCAACATGGTGACGCCGATGCACTCCGGGTACTTTAGTTTAGCGGATGGCAGTGCAGAGGACTTGGCTTACTGAGTATGCGCGCCATCGGGCTCGACAAATACCACCCGCTCGTCAGCGCGCAGTTTCATCAATAAAGCCGAGGCTCCCGCCGCGCTCGAGGCCACAGTTCCCGTAGCATCCGAGGCGACACCGAGCGTGTAAACGCCGGCCTCGCTCGGTCCAGAAATAATCTGTGCCGACGACGCGCGCAACAGCGCATTGATGTCGGCAACCGGCACGCTGTTACGAAACACAACCCTTAATGCGTGAGGAGTCGAATTCTCCGGCGCGGATGTCAGCGTCGCGTATTGCGCGGGCGCATTCGGATTCGGCTCATCCAGCCCACCGCGCAGCGCTGTGGCGTTCTCAAGGCCTGCGACCGGGGAGCGCGACTGCCACACAACCGTTGCCACCAATCCGAGTATCGCAAGGCCCTGCACGGCAGCTAGGGCTTGCCAGCGAATCGCCCGCGGCGGCGCCGCATGACGCGAGTCGTCGCGGCCGCTCAACAACTCTTCTTCGCGATCCAAACGGTCGGCCATCTTCTGCCACGAAGGTTGCGGCGCCAGCATGATGGAGTCGCTCTCACGAATCTTGCATTGCAAGGCTCGCAGCGACTTCGCCTCCAATGCACAGTCGGCGCACTGCGTCAGATGTCGCTCGACCAGCTCGGTACGTTCCGACGACAAGCTGCCGTTCACCCACCACGGCAGCAAATCCCAACATTGCTCATGCGTAGGCGTATCGGACACGTTCGGCGGCAAACTCGATTCATCTCTCATGATGTGCGTGAACCTCCAAGATCTTGAGGCGCAGCCAGTCGCGGCAGGATGCCCTGCAACTTATGGCGCGCCTGAAACATTCTGCTCTTCACTGTATTGACCGGACACTCCATGATGACTGCGATTTCTTCGCACGAATGTCCATACAGATACGCAAGTTCTAGCGCCGAACGTTGCTCCAACGGCAGCTCGCCGAGCGCGTGCGACAACCAGTCGTGATTCGTATCTTGCTCACGCGAATCGACAGAGGTGGTCGGTAACTGCGCGACTAAATCGATAAACCATTCCTTTGACCGACGCGATCGCAGTGTCTTCAATGCTCGTCGATACGCGATGCCGAAAATCCACGTCGAGATCGTGGACTGACCGCGAAACTCCCCTGCCTTCCGCCATACCACCCATAAGCTATCGTTGATGATCTCTTCGATCACATCGTGTCGGTGAGTCAGCCGCAGGAGAAACCTGGCCAGCCTCCGGTGATAGATGAGATACAGCTCCTGAAACGCGACCCGATCCTGCTGCACGACACGTCGCAATAGCACCGCTTCGGCATCGTTAGAGCCGCGAATCGGACGAGTGCTATCGGCTGTTTCAGAGTGCGCCATGGCTGAAAATCTATCCCGAACCGTGGGTTACGAATTACCAGGGACCGAATTTAAGGGTTCCTGTGCATAGCCGTATGTACCGTCCCACCCGGTTAATGGTTCGAACCTCCCTCAAAATCGCCAGCGCAATGCCGCCGAAAACCGGGAGCCGGTGATCGAATCGCCGTAAATCTGCTCAGCATGGTGGTCGGACCCCAGGTACAAAAGGTCGAACCCGAACGGGCCGACGGTGCCGGTCACGCCCGCGTGCCAGTAGGCGTAGCCGGTGGTATAGAGACCCGACACGTCGTAGTAGCCGGCGCCGGCTGTCACGGACCACGACTCGTACACGGGCTGCACAATGGTGAAATCCGCCGCCCAGGCAGAAGACTTCACGCGACCATTTGAGTAGCGCACGCCCTCCGCGTTCGGCATCCAGGAGAGGCCCAATACCCATCGAGACTGGTAGGCAATCGATGCGTTCAACTCGTCATAATCGTAGGTCAATTGCGAAGGTGGACCAAAATACGCGTAGTGCGACCACGCCGTGCGCAGGTTCCAATCGTCTGCGGGCTCGAATGCGTATGCCATGTAGCCGCTGACCTCAAACGGCGTCCCGCGCCCCCACTGGTTCTCAACCGTCGACGCCCACAGGCCACCGCTCCAATGTTGGCCGATACCGGCGAACAGGCTGCCCTGCCACGCATATCGACTATCGCTAAGGGACACGCCGCGATACACGTAGTCGCTGGTCACCCCAACGGAGCCGCCCCAGCGATCGATGGGAGAACCGTCGCGCGCTTCGGCGACACTCACCAGCAATACACACCAGAGCCACGCGCCATGACGCATTGCGGCTAGCACCCTTTTGTTCACGAGAATCGTGTTCTCCTTATCGTTTTTCGGACCCAGTATAGGGTCGCCCACCTTATTCGCCCAGGTACTGTTCTGAATCGCTGTTCTGAATTGCTGTCCTGAATTGCTGTCCTGAATGGCGTCTTTAAAAGTCGTTAAACAATCCGATGAACGGAATCTCTTGGCTCGTCCCCGGTCGAATTCGATGGCCTCGGCGCTAGTTGCGTCTGGATGCGGGCTTGAAATGGAAACCTATGGAAAGCGATGGTTACTGATGGAAGCTGGGGAGCATGACCACACTCTCTATCGTCTGGGTGTCAGAACCGGGCGAGCTGATGGTAGCGTCACTTAATCATGCTCCTCAACAGGCTTAAGACCCGCATGGCCGCAGTTTTCTTTCCGTCCTTGCGCACCGTACGCATGGCGATCGGTGCACTGATGTCGATCGCATCCTTCGTGGCGTTAGCATTGCCGCACGCCGCGATCGCGGAAAATCCTCGCATTTATCGAGTCGCAAGCGAAGGTCGCGAGATTGCATACGCCGCGGCCGTCGACGCCGAAGGGAATTTTTACATCGGCGGTCAGTTCGAAGGCGATGCGGCCTCAAGCTTCGGCGTGGCCAAGTTCGATTCCGACGGCGATTTGCTATGGCGCCAACGATATGGCGGCTCACAAGGCGGGCAACTAGGATGGGTCCGGCATCTGGCGATCGACGTCGATGCCAACGTCATCGCAACGGGCGGCATCCTGACTGCCGACGGTCAGACCACCGACCTGCTCACGGTAAAGTTTGCAACCGATGGCACGGAGCTCTGGGCTCACCGCGAAGTCGGCAGCATCAATAGTTTTGGAACGCGCGTGGCCGTGGACGCCGCCGGTAGCGTCTACGTCGGCGGTTCAGCAACGCGAGCATCCGTCGATTGGCTGCTGCTCAAGTACGATCGCTTGGGTAAGCTTCTCTGGCAACGCACGATGGACGGCACGGCGCGCGGCGACGACTACATCGTCGACTTGCAGACAACTGCGAGCGGCGGCGTGGCTGTCGTTGGCTTCAACGAATACCAGGCGCCCGGCAGCGGCTTGCAAGCGGCGATTGCAAAATTCGACGCGAATGGCGCTGAGCAATGGCGTCGCACGTATCTCGCTGCCGGACATCGCGATTCGTTGCCGCTCGACATGACGCTCGATAGTCGCGATGCGGTGTTGATCACCGGTCTCACGTCGCCCAACGTTCGAAGCGGAATCGCTGCCAGCGTTCCGTTTACGATCAAACTAAGTCCAACCGGTAGAATGCAACTCGAACTCAACGGTCCTGCAGCCGGCGGCGCAACGGTGCTGACAGACAAGCTCGATCAAATCATTCTTGCAGGCGCGATTAGTCGCGACAGCAAAGACACCTCACTCGCCGGACCCATCGTGAGCACCGTCAGCAAGTACGATGCACAAGGCAATCAATTATGGACTTCGTCGCTCGGCATCGCAGGCACCTTCGATGTCGCACGCGCGGCGCTCGCCGAATCCGGCGCGGTCTTCGTCGCCGGCACGTACAGCAAGCGCAAAGGCAGCGACTCGATTGTTCGCAAACTGGCGGAAGATGGTAGATCGCTTTGGGAATATCGCTACAACCCCAGCGGCATTGGAGCCGACACTGTCATCGATTTAGTGGTCGCAGCCGACGGCCGTGCCGCGGTGCTCGGCAGCTCAGCACACGGCAAAATCGCAGATCCGGTATTGATGATGTTCGATGCGTTGAGCGCGCCGGCGAGAGTGACGGGGGCGGTCACGCAGTGAGGCCGGGGTTACCGGAACCCAACTATTCCCTCATCCCTCAATCTCACACAGTCCGCGTGCGATAACTTTAATAGCGATTGCAGAATCGTCTGTGTGTGCTCTCCAATCTTAGGGCCTGCGCTATCGGTGCGGCCGGGAGTGTCGGTGAGCAGTGGAAAAATCGCGGGCACTTTGAGCGGCTTGCCATCGACGTTCACTTCTTGGAATAAACCGCGCGCGTGAAAGTGCGGATCGCGGGCCATGTCTGCCACGCTGTAGATCGGGCCGGCAGGAACCATTGCGTCTTCCAAAGTCTTGGTGGCGGTCGCCGAATCGCGCTGACTCATCCACGCAGCGATCGCCGCATCGATCTCCGGCTCATGCTGCACTCTTCCTGGATTGTTCGCAAAGCGTGGATCGAGTGCCATGTCCTCGCGATCCATCGCACGCATCAAGCGCTGAAAAAGCGCATCGGCGTTGGCGCCGATCACCACATACTTTCCATCGGCGCACCGATACGTATTCGTCGGGACGATTCCAGTCACTGTCGATCCGGATGGGCCGCGCACGACACCGGCGCCATCGAATTCCGGCACGACGCCTTCGAGCATGTTGAACACTGACTCATAAATTGCCACGTCGACGACTTGACCCGCGCTCGTCTGGTGACGCAATCGACCGACCAGCGCAAGCAATATCCCCATCACCGCATGCACACCGGCCAACGTATCACCCAAGGATAGATTGGGCCTCGCAGGTGGGCGATCCGCAAAGCCGTTCACATGCCGCAGACCTCCCAGCGCTTCGCACACGGACGCAAATCCTGGCTTGTTCGAATAAGGTCCTGTTTGGCCATAGCCCGACACACGGGTGTAGACCAACTCTGGCTTCAGTTGTTTGAACACATCGGGACCCAAGCCCCATTTCTCCATGACGCCGGGGCGAAAGTTTTCGATAAGCACGTCACTTTGACCCGCGAGGTCGCGCACGAGTTCACGGCCGCGATCGGTCTGCAGATCGATAGCGATCGATTGCTTATTCCGCGCGAGGCTGTGCCACCACAGCGACGTGCCGTCGCGTTGCACGCGCCAAGTGCGAATCGGATCGCCGCCGAGCGGCTCGACTTTGATCACTTCGGCGCCGAAGTAGCCAAGCACGCAACCTGCAAACGGGCCGGCCAACATTTGGCCCAGTTCGAGTACGCGGATACCCTCTAACGGGCGAGCGGCTGTAGCAGTCATTAAGATGACCCTGCGATCTAATTGCGGACATCGTAGCCGATGACCCAACACCCAGCTTGTCATTCGCGGCGCGGTACGTGAATATCCTCTGCTTAACCTCAGGAATAGCGATGCTGACAACACAAGAAGGCGGCTGTCATTGCGGCCGCGTGCGTTTTCGCGTTCGCAGCGATTTCGCAATCATGTCCGACTGCAACTGCTCGATGTGCACAAAGAAAGGGTTTGTCCATCTCATCGTGCCGCTCGATCAGTTCGAGCTATTGAGCGGAGCGGACAACCTGACCACCTACTCGTTCAACACTCACGTTGCGAAGCACACGTTCTGCAAGACATGCGGGATTCACGCATTTTATACGCCGCGCTCCGATCCGGATAAGGTCGATGTGAATGTGCGCTGCCTCGACGACATCGAACTGTCCGCCGTGAAAGCGAAACCCTTTGACGGCAAGAATTGGGAACAGTCCTTCGCAGCCAAACAACACCAACTATGACCACTCAGCTCACGCCCGCCACGCGACTCAAATCCATCTTCAGCGGATCGGTCGGCAATCTGGTCGAATGGTACGACTGGTACGTGTACTCGGCGTTCTCGCTGTATTTCGCAAAATCTTTTTTCCCACAAGGCGACACGGTTGCACAGCAACTGAGCACAGCAGCGGTGTTCGCGGTCGGGTTCCTGATGCGTCCGATCGGCGGCTTCGTCTTTGGCATGTATGCGGACCGCGCCGGCCGCAAGGCGGCGCTCATGTTGTCAGTGGTTCTGATGTGCGGCGGCTCGCTGATCATTGCACTGACGCCAAGCTACGCCGTGATCGGCAATCTCGCGCCGGCTCTGCTGTTGCTCGCGCGATTGCTGCAAGGATTGAGTGTGGGCGGCGAATATGGCACGTCGGCCACCTACTTAAGCGAAATCGCTACTAAAGAACATCGCGGCTTCTATTCAAGCTTTCAATACGTCACGCTGATCATGGGTCAGCTGCTCGCCTTGGCGCTGTTGATTCTGCTCCAACAGTTCGTGTTGACGAGCGCTCAGCTCGAAGACTGGGGTTGGCGAATTCCCTTCTTCATCGGCTCGCTGTGCGCGGTGTACGCGCTGTATCTTCGTCGCAATATGTTCGAGTCCGAGTCTTTCTCCGCACAACGTTCGGAATCTAAAGCGCGCGGCAGCTTTGCGGAGTTCCTGCGTTATCGTCGCGCCATTCTGACGGTCGTCGGCCTCACGATGGGCGGTACTGTGGCGTTCTATACCTACACCACATACATGCAGAAGTTTCTGGTCTTGAGCGCGGGCATGAGCAAGGAAACCGCTACGCTCGTCAACGCCGGCACGCTGTTCGCCTTCATGCTGATGCAGCCATTGTTTGGCGCGCTTTCAGATCGCATCGGTCGCCGCCCGTTATTGCTCGGTTTCGGCGTCTGCGGCTTGATCAGCACCGTGCCAATTTTGCACTCGCTTTCATCCGTACAGTCGGTCGGCGGTGCCGTTGCGCTCATCATGCTCGCGCTGACGATTGTGAGCGGTTACACGTCGATCAATGCGGTCGTGAAGGCGGAATTGTTTCCCGTACACATCCGCGCACTCGGCGTGGGACTCGCCTACTCGATCGCGGTCTCGGTGTTTGGCGGCACAGCGGAGTACGTCGCGCTGTGGTTTAAGAATCGCGGGATGGAAAGCGGGTTCTATTGGTATGTCACCGGCTGCATCGCGTGTTCGTTGATCGTCTATGCGACCATGAAAGACACGAAGGCCCACTCGCTCATCGACAAGGATTAGTTCAGCGCATTGCCGCGTCGAGATTGGCGTTCTGAACGGTCGCGACGGGCGCGCTCCCAGTCGCGATCATCGAAGGTTGCGATGATTGCGCGGTAATAGGATTCGCCTCTTGCAAACTCGGGCTCGCTTCCGGCAAAAGCCGCGCGGAGCCGAAGTGCACAACCATCCGCGCAACATGCGCGCGATCGCTCCAGTGCTTGAAATTGACGCATACCGCCTTGCGACCGCTTTGCGCATATTCCGCTGCGGTGCCGGTGAATTTCGCACCGCCCAAGTCTTGCTCGAACTGCGCTTCCGACGATGGTTCCCCTGCGTCGGCACGAGTTGCGAATAGATCTAGGTCTTTGACCGAAGTATCGCTGGGTATCGTTCCGCACAGCGCGTAACTCACCCCGGTTTCTTCCGTGCAGTTGCTGCCTAGCGCGCAGGCCGGCGCATAGACAACCGATTCCACACCGGGCGGCGTTGCCACCGTTGGCATCGCGACTGCCGCGGAGGGTTGCTGGACCTCGCGTGAGGCAGCTAGTCTTTCGGTCGTCGTCGCCAACGCCTGCAGCTTCGCATTCAACTCTTCGCGCATGCTGTGCATGTCTTGCGCAGTGCGTTCTTGGCGGAACTCCGAGAACATGAAACCGCCGACGCCCGATCCCACCATCAGCGCGCAGACCGCAACGATGGAGCGCATGGTGTTGCCGCGCTTAGGACGCGAATCGGATTTACTGTTCGAGCGCAGCGCGCTGAACAATTGAAACAGCGCCGTCGACAGCGTGGCTGCCGCACCGATGGACGCCGCGATTATGGTTTCAGAAAGACCCATCGTCCTCAACCTCGTCACAAGGCCTCGTCTGATCGAGGCGACTTAAGTAACGGAGAGGGTATGCGCGTGATGCGCGTCACACTGCTACGGAGTTGGCAATTTTGAACTGAGAAGGGACGGACGGTGCGAATTGCCGCAGTGCAGGAAACAATAATGCGGGCAGGTTGCGGGAAACCCGCAACCTGAAGTCGTTAGTCGTTAGCGACCAGCATGATCGAGGTGGAGACAGCAAAGCCAATCTCCGTCCTCTGGCTAGCCACTAGTGACTAGTGACTAGGGACTTCAT
>Ga0193752_1002171_pt1 | contig 15120 bp, 15 predicted proteins | sample H1c1metaG_FD_144924 | JGI IMG/M metagenome (GOLD analysis project Ga0193752, IMG submission 144924) | Soil microbial communities from a riparian zone of the East river system, Colorado, United States - H1c1 | ecosystem: Environmental > Terrestrial > Soil > Riparian zone | place: USA: East River... | reverse complement strand
AAAGAAATCCATCTATGCGGGTTATTATATTCATTTGGAACCAGGCGGAAAAAGCTTTGTTGGAGGTGGCCTTTGGATGCCGATGCCGGAAGAAACCAAAAAAGTCAGGCAGGAAATTGATTATTGCCTGGATGAATTTCGCGGAATAATCGAATCAAAAAAATTTAAATCTGTTTACGGGCCATTGTATAACGGAGATGATATCAGCCTTAAAAAGACGCCACAAGGTTTTGAGGCCGACAACCCTGCCGCACCGTATCTTAAACTCAAGAGCTGGCTCGCCATGAAAAAAATCACCGACGCCGAAATAACTTCACGCGCTTTGCTCAAACAGGCACTTACCGCTTTCGAAACTTTACAACCATTTGTTAATTTTATTAATAGGGCGTTGTAGTTTTATTGTGGAGTGGATCTCCCGGTCCGCTCTGGTATTTCAAGGGTACTGATTAATTGCAACTCCAGGCAGCTTTGCAAATCAACGGATCAGAGATTCATTGCACATGCTTGGTCCGAGTTTTGCATTCGTATGACTGTTCTTTATCGCCGGGCCCGTTACCTTTTTTCGACCTATTATTATAGAATAACACTCGAAAGAAATACAGCTACAGTAGAATCGCTCTGCGTTCCGCTTTTTCAAAAGGAAAAATGCCTGGAACTAAAGCATTACAGCCGGAATATCACCTCACAAAAAAACGATTTTGAGCAGGATGTTTACAACCCCAGCAAAAAAATAGCAAAAGAAGAATATCAGCGCAATTTCGATAAAGCTTTCCGGGGAAACATAAAGGTCAAAACCAACGGCACTGTGATTCAAACCCCTTCGCTGATTGCAGAATTGATCGGGTCAAGAGTGCGCTCAGGAAAGAATTAACAATATATAAATACCGCTATCTTAATATAAGCTTTGCATTCACGGGAAGGTGATCAGAAGCATAAGTCTCATTGATCACCTGGTGTTTCTCTACCTTAAACTTTGAAGACGGTGCGAAACCTATAAAATCAATCGTCTTATTTGGATTTTTAACCGGAATAGTAAATGCACACGTTGTACAGGTCCTGGTAAATTGTTCATCAAAAATATTAATCACCTCTGAGCCGGTTGAAGCATTTAAATCTCCCGCAATAATGACGGGGAATGGATTTTTCTTCAAAATTGAATTGATCTCACGTATCTGCAACAATCTGTTCTGAGAATTCGACTGTGCATCAAGGTGAGTACAGGCAAAAAGCAGTTCTTTGCCATCCTTCGACTTCAGTGTAACCGTTCCCAGGATTCTCGGTTCACCCTTTGTTTCGGCTATTGTCGGCAAAGGATATTGTTTAAAACTGCTAACCTCCAGTTTACTTAATATAGCTATACCATATTCACCCCCGTCATGATCAATCGCTTTGAAAAAATAAGCCTGCATAGCTGTTTTCTCACCCAACAATACTGCCTGGTTGATATTTCCGCTGCGCCTGGTATTAACATCAACTTCCTGCAGGGCAACAACATCCGGATTTAGTTTTCTGATCACGCCGGCAATTGTATCCAAATTTATCAGTGTACCGGTACCGGGAGGATTGCAATGATGGATATTATAGCTTAACACATTGATTGTATCTCCTAAAGCAGCCCCGCCGGGATTGGCACCTGTCGTTAATCTTTTGTTGATGCTGGGACTACAGGCAGAAATAAGTATTGCCAGCGATATCACATTTAATTTCATTTACCAGTCTGGATTTTTTCAAAGATAACAAATTCACTAGTGTGTAAGCTCCCCTCCTGCGAAGGAGGGAAGCGAGCGTAGCGAGCGGGCTTTGGCCTCCGTAGCTTTAGCGGAGGAGGCTGGTTGTTCTTTGGTCTTCGCATTAGTGATAGGATGCAATACCAAAAACAACCACCCCTGCCGTCTTCGACGTCTTCCCCTCCTTCGCAGGAGGGGAGCTTTTACAAAAGCCCTTTCTTCATCAAATACTCCGCGATCTGTACAGCATTTGTGGCAGCGCCTTTGCGGAGATTATCACTTACGACCCACATATTAAGTGTATTGGCCTGTGATTCGTCACGACGCAGCCTGCCAACAAACACTTCATCTTTTTCATGTGCATCTTTGGGCATCGGATAACTTGCCTGCGACGGATCATCAACCACGATAACGCCAGGCGCATTATTTAATAAATCCTTAACCTTGTCTAGGTCAAAATCTTTCTCAAACTCTACGTTAACCGATTCGCTGTGGCCGCCTATCACCGGGATACGAACAGTAGTTGCCGTTACCTGAATTGAATCGTCGCGCATGATTTTTCTCGTTTCATTCACCATCTTCATTTCTTCCTTAGTATAACCATTATCAAGGAACACATCGATCTGGGGAATAACATTCATATCAATTTCATACTTGTATGCCATCGGATATTCATCTTTACTGCCTTTTACATTTTTATTGCGCTCACCCATCATCTGATCTACGGCTTTTTTACCCGTTCCTGTTACACTCTGGTATGTTGAAACCACTATCCTTTTTATTTTATACTGATGATGAAGTGGGTTCAGCGCTACGACCATTTGTATGGTAGAGCAATTCGGATTTGCAATAATTTTATCAGATGCGGTCAGGGCATCAGCATTAATTTCGGGAACAACCAGTTTTTTTGAAGGATCCATTCTCCAGGCAGATGAATTATCAATAACAGTAATACCGGCCTCTGCAAACTTCGGCGCCCATTCGAGCGATGTACCACCCCCGGCTGAAAATATCGCCACGTCAGGCTTTGCCGCAATACCGTCATCCATGCTAACAACCTTATACTTTTTGCCTTTGTATTCCACTTCCTTTCCAACTGATCGTTCTGAAGCAACAGGAATAATTTCAGCAACAGGAAAATTACGTTCGGCAAGAACCTGTAACATTTTTGTGCCTACCAACCCGGTGGCACCTACAACTGCAACTTTTAATTGTTTCATGTTTGTTTGTGTATTTTATATTGGTTTTAATGTTTTTTAATTTGTGCGGTGAACCTTGCAAAAGCCCGGTGTATAGCCAAAAAAAAACCTCCCCGAAGGAAGGCTTTTGAATATGCTGACATCAGAACATTACATCACCTTCCCCGTTGAGGACAGCTTCTTTATGTTCTTAATATATTTTACCGTGTTTTTCACCTGAATTTCAAAAATAACCACCATCGGCGGACTTCCCAAATATTTAACTTGTTTTCTTTCTTAAATATTATTAAAGATGGTGGGAAAGGTATTAAGGATCCATATCGCGGTCATCGTATTTACATTCAGACTCATGTTGTTGCCATTGTTTTCACAGGCTCAGCCAGCAGTCAGGCATGATGTTATAATTACAGAATTATATCCTGATCCGGATTCCCGTAACGGGTTGCCTGCCGGAGAATTTATTGAACTTCAAAACATTTCAAATAAGATCATAAATCTGAAAGGATGGAAATTAAAGGATGCAGGTAGTACTGCAACAATCACCGAAAGCTTTGATCTGAAGCCGGATAGTTTTCTTGTTATCTGCCCCGCATCAACTGCCGTTGCCTACAAATCTTTTGGAACCACGATCAGCGTAACTGGCTTTCCTTCTCTGAATAATGATGAGGACAATATTATATTATATAATGCTGAAGGGCAGATCATTCACAATGTTCATTACAATTTGTCCTGGTATCAGAACGATGTAAAAAAAGACGGCGGCTGGACAATTGAAATGATTGATAACCACAGTCCATGTACAGGTGCTTCAAACTGGAAAGCAAGTGAACATCCGAAAGGAGGAACTCCCGGGCAAAAAAATTCGGTTAGCGGTTCCAATCCTGATGATCATCCTCCCGCATTGTTGCATACATATATTAAAGACAATTTTACACTGGTTGCCGTGTTTGATGAGTCGCTTGACAGTTCCACTGCAGCCAGGCCATCAGCGTACACGCTGGGCCCGGCTGGAGTTGCAGTGGCTGCTGCCATGCCTGTGTCACCTGATTTCAAAGAAGTAGTGCTGGGATTAAATACAGCTTTTAAGGCTGAAACGGTTTACAATTTAACCGTAAGCAATGTTACGGATTGCAGCGGAAACCTGATTGGTACAGTCAAAACAGCCAAATGCGGATTACCATCTGATATGGGGCCGGGCGATTTGATCATAAACGAAATATTATTTAATCCGGCAGGAGCTGGTTATGATTATGTGGAACTGTATAATAACAGCAACAAAATCTGTGAGCTTCAGAAAATTTCGCTTGCCGGTAAAAACTCAACGGGACAATTAGTAAACGCCATCGCTGTTTCCGTCGTTAACCGGCTCTTGTATCCAGGCGAGTATATCGTTATAACTGAAGACGATAACTGGCTTTCGCAAAATTACCTGGTGAAAAACCGCGCTGATATCTGCCGGGTTACCGACCTGCCTTCGCTGCCGGATGATAAGGGATACCTGGCCCTGCTTGACAATCAGGGCAAGATCATTGATGATATTAACTATTCAGACAAATGGCATTTTGCGCTTATCAATAATAAGGATGGTGTTGCAATTGAAAGGATCGATTATTCCCAGCCAACAAATGAAAAGACAAACTGGACTTCGGCGGCATCTGCTGCCGGATTCGGAACTCCCGGTTATCAAAACAGCCAGTTCCGTGCGGACCTTCAGGCACAGGGAACTTTTCTGATAGAGCCAAAGCTATTTTCTCCGGATAACGATGGCTACGATGATGTTGCTGCGTTTAAATACGAAATGGCAGAACCCGGTTATATGGGTAGCATAACAATTTACGATGGCGCCGGCCGGCCGGTCCGCTATCTAGTTAAGAATGCGTTGCTTGGTCTTAAGTCAGTCGTTAACTGGGATGGCCTTGATGAAAATTCTAAAAAACTTCCGGTTGGGGTCTATATCGTTTTTATGGAAATCTTTAATCTAAAAGGAAGGATCAAAAAATTTAAGCACACGGTAATTCTGGCAAGAAAATTTTAAAATTCCGCCGACCATTATAATTGCCGGGCAATATAATTACCATTGTAATTAATAAATCTATAATCGCCAACTCTATAATCGCTAACTCTATTAATCACTAACTCTATAAACACTAACTCGCCATCCTAACCGCCACCAGGCAGTCAATTCCACCAGGTAGTCACTTCCATCAGGTAGTCAATTCAATATCGAAATTCACCAGGTCTACAAATTGCCTGATCCTTGAATCGATATCTTTTTTGGTTATTTCCCGTAATCTTTCGGAGCCGAATTTTTCAACACAATAAGATGCCATTGCGGAGCCTACAATAATGGCCGTTTTCATATTTTCAAATGAAATGTCTTTTGTTTTTGCGATATGACCAATAAATCCGCCGGCAAAAGTATCTCCTGCACCGGTTGGATCAAATACATCTTCCAATGGAAGGGCGGGTGCAAAAAATACCTGGTCTTCATGAAATAACAAAGCACCGTGCTCGCCTTTTTTTATGATCAGATACTTCGGTCCCATCTTCATAATTTCCTTTGCAGCTTTCACCAGCGAGAACTGTGCACTCAATTGTCTTGCTTCACTGTCATTTATCATAAGTACATCCACCATACCGAGTACTTCTTCCAGTTGTGGCAAGGCTATTTCCATCCAGAAATTCATGGTATCCATCACGATCAGTTTCGGGCGTACCCTTAATTGCTGGATCACTTTTTTCTGGATAACAGGATCCAGGTTACCGAGCATCAGAAATTCAGCTCCCTGGTATGATTCGGGAACAACGGGATCGAAATCAGCCAATACATTGAGATCGGTGATCAGCGTGTCGCGGCTGTTCATGTCCAGATGATATTTACCGCTCCAGAAAAATGATTTTTTATCAGGAACGATCTTTACGCCATCCAGTTCAACACCACGGGATTTCAGTTCAGCCATTTCCTCTTTTGGATAATCGAATCCAACGATGGATATCTGTTGAATAGGTTTTACGAAATTGCATGCTGCATAAGCAACATAAGTAGCCGATCCACCGATAATACGGTCAGTTTTACCAAAAGGAGTTTCAATAGCATCAAAAGCCATCGTGCCTACAACGATCAATGACATAATCTGTTTTTAAATGAAAAAAATCTAATTTCTGATTTTTAAAATTGTGCAAACCTACAGGAAAATTGCCAGAGATCATCGACTGCCCGCCACTGCTTGTATTTTTACTTTAAAACACTAACACCTGTTAGTATAATATATATCTTTGCGGGCCATGTCAAAGATCAAGAGCAACAAAAACGGTACACGTAAAGATGTGATCATATCGAAAGCAGCCAGACTATTCAGGGAAAAAGGGTATAGCGCCAGTTCTATGCGCGACCTGGCAGAAGAAGTTGGAGTGGAAGCTGCAAGTCTTTATAATCACATTAGTTCAAAGTCTGAAATTCTCCAGGAGATCTGTTTTAAGGTTGCCAATAAATTTATGTCGCATATTGAAGCCATTTATAACAGTGATATCGATTCAATTGCAAAAATTGAAGCCGTATTGCGGTTTCATGTGCAGCAAATGATTAACCATTATGAAGAAGTATACGTGAGTGACCGCGAATGGAAGCACCTCGTTGATCCGTATTTATCCAATTATCAAAACCAGCGCAGAACATACCGTCAACGGATGGCGCAGATTATAGAAGAAGGTATTCGTAAAGAAGAGATTAAAAGTATTGATGCGCCAACTGCTGTACTCATCATGTTGCATGCGGTGAGCGGAATAGAATCATGGCATCGTAGTAAAAAGAAAATCAGTGGTGAACAACTCGAAGATAACATGCTGATGATATTGATCGACGGACTGCGTAAGAACAGATGATCAAAAGCAACATAAATCATGTAGCTTAAGAAGCATTATGTCAATTCATTTCCATAAACTGACCATTACCGATGTGCGAAAGGAGACGGCCGATTGTATTACGGTTGCGTTTGATCTTCCGGAAGCCATAAAACCATTGTTTATTTATGAGGCTGGTCAGAACATAACGGTGAGGACTATTTTGAATAATGAAGAGATCAGGCGGTCCTATTCTATTTGCAGCTGCCCGCATGAAAAAGAATTACGGATAGCCATTAAGGAGGCGACTGGTGGGAAGTTTTCAACCTGGGCGAATAAAGAATTTGTCAAAGGACAGATATTGGAAGTTTTGCCACCAACAGGAAGATTCAACATACATCTGAACGATTTTCACCGGAAGAGGTACCTCGCCATCGCAGCCGGTAGTGGTATCACACCAATATTACCTATTATTTCGACCGCCCTTCGTAACGAACCGCTGAGTTCGTTTACGTTATTATATGGTAACAGGAACCGGGCTTCAATTATTTTTCGTGATCAGCTGAATTCGATGAAGAACAGATATATGCATCGGTTTGCCTTACATCATGTATTAAGCCAGGAAGAGCCTGATGCTACAATCTATTCCGGACGGATAGATGCCGGAAAATGCGAAGCGCTTAGCCTTCATCTTGTTGATTTTACCGCTATGGACGAAATTTTTATCTGCGGACCGGGGAAGATGATATTTGGTTTGAAGGACTGGTTGATTTCAAAAGGTGTTGCGGATAAGAAAATCCATTATGAATTATTTACGATACCGGTTGAAGAGACGATTTCAAATGATGTTTCGAGACCAAAAGATTTAACGAAACCAAAAGATTTAATAGTTGATGTTCCGTCGGCCGGGACATCACAATTGAGTAATATTACTATAAGACTTGACGGACTAAGCTTCGATTTCAAATTATCTCCCGATGGAGAAAGTGTTCTTGAGGCGGCGCTCGCATTAGGGGCAGACTTGCCATTTTCCTGCAAAGGCGGGGTATGCAGCACTTGCCGGGCGAAGTTGATTGAAGGCAAAGTTAGAATGGAGCTTAATTATGCCCTGGAGCCGGGAGAACTAGAAGCAGGTTATATCCTAACATGCCAGTCGCACCCGCTGACAGAAAAAGTGGTGATAGATTTTGATCAGAAGTAGTAGTAATACTGCCCTCCTGCGAAGGAGGGCCGGCGAGCGTAGCGAGCGGGTGGTTGTTCTTCTCGCATCCTGTTTTAGTTTGCAGTTACCAAAAAACAACCACCCTGCCGTCTTCGACGTCTTCCCCTCCTTCGCAGGAGGGGAGCTTTTAATCAACTAATATCACCACCTTTACACTAAAACCCAAAATCATGGATACCAAGGAACTTGAAAGCTTGCCAAAAAAAGATGGTGAGATTGAAAAAGGTACAGCCCACATTATCGTAGAATTGATAGAGTATGAGCATGATTCAGTTGTCAGTAAGTCAATCATGAAAAAGGCAACAGGATCAATCAATGCACTATCATTTGCAAGTGGTGAAGGTCTTAATGAGAAAATATCCCCTTTCGACACGTACGCCCAGATAATTGATGGAAGCGCAATCATTGAAATTGACGGGAGAGCATCTACACTCAAAACAGGAGATGGAATACTTATACCTGCTCATAAACCTTGTCATATAAAACCCAATGGCAGATTTAAAATAATTCTGACCGTAATTAAAAGCGGATACGAAGAATAACCGTAAAATATTGCTTTTTTGACTGGCGGACGAAGACGTCCGCGCTACAAGAGAGGACCTGGAGGTCCACACTACATTTAACTAACACTTGTTAGTTTAGAAACGAAAACATTCTTACCTTTAGATGAAACGATTACCATGCCGGCCGACCCGCAATACAACTTCGATTCTAAACTGGAACAGGAGATCCGGATCGAACCAAAGGATTGGATGCCAGATGCATATCGCAAAATGCTTGTCCGGCAAATAAGCCAGCATGCTCACAGCGAAATCGTTGGTATGCTTCCGGAAGGTAACTGGATCACGAGGGCTCCGACATTGCGACGTAAAGCTACTCTTATAGCCAAAGTGCAGGATGAGGCCGGTCATGGACTATATCTTTATTCAGCAGCGGAAACATTGGGAATAACCCGCAAAGAAATGATAGATCAGCTGCATTCGGGAAAAGCGAAGTATTCGTCCATTTTTAATTACCCAACGCTTACCTGGGCCGATATTGGCGCAATCGGATGGCTGGTGGATGGAGCTGCGATAATGAACCAGGTTCCGCTATGCAGGGCATCTTACGGACCTTATGCCCGTGCAATGATCCGCATTTGCCGGGAAGAAAGCTTTCATCAACGCCAGGGTTTTGAAATCTTGCTTACACTAAGCCAGGGCTCATCGGCACAGAAAGAGATGTGCCAGGATGCGATTAACCGGTGGTGGTGGCCTTCGGTGATGATGTTTGGCCCTGGTGATTCGGACTCACCGAACTCAGCTCAAAGCATGAAATGGAAAATAAAACGTGTCAGTAATGATGAACTGAGACAAAAATTCATAGATGTCTGCGTTGAGCAAATAAAATTGTTGAACATGGAAATACCTGATGCAGACCTGAAATGGAACGAAGCCACCGGCCACTATGATTTCGGCAAAATTAACTGGGAAGAATTTTACAATGTGCTTAATGGCAATGGTCCCTGCAACAAAGAAAGAATAGCAGCAAGGATTAAAGCCGACAAAGACGGCGCCTGGGTCAGGAAAGCAGCTCAGGCTTATGCAGATAAAAAGGCACATAAAAATACCGCAACGAACGAAAACGAAGTCATTGCTATGTAACACCGTTCACAACGGCAATTGTTGACAACGACAAAAAATACAGGCATGGAAAAACACGAATGGCCATTATGGGAAGTCTTCATAAGAAGTAAGCAGGGTCTTGATCATAAACACATGGGAAGTCTTCATGCAACAGACGCACAGATGGCAATAGAAAATGCCCGCGATGTTTATACACGCAGGATGGAAGGAGTAAGTATCTGGGTAGTTGAATCGAAAAGCATTCATGCTTCCAGCCCCGAAGAATCTGCGAGTTTCTTTGACCCTGCCAGTGACAAAGTATACCGGCATCCCACTTTTTATGATTTACCCGACCAGTTAAAACATATGTAAATGGTTGCCAACAAAGACCTGCTATTTTATTTGATTCATCTTGCTGATAATGCTCTTGTGGCCGGCCATCGCAATAGCGAATGGACGGGGCATGGACCAATTTTGGAACAAGACATCGCACTCAGCAACATTGCATTGGACCTGATTGGTCAGTCAAGAAATTTTTATCAGTACGCAGCTGAAATTTCAGCTGATGGGTCAACGGAAGATTCTCTGGCTTACCTGCGCGATGCCAGAGCTTACGAAAACTGCCTGCTGGTTGAACAACCAAAAGGCGATTGGGCTTGTACGATAGCAAAGCAATTTTTTTTCAGTACGTATCAGTATTATTTGTATCAACATTTACAACAGAGCCGGGATGCAACTATTGCTGCGATTGCAGAAAAATCAGTCAAAGAAGTTGCATATCATCTTCGCTGGAGTGGCGAGTGGATGATCAGGCTTGGTGACGGTACAGATGAGAGTCATGTCCGTATGCAACAGGCAATAGATTCGTTATGGCCATTTACCGGAGAACTCTTTATTGGTGCAGACTATGAACTAAATCTTGCGAAAGTGAATATTTCAGTCGATCCGTCAATATTGTTAACCCAATTCAACAACAAAATCAACTCCGTGCTAAACGAAGCAACACTAAATCTCCCAGCCAATGTCTGGATGCAAACCGGTGGCAAGCATGGTGTACATTCGGAACACCTTGGATATCTTCTGGCGGAAATGCAGTTTTTACAAAGAGCGTATCCAGGTGCGACCTGGTAAACAAATGATTAACGACACAAAACATATCTGGAATTTATTATCACAGGTCAATGACCCCGAATTACCTGTGTTATCTATTGTTGACCTCGCAATTGTAAGGGATGTAAAAATAAACGGTGAGCAGGTTGAGATAATTATCACGCCTACTTATTCCGGCTGTCCGGCCATGGACCTTATTGGAATGGAAATCCGGTCCGTATTATCAAATAATGGAATAAATGATTTTATCATTACGACCGTTCTCTCACCTGCATGGACAACCGATTGGATGAGTGAAGAAGGAAAGAGCAAATTGAAAGCTTATGGAATCGCGCCGCCATTGCCGGGACAATCGGTTTGTGACACAAGATTTTTTCATCAGGAAGAAGCGATTCAATGTCCTTTGTGTAATTCGTATAATACAAGGGTAGTGAGTCAGTTTGGATCCACTGCCTGCAAGGCATTGTATCAATGTAACGATTGCAAAGAACCATTTGACTATTTTAAATGTCATTAATTGTGCTACGGATCTCCTGATCCGTAGATCTTTGAATTACCAGAAGAATAAATTTAATTTTACCTGCATTCAACTTCTTTCAATCTTCTTCACCCTGGTGTTTAATTAAATAACGTTTCAACAAATTCTATGTCAACTGTATTATTTGAGGTATCAGCAAACATTGCACGCATTACGTTGAACCGGCCGGAAAAACTGAATGCCTTTAATCGTGAAATGGCTTTTGCTTTGCAGGAAGCCCTGGACAAATGCGGTAATGAAACTTCAATACATGCTGTAGTGATAACCGGTAGTGGCCGGGCTTTTAGTGCCGGTCAGGATCTTGGCGAAGTGACAGGTTCTGAACATCCGGGCTTCGGGAAAATTCTGTCGGAACATTATAATCCGATCGTAAAAAAAATTACATCATTGCAGAAACCGGTGGTAGCTGCTGTAAATGGAGTAGCAGCCGGGGCAGGAGCAAATCTGGCATTGTGTTGTGATATAGTTGTTGCTGCAAAGTCGGCTTCTTTTATTCAGGCATTTTCGAGAATAGGTTTGATACCGGATAGTGGAGGTACATTTTTTCTTCCGCGTCTGATCGGCTGGCAGAAAGCCAGTGCATTGATGATGTTAGGAGAAAAAGTCAGCGCAGTTGATGCCATGCAAATGGGCATGATCTTTAAATATTTTGATGATGATGTTTTTGAGACATCGGTCGAAGCCATTTGTGCCCAACTGGCATCTTTACCAACCCAGGCTCTTGCCTACACGAAGAAAGCGTTGCAGTCTTCGGTGCATAATAACCTGCACGATCAGTTAATAGAAGAAGATGAGCTTCAGCAACAGGCAGCAAGTACGGCGGAGTATGCTGCACGGGTAAAGGCTTTTATGAAGATGTAGAGTGGATCTCCAGATCCGCTCACTTGTAGAGTGGATCTCCAGATCCGCTCACTTGTAGAGTGGATCTCCAGATCCGCTCACTTGTAGAGCGGATCTCCAGATCCGCTCGCTTGTAGAGTGGATCTCCAGATCCGCTCACTTGTAGAGTGGATCTCCAGATCCGCTCACTTGTAGAGTGGATCTCCAGATCCGCTCAGGTATTTGTTTTTAAGATTTCTGATAAAACGCAACACCAAACAGCTTTGTAAATCAACGGATCGGGAGATCCGTTGCACATGGCTTATATTTGCCGCTCAATGGAAAAATCAAATTTTGTAGATCAGATCAGGGTTTTTTGCCGGTCTGGACATGGCGGGGCGGGAAGCAAGCATTTTATGCGTACTAAATTCAATCCGGAGGCAGGTCCGGATGGCGGAGATGGCGGCCGCGGAGGACATATCATTTTAAGAGGCAACAAAAACCTCTGGACATTGCTCCACCTGAGATATTTTAAGAATGTGCTGGCTGAAAACGGTGAAGGCGGCTCCGGCAACAATAGCAGCGGCCGAAGCGGGAAAGATGTGGTAATTGAAGTTCCGCTGGGAACTATCGCCAGAGACGAAGAAACGCAGAAGGTTGACGCTGAGATACTTACTGACGGCCAGGAAATTATCTGGGTAAAAGGGGGACGCGGCGGACAGGGAAACGCAAAATTCGCCACACCAACAAACCAGGCTCCGGAACATGCACAACCGGGCGAAGCAGGGTCAGAGGGTTGGAAAGTGCTGGAACTGAAGGTATTGGCAGATGTAGGATTGGTCGGTTTTCCAAATGCCGGCAAATCAACCTTGCTATCGGTTGTTACTGCGGCTAAACCCAAAGTAGCCGACTATGCTTTCACCACTCTGGTTCCGAACCTCGGAATGGTAGAATACCGCGACGGGAAGTCATTCTGTATAGCGGATCTGCCAGGTATCATTGAAGGAGCCGCAGAAGGCAAAGGTCTCGGACATCGCTTTTTAAGGCATATCGAAAGAAACTCGGTATTGCTGTTTATGATTCCCGCTGATGCAAGCGATCATAGAAAAGAATTTGATATACTGGTAAATGAACTTGAAAGCTACAATCCGGAACTTTTGCACAAACAATTTTTGATCGCGGTAAGCAAATCCGATATGCTGGACGACGAATTGAAAGAAGCCATCTCGAAAGAACTGCCTGAGAACACTCCACATATTTTCATTTCTGCCATGACCGGTAAAGGCCTCATCGAATTAAAAGATGTCCTCTGGAAAGCATTGAATGACTAATGTGGCGCGGACGTCCTCGTCCGCCTTGTATTATATCCGCCGGGAAAGCTCCTTCCTGGAAAAATCGCTTATAACCAGTCTGCCGCTAATAGCCGCTTTTTCGGCTAATAGCTTATCCCAGTTTTCAGTTCCTTTCCAGAAACTTTGTTTCAACTCCCGGACAGCCTGCGAATTTGTATGAGTAAGGGCGGTGGTTAGCCTTGAAACTGATTCGTCCATTCCATTGACGGTTTGATGGACTTCTGCATACAGGCCTCTGCGTTTTGCCCAGTCTGCATTGCGCCACATAGTCGAGTCGATGGCGAGATGGCTGAAAGCTGAAAAACCTATTCTTCTTTCGATAACAGGACCAACGACAAATGGCCCGATCCCGATAGAAAGCTCACTCAATTTGATATCAGCTCCTTCTACTGCAATGGCATAATCTGATGCTGCTACCAGTCCAACACCACCTCCAACAGCTTTACCATGAATACGGCCAATAATAAATTTTGGACAGGTGCGCATGGCATTGATGACATGAGCAAAACCACTAAAAAATTTTTGTCCTTCATCGGCTGTTTTAATCAAACTCAGTTCTTTGAAAGATGCTCCGCTGCAAAAAGCCGAGACCCCGCCCGAGCACAATACGATAACCTTTGTGTCTGCTTCATTTCCGGCGCCATGAATAGCATGAGCCAGTTCTTCCAGTAATTTTGCCGGCATAGAATTAGCTGCCGGATGGAAGAATTCGATTGTTGTTATATTACCATGAGTTTCTGTTTTTACATAACCTCCATGTACTTCGTTAAGCATATATGATTATTTGATTGTTTTAAGTGTTGTAGCGTGATGTGCCCGGATCTCCAATCCGGAGATTTGAGCTACGAATCACATGATCCATTTCCTTGTTCTTATTTCCTGTTTCCGCGATTCATTTTTTACAATCTGCATTAATTGATTGCGAAAAGCTGCATGTGAAAATCTGATTAAATTCAAAATCAAACAGCGTTTAAAGTCAACGGATCAAGAGATCCATTGTACACGCTACATTTTTTTCGCGACCAGCGTTAGTATTGTTGCAATGGCAATCATTTCGTTTGTGTCGTCATAAACCTCTGCCAGCCACTTAACTATACCCTTTGGAATTTCATCGGGTTCTTTGTTATCCTGGGGAACTTTTTCTTTACAGGTAAGTTTGACAGCAATCGTGGTTCCGGCATACACCGGTTTAAGAAACCTGCAATCTTCGAGCCCATAATTTAACAGGACCGGACCTTTTCCTGCATCCACAAAAAGCCCGGCTGCAGCACTCAGGATAAAATAACCATGTGCTACAGGCTTTTCAAATATCGTACCTCCAAGTGAAGTATGATCAGTATGAGCATAAAAGTGATCCCAGCTTATATTCGCAAAATTTACGATATCAGCTTCGGTAATGGTGCGTTTATGAGTAAATAAGGTATCCCCCACATGGAGTTCTTCATAATATTTTCTGAACGGATGCTTTTCATGTTCAGTTGTGGCAGCTCCCACCTGGTAGACATTCGTAATTGCCATCAGGCTTGATGGTGAACCCTGCAATGCCAGTCTTTGCATATAATGATGAACGCCTCTTATCCCGCCCATTTCTTCGCCACCACCTGCGCGACCCGGTCCTCCGTGAACGAGCAACGGCAACGGTGAACCGTGTCCTGTGCTCTCAGCGGCACATTCCCTGTTCAATACCAGGTTGCGACCATGCTTCGCTC
>Ga0193752_1002170_pt1 | contig 15123 bp, 4 predicted proteins | sample H1c1metaG_FD_144924 | JGI IMG/M metagenome (GOLD analysis project Ga0193752, IMG submission 144924) | Soil microbial communities from a riparian zone of the East river system, Colorado, United States - H1c1 | ecosystem: Environmental > Terrestrial > Soil > Riparian zone | place: USA: East River... | reverse complement strand
CAGCGACGACTCCACCGCTTCGAGCCGCGCAGCGTGTGGCTCACCAAGGCCGCGGGCACGGTGACTCCCGAGGAATCGCTGACGTTGCGATCGAGCCCCGGCACGCCGGTGTTCCGGTTCCATCGCATCCGCTACGCGGACGATGCGCCGATGGCGATCGAGTACGCGACCGTGCTCGCCAACTGCCTGCCGTCGCTCGAAGCGGTGGAGTCGTCGCTGTACGAGGCGCTCGAACAGACCGGCAATCGGCCGGTACGCGCATTGCAACGGCTGCGCGCGGTGCTGTTCACGGCCGAGCAGGCCAAGCTGCTCAAGGCGCAGGAACGCGACGCCGGGCTGCTGGTCGCGCGCGTCGGCTATCTCAAGGACGGCCGCGCGGTCGAGTTCTCGCAGTCTTACTACCGCGGCGACATCTACGATTTCGTGGCGGAACTCAGCGCATCGTCGTGAGCGCCCAGGCGAGTGACGATAGCCGGATGTTCCTCGAAGCGGCGGAGGCCAGTTCCGTCGTGCGCACCCAGCTTGCGGCCAATGCCCCTGGCCTGCGCGAACTCGGGTTCAGGCTGCGCGCCAACCCCCCGCGCGCGGTGGTCACCTGCGCGCGCGGCAGCTCCGACCACGCCGCGACCTACGCGCGGTATCTCATCGAGGCGCACACCCAGGTGCTTACCTCCTCCGCCGCGCCCTCGGTGAGCTCGATCTACGACTCCAACACCGACATGCGCGGCGTGTTGTTCATCGCGATCTCGCAGTCGGGCAAGAGCCCGGATCTGCTGGCGGCGACCGAAAGCGCGCGCGCCGGCGGCGCGTTGTGTGTCGCGCTCTGCAACACGGACGATTCGCCGTTGATGCAGCTGGTGGACGTCGGCGTGCCACTGCACGCCGGCGCCGAACGCAGCGTCGCGGCCACGAAGTCGTACATCGCCTCGCTGAGCTGCATCGTGCAATTGCTCGCGAACTGGCGCGACGATGCCGCGTTGTCGGCAGCGCTGCATCAGCTTCCCGATCAGCTCACGCGGGCCTGGGAGTGCGACTGGCAACCCGCGGTCGACTCGCTGCGCGAGGCGGTGAATCTCTTCGTCGTCGCCCGCGGGTTCGGCCTCGGGATCGCGCAGGAGGCGGCGCTCAAATTGAAGGAGACCTGCGGCCTGCACGCCGAAGCCTTCAGTTCCGCCGAGGTCAAACACGGCCCGATGGCGCTGGTGCGCGCGGGCTTTCCGCTGCTGATGTTCTCCCAGGCCGACGACACGCGCGCGGGGCTCGAAGAACTCGCGGCCGAATTCGCCGCGCGCGGCGCACGCGTATTGCTGACCGGCGCAACGGCGCGAGGCGCGACCGCTTTGCCCTCGATCGCCGCGCATGCCGTCATCGAGCCGATCCTCCAGATCCAGTCTTTCTACCGCATGGCGAATGCGCTCGCGCGCGCGCGCGGACTCGATCCCGATCGCCCACCGCATCTCCACAAGGTCACCGAGACGGTCTGATGTTGCAGGCCTTCACCAACGGAAAGCTGCTGACCGACGCGGGCATCGTAGTCAACCGGACGCTGCTGGTACGCGACGGCCGGATCGAGGCCATCACCGGCGCGCGAGAACTCGCCGGCATCGATCGCACCATCGACCTCGGCGGAAAATTGCTGGCTCCCGGTTTCATCGACGTGCAGGTGAACGGCGGCGGCGGGGTATTGTTCAATGACGACCCGAGCGTCGCGAGCATCGCCGCGATCGGCAAGGCGCACCGGCGCTTCGGCACTACGGGGTTCCTGCCGACGTTGATCAGCGACGATCTCGACGTGGTTGCGCGCGCCATCGACGCGACCCGCGCCGCGATCGAGAGCCGCGTCCCGGGCGTGCTCGGCATTCACATCGAAGGGCCGTTCCTCAACACGGAGCGTCGCGGCGTGCACGACGCCGGCAAGCTGCGCAGCCTGGACGCGGCCGCGGTCGAACTACTGAGCACGCGCCACGGCGGACTCACGATGGTGACGCTGGCGCCCGAACGCACCACGCCCGTGCTGATCCGCGCCTTGACCGACGCCGGCGTCATCGTTTCCGCCGGCCACACCAACGCAACCTTCGCCGAGCTGCAACCCGCGCTCGCGGCCGGACTACGGGGGTTCACGCATTTGTTCAACGCCATGTCGCCGCTGACCTCGCGCGAGCCCGGCGCCGTCGGCGCCGCGCTGGCGGCGGACGAGGCCTGGTGCGGGCTCATCGTCGACGGTCATCACGTACATCCCGAGGTGATGAAACTGGCGCTGCGCGCCAAGCGTCACGATCGCTTCATGCTCGTGACCGATGCGATGCCAAGCGTCGGCTCGGAGCTGAGGTCGTTCCGCATCCAGGGACGGCTGATAACGGTCATCGGCGACAAGATCGTGGACGAGTCGGGCGGCCTGGCCGGCGCGCACCTCGATATGGCCAGCGCGGTGCGCAATGCCGTCAAACTACTCGGCATCGAACCGGCCACGGCGCTCTCCATGGGCAGCCGCAATCCGGCCGGGTTCCTCAAGCTCGAGAGCCTCGGACGCATCGCGCCCGGCAAGCGCGCCAGCCTCGTGCTGCTCGACGACGATTTTACGGTGCACGGCACCTGGATCGACGGGATCGACGGGATCGACGCCTGAAAACCACCGTGCCGGCGTAGGAAAAGCTCCTCTGTGGCGGCGGCCGATGGCATTGGCTCGACACCCGTACCTGCGGGTGCCTATGCTCCGCCTCAAGGAGATCACCGTCATGAATGCATCGAGCGAACGCGCGATTCTCGCGGGTGGCTGTTTCTGGGGCGTACAGGATCTGCTGCGCAAGTACCCGGGCGTCATCACGACGCGGGTGGGCTACTCGGGTGGCGACGTGCGGAATGCCACGTATCGCAATCACGGCACCCACGCCGAAGCGGTGGAGATCATTTTCGATCCGAAAATCATGAGCTTCCGCACGCTGCTCGAGTTCTTTTTCCAGATCCACGATCCGACCACCAGGAACCGCCAGGGCAACGACCTCGGCACTAGCTACCGCTCCGCCATTTTCTACACCAGCGCCGAGCAGCAACGCGTCGCCGAGGACGCCATCGCCGATGTCGAGGCGTCGGGCCTCTGGCCGGGCAAGGTGGTGACCCTGGTCGAGCCGGCGGGGGAATTCTGGGAAGCGGAACCCGAACACCAGGACTACCTGGAAAAATATCCCGACGGCTACACCTGCCATTTCATCCGGCCTGGCTGGAAGCTGCCGGTACGCGCGCAGGCGCGCGAAGCGTAGTCAGCAGTCCTGCGCGACCTCGAGCAACGCGACGACGAGAGCATTCATGGGCGTGGCGATGCCGTGCTTGCGGCCGAGCCGGACGATCACGTCGTTGCGTGCATCGATCTCCATCGGCCGACCCGCGCGCCGGTCGGCGAGCATGGAATTCGCGGCGTCGCGCGGTCCGCGCCGCATGCGCTCGATGATGGCGTCGGCCATCGAATCCTCGAGCGTCGCGCCCTCCGAGCGGCCGACGGCGACGCACTCGCGCACGATGCCGCGCATGATTTCCGCAACGCCCTCGTGATGCGCGATTCCCGCGGGTTTCAGAATTGCCGCGCACACCGCGCCGGCACTGTTGAGACAGAGTTTTTTCCACGCGGCCGTTGCGAAGTCTTTCGACTGGACCACGTCCTGGTCCAGGCCGGCGAACAGTTCGACGAAGGCGGCGCCGTTGTCGCTTTCGGGCACGACGATGTGGAGGGGGCCGCGCTGCAGCACCTGGCCCGGCGCGATCCGGTCGGCGGGCACGTCGATCATCACGGGGACGATTCGCGCGCGATCAACGTAAGGCGCGAAACGTTCGACGTGTTCGACGCCATTCTGGATCACCGCGACCCGCGTGCGCGGGCCGCAGGTGGTTTCGAACCACGCGGCCGCGGCGGCGCTGTCGTAGGCCTTCGTCGCAACGAGCACCCAGTCGGCGATGCGCGCCTGCGATTTGTCGGTGAGGACGCGCGGAGTCGCGGTCAGCACGCGCCCGGGGGTCTTTACCTCGAGCGATTCAAACCGTGTGCGCGCCGCGACTCGGACTTCGTTGCCGGGGTTCTGCGAAAGCCAGGCGGCAAGCGTGGCGCCGATCGCGCCGGGACCGATCAACGTGATGGATGGCATGCACCACGAGCTTACGGCAACCTATTGCCGTTTTTGTTCGGAAATAGCCATCTTCCAGCTGTGCTCGCCGATGCTCACCAGGACCTCGATCGGCAACGCGCCGACCGGAGTCGCGCTCGCGACGAAGGATTTTGCGATCGGCAGATATCGCAGCCAGCGCGGCAATGCGCGGCCGTTGGCGAGGGTTACCCGCACCTGGCCCGTGTCGGCCGCCTGCGATAGTTCCGCGGGCAGAGCAAAGCGGAAGGTCATTCCGGGCGCGGCGATTTCGCCGGGCACTTCCACCGAAATCATGCCGGCACGCCCGCTCGAGGGGGCGCGCACCACCGACACGGAGACGCGGGCATTCGCCGAGGCGGTGTCCACGGCATGCGCGCCAGTCTCGACGTGCTCGGTCAAGCCAAAGCCGAAGCTCACCGGCAACGTCGCATCCAGCAACAGAACCGGCGTTTTCGGGCTGCTGGCCGGCAGTGATTGCGGCAACGACGGTGGCAGTGTCCAGGTGCTGCTCGCTCCGGCCGCGAGCGGCCCTTCGATGTCGGCCGTGGCCGATGCGCCGTCGCTGGCCAGCAGGTAGTTGCCGCTATCGGCCCCACCGGCAATCCGGATTCCGCTGACAGCGATCGGCTTGTCGTTACCCACGTCCGCGTCCGCGAAGGCGGCGTCCGCGTTCGCGAGCGACAGCTCATCGCCGGCGATGCGATTGTCCGTGAGCGTCACGGTCGCCGCCGTGGTCCCGTCGTAGGACTTGGAGTCACCCACCGCGCCGACGATCAACGTCGCCGCCGAGATGTCCGCGGTGGCCGACGCCGTGGCCGCGGAGATGTAGTTGCCCGCATCCGCGCCGCCGGTGCGAATACCCGTGACGCTGATGGATTTGTCAGTGCCGGCATTCTTGTCGCCGAAGGCCGCCGACGCGAAGCTCAGGGTGACGTCGTCGCCCGCCAGCGCCGTGCCGGCTATGGTGACGTTCGCCGCCGTGCTGCCGTCATATACCTTGTCATTGCCGGTCGCGCCGATCGCGAGCGTGGCTGGCGTGATGCTGGCGAACGCATTGGTGCTGCCGTTCGCCAGGTAGTTGCCCGCATCCGCGCCGCCGAGCGTGATGCCGGACACGTCGACGAACTTGCCCGCGCCCACGTTCTTGTCGAGGAACGTGCTGTTGGCGGTGATCGAAACCGCATCGCCGGCGATGCGGTTGTCGGTAAGGATGACCGCGGCGCCGGCCGTCGCGTCATAGACCCGGCTGGTGGCGGTGGCGGCGACGAGCAGTGCGCGCTGCGTGATGCTCGCCGTCAGCCCGGCCGGCTGCACCAGCGTGTAGTTAGCCGCGTCGGCGCCATTCAGGGCAACCGTGCCCGCCCCGATCGTCTTGTCGGCGCCCACGTCCTTGGTGAGGAACGTGCCGCTGAAAGCCCCCAGACTGACATCGTCCGCTCCGAACACGCCCGACGCATGGGCCGAGCGTGTATCGAGACTCACGGCGGTGGTGCCGTCGTAGACCTTGTCGAGCGCCGTGAGGCCTGAAATCTGCAACGTTGCCTGCGTGATGTCGGCCAGCGTGGACGCGGTGGAATTGAGGGAATAGTTGCCAGCGTCGGCGCCGCTCGCGCTGATGCCCGTCACGCTCACGGCCTTGTCCGTCCCGGCACTCTTGTTGCCGAAAGTCGCCGCCAGGTAGGAGAGATCGACGTCATCGCCCGCCAGGGGCGCGCCGCTCAACGTGACGCCCGCGGCGGTGGTGCCGTCATAAATCTTGTCCGCGCCGGCCGCGCTCACCACGAGATTGGCGCGCGTGATGTCCGCGAAGGCGCTGGTGCTGCCGTTCACGGTGTAGTTGGCCGCATCGGCGCCGCTGATCGCGATGCCGGACACGTCGACGAATTTTCCGGAACCCGCGTTCTTGTCGAGGAACGAGCTCACCGAGGTGAGCACGAGCGCGTCGCTGCCGATGCGGTTGTCCGCGAGACTGACCATGACATCGGTCGTACCGTCGTAGACCTTGCCGCTGGCGGTCGCCGCAACGACCAGCGCGCGCCGCGTGATCGTGGCCGTCAGGCCGGTCGGCTGTACCAGCAGGTAGTCGCCGGCATCGGCGCCGCTCAACACGACGGCGCCAGCGCCGATCGATTTTCCGATGCCCGCATCCTTGGTCAGGAACGTGCCGGTGATGGATCCGATACTCACATCGTCGGCGCCGAACGCACCGCTCAGTCCGGCGGACTGCGTGTTGAGCGTGGCGAGGGTCGTGCCGTCGTAGACCTTGTCCAGGGCGACGACGCCCGAGACGTGCAGCGTAGCCGCCGTGATGTCCGCGCTGCTGGAAGCGCTGGTCGGCGCGAGGTAGTTGTTCGCGAGACCGCCGTTCGTGCCGTTCAGCAGCACGATGCCAGTGATCGAGATGCCCTTGTCGGCGCCGATGTGTTTGTCGGCGAAGCGCGCGCTGCCGGTGAACACGGGGGTGACCGTCTCACTGCCGATGAAGCCGGCGAGCCCGTAACTCTGCACCACGGCATTGGTCGTGCCGTCGTACACGCGGTCCGCGACCGTCGCGTTCAACGTCAGCAGTTTCGGGTCGATCGTGCCGAGCGCGACCGCGGTGGCGGACACGTGGTAGTTGGATGCGAGACCACCGTTGGTGCCGTTGCCGAGAGAGATGCCGCTCACGTTCACGGTCTTGCCGACGCCGGCGTTCTTGTCGATGAACGCCGCGCTGCCCGCCGCCGCGGTCACGGTCTCGCTGCCGACGAAGCCGCCCAACGTGTAGCCGGAGAGGGTCGCCGCGCTCGTGCCGTCGTAGTCACGCCGCGTGATGGTGCCGAGGAACGTGAGCGCCGCGGTGTTGATCGTGCTGGTGGTGTTGTTCGCGTAGGTGACGTTGTAGTTGCCGCCGCTGTTGCCGTCATTCACCGTGACACCCGCCGCGGAGACCGACTTGTTGCCGACGCCGGCGTTCTTGTCCGTGAAGGCAAAGGTGCCGCCGCTCAGGTTGTCCAGCACGCCGCTGGTCGCATTGTTGAACAACGCGCCGCTGACCACCGCCGCCGTCCCGCTGGCGCTCGTGTTGCCGTCATAAGTCTTGACGACGTTACCGGACGCCAGCGTGAGGTTCGCGCGGTTGATGGTGCTCGAGTTGTTGGCGACGTAGCTGACGTTGTAGTTGCCGCCGCTGTTGCCATCGTTGAGCGTGATGCCGCTCAGGGTAACAGTGCGGTTGCCGCTGCCGGCGTTGGCATTTCCGAAGAGGTAGGTGCCGCCGGTCGCGGTGTCGGTGCCGAACAGCTGCGTGCCGCCGGTGGCCAGCGCGGTGCCGGTGGCGGCCAGCGTGCCGTTGTAGGTTTTCGTCACGTCGTTCGGCGTCAGCACGAGACTCGCGCGGCCGATCGCCAGCGTGCCATTGACGTAATTGATGGTGTAATTGCCCGACGTGAGGCCGGACGGCGCGATCGCGTAGCTGCCCGCGTTGCGCGCGGTCTGCGAAGTACCGCCGTAGGCGAGCGTGCCCCCGAGCGCGCTGGCGCTTTCGCCGTTGGCAAACGCGCCGAAGGTCACGCCGGCGCCACCACCGTGCACGGTGCCGTCGTAGAGCCTGGAATCGCCATTGGCCGTGACCGTCAGGCCCGCCCGCGTGATGTTGAAGGCGGTGGCGTTACCCGCCGCCTGCGCGAAGGTGTAGTTAGTCGCGGTGTAGCCGCTGCCGCTGATGGCGTACTGGCCGACGTTGCTGCCGGTCACCGCGCCGGTCGTCCAGGCGGCGCTGCCGCCCAGCACGGCGGCCGTCTGCGCGAGCTTGAAGCCGCCGATCGTCCCGGTGAGCGACGGATTGACCGCGCCGTAGAGACGGGACGCGGTACCCGCGGTGTAGGTCAGCACCGCCGGTGTCACGGTATAGGCGGCGCCCGTGGGATCGGACACCAGCGTGTAGCTGGACGTGAGGCCGCCCGTGTAACCGATGCTGTAAACGCCCGCGTTCATCGCGTTGCTCAGCGCACTGCTGTAGATCGCCGTGCCGCCGCTGATGACGTTGCCGGCATTGTCTTCGCTGTCGAGCAGACCCGCGCTGATGGTGTAGCTCAACGCGCCCGTCGGCGTGTCGCCGTAGACGTGCGAAGGCGTTCCCGCGATCGCCGCGCTCACCGTGAGCGTCGGCGCCACGTCGTGGTAGATGAATCCGTTGCCGCTTTCCGTCACCGCGCCCGGTGCGTAACTGCCGTAGGTCGCGCCATAGTGGCGGAACGACGAGATCAACCCGCCTTTCACGGTGTGCGCGCCCGAAGCGAGGTCCGGCGTATCGCTGTACACCAGCCAGCGTTTGCCGGCGCCGGCGATCAGCGCCGTCGAGCCGGCCTGATTGTTGAAATTGCCCGCGCCTTCGGTGGACACGAGCACGTCCCCCGCATCGCCTTGCAGCCGGCTGCCGCTGTTCAACGTGAGGTCGCCCGAAGTGCGGATCAGCATGTCGCCGCTGACGGTGCGAACGATACCGGCCACGGACAGCCCGCCGGTCGAATCGAACAGCTGGAAGCCGCTGCCGGCCATCGCGGCGCCGAGTGATCCGATCGTATTGCCCACATGATTGAGCGTCACGGCGCCGCCCGCATTCGCGGTCAACACGCCCACGTTGAGCAACGCCCCGGTCTGCGTGAGGTTGCCCGCGCCGCCGGCGGTGAGTCCGACATTCGCACCGCCGGCGTTGAGCGCCGTCACGGAGAAGCCATTGGCATCGACGTAGGCGATGGCGTTGCCGCCGGAGGCGACCGAGAGCGCCCCCACATCGTTCGCCGCGTTCGCGAGCGCAACCGCGCCGGCCGCATTGATCGTGAGCACGGGCGTGATGATGGAGCCCGTCTGCGCGAGGCCCCCCGCGGTAGTTAGCGTGAGGTCGCTCGCGGCGAGCGCGCTGCCCAGGGTGGTGAGACCCGTCGCCGCATTCGCGACGTTGACCGTCGTTCCGGAGAGCTGCAGCGTGCCGAAGCTGTTGCCGGCGTTGGTGAGATTGATGCCCGTGCTGCCCGCGCCCGAAGCTTCGGCGGTGAAGCTCGCGACACCCGCAACCCGCACTGACGTGCCGGCAGTCTGCGAGATGCCGGTCACCGCATCCGCTCCCGTGGTGATGGTGGGCGGGCTCGCGCTGACGGACAACGTGCCGCCAATATTGTTGGCCGCGTTGTCGAGCAGGATGGCGGTGCCGGTAACCGGCACGCTGCCGATCGCGCGGTTGGTCCGTTCGCTGATGACGGTCAGATTGCCCGCATCGGTGCGGTTGCCGAGAACGATGGCGCCGGAGGCGCGCAGGACGACGGTACTGGTGGCCGGCAGGTTGGTGTTGCCGCCGATGATATTGCCCGCGCCGCCGAGCACGATGCTGGCGCCGGTGACCGTCAGGTCTCCGGCCACCTGCAGGGTCGTACCGGCAGCCTGCGAGACAGCCCGGCCCGTGGCGGTCAGCACATAGTTGCCGCCGACGAAGGTATTGCCGAGGCTGGTGGCCGCGGCGCCCGTATTGTTGATGGTGACATCGCCGGCATTGGCCGTCGTGAGCACGGACAGGTTGCCGCCGATCGTGAGCGGCGCCGACTGCGTGACGAGGCCCGTGGACGTCAGCGAGACATTGCCGGTGGCCGTCAGCGCGCCGTTGATGTCGATGCCGCCGCCCGAGCTGACCGCAAGGTTGCTGCCGATGCTCGACAAACCGATCTCCGTGGCGGCTGCCTCCGTGACCTGCACGTTGCCGCCGTTCAGCACCAGCGCGCCGAAAATATTGCCGGCATTGTTGAGCGTGATGTCATGCGAACCGGCATTCAGCGTGAGGTTCCCGAAACCGAGCGCCCAGCCGGCCGCACCAAGTTGGGTGATCGCCTGCGTGTTGCGCAGGTTCACCGCGGAAGGGATGCCGCTGATGGCCACGGCGCCGAATGCATTGGTGGCGCTGTTGAGCGTGATGCCGGTGCCGTCCGCGAACAGCGTCAGGCTGCCGGAGGTCAAACTACCGCCGCTCTGCGTGATGCCGCCCGCGCCGTTCAGCGTGACCGGCGTGCCGGGCGCGTTGAGCACGCCCGCAAGGTCGAGCGAACCGCTGCCCGCGGCGTTGCCGATGGTGAGGCTGCTCAACGTGCCGATCGGCAGCCAGGCGAGCTCCGCCGCGGTGAGGTTGAGCCCCACGATGGGCGAACTGCCGCCGCCGACCTGCGTGTTGCGGCTGCCCGTGGCGGCGCGCATCGCGAGACTGCCCGAGCCGGTGACGGCGCGCGCGAAATTGATCTCGTCGCCGATGAGGCTCATGTGGGTGCCGTTGAAGCTCACCAGGTTGGTGAAGTTCAACGTTCCCGTGCCGGCGTTCATCGTCAACGAACTGCCCGAGGCGGGCGCGACGTCCACGAGGTTGTTGAACGTGATGCCGACGCCGCTCAGGTTGCCGGTCACGGTGATGGGGCCGGTGTTGTAGACCTGCGGTCCGGCGATCGTCAGCGCCGGCAGCGTGAGGCCCGCGGTGCCATTCACCGTGAGCCCCGTCAATGCGCTCTGCAGTTGCGACAGCCCAGTGACCGAGCCACCACCCAGGTTCAGCGTCAATGTCTTGTTGCTGCCGACGGCGCCGCCGAACGTCAGCGCGCCGTTGCCGGTGCTGAGCGTCAGGTCGTTGTCGACGCTGAGCGTGCTGTCGAAGCCGATGTTGCCACCGCCGCTCGCGATGGTCGAAGCACCCGACAACGACACCGGCGTCACGAACTCGATCGCGTCATTGCTGGTCGTCAGGTTCACGCCGACGTTGATCGCGCCGCCAGTGGCCGCGACGCGCAGTGCGTTGAAGGTGGAGGCGCCCGTGAGGAAGCGCACTTCGCCGGTGCCCTGCGCATTCAACCCCAGGGTGCCCGTGATGTTCTGGCTCTGCGCGGAACTGATGCCATCGACGTGCACCCAGCCCGCTCCGGTGGCGTTGAGATTCAGGCCGCTGGAACTGCTGATGCGCGCGAGCTCGCCGCCCGAGATGGTCATCTGCCCGGCCGCATCGGCGCCCCCGAGCGCGACGTTGCGCCCGTTGCTGGCGGTGATGCTCATGAGGCCGCTGCCCGAAGACATCGTGCTGTTGCCCTGCAGGTCCAGATCGGCCGCCTGGATCGAGAGCGTGTTGTTGGACGCGGTCAGTGAGACGCCGTTGAGCAGGATGAAAGATCCCGCGCCGCTGCTGTCCGAATCCGCCGTGAAGCTGATGGGAGCGTTCACGTTGCGGCTCTGATTGAGCGTGATGTTGTTCAGCGCCGTGTAGGCCTGGTTGAGATCGTTGATCGTCGTGATGCCGGGCAGCGTGAGGTTGTTGCCCGACAGCTGGATGCCCGCCAGCGGCGTGACGCCGCCGACCACACCACCGAGCACCACGTCGCCGGCGCCAGCCGTAACCACCAGGGTGTGCGGGCCATTGAGGGTACTGCTCGCGCCGGAGAGCGTTGCCGTACCGCCGGTCGTCGCGATGACGGCGTTCCCCGCCAGCGTGGTCGGCCCGGTGATCGTGACATTGTTGTTAGTCGTCTTGAGCTCGCCGTTCAGCGATACCCCGGCCGGGCCGGTGTAGGTCTGGGTGCCGCTGGTCGTGACCCACCCGAGCGCGATGGTGTTGCCGGTTGCGGTCACCGAGGTCAGCGCGGTGCCCCCGCCGATCGCGCCGTTGAAGTGGGCGGCGCCGCTGCCCGCGCTCACATTGAGCGTGCGTGCGCCATCGATTCCGGCGAAGTTCAATCCAATGCCGGTGAACGCGACGTTCGCGCCGAGCGTCATGTTCTCGTTGTAGGTCTGCGCGCCGGTGGTGGTCACGGCCGTGGTGTTGACGGCGATGGTGCCCGGCGCGTCCGTCGTGATGCTGGTGAGGGCCGTGCTGCCGCCGACCAGACCGCCGAACACGGTGGCGCCGGAATCGTTGATCGTGAGCGCACGCGCGCCGTTGAGCGTGCCCAGGAATTGCACAGCGGCACCAGTCAGCGTCGTGTCCGCGCCGAGCGTCACCGCGTCGTTGTACGTCTGCGCGCCGCTGGTGCGGATGCTGCCGCCATTGATGGCCGTCGTTCCGCCCGCATCCGTGGTGATGCTGGTGAGCGCCGTCGTCAATCCGGCCGTACCGCCGAAGGTAGTTAGCCCGCTGCCGGCATTCACGGTGAGCGCCTGGCCGCCGTTTATCGCGCCATTGAAGTTGACGGCGGCGTTGTTGGTCGCGACGGTGATGGCGCCGGTGGCGAGGGCCATCGGCCCGTTGAAGGTGATCGCGCCGGTCGCGGGACCGGTGCTGTTGCCGATCGCGCCGTTGAGCGTGATGCCCCCGGCCGCCGTGAAGTTCATCGCACCTGCGACCGCCAGCCCCGTGCCCGGCAAGGCAAGCGTCTGCGCGGTGAGGTTCAGTCCCGTGAGCGTGGAGGTGAAGCCGATCTGCCCGAGTCCGGTAATGGTTCCGGCGCCGCCCGCGAGTGCATTCAGCGTGAGGATCTGCGCACCGGTGACGGGTCCGCCGAGCGCGAGCGTGCTGCCGTTCGACGCGACGCTGACCGCGCCGCCCGTGACCGCGAGGCCTCCGTTGAAGGAGAGCCCGTCGAAGCCACTGATGCTGTTGCCGCCGCTGCCGCCGCTGGTGACGAGGCCCGCGAAGGTCGAACCCGTGTTGCCATCCCCCAGCGTCACGTTGTTGTTGAAGTTGACCGCGCCGGCGGCGGTGATGCCGGACCGGGTAGTCAGCGCACTGCTGAACGTCGCGGCGCCCGTGCCTTGCACGATGATCGCCGCGCCGGTGCCATCCCCCAGCGCCGCGACGGCGCCGACGACGCCGGTGAATGTCGTCGTGCCGGTGCCCGCATTGACGGTCAGATCGTTGTTGCCGTCGACCGCGCCCGCGAACAGGACACTGGAGTCGACACTCGTGACGGTGGCGCTCGCGCCCACGGTGACGGGACTGTTGAAGCTGATCGCGCCCGCCGCCGTGCTCGTGACATTACCTGCGATCGTGATGACGCTGCCGGCCGTGGCCGTGTATGACTGTGGGCCTGCGATCGAGACGCCGCCCGAAGGTATCGTGGGACTTAGCGCAGTCACCGTGAGACTGGTGAGGTTGGTGCCCATGCGGTTGAGCCCGATCAGCGAACTCGTGCCGGAATTCAGCGTGAGCGCATAGGGACCCGACACCGAGCCCGCGGTCTGGAAGGCCAGCGCGGAATTGTTGGAGTTGATCGTGGCCGCGCCGTTCTGCAGCAGCACGCCGCCGTTGAAGGTCATGCCGTCGTAGCCCGACAGGTTCATGCCACCCGCGCGGCCGAGCGTGACGAGCCCGGTGAATACCGAAGCGGCGTTGCCGTCGGACAGCGTGACGGTATCGCTGAAAACGACGGGGCCGGTGATCGCCAGGCCGTTGTTGGCGGCGAGCGTGCTGTCGAAACTCGCGCCGCTCGAGGTTATCTGGAGCGCCGCGCTCGCATCACCCGTGCTGCCGAGAGCGCTGACGGCGCCATGGAATGCGACCGCGCCCGTACCGGCATTCACGGTCAATTGGTTGGTCGCGCCGGCCAGCGTGCCGGCGAAGTTGATCGCCGAATTCGTCGACTGGATGCTGAGATCCGCGCCGAGCGTGACCGGGCTCATGAAGTTGATCGCGCCCGCCGCCGTGCTGGTGACGCCGGCGGTGAGTGTGATGCCGCCGGCACTGGTGTAGGTCTGCGCGCCGGCGATACCCATCTGCGGCAGCGACAGCGCGGTGGCGGCGGCGACGGTGAGCGAAGTGCTGGTGGCGTTGACGTTCGACAGTCCGGTCACGGTGCCCGCGCCCGAAGTCAGCGTCACATCGTGGGCGCCGATCGTCACGCCGGAGGTGCCACCGACGACCGCGACCGCGAAGGTGCCGTTGTTGGTGAACGCCAGGTTGCCGCCCGAGAAGCCGGCGGCGAGGTTGCTGACGCTGTTGGCCGCGTTGAGCAGCGAGGCGCTGCCGGTACCGATCAGGCGCAGCGAGGGCGCGGTGATGGCACCCGATTGCGTGATCGCGCCGCCGGCCGAAATGGTGAGCGTGCCGAGCGCGGAAATGGTCGAGGCGCCGAAATTGATGCCGTTGACATCGGCGATGTCGGCGTTCGAGGCCGACACGATGCTGACGGTGCCGAAGTCGCTGGCCGGATTCGCGTTGAGAACGATCGCGTTGGCGGCGCCCGCGGTGAGCGTCGTGTTGCCGGAGATCGTCCACGCGCCGCCGTCGGTGATGCCGGCCGCCTGGTTTTCGGTGACGGTCGCATTCGCGCCCGTCAATGTGAGGTCGCCGAGCTGGTTGGTGGCCTGCGACAACACGATGTCGTGGAGACCCGCGTTGAGCGTGAAGGCGGTCGTGCCCTGAGCCCAGGCCGACGCCTGGGTGATGTCGTCGTTTTCCGTGATGCCGACGGTGGTCGGCGTGCCGCTGATCGCGAGCGCCCCGAGTACGTTGCCGGCGTTGTTCAGCGTGATCGTGTTGGTGCCGGCGTTGAGCATGGTCGTGCCGGTGGTGGTCCACGCCCCGCCCTGCGTGATCACGTCGTTTTCGGTGATGCTGGCCGCGCCGCTCGTCAGCGTGAGGTTGCCGAGGATGTTGGCCGAATTCGTGAGCGTGATGGCCTTGCCGTTCTCCGCCACCAGCGTGACCGGCACGCCGCTCATGATCCAGGCGGCACCCTGCGTGATCGCATCGTCCTCGGTGATGGCGATCGAGGTCGGCATTCCGTTGGTCGTGTTGATCGTGATCGCGCCGAGCACGTTGCCACTGCTGCTCAGGTTGATCAGGTGATTGCGCGCGTCGAGCGTGACCGGCGCCGCTCCCACGTTCCAGATCGACGCCTGCGTGAGATCGCTGTTGTCCGTGATCAGCACCGAGCTCAACGAGCCCGGCGTGCCGGTCATGTTGAGCCCGAGCGGACCGATCACGTTCGTCAGGTTGTCGAGCGTGATGGTCTTGCCGGTCGGATTCGCAACCACCAGGTTGGTGATGCCCGTC
>Ga0193752_1002169_pt1 | contig 15126 bp, 13 predicted proteins | sample H1c1metaG_FD_144924 | JGI IMG/M metagenome (GOLD analysis project Ga0193752, IMG submission 144924) | Soil microbial communities from a riparian zone of the East river system, Colorado, United States - H1c1 | ecosystem: Environmental > Terrestrial > Soil > Riparian zone | place: USA: East River... | reverse complement strand
AGATGCCTTCAACGATTCCTCGTCACGCTGCCATGTGCAAAAACGAACAAGCAGCCGCACGGCGTCAAGCTGATCGGGTTCGTGATCAAGCACCGTCCGGACAGCGACGACAAACTCCTCAGCCTGTCCGCCCGCCAGCAAATGCTCGGATGCCATCGTCAGCATTCTTGACGCAGCTTCGAATTCGTTATTGCCAAGATAGTGATTGGCCAGATCGAGCAGCTTCGGGTAATTTATCGGCTCCTGCTCGACCAGTTTTATGACGGACTTTTCCGCTTCGTCGGCATTCCCGGCCTTCAAATAGCAATCGATCAAAAGATAATGAACGTCGCGATTTGTTTTGTCTTCCGTATGGATCGCCAGAAGCCGTTCCGCAGCTTTTTCCGGCCGTTCCATGACAAATTCAAATTCGACAAATCCATTCAAAGCCCTCAGATTCGTGCATTGCAGATCAAGCGCCTTTGAATAAGAGTCGCCCGCGCGGTCCAGAATGCCGCGTTTTGCAAAACGATCCGCCGCATCTACATATGCCTCGACCGCTTCCGTTATCTGATCTTCCTTTAAATACGATTCGGCGATCGTGAGATAAACTTCGATATTTGCCGGATCGAGCAATGCGATCTGTTTCCACATCGCCAGCGCCTCGATCGTACGGCCTTTCGCCTGATAGTTTTCCGCCAGCACCACATAGTGCGACTTCGCCTCGGTCACTGAGCCTTTAGTTTTATAAAGCTCAGCCAGTTTTTCCGAAACGGTCAGCGAATTTGGATTGATCTTTGAGATCTTGTTGTAAACGGCGATCGCCTTTTGAGCAAAACCCTGTTTGCTGTAATATTCGGCGACGGTCGTATAATACGAAACGGCGGCCTTCGGCTCAGAGGATTTCGTATAAAGGTCGCCAAGTAGATTCATCGTCCCGTAGTCGCGCGGGTCGTTATCTACAACATCTTTGTATTCGCCAATAGCGGCACGGATCTTACCCTGTGCGAGGTACCGCTCGGCATTACGCATTGCCTTTGTTTTATCGAAAACCATTGCGATCAAGTTACAAGCCAAGCGGAGCGGAGTCGCTAGTTACTGCCCGGGGATAGTAAGATTAGACACGACGAACTTAACAGGAGGGATTTTTTTCGTTCAACCTGCATTGATGAAGTTAGCATATTGACTGAAAATGTGTCAACGATTTTTGTCTTGTTTAAACAAATATCAACATTTGATCTTTTGCATCCTTTGATTTTAAACCACCGATTTCTTAGTGTTAAGTATAAGTTTGCTAATAACTTAGACCTTTTATGCGCGCAATTATTCTAGCGGGTGGCAAGGGCACACGCCTTCGCCCCTTAACCGTATATACTCCAAAACCAATTGTTCCCGTCGTAAACCGGCCATTCCTGCTCTACCAGCTCGATATTTTGTCGAAAGCGGGAATAACCGACGTGACGCTTTCGCTCAGCTATCAACCCAACAAGATCGAAGATCTGCTTGGCGACGGATCGGAATTCGGAATTGATCTTCATTTCGTAACAGAACCGAGTCCGTTGGGAACGGCCGGTGCATATAGGTTTGCGGCAAATGACATTCGCGAAACAACGATAGTCCTGAATGGCGATATTTTAACGGACGTAGATCTCGCAACATTGGTCGAATTTCATCGAACTAAAAAGGCAGCAGCAACGATCGCTTTGGCCCAGGTCGATGACCCGAGTAAATATGGATTAGTAAAAAGCAATGCTGATGGATTCGTACAGAAATTTATCGAGAAGCCAAAAGGCAATCTGACAGAGACGGTTGAGAATACGATCAACGCCGGCATCTACGTGCTTGAACCTTCCATTCTCGATCTGATTCCCGAAGGCGAGAATTATTCTTTCGAATACAATGTTTTCCCGACGATGCTGGAGAAAAAAATCCCGCTCTATTCGTTTCTATTAGAGAAAGTTTATTGGCGGGACATTGGCACACCCGAAAGCTACCTCGCCGCCCATCACGATATTTTGGCCGGTAACGTGCGCGGAATTCCCGACCGACCTGAATCGGCCTCAGATATAACAACCACAGCCTTCATAGACGAAACATCGGTGATCGGCGAAGGCTGTGTCATCAAATCGAATACGCGGATAGTTAATTCCGTGCTCGGTGCAGGCGTGCATGTTGAGGAAAAAGCCGTGATCGAAAACTCGGTGATATGGCCGCATAGCCGCATTTCTAGTTTTGCTCATTTAGATAATGCGATCGTGGGGCGCGGTTGTCACATCGGCAAAAACGCAGTCGTCCGAAGCGGATCGGTGATCGGCGACAAGGCGACGATACCCGATTATTCAAAAGTGTAAGATGCCCGAACTTCCCGAAGTAGAACATGTGGTCCGTGCCTTACAGACGGTCGTCGCCGGACGCGTTATCGTAAAGGCCGAACTGCATCGCCAACGGCTCGCTCCTGATATCACACCGCGATCGTTTGCAAAAAAACTTGCCGGAGCGACGATCAAGTTTATTCACCGGCGCGGCAAACATATATTGTTCGACCTCGACAATCGCCGTACGCTCATCGTTCATCTTCGGATGAGCGGCAAGTTTCTGTTGCTGACATCTGACGATGCCGATCCAAAATTTGCACACGCAGTTTTTTATTTTTCGGACGAAACACGCCTTGTCTTTCAGGACCAGCGTCACTTCGGCCTGATGAAGCTGGTGGACACGTCCAAACTGTACGAAGCAAAAGAGCTGTCAAAACTCGCGCCGGAACCGTTTTCCGATGAGTTTTCGCCTGGCTATCTAATAACCCGGCTAAAGGCGTCAAATCGCGCGTTGAAAGAATTTTTGCTCGATCAGACAAAGGTCTGCGGCCTCGGAAACATCTATGCGTCCGAAGCTCTTTTCCTTGCAAAGATCAGCCCTTCGAAAAGAACGCAAGCCGTTTCAAAGGCGAGGGCGGAGGCGCTGTTTATCAGTATCCGCGATGTTCTGGACGAGGCCATAAGATCGGGCGGCTCTATCGAGGTCGATCCACGAAATATTGGCGAAGGCGTGTACGGTGAAGGTTCGGAAACGGCGTGGCGTGTTTACGATCGTGAAAACGAGGCCTGCCCGGATTGCGGCTCGGCCATCCGCCGCATCAAACAGGCCGGCCGCTCGACTTACTACTGCGGCAAATGCCAGCGTTGAAAAATAGCGTATAATCTCGCTCGGAGGAACTTCCAATTATGTCCAATCGCCTTATCGTTTCGGTCTTCCTATTACTAGCTTGTCTCGCAACATTTTCCGCCGATGCGTTCGCCTGTGCCTGCTGTGCCGAACCCGGGACCTACCGCATCTGGACCGGCAAACCGGACACCTACACTCTAGGCGTAATAGATGAACTCAAGTTCGAAAAAAATGCTTACCTCTATATGACCGAGGCCGGTTTCGACGGTATGAAAGGACTGGGATTGATCGAGAAAGAATTCGATAACGGTTCGTGGACGGCATCACCGGGCGAAATGGATCTGGTCGCTGCATTTACAAAGAAAAACTGGACATTCACGATCAAAACGAAGGGCGGCAAAACAGCGAAACTGACCCTGCCAATGCCGGCTCAAATGCTGACCTATAAGGTCGATATTCACGACGAAGAAGAAAAGCCAAATGGGCCGAGCCTATATAAAGAGTTTCGTTTTAAAGGAAATGTCGCGTCAGCAACCGGATTTGCACAGCCCGGATTTGCCCGAGGAACTACATATTTCCTGGTTTTCCAGGGCCGCGGTAACGGCTGCGACAACGCCTCTGATTTTTCACACTGGCGGCTTGAGATAACCGGCCCAAGATCGGATTATTCTTTTTTTGGCAAGTTGAACAATGCCGAGGCTGCGGGCGAATAACTCGCCCTTGACACCAACGCTCAAAAGTAACATTATCGAGCCATACATCGTGGTGAGTTATTTGCGACTTGCGACCACGTTAAATAAACTGCTAAACAGCCGATCACAAACGAATTTTGATGAGTCTCGCTGTTTGGCGAGACTTTTTGTTTTAGCTCCTCAGCAATCAGCTTTCGGCTCTCAGCCTGATCGCTGAACGCTGACTGCTGATGGCTTATATGAAAGATTTTCGCGAACTCCTCGAATCCGACAGTATTTACGTCTTTGACGGTGCGGTCGGAACGCGCCTTTACGATAAGGGCATTTATATCAATCGCAGCTACGACGAGCTTAATCTGACCTCGCCAGATCTTGTCCGCGAGGTGCACGAGGAATATCTAAAGGCCGGTGCCGACATCATCGAAACAAATTCATTTGGCGCGACGCGGCACAAATTGCAGCCTTATGGATTGGAAGGGAAGATCCGCGAAATAAATGTCGCCGCTGCCACGATCGCTCGCGAGGCTGTCGGCGAAAAAGCATACGTCGCCGGTGCCATCGGGCCGCTCGGAATACGCATAGAACCATTTGGGCCGACATCGTTTGACGAAGCAAAAGACCTCTATAAAGAACAAGTCGAAGGCCTATTGGAAGGCGGCGTCGATCTGTTCATCCTTGAGACATTCTCAGAGCTTTCCGTGATCGAACAAGCGATACGTGCTGTCCGCGAGCTAAGCGATCTGCCTATCGTGGCTCAGATGACGATCCAGATGGACGGCAACACATCGTTCGGGACAACACCCGAGATCTTCACTGCCCGGCTCGACGAACTCGGAGCCGACGTCATCGGATTGAATTGCGGAATGGGGCCAAACCACGTCTTGACCGCTCTGGAAAAAATGCGTCAGGTCACGGACAAGGCGCTGTCCGCACAGCCGAACGCCGGACTGCCGCGCGATGTTCAGGGCCGCCAATTTTACATGGGTTCGCCTGAATATATGGCGACCTTTGCGAAACGGTTCGTTCAGGCCGGAGCAAAATTTGTCGGTGGATGCTGCGGCACGACGCCGACGCACATCAAACTTATTGCCGATTCGATCCGCTCGATCTCGCCGCGACAGGCCCAGGTCTTTGCCAGATCCGGTTCCGCAAAAGTTATCGACCTTACACCCGCTGATGTCGAGGTCGTAAATCCCGAAGTGCGTTCAAACTGGTCGCGAAAGATCGCCCGTGGAGAATTCGTAACTTCTGTCGAAGTGCTGCCGCCTAAGGGCTGCGACGCGGACAAGACGCTCGAATCGATCCGCCTCTTAAAAGGTGCCGGTGTCGATGCCGTGAATATCCCTGACGGCCCGCGTGCCCAGACGCGTATGTCGGCGCAGGCGACGGCAGTTCTGGTCGAGCGCGACATCGGAATCGAAGCGGTGCTTCATTACTGCTGCCGTGATAGAAACCTGCTCGGGATGATGTCCGACCTGCTCGGCGCGGCGGCACTCAACCTGCACAATCTTTTGATCATCACCGGGGACCCGCCAAAAATGGGGCCGTACCCGGACGCAACGGCCGTATTCGATATCGACGCCATCGGCCTGACCAATATGGTCAATAAGCTTAATCACGGCCTCGACATTGGGAACAACCCGATCGGAAAGCCGACTGCGTTTTCGATCGGCGTCGGCGTAAATCCGGGCGCCGTAAATCTGGACGAAGAGATCCGCCGCTTTGAATGGAAGGTCGAGGCCGGAGCAGAATACGCGATCACGCAGCCCGTTTTCGACACCGAACAATTGCGCACGTTCCTCGATAAGATCGCTCACGTCAAAATTCCGATCGTCGCCGGCATCTGGCCGCTCGTCAGTTTCCGCAACGCCGAGTTTCTGCATAACGAAGTTCCGGGCGTCAACGTCACGCCCGACATCCTCGAACGTATGCGCCTTGCCTCAGACAAAAGCAAGGAACACGCCCGCGAAGAAGGCATCAAGATCGCCCGCGAATCACTCCTCGAAGTCCGCGACATCATCGCCGGCGTCCAGGTCTCGGCTCCGTTCGGAAATGTGAAATACGCATTACAGGTCTTTGACGTGCTGCGGAGCGGGGACACTCCTGTCCCCAACGGGCGACGCTTCGTCGGCCGTCAATGATTAAGGCAACGGCATTTCGTCGGCGGAACCGGCGACGGGGACAAGAGTGTCATAGCTCCGAGCCTATTTGCGCACAAAAACATTATAAGTGTACTTCAATTCCTTCTCGCCGTTTGGAACGGTAACATTCCATTTTACGACCGAGTTTGAATTGACGCTTTGCAGATTCAACCCATCTTTTGTGATCTTGCCGCCATCGCTTGCCAGCGTAACTTCGCCAACTAAATTCCGCGTTAGAACTAATTCAACCGGCTGTTTTTTGACGTTGCGAAGTTTTATCGTGCCTACGACAGTCACCAGATCGAAATCATAATCTGAGCCATTCCAACGAAGTTTTTGCCGGACTCGTTCTTTTTCTTCAAGCGTATGCGTGCCGACGACCTCGGTTGCAGGCGTAACCCGCAAAACTTCTTCGCCACCGATCGTCGTAAACTTCAACAAATCTTGTCCCAAAGGCTTCCACTCACGAAAACTGATCGCAGGCGCCGTTGTCCACGGCATGCCTGTTGTATTTTTGAGTTTCAATGCATACCAGATCTTGGTTGTTAGGTCCTGCAAGGAATTGATCTGTTGATTTTGCCCGGAATAATTTGAATTCAAATAACGTGCGTGGGCATCGTTCACATCGTTTATCGTCCATTCAAAAACTTCCGTGCATGGAACGGTAAGCGAAAATAAGCGCATCGTCGCACGCTCGCCCTTTTTCAAATTCAACTGATTTGTCTGATAAAGAAAAAGCTGTTCCGCGGAAAATGCAGTTGTTTTTTCTTCCTCTAGAACGGTCGGCGACGCGTCGACACCATCCATTGAAACATCCGACATAACTTGAGAACTTATCGCATTTGAATATCGATTACCACTTCTTTCATCACGTCTAAAATTACTCGAAACACCTGTAAATGCGGTATTTATCGAAAGCGGCGAAGCCGTATCCTGAAACAAAAAATGCGGAACACCGACGACGAAATTTATTTCCGAATTGTTCAGATCAGCGAGGTCGTTGATCACATTTGCCTCAAGTTCGAGTTTTGCTTCCTTGATCGGATCGCCTTTTACCTCGACACGATACGCCGGAATCCAACGAATGCCGCGTTCCAATGCAGCCACACCAAGAATGATCTTCTGTCCGTCTTTCGCACCTTCGGTTTTGATCCCGAGTCGGATCTGTTTTTCGGATTTGGGCTTGCTTAGATTTGGCTGACTATCGAGAATCTCTATTCTGCCGACAGAATTTGCTGGAAGAAGCAAAATTCCATTTTCAGTCTTAAGCGTGATCGTAATTAACCCAAGCTCAAATGACGGTCGATTGATATTTTCGGCCGTTATACCATATGAAAATTTTCTATACGGGCTGACGATCTCATATGTGCCTTCGTATATCTTAGTTGTATTGTAATTGTCGAAAATCCGTATTCGCTTCCCTTCATTTGCAAGTAAGATCTCGGCAATATCCGTAACCCTTTCGGTCGATGAGTTTGTGACCTCGGATGAAAGTAATTGGTTTACCTTGACGTTCGGCGTGGTGGAATATCCCCAAATCGTCCCCAAAACGCCGATCGGTGTTTTAGTTGTGTAAGCAATTGCCGTTGGTCGTAGCCTCACCCTCACGATATGTAAAAGCATATCCGTTTTTGAAAACCGCAACCCGTTTAATTTCAGGTGCAAACGAATTACTTTCTTGACCGAAAATATTCGCAGCTCCGAAGAAACAGAGAGCAATAAGCAGTAAATTTTTCATGGGCTTATCTCGTTGATAGAAAGTTGCCGGTAAGGCAGCAATGGTTGTATTGACGTAATTAAAAAAATTGTCGGCACAAGCACGATCTTGCCGCTTGCGTTGATTCGATTATGCGTTTAGATTTCTTTATCCTTTCTTCTTCAATTCTTTGGGCTTTGCTTTGTCTTCGATCTTTTTGATACTGTCGGCGGCGGGCAGTTCTTCGGGCATTGTGCCGCCAATTTCTTTTATTGTTTTGCGAACTTTACGGCCGACGTTGTAATGGGTTTCGTTTGCCTGTGCCTTACCCTTAATATCTTCGCGGCGGAGTTTTTCTTCGGTCTGGGTGGCACGGAAGAGATTGGCCGCAAGTTCGGTGCTGCCCATGTGGTCGAGTATCTGTTGGCTTTTCTTTAGGCCTTTCCTGCTATGGATCCCTTTTGCGTCAAGCCCGCCATAGAGGCCTTTATAACCGTGATTTTGAAAGATCGCGTAATCAACCGGTTCGATAACGCCGGCATCTCTGGCAGCGGAGGCAAGATGCGAATTGTGCTTTGCCATTTCGCCGCGAAGGAAAAGTCGCTTTTCTTCCTCGGTGCTCAGGCGGTTGTATTCCTCCATTTGCGAGATTTCCTGCAAACGGGTCTGTACGGCAAAATACGTCTGGCCAAGAGCTACGATTTCTTTCGACGGATCGGCATTCTGGACAATAAGATAACAGGCGTATCGTGACAGCTTTATATTTTCGATCGGGCGATCCGCACCTGATCCGATCCTGACCATATCGAGGATGTCCTCGAAATGGTCGGCGACCTTTTGTTTACTGTTTCGGGAGGCTTCTTTTGCCTTTTCGATGACCGGTAAAAAGTGTCTGTATTCCGAATATTCGAGAACACGACTCAAATCGCGGGCACTCCAATATTCGTTGCCGCTTTCGTCCGTCAGCTTTATCTGTTCAAAGATAGTCTGCGTTTGTTTAGATAATTGGTCGCTCATCACCTGACTGTCCTTAAGGTTTGGAATGTTGGCAATATTAGCACGGAAAATCGCGGTATTACGGTCAGGGGATGAGCACGATCTTGCCGCCCGCTTTTGAGTCGATAATTTCGTGGTGAGCAAGCGGAGCATCGGCCAGAGCAAAAGACTTTGCGACGATAGGCTTTAGATAACCACCGGAAAGCCCTGCAAAAATCTTTTCGTGTATCTCCCCGATCTTTTCGCTCGGAGCATTGAAAAGCGACATTCCGTAGATGGTCGCGTCCTTTGTCATTGCTTGGCGCGGCGTAAATGTGAGGCTGCCGCGATTGCCGACAACGGTGATCCGTCCGAACATCCCAAGAGCTTCGAAATCGCGTTCGAGATTTTCGTTCGCAAGCATTTCTATAATTACATCGACGCCCTTGCCGTTAGTATATTCGTGAATATCCGAAAGGTGATCTTCGTCCGAATGATCGAACACCGCATCGGCTCCCTGATCCAACGCGAGCTGCCGTCCTTCTTCTGAACTTGCTGTTCCAATGACGATCGCTCCCGCTTGCTTTGCCCACTGAACCGCCGCGATCCCAACTCCGCCTGATGCTCCGTGTATCAGAACAGTCTCGCCAGCTTTTAGTTCCGCCTTTTGAAACAGAGCGCGATACGAAGTGGCGTAAGGCGTCCAAACACCTGCACCTTCGGCGAAGGTCACGTTGTCCGGAAGTTTGCCCAAATGCGATTCATCGCACAACGAAAATTCCGCATACGTGCCCGAGATCGATCCCGCCGTATAAACGCGGTCGCCCTGTTTGAATGCCGCAACACCCTCGCCAACTGACTCGACGATACCCGCGCCATCTTTTCCAGGCGTGTAAGGCAAGTTCGGCGCGTGCGCATGAATGCCCGTCCGCAAATAAGTATCGACCGGATTTACACCCGCCGCTTCGATCCGCACCAACACCTGCGAACCCGTTGGCTCCGGCGTCGGAACATCATGAAGCCGCATGACCTCCGGCGCTCCGAATTCGTTGATGATAATTGCTTTCATAAAGAACGAGGCCGCCTAAAGGCGGAACTCCAAACTTATTCCACCGTCACCGACTTCGCCAGATTTCTCGGTTGATCGACATCGCAGCCGCGTCGGACGGCTATGTGATACGACAAGAGCTGCAGCGGCACTACGGAAAGTATCGGCCCCAGCAGATCGGATGTTTCCGGAATCTCGATAACGTGGTCCGAAACCTTGGAGCTCATTCCGTCGCCTTCGGTCAGGATGCTGATGATGATGCCGTCACGGGCCTTTACCTCGACAATATTCGAATGCGTTTTCTCGTATCTAAGCTCGCTCGTCGGATTGCCCAACTCACGCGTATTTACCACGACGACCGGCAGTTTTTCATCGATCAAGGCATTCGGGCCGTGCTTCATTTCGCCGGCCGGATAGCCTTCGGCGTGAATGTAGCTGATCTCTTTCAGCTTCAACGCACCCTCGAGAGCGACCGGAAAATTGATGCCGCGGCCGAGGTACAGAAAATCCTGTACGCGGAAAAATTCCTTTGAAAGCTCCTCGATCGAATCGGCGTCGTTCAGCAATTGCTCGATCTTTAGCGGCAATTCCGCCAGGTCCTGTGCAAGCTTCTTACCCTCTTCGTCAGAGATCGTTCCGCGCAATTCGCCGAGATAAAGCGCGAAAAGATAAAGCGCGATCATCTGTGCCGTAAACGCTTTGGTCGACGCAACACCGATCTCCGGCCCGGCGTGCGTCAAGATCGTGCCGTCCGCTTCGCGATGGATCATCGAACCCTGCACATTACATATAGCAAGCACCTTGCAGCCCGATCGCCTAGCCTCACGCATCGCGGCTATCGTGTCAGCCGTCTCGCCCGATTGCGAGATCACAATAAGCAGATCGTTTTCGGTCAGTACCGGATCACGATAGCGAAACTCGGAAGCGTAATCGACCTCGACAGGTACGCGGGCCAGCTTTTCGAGCATGAATTTCCCCGCATGTCCGGCGTGCCAGGACGTTCCGCATGCGGCGATCTTAATAGAGGTCGTAGCGCGGAAATCATCCTCGGAAATGTTCATCTGATCGAGATAAACCTTTCCGGTATCGAGCGAGATCCTTCCCTGCACGGTATCGCGAACGGCGCGCGGCTGCTCGTATATCTCCTTGAGCATGAAGTGTTTAAAGCCGCCTTTCTCAGCCATGATCGGATCCCAAGTGATCCGCTGCTGTTTCGGCTCAATAACATTTCCGTCGAAGTCGGTAACGCGAACAGAGTCGCGCGTCAGCACAGCGATCTCCCGGTCACCGAGGAAAAAAACATCCCGAGTATGCGCCAGGATCGGCGGAATATCCGACGCGACAAAAAACTCACCGTCACCCAAACCGATAACGACCGGTGGGCCTTCGCGAACGGCTATGATCGTGTCAGGTTCATCTACCGAGATGATCGACAGCGCAAAAATACCACGCAATTCGCACACCGTTTTTCGCACCGCAAGCTCAAGCGAAAGCCCGTTTTTATCTATATAATGCCCGATCAGATGAGCGACAACCTCAGTATCGGTCTCGGTGTAAAACTTGTGCCCGTCAGCCTGCAGCCGCTCTTCAGCGTCAGATAATTTTCGATGATGCCGTTGTGTACGACAACGACCTTGCCCGATTGATCGCGATGCGGATGCGCATTTTCCTCGGTCGGTCGGCCGTGCGTCGCCCAGCGCGTATGGCCAATACCGTACGTCCCATCAAGAGGCTTCAGCCGGATAGCTTCCTCAAGATTACGCAGCTTCCCTTCCGCCCGGCGCAACGAAAGTTCGTGGTTCTCATCGACCACCGCGATCCCCGCCGAGTCGTACCCGCGATACTCCAGCTTCCTCAAACCGTCAATGATCAACGGCACAACCTGTTTATTTCCTACGTAGCCGACAATTCCGCACATAATTTTATTCTGAACCCAACGAAGATTCGCCCCGCCCTTCCAACTCCTCCTGACGCGAAAGCCACCGCTCGATCAGTTCAACGACATAGTCACTTACATCTTGCCCTTGCAATTCCGCTTGGCTACGAATCCTTGATTCCGCTTCTTCGGAAAGCTCAATGTTCATTTTCATAACTCTATAAGTAAAAGAGAGTTTCGTTTCTATTTAACTGTATTTATGGTCTTAACAGCTCGTGCTGGTGCTCCGACTACTAATGTATTGGGGGGTATATCCTTCGTCACAACGCTTCCCGCTCCGGTCATTGCTCCGTCACCAACTGTCACCGGAGCGACCAGCATCGTATCCGACCCGATCTTTACGTTATTGCCGATATGCGTTTCGTGTTTGTTCTTTCCGTCGTAGTTGCAGGTGATGGTTCCGGCTCCGATGTTGGTTTTCTCGCCGATGGTCGCGTCGCCGAGATAGCTAAGATGGCTTGCCTTTGAGCCGCGTCCCAATTTCGTTTTCTTTAGCTCGACAAAGTTCCCGACCTTAGAACCTTCTTCCATTCGGGCATTGCCGCGCAGATGGGCAAACGGGCCGACCGTGCAGCCGTTTGCTATCTCCGAATTGACGATCACGCAATGATCCAATATTTCCACTCCGACGCCGATCTTCGCATTCGTAATTCGCGTGCCCGAACGGATCGTGCAGCCGTCGCCGATCTCTGTTTCACCCTCGATCAAGACATTCGGATAGATCACGGTATCGCGGCCGATCTTCGTCTGTTCGCTGACGTATGAACTCTTCGGATCGACAAAGCTCACGCCGTAATCCAGCATCAGACGCAATATCGTTCTCCGGTGAACAAGGCGTTCCAGATCGGCAAGCTGCTCTCTGTTATTGACACCTTCGATCTCGTTGGCATCGTGGTGATGCAGGATCGCCACGTCGTCACCGGCTTCGCGAAAAAGGTGCGGAACATCGGTCAGATAATATTCGCCCTGTGCATTCGTGTTGCTGACCTGCTTTAGCGAAGCGAACAATTTTTGCGTGTCAAAACAATAGATCCCGGCGTTGATCTCGCTAATTGCCTTTTCTTGTTCGTTGGCGTCTTTTTGCTCGACGATACTTTCGAACATTCCGCCGCTGTCGCGAACGATACGCCCATAGCCTGTCGGATCCTTCAGCTTTACCGTCAGAACAGTGCAAGCCGCTCCTTTGCCGCGATGCGTGTTATGGAGCTGTAGCAATCCTGCAAGAGTTTCCGGCCTTATCATCGGCACGTCACCTGAAAGAACTAGAAGCGTAGAGTCGTGATCTTCCAAATGGGCTCGTGCGGCATTTACCGCATCGCCCGTTCCCAATTGTTCCTTTTGCTCGACAAAAACGACCTGCTCTTCCGCCAATTCCGACAAAACAGCCTTTTTTACATCCTCGCCCTGATGGCCGATGACCACATAGATCTTTACCGGAGCAAGAGCGGCAGCCGTCCGGCAGACGTGATTTATCAACGGCCTGCCGTCAACCTGATGTAAAACCTTTGCGAGGTTTGACCGCATTCGCGTACCAAGCCCGGCCGCAAGTATCAAAACTTCCAATGTAGATCGCTGAGCTTGAGAATCACCCATTTCACAATTTTGCCACAAAGCCGGTTACCTGTCGTTGCTCCGCATCGATGAGATTCCACACCGCGTCGCTTCTGTCGGAATTATTCACCGGTTCAGTCATTAGTTACATCGGAATCTATCGGATTTCGCGAATACCTGCAACCCGAACACGAATTCGTATAAACTTTTTGTTTTGTCGGATTAAACACCAAAAAACTCTTGTAGTCATCGTAACGAATATGTTATTTTTGGAAGTGCGGTTCTACGCGTCCCGCCAACCTTTGTTCAACATTCATTCACCGTCCCGAAACTTTCCCAGTAATTTCTAATCCGGTCAGGGATCATCAAATGGCTCACTTGCCCTTTATTATTCAAGAACATCAGTTCCATCGAATGAAAGCCGTCATCGGACGTTTCTGTGTGGAATGTGCCGCCCGCGTAGTCCTTCTGGTTGACCGCGATGGGCAGACGATCGCGTTTCACGGCGACATCGGCGACATGGACACCACCAGTTTTTCGTCGCTCGCGGCGGGAAACGTAGCTGCCACAAACAGCATGGCGAAATTGATCGGCGAAGATGTGTTCCCGTCAGTCGTTCATGAAGGCGAACGCGAGAGCATATTTATCAGCGTGATCGGCCGAAGCCTGCTTATCGTCGTATTTGATGAGCGTTCGACCCTCGGGCTAGTAAAGATACGGGCGAAAAAGGCCAGCCACGAGGTCGCAGCTATTCTTGACGAAGCTGTGAGCGAATCGGCTGCATTCAGCCGCAGCCCAAATTCGGTATTCGCCGAAATTACAGACGAGGACATTGACAGCCTTTTCAGCTAAAAGATAATTGCATTAAGACGAAAATCCCACCCGATTGCTATGACGTTCATTAATTACGCTTCACGCGAGATCAACTGCAAGATCGTATATTACGGGCCCGGTTTGTGCGGTAAGACGACAAACCTGCAGCACATTTACGATTCGACGGCCCAGGAGGCAAAGGGCAAACTTATCAGCCTCGCCACCGAGACAGACCGTACGCTTTTCTTCGATTTTATGCCGCTCGAACTCGGCACGGTCCGCGGCTTTAAGACTCGATTTCACCTTTATACCGTTCCAGGCCAGGTCTATTACGATGCGTCGCGAAAGCTTATTCTGAAAGGCGTCGACGGCGTTGTATTCGTCGCCGACAGCCAGGAAGAGCGTATGGACGCAAACATCGAATCGCTCTATAACCTTGAAGAAAACCTGCAAACACAGGGCTACGACCTGATGAAGCTGCCCTACGTTTTGCAGCTAAATAAACGCGATCTGCCAAACGTCATTCCCATGGAAGACCTCGCCCTGGAACTTCAAAAGAAAGGCGAACCGGTCTATGAAGCCGTCGCCATGAACGGCACCGGAGTCTTCGACACCCTGAAAGCCGTCGCAAAACAGGTCCTAACCGAGCTACGCAAGAGCTAGCTTCCGATCGATCAAAAATACAAGAGGCTGTCTGAAAAGGCGGCCTTTTTTGCTGTTTTGTTTTCTTTTTTGATATGTTTCGTTGTGTTTCGCGGAAAAAACTCTTAAGAAAATATCCACGAAACGCACGAAAAGAAGAAAACAAAGCACAAAAAAAGTCATCGGATCAACTTTTCAGACGGCCTCATTTTTTTCTTGTATCTCTATTGTCTTAATTTCTTTTTTGATCTATTTCGTGGAAGAACTTTTATGAACTGTCCACGAAACGCACGAAAGAAGAAAAAATCATCGGAAAGCAATGGGATATTTTTCAGACTGTTATTGGGCTTTATTGATTCATAGTCATGTCCCATCAATAAAACTATTGACTATTTACGCAACACACTGTAAAATCGAAAGGTCGGCGATTTCCGCTGCGTTCTTTGAAAACTAAATATGTGTCCGCAGCAGTGTCAGTAGCCGCACGTAAG